>Ga0194063_10000299_pt1 | contig 36956 bp, 23 predicted proteins | sample SepL3720m_MetaG_FD_155459 | JGI IMG/M metagenome (GOLD analysis project Ga0194063, IMG submission 155459) | Anoxic zone freshwater microbial communities from boreal shield lake in IISD Experimental Lakes Area, Ontario, Canada - Sep2016-L373-20m | ecosystem: Environmental > Aquatic > Freshwater...
TGGCATTTGAAGATTCTCCAAATTCTTCCTCAAGACCTCTAAGGTAACCTTTTGAATCAGGATTCAGGAACATCCGGTAAAGCAATTTAATTCTTGTTTTGTTGGTGATGAGGGTTTCTAACATGGTACAATGTGTTATGAAGTTCGTAAGAAAAATCGTGAGTAAAAACGTGAGGGTAGAACGTGATAATAAAACGAGAGAAAGCCGTACTTCGTCACGACCTATCGTAACGATTTTCCTTGCGAATTACCGTTACGATCTTCTCTGATACAGCTTCGCCCTTTCGGTCACAGGGGACTTAGCAAAATCGGGAACCGGGAACCGGTAATCGGGATCAGGGTTTATAAAGCAGTCAAGTCGGTTTTATAGAAAGTATTTAAGGGGGAAATTGTAGTTGGGATCATACTCCATAACATTTCCTCAACCTGGGGCAAATTTCTAAAAATCAATGAAAAGGATTGGTATCCGTAGATTTGATGCATTAATGCCGGCTTGATTGGATAACAAATTTACTCAGTTGTTTTGAAAGTCAATAATTGGCAGGTTAAAAAATCCTGAAATTTCCACGTTATCGGTTTTTGTTTACATAACGGAGACCGGTATATGTATCAGTAATACAGTAGTATACAAAAAATGTTCAGGAGTTGATAGGTCAAGCCGTGAACCTTGACCCGGAAATCGGAATTTATTAAATGGGGGATTTCCATAAAGCAGGTTTATACTAATTATTAAATTTTATTATATTGAAATACAGAGAGATAAAACAATAATTTAACTTTTTTTAACTATCACGCAACGGTTTTGTGTTTTAGCCTGTCAATATCCTATAATGAATTCCATATCACACACTTTATTAACTTCTTATGACTGAAACTTTATGTCTCATTTAAAACATATACGTTATGTCAACATTCCCTTTACATCAGTCGCTTCTTGATAATATCTTCGACAGATTGGAAGAAGCTTCAAACATCATCCTGGATTTCACGGTATGTAATCCGAAGGAAAACTCCATGCAACATGATGATTTTATTGTGAACACGGTTAACGGCTTTAAAACGGATGCCGATTTTTCGGATTATTTATGGACTCTCACCGACGAAGCAACATGGAGGATCATGGAAGTTATTCCTACTCTTGCTAAGGATCAGCATGTCCATTTTCTGACCGATGCCCATAAAAGGTCGGAACTTCTTCTGAAAATCGTACAAAAGGAGCATGCCTTCGATCCTGTCAAAGGCAGCAGGGATACCTGGCTGTTTGTTAACCCGGCCTTTCGATGTAACGACATTAACGGGATCCCTCCCTGGCTGCGTGTGCAGCTCATCCGCCGGGTCCATTTTTTTGCATATTCCTGGAAAAAGGTGATCCGCAACTTGGTCACCGACCTGAGGTACATCGTCACTTCCTGCAAATACCCCCTTCATGATTTGAATCCTGCCGAACAGGCGAAAATAACCCGTCTGAAGCTCCATCTTGAAGTCCCTGTGGCGCAATACGGCTGCTTCATGTGGGCCGCCAGCAAGGTTAAGATCATGGTCAGCGACAGCGTTTCGGAATTGATCCGCATTGCTGCAGCCATCTGCAAGACTCCAAAATCACCCGAGATCAGCTCAAAAAGCCTCAGAAACCATTTTGACAATCCTTCCCCGGAGGCTATCCACGCAACCATCATCGATTTGCAGAGAATTATGCAGGTCTTGCGGGAAAGGCTGAAAAGCCTCGAGGATCGTGATGGCGTGATGATCGTGATGGTCGTGATGATGCTCGCGATGCGAGCACGTGATGTCGTGATGGACGTGATGGACGTGTTCGCTTCGCTTGATCAGGTTCTTTAATATCATCAGCCTGTCATCATAAACCCGGATCAGGGAGTATCATTCACCATTTTTCCGGCTGAATCTGCAAGCTCATAAAGGGTTTCGGGTGCTATGTCGGCACCGTTTGGCCACGAGATCGTCCATCCGTCGACAAAGAATTTTTTAAAGTAATCGACGTTCGTTAACGGCTCAAATATGCCTTGTCCGACATAAGGACGTAAGTCAATGTTCCCTTCTTTCCCATTACTGAAGACAAGGTGTATATGATAATCATTCAGATACTTAGCTTCGATTACACGGGGCATATATACGGTTTTCATTTTCTTACCCGTGCGATGTTACTTAATCAGCCTAAGGTGAAAAAGTAATATCCGAAATGGGACCGAATTATGAAATCTGTTTTCCTTAAGGTTGACAAAACGCCAAAAAAATCATATATGTCAACCTCCCTGAGATTCGAATACCGCCACTGACCGGTCCAGCCCTGAATATGTATTCAGGGAGAGTTGTAATTCTCAGTAAGTATTGCAAATACTTTAAAGCAGCTGATCTGCACTCAAGAAAGAAACAATCCCCAGGATGGTCGTGATGGTCGTAATGGGCGCGATGATCGTGATGATCGTGATGATCGTGATGACATCACGCTATCACGTTCCTCACGAATATCACGTGATCGCTTCGCGAGCATCATCACGTTACATCAGCAACCATTTCCAAACCGGGAGGGAGATGATGGGAGAGGAGAGTTGGGGAGTTTCATTCCAGGTCAGTAGAATGGATTTGGCAGGGTTCAACTCCATGGATGCTTCGGTGAGTGCACTGATCTCGCGTTTTAAGGTCGCTGGTTTGGAAATGTCGTAACAGACCTGGATCAGGTACTCGTTCTGGTGGCCTTTTTTACACAGGAAATCAATTTCTTTGTTGTTTTGCGTCCTGTAATAAAACAGGTCAAGATCGGGACGGTAACCTCTTCGTATCAATTCTATAAAAACAAGGTTCTCGAGTCGACGGCCATAATTGGGTGAAAGTTCGTGTGATCTGGATTTAATAAACCCATTATCTACAACATACACTTTTTTAGGTGATTTGCTGCGGATGCTGACCTTATTGCCAAACCGCGACATATAGTAAAATAAAAAGGGTTCTTCGAGATACGAAGCGAATTTTTGCACGGTTGTAGTGCTTTTCATCCCGAGAATTTCCCTTAGCGAATTATAAGTGAAGGTTCCGGAAAATATCGTAAGCATGTAATTTGCAAGTGAATACAGCTGCTGGGCGTTTTTGATACTGAAACGCCTGATGATGTCCTTGAGTAACACCGAATCGAATAAGGTACTCAGGTACTCATCCGCCAGCAATGGATTATTTACACTTTCGGGAAATCCGCCATTTGTCATGTACTGTTGCATCACCTGCAATACGGAACCCAGGTCATCGGGAGTCCTGATATTTTGCGGATTGAACGACTTGTGCTGACTGCTGAGAAATTCTTTGAAACTGAATGGTAAAAGATGAATCGGAAGGTACCTTCCGGTGAGGGCGGTGCTCATTTCGCGGGACAAAAGTTTTGAATTTGATCCGGTAAGGATCAGGTTGTGGCCCCTGCGATGTAATTTATTTACAAGAGATTCCCAATTGTCAAGGTTTTGGATTTCATCGAGAAAAATGTATTTGAAACCTGGAAAAACCTGAGGGAGAATTTCCATCATTTTATCGTAAGAGAATACTTTGAGCAGATCATCATCATCAAAATTCATGTAAGCAAACGGCAGATCTTTAAGCAACAAAAAAGCGAACACCGATTTCCCCGATCGCCTGGGGCCAGTGATCAATTTAACAAGACTGCTGCGCAGGATCTCGTCTTTATTATATCCATGCAATCTGTCGATATATTTTCCAGACTGTAAAACCGCAGCCTCTTGCTTGTGTTGTTCAAGTATATTTTTCATTGGTTTCTTCGTTTCAGTGGATAAAAATAATGAAATTTATCCAATAGAGTGATAATAATGGATAAAAAACGTGATGAACGTGATGGCGTGAGGAACGTGATGTCATCACGCTATCACGTCATCACGTTAATATACAGTATTCTTTGACTGGACCTTATGTGGACCTAAAGTATACATCAGAGCGATGTTATTTAATCGTTTCGAGCACCTTGGGGAAATCGAGGATGCGTAGGTTATTGGTTTTCTGGAAGAGGAGATCTTCATGGAGCAGAGAACAGTATCGGGTGGGACAGGGAAAGGGAAGAAAAATCCGCAGCCACGGATGACGGCCATCTCTGAGTTGTATGAGACCTGCTGATCCTGGCATTCGATCTTGATGAGGAATCGTTCGTCTTTATGACCCGAAAGTTGCATTTCCTGCAAAAGACCGGGAAAGTATATGTTCCGGCGGAATGCCGTGATTTTATCGCTGGCCTTGTCCCGGGCTTCGGCCTTCAGTCCAAACCGGTTAAGGTAAGTAATCACTTCGTTGGTCATCCGCAAAAAGTCATCCGCAGAAAAGTCTTTACAGTCAAAATCCAGGTCTTCGCTAAACCTGTCGATGCCTTTGACCAGTCGAAGGCAGGTGCCTCCGATGAAAACCAGCTTGCGCATATGTTTTGTGGTTGCCAGATAATCGAGGATCAGAAGCTGGATGTATTCTTTGAGCAGGTACTTTCGGCTCGAAGGGTCGTCGCGAAGTATGGGAGGGTAAAACCCGAGGATCTGTGATAACTGTATCATAGGGCATAAGTTTTAATAAACAGTCGGATGCGCTTGTCTAATGCGGGATTGGCGATGCGGGAACTTATGGTCATAAGGTCCCGGGCTTTCAGAAGCCGGGATGAGAGGTCGATGCGCAGTTCTTCCATTTCGGCCTGGGTATCGTAAAAGGGATTAAGGTAGAGCAGGTCGGCGATGGCTTTTGCGGGTGTTGCAAGGAGAAGGTTGGGTGACACGTGTCGCGTGTCACGTGATTCGTGTGACGTGGAACGTGATTCGTAGCCGAACATCAGTTCGGGTTTTACCGAATTGTATGTGTACGTTCCGAAGCTGTTCGTGAAGGTGGCTGTTTTGAGGGTGGTGATACTGGTGATGTGGACGATGGATTCGGGTATAAGTGAGTAAAAGGCAAGGGCTGTGTGAAGGCTGATGTAAGACGGTCGATATATGCGGTTTGCCAGGTAAAAGGCGAAGTCGCGGTCGTCCATATATTCAGGAAAGGTGTAATACCCGTTCCTGAGTCTGATGAGAAGCCCCTGCCTGACCCAGCGTGTGAGGTTGTTCTTGTCAAAACCATCGCGCCAGGCATAGGCCTGGTTGGTAGTGAAGCAGCCGAGGGGATACATTTCGCGACGGAATTCCTGGAAATACATTTCTTTTTTTATGCAAATATACGGAAAAACAGAAATGAAGTCAAGTGTTTTCTATGGCTGAATCGGGATGCTGGCGCTTCGCGCCGATGCGGGATGCTGGATGAGGCAACACGTTGCGTTGCCGGGATTCGTGAATCGTGAGTCGTGAGTCGTGATTCGTGGTACGGGGTGAGAGTGGTTCGTGACACGTTACACGTTACACGCGACACCTTTTTACTTAATTGGCTGTAATTGTCTGGCAGAATGGTGTATGGTGATAATTTCTATCAGTTTATCCTCTTTAATCCTGTAAATTATTCTGAAACTCCCTGATATGATTTCACGAATTGATGCCTCTGCTGTTTCCGGGACAACCCTGCCTGCTTCTGGATGCGATTTTAATATTTTAACCCTATCCCTGATTCTTATGATCTGGATTCTTGCATATTTAACAGAATCCTTGGAGATATATTCGTAAATATTCTCCAGGTCTTTTACAGATTGATGAGTCCAGGTTATGCGAACCATTTGGCAACTTTTGCCTCTACTTGTTCTTCAGTAAATACTTCGCCCCTGTCAGCCTGATCAATTCCCTTCTCAATTTTTTCAAGAAGTATGATCTGATCAAGTATTTCTTCAATGGTAACCGAGTCGGGTAGTCTCTTAATGCCAGAAATTACTTTATCCTTTGTTAACATGGTCTCCTCTTTTATTTTCGTTGAGTATTCAGTGCATTTTTACAAAAGTACGAAAACTTCGTGACACGTTTCACGTCACACGTGACATCCTTTTTAATGCTTTGGGGAAATAAATTCCACCCGCAAAAAGCATATGCTGGCCCGGCAGTTTCATGCTGGATCAGGATTGCGCAATTTCAATACGAGTTTACAGGGAGAAATGCTATCCGCAGTCAGGGGAAAATCGTAAGAAGTTCTTGAGGAAGATCGAGAGGAAGCTGATCACATAACTTATCCAGATATTACTTGTCACGTGGTACGTGTTACGTGGTACGTGGGACGTGATACGTGACACGTGATACGTGTTGCGTGGCACTTTGCACGTTACACGTTACACGTCAATTATGCGTTATCGTTCACCGTTTGGCTGGCTGTGTTTGCAAGCTCGTAAAGGGTTTCAGGTGCTATGTCGGCACCATTTGGCCAGGAAATGGTCCATCCGTCAACAAAGAATTTTTTAAAGTAATCGAGGTTTGTTAATGGCTCAAATACTCCTTTTCCGACATAGGGTCGTAAATCAATGTTCCCTTCTTTTCCGTTGCTGAAGACAATATGTATATGATAATTATTCAGATACTTAGCTTCGGTTACACGGGGCATATATACGGCTTTCATAACCAAATTTTAATCGTTTTACTAAGTTACGTGAGATTTATCAAATCCTGACAAGTATACTTTTATTTTCTTAGCCAGTACTGCGGGTAACGCTTCGATTTCCTTCGATTTGAACTGTTCGGAATTTCCGAACTTTGCTTCGACTTTAAGTTCTTTTGACTGATAAATTTGCTTAATATGTTCGCTTACATTTGCTGTACTTGTGGAAAAAAGGGTGACAATTTGAGCTTGTGTAAGCCAAATGGTCTCGCCTTCAAATCTTACCTCGATTACGGTTTGATTTTCTGGCGCTTGATATAAAATTATTTCACTCTGGTTGTTATCGGAATTTTTCATCATCAACCTGTTAAACTTTACAGTCAGTTGCAGTGGTCGCAAATTTTGCGACTACTGAAAAGATCTCAACTTTTTCCATGAAAGATCAATGGTTTAAGATTTGGTAATACTTAATCCGCCGAAAGTGAAAAAGTGATACAAAAACGAGTCGAGTGGTACGTGGTACGTGGTACGTGAGTCGTGAGTCGTGAGTCGTGGCACGTGACACGTGGTACGTGAATCGTGAGCCGTGACTCGTAAATCATCCATTAGTTCACCAATCACGGCTCATGTGCCAAGATTTCCCAATGGCCACCTTTATCGGGGCCGATTCTCCTGATAGATTTTTTTCTTTGAGTTTTTTTAAGTGATATTCAACGCCTCTGTGAGTCAAACCGGTTGATTTTTTTCCCAACCTTCAACAAGGGTAGGGAAACAGCCTGCAGTCGGTCATCGTTATTATGAGTACGGCTTTTATTGCAGAAAAAGTGCAATAGTACCTCCTTTTGCCGAAAAAACGCAAAAAAACCTCTTATTGCCTAAAAAATGCAAAAGTACCTCTTATTGCCTAAAAAATGCAAAAGCACCTCTTATTGCAGAAATAGTGCAATACTTTCCGGGAGCAAAAATGATGTGCCGGGACAGGTTACCGGGGAAAACCTATCACTTTTTGCACTTCGGCGGATTAAGTGTAAATGATTCCTATGAGACGATTAAAGTTATTGGTGGCTATCCGGTCTGAAATTGACAGGGAGCTGAGCCTGGCGGTTTCCGGAGGCACAGGGATATCCGCAGTCATTCGTAAATACAACCCTTATATTCCTCTGATCGGGATGACGGCTTACTCAATTGACTGGGTGTTGAAACAGAATGGAGGTTCGGGGGTCGATCATTGGCTGATGAAGCCCTTCAGCCGTCATGAACTGGAAACGGCGGTGTGGACATTGATGACAAAGCTGGCATCGGCGTGAGATGGCAGATTTCTGTTATCCGATATCAGATATCCGCCATCTGCAATCAGGCATCCGCTAGGATGCAAGAAGATGATCGAACGACTGCAGTGTCATCGGAATGGTGTCGTCGGTGAGGCGTGTGATCAGGGTGAGTTCGGCCGGGGATGGGAGATCGCAGGGTTCTGGGCGATGATGTTTTACCTGAAACATGAGCTGCAGGCGTTTGCAGTAATACCAGGCAAGCATATTTCCCGGACTGAAGTCGCAGCGGGGATCGCTCAGTTCTCTGCGGGTTTCAAGTTCGTTCAGAAATTCTTCGAGGATTCCGCCAACCACCTCTTCGGTCCTGCAAACCGCGGCAATCTCGGCCATCGCCATCGTCTGCACTTTTTCTCTCAGTTCGGAGTCTTCTATCGTAAGAACATGTTCATGAAGGATGAAGGAGTGAATAAAGATCCAGCAAGAAATGAATTCCCTGAAATTGTCGGGATGTTCCAGGCTTGATTTCTGTCCGAGAGATCTGATCCTGCTATTCATGCATTCTCTGTAAAGTTCGGGTTCCTTACCCAAAACTGCAAAAAAATCCCCCATCCAGTATTCCTGCATGGTCATGTTTTCGGTCGTCGCTTCCATAATGATAGGATTTAGGTTCTAGACTTAATCCGCCAAGTATCGAAAAGTGACAGGCCTGGAGTGTTAAAAAATGTTAAATGGACTCTATCGGATATCAGATATCCGATATCAGATGCCTAGTCCTTAACACATCGTACTGAAAACGCGTTGGATTGAAGCGCCGGATAGTTTGAAACGCTTTTGTTGGGCTGATTGAGACCGTGCGACATGGCACTGAAGGCCGTGGTTGGTGTGGAAGTCCAGAACAGGGTGGCGAAGGCCGGAAATTTCCATATGGTTTTGGAATAGAATACTCCGGCCAGCAGTGCGTTGAAACCCGATGAACCTCCTGTTTTCAGCGAGTCGCCCGCGTTTCCAGCTCCGAAAAGGTTCGATTCCAGCAAAGACCATTCGGCTTCTGTTGCAACATGCCAAACGGGGGGGCAGAGGCCCTGTGAGCCGGGGATAATCTGGTACTGCATCATCTCGTCCCACTGGTATAGTCCGCCTTTAAGCCCGCAGTTCGCGGGGTTGTCGTCGTAACAGTATTTCTCGGCCACGCAATTGTTTGTCTGGTATCCGGATGAGGGAATGAAAGTCCCGAAATCGAGGTTCCTGGCCTGCCAGCATTGTGTTCCGATGAGCCGGGTGGCGTAGGTCTTGTTATCCCTCACATCGGTCAGGGTTTGTCCGCAAACAAATCCGCCGCCAGGGGGATATAAAGTGATCACCTGCGAAGCCGTGCCGGTGCAACTGATCATGTTAACATAGGTATAAGTGATGGTGACCTGATTCTGGGCGGGGGGCACTGAGGAGGGGTCAAAAATGTTGCCTGAGACGCCGGTCCCCGACCAAACGCCGCCCAGGGGTAAGCCGCGGCTTAGAGCAAAGGGTAAGGCATCGTGGGTGGTTATCGGGTTGCATAAGGTGAGGTTTACCGGCAGGAGTGGGTTCTTGCTGATGGTGATGGTGTTGGAAGATGAGGGGTTGCCGATAGCGCATCCCGAGCTGGAGTTCAATATGCATTGTACCTGGTCGCCGTCGAGGGGGACATAGGAATAAACGGGGTTGTTTGGTCCGGCGTTGATGCCGTTGACCTGCCATTGATAGATGGGAGCGCTTCCCCCGTTGATTGGTATGGCTGTGAAAATGACCGGGTTGGTGGTGCAGACCGGGTTGACTGATACGGTGATAGAGACCGAAACCGGGAGGGGAGGGTCGGGGTTGAGGAGCATCACCAGGGTGTTGGAGACCGCCGGGTTGCCTATGGCGCAGTTGGCGTTGGAAGTAAGTATGCAGGTCACGGCATCGCCGTTGGATGGGGTGTAGCTGAATGTAGGGCTGCTTGTGCCTGCAATGCTGCCGTTTACCTGCCATTCGTATGAGGGAGTGCTTCCACCGTTAACCGGCACGGCTGTGAAATCCACGGGTATTCCCGTGCAGAAAGGATTCATCGATACCGTGAGGCCCAGGCTTACCGGCAGTTCGGGATCCAGAATCATCGTAATGGTACCTGAATACGCCGGGTTGCCCGAAGTGCAGAACAGATAGGATGTGAGACGGCATCTCACCTGGTCGCCGTTTACCGGTATATACGAATAGGTAGAACCCATTCCGCCTATAACCACTCCATTCACGTACCATTCGTAGATGGGAAGTGAACCGCCGTTTACAGGGGTTGCGCTGAAGGTTACAGGTGATCCGGCGCATACCGGGTTAGATGAGGCTGTGATGCTTACGCTTACGGCCATCACCTCATATACGGTCATGGGGATGGAGTTGGAGGTGACCGGGTTGGCTGTTGGACAGGGCTCGCTGGAATTCAGCACGCAGCTTACCACATCGGCATCGGCAGGCGAATAAGAGAATACCTGGGCATCGGGGCCGGTAGCCAGTCCGTTCACATACCACTGGTAATGGGGACTGGCCCCCGGGTAGAGCGGGTAGGCGGTATAGGTTACAGTGTTACCCAGGCATACCGGGTTGGCGGAAGCTCCTATGCTTACGCTTACCGGGGCTATGTAGTTGACCGTCATGGGTATGACATTGGATGCGGCCGGGTTGTTGACCGCACAGTTGGCTATGCTTGAAAGCAGGTAGCAGCTAACCTGGTCGCCGTTTGAAGGGTAATAAGTGAACACCGGAACGTTGGTCCCGACCCCGGTTCCGTTCACTACCCACTGGTACAAGGGGGTAAGGCCCTCGTTTACAGCTGTCGCGTTGAACGTTACAGCCGTGCCGGCGCATACCGTGGTGGCTGTAGCTGTGATGGCTATACTCACCGGTATATTGGGGCTTACGGTCATGGGAATGGGCGATGAAGTCGCCGGGTTGCCGCTGGGGCATGGGGTATTCGACGTTAGCACACAGGTAATAATATCACCGTCCAAAGGGGTATAGGTGTAACGGTAGTTATTGGTTCCCGCGCTGATCCCGTTCACCTCCCACTGATAGGATGGACCTGAACCCCCGTTGACCGGAGTGGCGGTGAAGGTCACCTGGGTGGCTTCGCACACCGGGCTCGGGGGCGAGGCGCTCACCGTCACGCTCACCGGGAGGTTGGTGCTCACGGCCATGTAAAGGGTGTTGGAAGTGGCCGGGTTGTTCGTGGGGCAGCCGTAATTGGAGGTCATTACGCAGCTCACCTGGTCGTTGTTGGCAGGGCTGTAGGTGAACAAGTCAGAGTTAGTCCCGGTGCTGATGCCGTTGACTTTCCATTGGTAAACGGGTGCAGATCCCCCGTATACAGGGGTGGCGCTGAATGTGACGGGTGATCCGGAACATACCGGGTTCACCGAAGCGGCGATGGAAACCGATACCGGCTCCGGGGCTGTATTGCTCACAACGATGGTGTTGGATGTGGCGGGATTTGGGAAGGGGCACTGAGATGCAGGATACAGGATGCAGGTTACGAGATCACCCACCGAAGGCAGATAGCTGAAAACAGATGAGTTGGTCCCGGCATTGACGCCGTTCACCTGCCACTGATACTGGGGACCGGGCCCCGGGTTCTGGGTCGTAGCTATAAAGGTGACCATTGAGGCGGGACAGGATGGATTGTTGGAGGCGGTGATGGTAATGCTGACGGGGAGCAGAGGTGAGACGGTTTCCTGGATTACGTTCGAAGTGGCCGGATTGCCGCTGTTACACAACAAGCTGGATGTAAGGATGCAGGATACGAGATCGTTATCAGATGGCAGATAACTGATTAAAGATGAGTTAGTGCCTGCATTGATGCCGTTGATCTTCCATTGGTACTGTGGGCTGGCTCCGGGGTTCTGGGGAGTAGCCGTAAAAGTGACCGATGTCCCGGTGCAAACGGGGTTGGCCGATGTATTGATGGATACGGAGACCGGGAGCAGGGGCGTCATTGACATTGTGATCACGTTCGAAGTGGCCGGATTCGGGAATGGACAAAGGGATGCAGGATACAGGATGCAGGATACAAGATCGTTGTCGGATGGCGGATAACTGAATGTGGATGAGTTGGTTCCGGCGTTCACACCGTTCACCTGCCACTGGTACTGCGGACCGGGACCTGGGTTCTGGGCCGCAGCCGTGAAGTTGACCGTGGCTCCTGCACATACCGGGTTGGCCGAAGCGGTGATGGTGACCGAGACCGGGAGATTGGGAGTGACGGTTTCCTGGATGACGTTAGAAGTGGCCGGGTTGGCTGCAGCACAGAATAAGTCGGAGGTGAGGATGCAGGATACAAGATCGTTGTCGGATGGCAGATAGCTGAAAACAGATGAGTTGGTTCCTGCATTGATGCCGTTGACCTGCCATTGGTACTGCGGACCGGGTCCCGGGTTCTGGCCAATGGCGGTAAATGTGACCGATGTTCCCAGGCATACCGGGTTTGCTGAAACGGAAATGCTTACCGAGACCGGGAGACTCGGAACAGCGCTGATCTGGATGACGTTGGAAGTTGCGGGGTTGCCCGTGGGACAGGAATAGTTGGATGTGAGGATGCAGGATACAAGATCGTTGTCGGATGGCAGATAACTGAAAACAGATGAGTTGGTGCCGGCGTTGAGGCCGTTTACTTTCCATTGGTACTGCGAACCGGGTCCTGGGTTCTGGGGAGCGGCCGTAAAGGTGACCGATGAGCCTGAGCATATCGGGTTGGCCGAGGCCGAAATGCTTACCGAGACCGGGAGAAGGGGAGTGACGGTTTCCTGGACTACGTTCGAAGTGGCCGGATTGCCCGTGGGACAGGGATAATTGGATGTTAAGATGCAGGATACAAGATCGTTGTCGGATGGCAGATAACTGAAAACGGATGAGTTGGTTCCGGCGTTGAGGCCGTTGACTTGCCATTGGTACTGCGGACCGGGTCCTGGGTTCTGGCCAATGGCGGTAAAGGTGACCAATGTTCCGGAGCAAACCGTGCCGGCCGAAGCCGTGATGCTCACTGATACCGGGAGCATAGCGTTGACGATCATGCTGATGATGTTCGAAGTGGCCGGGTTGCCCGTGGTACAAGCCAGATAGGATGTAAGGATGCAGGATACAAGATCGTTGTTGGAGGGCAGATAGCTGTAAACAGGTGAGTTGGTTCCTGCATTGACACCGTTGACCTTCCATTGGTAGTGTGGACCGGGTCCCGGGTTCTGGGGGGCGGCTGTAAAAGTGACCGTTGTTCCGGAGCATATCGTGCTGACTGAAGCCGAAATATTCACCGAAACCGGAAGGGGGAACCCCACGGTGAGGGTAATGGTGTTGGATACAGCGGTAGCGGGTATAGGGCAAAGGGATGAAGGATACAGGATGCAGGATACGAGATCGTTATTGGATGGCAGATAGCTGAAGGTAGTTGAGTTGGTTCCTGCGTTGATGCCGTTTACCTGCCACTGGTACAGGGGGCCGGGTCCCGGGTTCACGGGGCTTGCTGTAAAGGTGACCGTTGAACCGGAACAAATCGAGGTTGAAGGGGTTGATATCGTGATAGATACATTAGTGATTGGAGTAACGGTCATAGTGATGGGATCTGAAGCGGCCGGGTTGTCCAAAGTACAGGATTCGCTAGATGTGAGTATGCACACCACCACGTTGCCGTTGACAGGGGTATAGGTGAAGAGTGGGCTGTTGGCACCGGTATTGAGGCCGTTAACCTGCCACTGCCAGCTCGGGAAGGCGCCCTGGTTGCTACCGGTCGCGGTAAAGGTCACCGGTGTTCCGGCACAAACTGGATTATCTGATGCGGCTATGCTTACGCTGACTCCGAGATTGCTGACCACGTTCATAGTAATGATGTTCGAAGTAACGGGGTTGGTTGTCGGACACAGATAGCTGGATGTGAGGATGCAGGATACAAGATCGTTGTTTAATGGCAGATAGCTGAATACAGAGGCGTTTGTCCCTGCGCTAATACCGTTAACCTTCCACTGGTAGCCTGGAGCGGCCCCACCGTTAGTCGGGGTAGCTGTAAAGGTGACCAGTGATCCGGTACAACAGGGGTTATGGTCGGCATCGATCGAGATCGCGACCACCAGGCTGGGACTTACTTGCATCGTGATGGTGTTCGAGGTGGCGGTAAGGGGCACCGGGCAAAGGGATGAAGGATACAGGATGCAGGATACAAGATCGTTATCAGATGGCAGATAGCTGAATACGGATGAATTGGTCCCCGCATTGATGCCGTTGACTTTCCACTGGTACACGGGACTGGGTCCCGGGTTCTGGGCCGTGGCAGTGAAAGTGACCGATGTTCCGGTGCAGACGGGGTTGGAAGAGGGAGTGATAATGACTGAGACCGGGAGCAAGGGCGTAACAGACATCGTGATGATGTTCGAGGTGGGGGTAGCGGGCACCGGGCAAAGGATTGAAGGATGCAGGATGCAGGATACAAGATCGTTATCAGATGGCTGATAGCTGAATACGGATGAATTAGTTCCTGCGTCCATGCCGTTGACCTGCCACTGGTACTGCGGACTGGGTCCCGGGTTCTGGGCCGTGGCTGTGAAGGTGACTGTTATTCCCGCACAAACCGGGTTGGCCGAAGCTGTAATGCTTACCGATACCGGGAGATAGGGCAGAACAGACATGGTGATAATGTTCGAGGTGGCTGTAGCGGGCACCGGGCAAAGGGATGCAGGATACAGGATGCAGGATATAAGATCGATATCAGATGGCAGATAGCTGAATACAGATGAATTGGTTCCTGCATTCACCCCATTGACCTGCCACTGGTATACCGGAGCGGGTCCGGGGTTCTGGGCCGTGGCTGTGAAAGTGACCGTTGTCCCGGAACAAACAGGGTTTGCAGAGGGACTTATCGTGATGGATAAAGGCTCTGTCGGATTCACTGTCATCGCGATGATGTTGGAGGTGGCCGGGTTCCACGACGGACAGTCGTAGCTGGATGTTAAGATGCAGGATACAAGATCGTTATTGGATGGCAGATAGCTGAATGCGGATGAGTTGGTTCCCGAGTTGATGCCGTTGACCTGCCATTGATAAGCCGGACTGCTTCCCCCATTTACCGGAGTCGCGTTGAACGTCACAGCCGTTCCGGAACATACCGGGTTGGCCGAAGCTGTAATAGTGACTATGACCGGGAGGTATGGGTTCACCGTCATGTTGATGATGTTCGAAGTGGCCGGGTTTCCGGTTGCGCAGCTGTGGTTGGATGTGAGGATGCAGGATACAAGATCGTTATCAGAAGGCAGATAGCTGAAAACAGATGAGTTGGTTCCGGCATTGACGCCGTTTACCTGCCATTGGAACAGGGGACCAGGTCCAGGGTTCTGGGCGGTGGCTGTAAAGGTGACCGGGGTTCCGGAACATACCGGGTTGGCCGAAGCGGTAATGCTCACCGAGATCGGCATGCTTGGGACCGTGTTGATCTGGATGATGTTGGAGGTAGCAGGGTTGCCCGAAGGACAGGAGTTGCTGGATGTGAGGATGCAGGTTACGAGATCGTTATCAGATGGCAGATAGCTGAAAACAGATGAGTTGGTTCCTGTATTGACACCGTTGACCTGCCATTGGTAAACTGGTGTAGCGCCCCCATTTACAGCTGTAGAGTTGAAGGTGATCGTGGCTCCCTGGCAAACCGTGGTGAGTGGAGTGGATATGCTCACCGATACGGGCAGTAGCGGGTCAACGGTCATGAAAATGTTGTTCGAAATGGCGGGGTTTGGTACCGGGCAATCAGATGCAGGATGCAGGATGCAGGATACGAGATCATTATTGGATGGTGTATAACTGAAGACGGATGAGTTGGTTCCTGTATTGACGCCATTGACCTGCCACTGGTACTGCGGACTGGGACCGGGGTTCTGGGCTGTGGCGGTAAGGGTTACAAGGGTTCCCTGGCAGACCGGGTTCTGGTTTGCCGCGATGCTCACCGAAACGGGGGTGGAGTTCACGGTCATGGTCAGCGTGTTGGAGGTTGCAGGGTTTCCGGTGGAGCAGGAAGTATTAGATGTTAGGATGCAGGATACGAGATCGTTATCAGATGGCAGATAACTGAAGGCGGATGAGTTGGTCCCGGCATTGATGCCGTTGACTTTCCACTGGAACTGGGGACCGGGTCCCGGGTTCTGGGCGATGGCTGTGAAGGTGACAGGGGTTCCGGAACATACCGGGTTTGCCGAGGCCGCGATGCTAACCGAAACGGGGAGGAAAGGGCTAACGGTCATGGCTACGGTATTGGATGTGAAAGGGTTTCCGCTGGTGCATCCCTCGCTGGAAGTGAGGATGCAGGATACGAGATCGTTATCAGATGGCAGATAGCTGAAAACAGATGAGTTGGTTCCTATATTCACGCCGTTGACTTTCCACTGGTAGCTGGGCGAAGAGCCGCCGTTCACAGGTGTCGCCTTGAAGGTGACAGAAGATCCGGTGCAGACCGGATTGGAAGAGGCAGCAATGACAACGGATACCGGGATCGGAGGCACGGGATTCATGATCATCACCAGGGTGTTCGAAGTGGCCGGACTGCCTGAAACGCAGCTTGCACTGGAGGTAAGTACGCAAATAACACCATCGCCGTTAGAGGGTATATATGAGAAGAGGGGATTGCTGCTGCCTATATTAACCCCGTTGACCAGCCATTCGTATATGGGTGTGGTACCCTCGTTCACAGTCGTGGCGATGAAGGTGACGGGCGCTCCCTGGCAAAATGGATTCTGTGATGCAGCAATGCTCAGGCTAACAGGTAGTTCTGGGTCCAGGCTCATGGTGATGACATTCGAGTAGGCCGGGTTCCCGGTGGTGCAGTTAAGATATGAGGTGAGACGACAGCTTACCTCGTCGCCGGCCGAGGGTATGTAAGTATACGTGGAACCTAATCCGCCGGCAACAGAACCGTTTAAATACCATTCGAAGATCGGCAGTGAACCACCGTTGACCGGTGTGGCGGTGAAGGTGACCAGCGATCCGGAACAAACCGGGTTGGAGGATGCAGAGATGCTCACACTTACCGCGAGCACCTGGTACACTGTCATGGGGATGACGTTGGATGCGGCCGGACTGCCCGTTGGACAGGGCTCGCTGGAGGTCATCACGCAGGTTATCACTTGCCCGTTCGCCGGGGCGTAATTGAAAGTCTGGCTGTTGGTGCCTGCATCGATCCCGTTGACTTTCCACTGGTAGAGGGGAGTGGATCCGCCGTTGACGGGGTAAGCCGTGAAAGTGACCGTGGTTCCGGCGCAGATGGGGTTGGCCGATACGTAAATGGCCACACTCGCCGGAAGGATTGGGTAGACCGTCATGGGGATGACGTTCGACTGGGCCGGGTTGTTGGTCGCGCAGCCCGAGAGGCTCGAAAGGAGGAAGCAACTGACCTGGTCTCCGTTGATCGGTATGTAGGTGAAAGCGGGGCTGTTTCCGCCCGCGCCTATACCGTTTACGACCCACTGGAAGGTCGGGCTGGAGCCACCGTTGACCGGCGTGGCCGTGTATGTCACTAAGGTGCCTTCGCAGACTGGATTCGCTGTGGTCGTGATGCTTACGCTCACCAGCATGCTGGAGTTCACCGTCATGACAATGGGGACTGAAGTTGCCGGGTTTCCGCTGGAACATGGGGTGTTGGAAGTGACCACGCAGGTAACGATGTCGCCGTTCAGCGGAGTGTAGGTATAGCGGTAATTGTTAATGCCTGCGTTGATGCCGTTGACTTTCCACTGGTAGGTTGGTGAAGGTCCCCCGTTAACCGGGGTAGCCGTGAATGTCACCTGATCCCCGTAGCATACCGGTCCCGGCGGACTGGCACTCACCGAAACGCTCACCGGGAGGTTGGCGCTAACCGCCATAAACAGCGTATTGGATGTGGCCGGGTTACCTGTGGAACAGACTGCGTTTGAAGTGAGAATGCATTTTACCTGGTCGCTATTCACCGGGATATAGGAAAACAAAGGGCTGTCAGATCCAACGTTGATCCCGTTGACCAGCCACTGGTAATGAGGGCCGGGTCCCGGGTTCTGGGCCGTGGCTGTGAAGGTGACCATTGTTCCGGCGCACACTGGGTTGGAGGAAGGCGTTATCGATACACTGACCTGGGGGTTTGAATTAACCGTGACGTTGAGGACCGTGGGAGTGACTGCAGTGCACCCGGCGGCACTGGTGAAATCGACCGAGATCCACTGAGCCCCGGCCGTAGTCCAGGTAACCAAAACCGAGTTCGTTGCCGAACCCGAAGAGATAAAACCCCCGGCAGAGATCGACCAGGTATAGCCCAATCCCCCTCCATCGGTAGTATAAACCTGGCTGAAACTCCCCTCGCAAACGCTGTTAGGCCCGTTGAGCGAAGGTGTGAACGTACAATCGTTCCCCCGGGCCCCCCACGGCAGCATCAACAGCATTGCAAATATGATTACGACGATCTGGTTCATTGGCTTCAAGATGTAAAGTTACAAAAAAACCGGGCGAATGATATATGTCGGATATCAGATATCTGATATCTGATATCTGATGGCTGATCCCGGATCCCGGATCCTGAATCCCGGATCCTGGATCCTGAATCCTGAATCCCGGATCCTGAATCCCGGATCCTGGATCCTGAATCCTGAATCCCGGATCCTGAATCCTGAATCCCGGATCCTGAATCCCGGATCCCGGATCCCGGATCACAAATTATCTTACTTTTGTATCATGATGAAAAAAATGAAATATTCCTTTGGGCTGAAGGCCGCGGTTGCCTGGCTAACGGTAATTTGCATTTGTTTACTGGCAGCGGAATCAAACGCCCAGGTCTTTCAGGATGCCATGAAGATCATAAACCAGGGCAGTGTCGGACTCTCTGAAAAAGATGCTGCCGACGGGATCAGGGAAGCGCTGGTTAAGGGAACCGGTGAAAGTGTTACTTTGGTTTCGGCCGTAAACGGGTATTTCTCTAACCCCCAGATCAGGATCCCTTTCCCTGAACAGGCTAAAACGATCGAGTCAAAACTCAGGGCCATCGGAATGGGCAGTAAGGTCGATGAGGCTGTCCTTGCGATTAACCGTGCCGCGGAGGATGCAGCGAAAAGCGCCCAACCTATTTTTGTTTCGGCCATTACCGGGATGAATATTTCTGATGCATTGAAGATCGTGCAGGGTCCGGGAGATGCCGCTACCGCCTATCTGAAGAAAACTACCACGCCCCAGCTCAGGGCAAAGTTCAGCCCCGTGATCAAAGCAGCGCTTGATCAGGCCGACGCCACCCAGCTCTGGGCCCAACTGATCACAGTATACAACCAGATTCCCTTCGTTTCACGCCAGGACCCCGACCTCACCGCCTATGTTACCGATAAAGCCATAGCCGGATTATTCACAATGATCGCGAAAGAGGAGATGAAAATCCGCCAGAATCCCCAGGCCCGTACTACGGAGTTGCTTCAAAAGGTTTTCGGGCACTAGCGATTTTTCCTTACCTTTGTTTTATGCAAAAACGCTGGGTTATAAAACCGGATGGGGATACGGATAGTATCAAAAAGATGGGTGAATTGCTGGGTATCGACCGGTACCTTTCGGCGCTTCTGGTGCAGCGTGGCCTCACGACTTTCGCGGATGCGAAGACGTTTTTCAGGCCAAAGCTGGAGCAGCTTCACGATCCTTTTCTGATGAAGGATATGGACCGGGCCATCATCCGTATCGAAGAGGCGGTAGCAAAAGGCGAAAAGGTGATGGTGTATGGCGATTACGATGTAGATGGGACTACGGCGGTGGCGCTGGTATTCAGCTTTATAAAACGTTTTCACGAGGGGGTCGATTATTATATCCCCGACCGCTATACCGAGGGGTACGGGATTTCATTCAAGGGTATTGATTACGCCTCGGAAAACAATTTTAAACTAATTATCGCCCTCGACTGCGGGATCAAGTCAGTGGAAAAAGTTGCTTATGCTCTGGAAAAGGGGATCGATTTCATTATCTGCGATCATCACCGCCCGGGAGCCGAACTTCCCGCTGCATCTGCGGTTTTAGACCCCAAGCAGGCCGATTGTAATTACCCTTATAAAGAGCTTTCAGGCTGTGGCATTGGGTTTAAGCTCATCCAGGCGATAGCCATAAAAAGAAATATTCCTTTCGAAGAACTTCATACCTACCTCGACCTGGTGGTCATCAGCATTGCTGCAGATATTGTTGACATCACAGGCGAGAACCGCGTACTGGCCTACTTCGGACTTAAATTGATTAATTCATCACCGCGGCCGGGGGTTGAGGCGTTGCTGCATTATGCAGGGGTGCACGCAAGGAAAACGGATACAGGATCCAGGATGCAGGATGCGAGATCCGGGATGCAGGATGCGAGATCCGGGATGCAGGATGCGAGATCCGTGATGCAGGATCCAGGATCGAAAAGCGGTTCATCCCGTATCCCGCATCCCGCATCCTCTAACTGCTACGACAAGGAACTGACCATCACTGACCTGGTTTTCACAATCGGGCCAAGGATTAACGCCGCGGGTAGGATCGAGAGTGGGAATAATTCGGTGAAGCTGCTGATTTCGGCGAATCTGGATGATGCGAGGACGGTGGCGGAACAGATCAATAATTACAATATCGAGCGGAAGAATCTCGATGCCCTGGCTACTCATGAAGCCATAGAGATGATCAGCCGGGATGCGAAACTGCGGAATGCCAAGTCAACGGTAATCTATAATCCGTCCTGGCATAAAGGTGTGATCGGCATCGTGGCTTCGAGGCTTACTGAGTCGTTTTACAGGCCGACGATTGTTTTGACTTCTTCCGGCGGACTGATTACCGGTTCGGCCCGTTCGGTGAAGGATTTTGATCTGTATGAAGCGGTGGATGCGTGCAGCGATCTGCTGGAACATTTCGGCGGACATAAATACGCGGCCGGTCTTTCGCTGAAACCCGAGAACCTGGAGGCTTTTCAGGCTAAATTTGAAGAGACTGTGCTCAGGAAGCTGAACGGGGCTGAGTTTCAGCCTGAAATGGACATTGACCAGGCCCTGCCTCTGAGCGCGGTGAATTCGCGGTTTTACAATATCCTGAAACAATTCGCACCTTTCGGTCCGGGGAATATGCCCCCATTATTTGAAACTGATGGCGTTGTGAATGCCGGCGGCTCCCGGCTTGTTGGCAAAAATCACATCCGGATGACGGTAGTACACCCCGATGTTTCCGGCGGTCCCTGTAGCGCCATCGCCTTCCAGCAAGGCGATCACTTTGGACTTATCGACAAGGGTATTCCCTTCGATATCTGCTACAACCTCGAAGAAAATGAGTGGAACGGCAACGTTTCGTTGCAACTGAATGTTAAGGATATACGATTCGCGATCTGATATCTGATAGCTGATATCAGATATCAGTTCCCGGAACCGAAGCAGATATCCATCTTCCGGGCTTTTTCTACGAGGGGATCGTTTATGGGGACGAGACGAAGCTTTCCGCCAACATCTTTAAGTGGTACAGAGGTGATGTCGTTTCCTTTTAGGCTGACCATGCGGCCAAATTTTTTGGCGGCTATGAGTTCAACGGCATAGGCGCCGTAACGGGTGGCGAGTACGCGGTCCATGGGCGATGGGGTCCCTCCTCGCTGAACGTAACCTAAAATAGTTTCGCGGGTCTCGAGGCCGGTGAGTTCTTTGATGCTGTTGCCGATGTATTGAGCGGCCGACATTTCTTTGGGCTTGGGTATGCCTTCGGCCACGACCACGATACTGTAAGGCTTCTTGTTGATGGCGCGCTTCTTAAGGCATTTGGCCACCGACTCAATTTTATATTCTATCTCAGGTATGAGGATGACGTCGCCCCCGCCAGCGATGCCGGAATAAAGTGCAAGCCATCCGGCATGATGTCCCATCACTTCGATCACCATAATACGTTTGTGGCTGTTGGCCGTTGAGTGCAGCCTGTCGATAGCTTCCGTGGCAATCCAGACAGCCGAATCAAAACCGAAGGTGACATCCGTGCCAAATACGTCATTATCAATGGTCTTAGGGATCCCGATGATATTCAGTCCTTCTTCAGCGAGCAGGGCCGCAGTGCGCTGGGTCCCATTACCGCCAATACAAACCAGAGCATCAAGATTTAATTCGTTATAATGTTTGCGGATGAGTTTGGGCTTGTCGATGGTGTTGAAGGTGGATGACTTTTTGAACGGGTTCTCGCGGGAGGTCCCTAATATCGTGCCACCCAAGGTAAGTATACCCGAGAGCTGGTTCTCGTCGAGCACCGTATATTCCTGGTTTATCAGCCCGAGGAAGCCCGAGGAAATCCCGATCACTTCCATGCCGTATTCAAGAATGGCCGTCTTGCCTACCCCGCGAATCGCGGCGTTGATACCGGGACAGTCGCCGCCGGCGGTGAGTATACCTATTTTCATATTTCCTGGATTCGAGATTTATGATGCAGGATGCAGGATACAGGATATCTCGCATCTTGCATCTCGCATCTTGTATCAGTTATTTCAACTCAAAACTTCCTTCCCCGATATTCGTGTCATCTGCAAACACCGTGATCACATAACGGCCTTTCATAGCCGGGACGTCGTTATCTTTTTTATTCCATATCACGGTGATATTCTGGGCTTTGCCGGTATAGTTAACGTCTTCACGCACAGAGTAGGGGATGGTTTGGCCATTGAAGGTAAACACATCGTATTTTGTTTTCTGAACGACGACGTTGTCGGGGCGCTGGATCCTCACGTAAATGGAGCGTTTCCCTGCAGTTACAAGCGGATTTTCACCCAGGGTAAAGCTTACTTTCAGGCGTTCGGTGCGGGAAGCTTTGTCGGTCACGGTTTCCTTGTTTCCTCCCTTGACCTTATAAGCCGCGGCGGTTACGTCATAGGCTTTGATAAAAGCGGCCTGGTTCATCTTTTCCTTCAGGTCTTCCTTATCCTTGATGAGGCTCTGGTTGCGGTTTTTTTCAGTGCGGACTTCCGCTCTCACTTTTTCGTTTTCGGCGGTGAGTTCGCGGTTTATCGTGTACAGGGAGTCCATTTGCCGAACATAACCCTGGGCTACAAGCTGAAGCGTGGCCAGCTTTTTACGCACTTTATTATATTCCCACTGAGTGTCAAGCAACTTCTTGATCTCCATGGCATTCGCCTGGATGAGGCTGTCCTTGACCTTCAGGCTGTCGCTGAGAGCACCGTATTCGACTTTGATCTTGTTGTGCTGAACGACTACCGAGTCGAGTTCCTGCTGAAGTTCATTCCGCTCGGTTTCCTTCTCGTGAACCAGCTTCAGCAGCTGCGAACGCTGTATAAACAGCCAGAATGCCAGCACAAGGATAAGTATCCCCAGGATCGCGAGATACATTTTGTATTTTCGGGTTCCGCTGTTTGAGCTTTGTTCTTCCATCGTTATAGAATGTTGATTAAAGTTTCAAATATATGAAGAAAATGGTGAAATGGTGAAATGGTGAAATGGTGAAAAGTATTTTTCCTACGTATGCCGGTTTCGCTATTTTTTTTATTTCACCATTTCACCATTTCACCATTTCACCATTTCACCATTTCACCATTTTCTTAATGTCCCCCCGTCGCCGGAGCTTTGATAACATCTCCGTGTTCTCTCACAATTTCCTTGAGCCACCATTCGGGATATCCGGGCTGGGATGGCATTACGGGTACGCCGTAACCGTTGTCCTTGAACTTGCCGTTTTCTTCCTTCATGATGTTGCCGTCTTTGTATTTAACAAAGAGATATTCGCCTAATTCTTTCCAGCGGAGCACAGTAGCATTGGATGTCTTAACGCTATAATCAGTTACATAAGCTATGGCCCTGGCCTGATTTGTTTTGTACATTGTAGCAGCTTCGGCATCGATTTTCGGGGTTTCCCGGGCGAACTTTGTTTCCAGTTCGCTCTGGACTTTCTGGAGGTCCTTGATCATGTAGCTCCAGCGGGTGTAAACCCAGTTTGAAACGGAGTTAAAGATCCAGAAACCTGAAGTGCTGCTCCAGTGCAACATATCGCCATTACCTACCGCGAAGGTTTTCGGTACCTTATTACATCCGCAGTAAATAGGATTGAAAACAGTAGTGTAAGTATCGTCAAGGCCGAACCAGAAGATGCCTCCGATCGGGTCGGGCAGCCAGGAGCGGCTCTGGGCAACGAATACGAAACCGGTTTGCATGGTTGAAGTGGCGCGTTCGTGAACATAATTTACCGAGTCGACTTTCCAGGTCATGGGCCTCCAGCGGATAGGGCAGGCGAAGGGGCCGGCGCCGATATCGTTGGTCATATCCATTTTGGTACCTTCGTAATGATCGCGCATCAGGTTCTGCATATCCTGGACCGAAATCTTACGGTCGGACTTGATATACAGGGGCATGCGGTTGGTTGCAAACCCCCAGCGGCCGTATTGCACTTTACCCATGGCATAGTCTTCATACTTTCCCATATCCTTGTTGCAGCGGTTGAACATGGACCAAACGCGGGCATCGCAGAAGCGGGCGCCACCGAAAGTCACGGGAGCGTATGTGTCGGAAAAGCTGAATTCTGCATCCGTGCCGTCGAAGTATTTTTTCTCGCGGGCGAAGGTGATCACGTCCTTGGAATAGATGCAGTTTTCGGGATCGTTAAGCGGGAACTGGGTTATTCTTGCCTGATTGGCGTGGCCGGATATGTATCCGTCGGGGATCCGAATGGCTACCCATACCGCGCCTTTCTGGCCTTCTCCCTTGCCTATCATCTCGAGGATCCAGGCTTCGTTGGGGTCGGAGATGCTGAAAGATTCGCCTTCTGAAGCATATCCGTAAGCAGCCACGAGCTCACCAAAAACCTTAATAGCTTCCCGGGCTGTTTTGGAACGCTGTAATCCGACATAGATTAGCGAGCCGTAATCGACAACCGCATCTTTCTGATGCTGAAGCTCTTCGCGGCCACCAAAAGTGGTTTCACCAATGGCGACCTGGTGCTCGTTCATATTCCCGATCACCTGGTATGTATGCCTTATCTGGAGTATCTTGCCGAGAGGCTTCTGGGTATCCCATTCGACGATTTTGAGCGAATCTCCGGCGGGCCAGTCTCTGGCGGGCCAGAAGTATAACTCTCCATAAAGCTGGTGTGAATCAGCAGAATATGAGATCATTACGGAGCCGTCGGTCGAGGCGCCTTTGGTGACGATGAAGTTCGTGCAGGCCTGGGAATGGTGTGCGATGAACAGGCCGAGGAGGAGGATAAGGAGGTATTGTTTCATAGATAAGTTGGGTTATTTGCGATTTACGAATTACGATTTACGATTTACGAATTAACAAGTAGCGAAGTATCTGATATCTGATATCTGCACAAAATTACACAATCCCTGCAAACTGGCAAGGCTTTGCACAAAGTACCGTAATTATATGTATCTTTGCACTTAATATCAAAGTTTTATGGGTGCAATTGTTATCAAAGCCAACAATTATGTTATGTTTCTAGCGCTTTGGTTGGTATTGCTGTGTCCCTTAAACATGTATTCGCAGGAAAAACCGGAAAAGCAGGCAAAGAAAAAGGAGAAAAAGCCGAGGGAGAAGGATTTGCTTTCTTTAGAGTTTACAATGAATTATTCGATGGTGCTGGGGAAATACGGAGCGACGGATAAAACGACGAACCAGTCGGGGTATGCGAAGAACGGATGGGTTGGGCAGCTGGGTCTGAACTGGCTTGGCAAGAGGGGATGGGGACTTGGTTTTCAGTATGATATTCAGCATAATGGCTATAATGAGATTGCATCGACCACGAATCCATACGGTACCAAGTATGTGTTGGGTTCGGGCGGCTGGACCAACAATTATCTGATGGCAGGTCCTGTGTTTATTACGGATATCGGCAAAGTGGAGCTGAATGCGAAAGCGCTTTTTGGGTTTATCATCGCGCAGTCAACCAACTTCAACGTGCAGAGCCCGATTGACCAATCGAATGTATCGGTGAATGCCGTGGGTTTTGGATACTCGGTGAGTGTTGGCGTGGGCTACAGGTTTAACCAGCATTGGGGGCTGAAGGTCCAGTTCAGCTATCTCGGCGGAAATCCGAAGGCTACCAAGACTTACGGACAGGAACTTGTGGGCTGGCAAACGCTCAGGGATACCGTAACCGGGACCTACTATAATATGCCCATTTATTCCGCCGCCACAAAATATGAAATCAAAAGAAACGTTTCTACTATAAATGGAGGTGTGGGAGTAATTTATCATTTTTAGTAGCAGGATGCGAGATGGAGCGCTTCGCAAGATACAAGATGCAAGATGCAAGATGCAAGATGCAAGATACAAGATGCAAGATGCAAGATACAAGATACAAGATGCAAGATACAAGATGCAAGATACAAGATACAAGATGCAAGATACAAGATGCAAGATACAAGATGCAAGATGTTCAATATCCCGCATCCTGGATCCTGCATCCTGGATCCTGCATCCTGGATCCTGCATCCTGCATCCAACATCATTTAAATCAGTAACATGAACCAATTAAAGATAGGTAACCTGATTATTCAAATCCCAATCATTCAGGGCGGCATGGGCGTGGGCGTTTCGCTTTCGGGACTGGCTGTTGCCGTGGCGAACGAAGGCGGTGTTGGAGTGATATCCAGCGCCGGACTGGGGTTGCTTTACCGTGACCTTTCACGCGATTTTCTTGAAGCCAGTATACTTGGCCTTAAAGAGGAACTGCGGATTGCGCGGGAGAAAACCAAAGGCATCATCGGTGTAAATGTGATGGTTGCCATGACCAATTTTGGTGATATGGTGCGGACGGCAATTAAAGAAAAAGCCGACATACTGTTTTGCGGGGCCGGACTGCCTCTTGATTTGCCCTCGTTTTTGATTAAAGGCAGCAGCACCAAGCTTGTGCCTATTGTTTCTTCGGGTCGTGCAGCCAGGCTGATCTGCTCGAAATGGATATCCACATACAAATATATTCCTGATGCTTTCGTGGTGGAAGGCCCTAAAGCCGGGGGACACCTCGGGTTTAAAAATGAGCAGATTACCGACGAGGATTACCGTCTGAGTAAACTGGTGACCGAGGTGCAGAATGAAGTGAGGATGGTCGAGAAGGAGCATCATTGTAAAATACCGGTGATCGCGGCCGGTGGTATTTATACCGGGGGCGATATTTATGATATTATGGAAGGCGGAGCCGACGGCGTTCAGATGGCAACCCGTTTTGTGACTACCAACGAATGTGATGCTTCGGCAGCTTTCAAGCAGACCTATATCGATGCTGTTGAAAAGGATATAGAAATTATCAAAAGTCCGGTTGGCATGCCTGGCCGCGCTATTGTGAACTCCTTTATCGACAAGGTGAGAGCCGGAAAAAAACAACCCTTTTCCTGCCCGTTCAAATGCATCAAGACCTGCGAAGTAACAAGTAGTCCGTACTGTATCATCACAGCATTATTCAATGCTTTTAAAGGTAATTTTGAAAGCGGATATGCCTTTGCCGGAACCAACGCGTTCAGGGCAACCAGGATTTCAAGCGTGAAGGAGATATTCGCGGAACTGGTTGAGGAGTTTAATAAGAAGAAGGAAGAGTTGTTGGGGAAGAAAATCTGATCCAAGATGCAGGATGCAGGATGCAGGATGCAAGATGCAAGATGCGAGATGCAAGATGCGAGATGCAAGATGCGAGATGCAAGATGCAGGATGCAGGATGCAGGATGCAAGATGCAAGATGCAAGATGCAAGATGCAAGATGCAAGATGCAAGATGTCCAATATCCCGCATCCCGCATCCCGCATCCCGCATCCAAATACAATACACAATGCTTAAACGACTACTCTGGCTTATCATCCCTCTCTGTATGCTGGGCAGCGCCACGTCAGCCCAGGTCAACTTAAAAGATACTACTATTGGGATGGCGATGTTTTACGCCACGTATTCCTACCAGTTCGTTGGTGGCGGACTGGCTAAGCTGTATGGCGCAAACTCCAGTATTGGCGGTGGTTTTCAGTATAAACTCCGATCGAACTGGGTGTTCGGCGCCGAAGGGAATTTTCTGTTTGGAAGTACGATTAAGAACGGCGATTCGCTGATAAAAATGATTGCCACTTCCCAGGGGCTGATCATAGACGAGAACGGTCGCATGGCCGGAATCGTTTACTATGAGCGAGGCTATAGCATTTACGGGAAGTTCGGGAAGATTTTCCCGGTGTATCCAACACTGGCGCCTAACCGCAACTGCGGTATCACGGTAATGCTTGGCGGGGGCTTCATTCAGGACAGGATCAAGATTCATAACCCCGATGGAATTACACCCCAGATCAACGGCGATTATGGCAAGGGGTATGACCGTCTGAATACCGGTATCGCCATAAATGCTTCGCTTGGCTACCTTTTTATGAGCAATACCCGATTGTTTAATTTTTATCTGGGGTTCGAAATGATACAGACCTGGACTAAAAGCCGCAGGCAGTACGCTTTTGACCTCATGACCTACGACAACACCAGTTATTCCAGCCAGTTCTATGGCTTCAAGGTGTGCTGGTTCGTACCGATCTACGCCCGCAAGCCGAAGGATTTTTATTACTATTAGAAAGGATGCAGGATGCGGGATGCGGGATGCGGGATGCGGGATGCAGGATGCGGGATGCAGGATGCAGGATGCAAGATGCAAGATATCCCTAATCCCCAATCCCCGACCCCCATCTTTTTTTCATGTTATGTAAATTATATGATTGGATGTTGTATATTTGTTCGGTAATATCCAAATTATCACGCCGGAATGCGTTCCATTTACACCTTTTTACTGAGACTTTACTGGCTGGTGCTTTGGTTTGCATCGGGTTTCAATACCAGGGCTAAGGCATGGATATCAGGAAGAAAGGGCTGGAAGAAGGAGCTGGTTGAGAAGGTCAGGAAAATTCACGAATCGGAATCCGGGATTCCCGACCCGGGTCACGATTCACGGGTCACGAATCACGATTTAATATGGTTCCATTGCGCTTCTCTGGGTGAGTTCGAGCAGGGGAGACCGGTCATAGAGGAGATCAGGGCCCGGCATCCGGGAATGAAGATCATCGTTACATTCTTTAGTCCGTCGGGCTATGCCATCCGCAGAAACTACAGCCAGGCCGACGCGGTAGTATATCTTCCGCTTGATACACCGGAAAACGCGAGGTTCTGGGTCGATACGGTGAAACCACGGATTGCGTTTTTCATAAAATATGAGTACTGGTTTAATTTTCTCAGAGAGCTGAAATCACACAATATCCCGGTGGTTATTGCCTCGGCCATGTTCAGGGAGGAACAGATGTTTTATCAGTGGTATGGCGACTGGTTCAGGTCACAGCTTGATAACATTCACTGGTTTTTCGTCCAGAATGAAACCTCGGGAAAGCTAATCCAGTCGCTGGGTTTCGATAATGTGACGATTTCGGGGGATACCCGTTTCGACCGTGTGACCGCTAACGCGAAATATGCAGAGGAGTTTCCTTTGGTAAAGAAGTTTTGCGCCGAAAACCGTATCATCATGGGAGGCAGCACCTGGCCCGAGGATGAGGCGATGCTGATCCCGCTGATCAGAGCGGGTAAGGAAAACATAAAATTCATCCTTGCCACTCACGACGTGAGTCAGTCAAGGATACATTCCCTTGAACATTCGCTGGGGATGCCATCGGTAAGATTTTCAAGGCTTACTGAAGAAAATGCCGAAACGGCCAGGATCCTTATTATTGATACCATGGGAATATTGTCGCAGCTGTACCAGTATGCACACCTTGCTTTTATTGGCGGGGCTTTTGGTTCAGGCTTGCATAATATTCTTGAAGCTGTGGTGTTCGGGGTGCCTGTATTTTTTGGCCCAAAGCATCAGAAATTCTGGGAAGCTGCAGCCCTGATCAAAAAAGGAGGGGCATTCGAAATAAAGCGGCAAGGGGAATTTGCCGAAATCGCACTTTCATTTCTTTCCGACGATGAGAAGTATAAGAAGATTTCGGGCATCTGCACTGCTTTTATTGCGGAAAACCGGGGAGCCACATCTGTTATTCTGGATGGAACGGATCAATTTTTTTAATTGAGAGGTTGAGATTCCGCCGGAATTTTTTATCTTTACGTCATATTATGGATTGCAGATGTCAGATATCAGATACACAACATCCGACATCCGACAACAATGAAAAAAACTAAACTATATAATATGAAAAACTCATTACTAAGCGTTACCGCATTGTTTGCTCTTCTGCTGATCCTGGGAGGATGTTCCCCGATCACACTAACCAGTTGGACTAATCCCAAGGAAAATATCCAGGTCTCCAGAATTGCTGTCTGGGGTATGTTCGACAAACTGGAATACCAGAAACCTTTTGAACAGGCTATGTGCAATTACCTTAACAGCAAAGGGCTGAAATCAATGGAAGCCCTGTCGTTCATCGCCCCTGGAACGAAATACGCACTGGCACAACTCGAATCTAAGTTCGACAGCGCCGGAGCTGACGGTATTCTTATTGTAAATTACAAAAATACCGATAAGTCACAGAATTACGTCCCACCCACAACCATGGTGTATCCCGATTTTTATTACAACTATTATAATTATTATTCATGGGGATATCCGTATTACGGCGGCGGTGCCGATGTTGTTACAACAGGCGGTTACTGGGTCACGACGTCGGTAGTGAACCTTACGGCTAATCTTTATGCGAATTCCGATAATGCTCTTTTGTGGACTGCGGATATCTCTGTTCAGGATCCTACCTATATTGATCAGGTTTCCTTCGAACTGGCCGGTACTATCTATGCCGACTGGGTGAAGAACGCACTGCTTAAGTTTCCGCCGAAGAAATAAGACTGGGTGACTGGGTGACTGGGTTACTGGGTTACTGGGTTACTGGGTTACTGGGTGGCTGGCAACTATTTTACCAGAAAGATTGTCTTATAGGTTACACTCACCAAACTCTACGTTTATGAAAAATTTTCATTTGATTCCCCGGGGGACCTGCAACAGGTTCCTGGTTAATGTATTTGGGCTTAGTACGGTGCTTGCCTTGTTTCTGGCAGCAGGAGCGGCCCGCGCCCAGTCCTCATCCGCAGTCAGTAATAAAACGGATGCTCCGAATTTTTATGAGATCAAAAAACATTATGATGACCTGTACAAGGTTAAACCTGTGGCCAGGGGTACTGGTTACAAAGTATACCGGCGCTGGGAATGGTACTGGGAGCAGAGGGTTGGACGAAGCGGGGTGTTTCCTCCGAATAATGTGGTGGTTTCGGAATGGGAAAAATATGCAAATGCATATTTGACGGATAATGCGGCAGATACTGCTGCGAACTGGACGTTTATGGGTCCGGGGACTACGACCGGTGGATATGCCGGGATGGGAAGGGTGAATTGCATGGCTTTCGACCCTAAGGATAAAAATACTTTCTGGGTGGGTACGCCTTCGGGGGGTTTGTGGAAGACCACGAATTACGGGCAAACCTGGACGAATTTCGGGAACATTTTAGGAACTCCGGTACTTGGGGTGAGTGATATCGTTATCGATTCTGTTAATCCGCAGATTATGTACATTGCAACAGGCGATGCCGACGGGGGCAGTCTGAGTTCTTTTAACGGCACTATTGCTGGAGATACAAAAAGCATAGGGATACTGAAATCGGTTGACGGGGGTGTGAACTGGACGCCGACCGGGCTGAACTGGAACGTTAGCCAAAACCTGCTGATAAGCCGGCTGATGGTGAATCCACGGAATTCAAAAGTGATGTTCACCGCGACATCCAAAGGAATTTTCAGGACGACCGACGGAGGGGTGACGTTTGATACGGTTCAGGTTGGTTATTTCATGGATATATGTTACAAACCCGGAGATACCACTATCTTATATGCCTCATCGAGAGGGATCGTCAATACTTTGGGTGGTTTCACGCCATCAGGACAGATCTGGAAGTCGGCCGATGGGGGCAGGAACTGGATTCCGAAAACCACGCTCACCGGGGTTGGAAGGATTAAACTGGCGGTGACTCCAAACCGGCCGGAACTGGTGGAAGGTCTGTGCTCGAATACAAAAAGGGGGTTTCACAGTCTGCAGCGCTCGATTAACAGCGGGGAAACGTTTATGGCTTCGATTACACTCAAAGCGAACCTCCAGAACAATTATCTGAATTCAGCTGCGCCGGGAAAAATCACCGGGAACGACGGACAGGGTGAATATGATTTGTTTTACCTCATCAATCCGGGGGATTCGACCGAGCGATGGATTGGCGCTGTAAATACCTGGAAAAGCGTGAGGGCCGATTCATTCACTTTGAAAACTTACTGGACCAGCTTTGGTACCTCATTACCTGTTACCCATGCCGACAAACACTGGTTTGCGTTTCATCCGCTTGAACCGGGAACTTTGTTTGACTGCAATGACGGCGGAGTTTATTATACCAAAAACAAGGGCGGTACCTGGATTGAAATCTCGAACGGACTGCAGATAGGCCAGATCTATAAGATAGGAAATGCGTATTCTGACAGCAGGGTTGTTATTGCCGGTTTCCAGGATAACGGAACACAGGTCCATAACAGCGGAACATGGATTTCACCCTCGGTGATCGGTGGAGACGGGATGACCTGCCAGGTGGGTTATGTGAACCCGAAACTTCAGTATTCATCGTATTGCGAAGACTCCATTTACAGGTCGAATGATCCGACCTGGCACTGGCAGAATGTCTATAATATTGCAAATAATATTCCGGGCAAAACCCCAGGGACCTGGGTGACTCCTTTCGTGCTTAATCCCAAAGACACCAATATGCTCTATGTGGGCCGTAAAATGAAGTTGTTTAAAGGAACCGAGAGGGGCGATAAATTTGTAAGTGTGCTTACTTTGCCCTCGCCGGTGCCTACATACGATTCATGCTTCAGGCAACTGGCGATATCGCGGAACAATCCTCAGCTGATGTATGCTTCAACGGGGTATAAGTTGTTCAAAACAAAGAATGGGTGGACCAATTCCAACGTCATTGCCCTGCCCGATACGAATATGATGATCACAGGGATTGCGATCAACGAGGACAAGCCCGATACTGTGTTCATCACGTATTCGGGGTATACCGACGGTGTTAAGGTGTTCAGGATTTACAGTGACGGAAGCAAGTGGGATAATATCTCGAAATCATTGCCAAACCTGCCGGTGAACTGCGTCGAGTTTCATGAAAAAGCCAATGATGCAGTTTATGTGGGGACGGATGTTGGGGTTTATTACCGCAACTCCTCTATGACCGGGTGGAAATATTTCAGCAAAGGCCTTCCGAATGTGGTTGTGACCGACCTGAAGATACAGTATAAATCGGGGAAGATACGTGCGGCAACTTATGGCCGCGGATTATGGGAGTCGAACCTTTATACCCCGACGGGGAAAGTCCAGCTGAATATAGTTGAGATCCCTATCATTGGCGGAAAAGCCACGGGTGACGGCTTGTATAATCCCGGACAGAAAGCCAGTATGAAGGCCATCCCCGAAAGCGGGTGGAAATTTGCAGGCTGGTATAATGATGATGTGTTGATCAGCGACAGCCTTGATTTTGAATTCACGGTGAATGAAGACGACAACCTGGTAGGGCTGTTTACCCAGTCGACGGGGATTGCCGATGCTGACGTGAAAAGCCAGGTCAGGATCTACCCGAATCCTACGAAGGGAATTGTAAATATTTCTGTTGACGGCGGATTGCGGGATGATCTGGCGAAGGTGGTTGTTACTGCTTTGGATGGGCGCACAGTGTATGATGCGATGCCTGCCCGCAGCGGGGATTTATATTCGATCGATCTTTCGGCTCATTTAAACGGCAGCTATCTGCTGACGCTGTATTTCAAATCCGGCGCGAAGGTTACTTATTCGGTAGTGGTGAGGTGATGCAGGATGCAAGATGCAGGATGCAAGATGCAGGATGCAAGATGCAGGATGCAAGATGCAGGATGCAAGATGCAGGATGCATCCTGAAGCCTCAGTTTCGTAGCAGAAGGGTGCATGTGAAAGAGCGAAGATGTGAGCAAAACTTGCAACGAACCACGCCATTGAAAATATTTGCGTAAAGACTAATCATTCTTCCCAAATCTTTGTTCTATGAAAAAGCATAATTCAACCCCTGCGATCCGCCGCGGATCTGCAGCGTTTGTATTCGGGATCAGCCTGATCCTTATCTTGTTTCTGGCAGCAGGAGCGGCCCTCGCCCAGTCCTCATCCGCAGTAAACACAAAAGCTGGCACTACGAATTTCTACGAAATTCAGCAACAATTCAATGATTACTGGAAAGGCCGGACTGTTACCAAGGGTTCGGGATATAATTTGTTCCGCCGCTGGGAATGGTTCTGGGAACAGCGTGTGGATCGGGAAGGCAATTTTCCGCCAAATGATATCGTCGTGAGGGAATGGAACAAATATTCATCTGAACATTCTGCCGATAATACCATGGGAGCTACGGCGAACTGGACTTCTATGGGGCCGGATTCTACGAAAGGCGGGTATGCCGGGCTGGGACGTGTGAACTGCATCGCTTTCCACCCCACCAACGCGAGTACTTTCTGGATAGGAACGCCTTCGGGTGGTATTTGGAAGACCGTCGATTTTGGTAAAAACTGGACTACAAATTATAATAGTCAGCCGGTGCTCGGTGTGAGTGATATCGTAATCGACCCGAACGATCCGCAGATCATGTATGCTGCCACGGGTGACGGCGATTTCGGAAGTCTTTCGGCTTTGACGGCCAGTGGTAAGGGAGATAATAAAAGTGTAGGCGTATTGAAATCGACCGATGGGGGCCAAACCTGGAATCCCACGGGATTGAGCTGGGAGCAAAGCTTCATGGGCCTGATTCGTGTCCTGGTTATGAATAAGGTGAACTCTTCGATGTTGTTGGCTGCAACCACAAATGGTATATACAAGACGATCAATGGGGGGACCACTTTTATACAAAAGAAGGACGGTTATTTTATCGACATTGCCTTTAACCCGGGTAATCCTTTAATCCTTTATGCTGCGACATGCGGGATCAGAAATTCAAACTACCAGATTGTAAGATCAGCCCAGATTTACCGTTCAATCGACGGAGGGGAGAGCTGGGATTCGGTGACCCAGTTTGCCAATGTTGGAAGGATCAAACTGGCCGTGACTCCACAGCGGCCTGAAATGGTGGAGGCGCTTTGCACGAACGCTATTAACGGACTTGATGGATTGAAGGTCTCAACAGAAAATGGATTGAACTTTACTGAATTTCTTTCGGTGAATTCCGACTGCAGCAACAATATGCTTAATACATACACCGACCCATCATTGGGCAGCAACCCTTGCAATGGGCAGGGACACTATGACCTTTGTTATCTCATCAATCCCGTTAATACCAACGAGCGCTGGCTTGGTGGTGTGAATACGTGGAAAAGCAACGATCCCCAGGGAAAGATCTGGGTTCCTAAGACGATGTGGACGGCGAACAGTTCTCAAAATCCGCTGAATCTGCCGGTCACGCATGCCGATAAGCATTGGTTTGCATTCCACCCTTTACAGCCGGGGACTTTATTTGATGCAAATGACGGGGGGATTTATTACACTTCTGACGGAGGGAATAACTGGACTGATATCTCGATGAGGTTGACGATAGGTCAGCTATACCGGATCGGATGTTCTTATTCTAATCCTGATCTTATCATGGGAGGCTTCCAGGATAATGGTTCGCAGCAATACAACTCAGGAAAGTGGCTGGCGCCGAATGTTATAGGGGGTGATGGCATGGAATGTCTTGTAGATTATATCAATCCAAACATTAAATACGCTTCATACTGCAACGGAGTAATTAAAAGGACGACTGATGCGAACTGGCTTTACGACAGTGTGAGCGTTATCAGCAGAAATATTCCAAGCGATAATGGTGGGGCATGGGTGACTCCTTACATCATCCATCCTTCTAATCCTGCAATACTGTATGTGGGATACCGGGAAATCTTTAAAACCATCAACCGCGGTGATGACTGGACCAAGGCATCCACTCTGCCGGCGCCTGTAGCCGGAGATGAGACTCTGCGGACAATGTGCATTTCGAAAAGCAAACCGGGATTGATGTATGCTGCTACAAAATTCACCTTGTTCAAAACCACCAATGACTGGACAAGCCAGGAATCCATTGCCCTGCCGGCCAGCAATATCATGCTCACGGGGATTGCGATCCATCCGAAACGTTCCGATACAGTATATATCACATTCTCGGGATATACAGCGGGTAGCAAGGTTTTCCGTTCTTTTAACGGCGGAAGGAATTGGGAAAACATCTCGGGTACACTGCCAAATCTGCCGGTGAACTGCATTGAATACCAGGAAAACGCCAATGACGGTTTGTATATCGGGACCGATGCAGGGGTGTATTTCAGGAATTCAGGCATGACCGACTGGATGCTGTTCAGCGGCGGACTGCCGAATGTTGTGGTGACCGAGCTGGAGATACAGTATATGATCGGCAAGATACGCGCAGCAACGTATGGGCGGGGAGTCTGGCAATCGGACTTGTATATTGCAAACGGGACCTACCAGGTGAATGCGGTAAGTATACCTGCAAATGCCGGAATCGTTGGAGGTGGAGGCACATTTCAACCGGGAGCAAAAGCCAACATGCTTGCACAGCCCGGATCGGGCTGGAGTTTTGACGGCTGGTATGAAAACGCCGCAAAGGTATCGCCCGACAAGAACTATACCTTCGACGTCAATTCAAGCCGTAATCTCACAGGCAGATTTATCGTCAACACCGGCATTTCCGACACAGAGCTGAAAAGCCAGATCCGATTGTTCCCGAATCCCACGAAAGGAATTGTGAATATCAGCATGGAATCCAGGCTGCGCGATGACCTTGCAAAAGTTGTCGTCACCGGCATGGATGGCAGGACAGTATACGAAGCACTGCCCTCGAGGAACGGGGAGGTGTATTCCGTTGATCTTTCCTCATGCCAGAACGGGAGTTATTTGCTTACGATTTACTTCAAAGCCGGAGCGAAGGTGACTTACCAGGTGATGGTGAAATGGTGAAATGGTGAAATGGTGAAATGGTGAAATGGTGAAATGGTGAAATGGTGAAATGGTGAAATGGTGAAATGGTTAAATGGTGAAATGGTGAAATGGTGAAATGGTGAGATGGTGAGATGGTGAGATGGTGAAATGGTGAAATGGTGAAATGGTGAAATGGTGAAATGGTGAAATGGTGAAATGGTGAAATGGTG
>Ga0194063_10000300_pt1 | contig 36948 bp, 53 predicted proteins | sample SepL3720m_MetaG_FD_155459 | JGI IMG/M metagenome (GOLD analysis project Ga0194063, IMG submission 155459) | Anoxic zone freshwater microbial communities from boreal shield lake in IISD Experimental Lakes Area, Ontario, Canada - Sep2016-L373-20m | ecosystem: Environmental > Aquatic > Freshwater...
CAACCGCCCAAGAAAGTGTCTAGGATACGCCAAGCCAGTCGAATTATTTATGAGCTATACTAACGAAAGGAGTTAGGTGGTGCAATTCCAGTTAGAATGTAGGCAAGCCCCACCCCCACTAAATACTTAATGCTTAATATGCTACCGTGTTGCCGATTGGAATTATTGCAAAGAAGATTCTGCCCCTATTAAACTCGATCTTCTTGCCTTTGGCATCGGTAAAGACAGTACGGCTTTCGCGATCTTTTTTGCTCCAGGTAATCTCTGTGGCGGTGCCATCCTGAAAGACTAGTCCTTTGCCAGTGCCAATCACATCGTAGAGAGTGTGAGCGTGCTCGTCGAGATGAAGATATTCTTTGGTGTATTGAACAACCACAACCTTGGCTGTAACCTGGCTACCATCATTGAGATCTTTGCCTGGTTCGCCACCATTACCGCGAAGGTATTGATTTTTGGTAGCGTCGTAATCCCAGGTTACATTGAAGCGCGCATCACTTTCCCAAAATCCATAAGCAATCTTGCTTACAGAGCCAGGAGTTTTGCTATTATCCTTAAATGTCCAAGGAGTAAATTTATCTTTCCAATCATTCTTACCTGCTGGATCCATATTTGTCCAGCCGCGAGTATCCTTACCATATTTGAAAAGCTTCTCTGTTGAAGCAGTCAGTCCATGTTCCCAGGCAACTTCAGAGCCCTTAATATCCCAAATCCTAGCAAGATCGCGCTTAAAGGCCTTAATCCCAACTCCAAACTCATCTAGATCGTTACTACCACGCCACCCATAAGAATCTAGTTGCTCCAGAGCCATCACGCGCTTGTCAGAGGTACAAGTCTTACCCCCATCGGCACTGCTACAGTTGGCGCCTCCTGCGTGAACATACAAAGGAAGATTATATTCTGAGGCAAGATTAACAAAAGTGGTGCGAGCACTGCGAACAGGGGCGATTGTAGTATCTTTGGCTGAGACGCCACAATAAAAAACTGCTCCAAAACGAGTGACACCGCCCTCTGATACAGCCTCATAGACAACATCTGCTGAGTTTAGGCCAGATTGTGGGCGAGCTTCTGGTGAATTTTCTAGCATAGCAAAAATTGGGCGCCGCGTATTCCATACTGCGCTTTCTGTTTTGGTAAACATCTCGCCATTTATCGGGCAAGCAACATCTCGTGGAGTTTTGGGGTCAATCACCAAACCACCCCCTGGTGGTGGAGTAACAACAGGACCTTCGCTTTGCGTTGTGCCGTTGCCCCCGTATAAATACATTGTTGTACCATAAGCTATCCCAGCTGTGAGACCAAATACCAATATTGGTAATATAACCATTTTGACTAGATTATTATTCATGAATTGCCTTTCTTAAGAACTTTTTTTTCTTCATCAGATAGTGGATGAGGGTCACCTTCGCCCCCGCTAACTGATTTTACATAAAAACGAGTATTTTCTCTACTGTGAAGTGATGTAATCACTATACCATTTTGGTTGCCGTCTAGGATACCGACAATAAAACTCTGATCTCCACCTGTGTTACTAAATGGATTAAATCGACGCACAACGAGATGTTGAAGGTGGCTTTTAATGTCATCTTCAATTTTTGCAATTTGGGAGAATATTTTGCCAACCCTACCCTCATGTATGCCTAATGTCTTTTGGATACCCTCCAAGGCTTCCATCAAACCACCCCCACCACTTTTGAGAATTCGATCGTAATGAATCTTAAGTCTAAGCAGCAATATTGTATCGATTAATACAAATATACTGATTACACCAACTGCCACAATGAGTACTAACTCAATTTCTGTCATAAGTTTGATAATAGCATGAGCAAACCATATATAGTAGTATAGGGTGATGACACAAATTAATTTCGATGAAGACGAATTACAAGAGAATGAGAGTTTCCATGCTAGAGTGATGGCGGTTGTTAAAGTGGTGGCTCTTTTTTCTTTTGCCTTTATTCTGCTTGGCTATTTGTTCATAAGAACCAAATTAATTCCAAATAGAGTAAATCAAGTGACCGTTAATAACAATTTTGGAAAAATTGAGTATACAGTCCCCTACAAAAATACTCTTTATGAGAATTTTGGTTTCGTACAAGAGCCAAGGGTCGAACTAGCTCTAAAAACCCTAGATGGTTATTCAAATATCACTTTTCTACTAGACTCTGGTGCTGTAGTGTCTGCACTGCCGCTTCAAGCTGCCAAGGATACGGGGATTGATTTAACATCTGCAAAAAGAATTACTTTACAAGGCTTTTCGGGAGTACCAGCGTTTGCTTACCTCGCTGATATTACAGTTAAAATTGCAAATAAAGATTACCAATTCCCTGCGGTTTTTACTGAAAGTGATAAGACGACGTATATTTTGGGTCGTAAAGGATTTTTTGATGACTTTAGCATTCAATTTGACCATGAAACAAGATCAATTGTCATTACTCGAAGTAATTAATACTGTTACAATATGGTGTGCACATAAGGAGAATTTATGACAGAATCTATTTATGAAAGAATTAATAAAATATTAACATGGAAAAGAATCATTGCATTTAATTTTGTATTGCTTCTAGTGCTGATTGTACCTTTGTCTGTAAGACTTTCGCAACAGGATACTGAATTGCGTTCCAATGCTGCAGGAGATGGTGTAATTGTGGCATCGCCAACCCCAATTCCAAATTATCCACAGTTGCCACCACAGATTGATAGAGTAAGTACATTTTATGGAAAGACTGGAGATAGTGTCATTATCCTTGGAAGTAATTTTGGCAATTATCAGTGGGGGAGTAAGGTTTATGTTGGGAACGTAGAAGCTTTGCAAAGAGATATAGTTCGTTGGTCAAATGGAGTTGTCGAAGTCCAGATACCAGAAGGTGCAAGAACCGGAAATGTATGGATTGCTGTTAATGACCAACAAAGCTATTGGGAAGGAAAGCTACTTTTGTATCAACCAGAAAAGGACATTATGATTGGAATGTCGAAGATATCGACCACTGAGAGTGAATTGTGGATCGAAAAAGCAGACAACCTGGACCATGCCACGATAGAAATTTCATATATTACCGAACCAATAACCATTAGTAGTTCTGGTGATGTAGTAATATCAAATAAAAAAACATCCGTTGATATCTTGGGCAAAAAAATGAAGTTTGATCTAGTAGTTAAACAACAGTTACCAAGAACACAAACCCAAATTGCAACTATTACGCATCCACAAGTGGGAACTATCGAGATTATCCGAGTTGAATTGTTTGATAGCAACAATAATCTTTTGAATACTTACTCCAATCCTTTGGGCGTGAAGATTTCGCCCTAGTTCTTTGGATTTAAATCTTTTTGGATACTCTTGTACCACTGTCCAAGTGCATCGGATACAACCTGCTTGCCACCTAACCCTATTGCTAGTCCAAAGCCGAGCGAAATCATTGCCACGAAACCAATAAATATGGTGTTAATAAAATCACGTGCAATCCTAAGCTCAGAGAAGGCGGCAAGAATTGCGATTGTTACAACCAAGTAACTTGACAACTTACCCATAAGCCTTCCCGTGCGAATATCAACGCTAGATAGCCCTGCCTTAACCATGCTTTCAACTAGCCCTGCCAACAAAATTCCTAGAGTTAAGACAATAACCGCAGAGATAACATTTGGTAAATAGCTTACGATACCTAACAATAATTGCGAAACTGTGGTTAAACCCCAGATATTTGTTGCGGCGATAAAGAAAGTTATCACAATTAGCCATTTAGCCAATGATCCGAGCATTACTTCGACTTTTTCGGTTAATTCAGCTCTACTTAAAAATTCCCGGAACTTGGTATCTTTGATAAGGTTTTCAAACTTGAGCGCCTGAAGACCTTTGATTACAGCTGTTCTTGCGAAATTTCCGAGGATTATCCCGAATACAAAAACTGTAAGTCCTCCGATAATGTTGGGAAGAGAACTTGCAAGACTACTCGCCAAGTCAATCCAAACAGTACCTAAAGTAGATAAAAAATTATTTAACATGTTTGGCCTCCAATTATTACTAAATATTTATCGCTTGAGAATATTTTATCGCCGTACTTACTACTAGATACACTGGCATAGCAAGTACTGCTCCCGTTATCCCCCCGAGAGTAAATCCAATCATAAGAACAATAAACGTTGCAAGTGGAGCTACCCCAGTTGCAGCTTCCATTACCTTGGGGACGATAAGATTATTCTCTAACTGTTGAATTAGAATACTCATAGCTAATGCGCCAAGCCCAGTGAGTGGGGAGATTGTTAACCCAAATAAAATTGCAGGAATGGCGGAGATCGTAGGACCTATATTGGGAACAGCTTCTAGTAGCCCGGCAAGAATTGCAAGTGGTAGTGCATAAGGGATTCCTAATAGCAACAACCCAATATATGTCATGACACCAATAATAAGCATAAGAATAAGCTCGCCCCGAACCCAACCACCAACTCTATTTTCGACTTCTTGAACAAAAATTTCGGCTTTGTGCTCAGCATCATTTTTGCCAAAAAATCGACTTAGATATTTGTGTAAATGAGGTCTTTCAATGAGCAAATAATATGTCATAAAAAATACGGCCAAAACAGTGAGAATGTTGCCAAAGGCGCCGGCCGCAATACTAAGAATATTACTTGGAATACCAGTAAGTTGACCAGATATTAAATCTTGATTAATCGGTAACCCCCACTTGGATTCAAGAACCAACATGTAATTTGGTAGATTTTGAATTAAAGATTTTGTCTCAATCATCACGGCTGGAATAAGCGATGCTACAAGAATGCTCGCAATACCAATAAAAATAATAAACAAAGCAAGGACAATAACAATTGACGGAATCTTGATTTTGGCAGCCCTATGTACAAGCGGCCTGATTGCTGTCATAAAAATGAAAGCTACAAATAAAGTAACTATAATGCTGCGAATCTGGAAAAGAAACCATAGCCCGAGAATAAAGCTCGCTATACGAAAGATCGTTGAGTTGGTTATATTGATATTTTTGATTTCCATAGGTTATTCTCCTGTATATCCTTATCATACCATTCTACCCCAGGAATTTTTCGCATAAATAGAAGTTGTCTTTTGGCATAGCTTAGCTCACTGTTTGTCCATTCCTCCATCATCTGCTCCTGATTGATTTTGTTATCAAGAAATCGAATGATCGGCCTATAACCAATACCTGAGAAAGATGGTAAGTCAGCTGAATATCTAGCAAGCAATGTCTTGGTCTCATTTATTGCACCTTGATTGATTCTTTCGACTACTCTGGAATATATTGCTTGACGATACTTTGCAAGATCTATTGGTGGTAGTAGACCAATGATTTGAGCATCTATCTTAATTATTTGCTCAGGATTAATATTTTTTATTCTAAAAACCTCAACCTCTATTGCACGAATAAGACGACGAGGATTATTTTGATCGGAATGATTCATATTGGCGAATCGAATATGCGACTGTAATGCAAGTTTGGATTGAAGATCTGCCACCGATAACTTTTCAAGTTCTGTACGAAGCTCTTGATTGATTGGAATATGTAATGTGTCAATTTTTGCAATAAGTGAGGAGATATACAAACCTGTTCCTCCTACTACAATTGGTAGTAAACCTATGGATTCTGCGTCATTAATAATTGGCAAGATTGCGTCGTGCCATTGGCTAACCGAATAGTCAACATCGGGATCAACGAGGTTGATACCATAAATAATGGCATTGCTTGGATGATCCTTACCCGTAACAATATCCATACCACGATAAATTTGGCGCGAGTCGGCAGAGATAATAATCGAAGGAATTTGTTGGTTAATCTTTATTGCTAGCTTGGTTTTGCCTGTTCCAGTTGGCCCAATGATACACAAAACCTTACTAATTTTTGAATTATTTATCATACATGTGTCATTTCGCGTAAAGTCGAGAAATCATAATTATGTGAGATCTCTCGATTGCACTCCGTTACACTCGAGATGACAATTACTTTATTACCTTTGGTCTTTTACTACCTAGATTGGGTTGGTTGATAATATCTTCCAATATTTGCCAACGCCGTTTTTTTTCTAGTGCTGGAATATCGTCTGGGAATAACCTCCATGCTGCAGTGCCTGGACGAGGTGAATACCTGGCAACAAACCCCACTTTCCACCCGATTTGCTTGGCCAATAATACGGTTTCTTGAAATTCTTCTTCTGTTTCGCCACCAAAACCAACGATTATATCTGTGCCAAGCTCGACTTTGGGGATTGCAGCGCGTAGTTTGTTGACGACCTCAAGATAATCTTCTTTTGTGTATCCCCTATTCATTCTTTTTAGAACGGCGTTGCTACCAGATTGAATAGGAAGATGAATAAACTTGTCAATTTTGTTATTGTGAGCAATTTCGTTTACCAAACTACTGTGAAAATCCCAAGGATTACTGGTCATAAAGCGAACTTTTTCGATCCCATCTACTGCAGTGATATCGCGAAGTAAGCCAACAAATGGAGGTTCGCCACCACCTTCGTAATACTGCGATTGATTAGTTGGGATGTCTTCGAATTTGAGCTTGTGAGATTGATCCATCAACAACTTACGCAAGCCAATACCTACCTTTTCCAAGCCCCATGAATTGACGTTTTGACCAAGGAGTGTAAGCTCTGTATACCCTTCTTTGGCTAATCGATTAACCTCTTCCATAATTGATTCTTTGGAACGAGAGACTTCTCTGCCGCGACTATAAGGAACAATACAATATGTACAGAATGAGTTGCAACCTTGTGAGATAGGGATCCAAGCGTGTAATTTGTCTTTCCTAATCGCTATGGCATTAAAACCAACTTCGGTAATTGGGAGCACTTCATCAACCATTGGTAGTAGCTCTCTAATCTTACCTTCGCCATGATGAGTCATGCAACCTGTAAGGATAATCTTTGGCCTTGGTGTGTGAATATTCTCGAAATAAGAAACAACGTTTAGCAAAAAACCAGTTACTCTATCCTCGGCGCTTTGACGGACAGCACAGGTGTCGACTATGATTTGGTCAGCATCTCTCCAATCACTAGCTTCCTCCCAACCACGAGATTCGTAATCTCCTGAAATCCGTTCAGAATCGCTTTTATTGCTTTGACAACCAAATACTTGAATAAAATATTTCATAAGTTTAGTCAACGGAAATTAAACCTTTATTGTGAATGTGACGAAAGCTTTTGTACATAAATATGAGCGCAACTACCAAATAACAAAGACATAATAAAGTCGGCAGAATAAGATTGGTAAGTGGAAGAGGATGCCCAGCTAGACTACCTCGCATGGCCTCGAAGACATATGAAGCTGGCACCCATCCAGCAATTTGTTGAGCCCACTCTGGCAAAACAGAAACTGGATAATAGATGGCAGAGAATGGAGAAATAATTGCAATGGAAGTCCAAGCTATGGTTTGAATTTTGGTGCCATAACGCACAATTAATCCAGTTACAAATAAACCAAAGACCCAGCCAAAAAGCATGAGTAAACCTGCCCATGGTAACAGCGACCAACCCACGACAAAAATATTGGTACGATATAGAGCGTAAGCTACGGCACTGGCAAAACTAAAACTAAGTAATGATTTGCCTATTCCAATGAGCATGAGTGTAACAATCCATTCTGAAAATTTTAGTGGGGTCGTAAACATATTGACAAGATTTCTATTCCATAGATCTTCGAGAAGATTGACACTAATTTCATATTGAGCTCGCCACGGAAAAATCCACAACAAGACTCCACCTAATAATGAGAGCAAGACTACATTGTTAATATTTTGCGATACAAAATATCGACTAGTTAGTCCCCACATCGTGAGGTCAACTAATGGCCAAAAGAATGCATCACTCATACGGTCAAGAGAATGCCGAAACCCATAAATATATCTTAAGAGTGCACCGTAAATTCTATGCCACTTCATAATTTATTCCTCGCGACAGATAGAAAGTAATCTTCGAGCGTTGGCTTGTCGATACTAATCTCTGAGTAAGTGATACCAGTACTATTTAATTTGGATAAATACTCTGGGATTTCTTTTTCATCTAGCTCAATATTGTATTCGCCGTTCTCAATGGTAAATAGAGCATTGAGCTGAGAAAGTTTTGATGCACCCTTGATCAGACGCAATCTAAGGTGAGAAGTTGTCAACTTGTTGCGAAGACCTTTGGGAGTATCTTTGGCGATAATCTCCCCGTCCTTTAACACCATGACGGTATCACACAGAGACTCCACCTCGTTCATATTATGACTAGTAAGAATAATTGTAGTATTGAACTCTTGCCTTTGTTTTGCAAAAAATTCTCTTATGTAGAGTGCTACTTCTGGATCGAGACTGGCAGTTGGTTCATCTAGTAATAATAACCGAGGGTAATTGACGTATGCGCGAGCAAGATTAACGCGCGTTCTTTGGCCGGCGGAAAGACTACTAAGCTGTCTTTCCCATAATTTCTCCAATCTAAATAGTGATTTAATTTTTTCGAGTCTTTTTTTGCGATCAACGATATCATATAAATAACTTGTCCATGTGAGGTTTTCTTTAATGGTGAGACGATATGGTAAATCTGTATATGTAGAACTAAAATTTACTCTTTCTAGGATCTCACTTTTGCAAGTGCTAAGATCTTTGTTAAATATTTTTACGCTTCCACTTGTTGGTGTCAGGATACCAAGAAGCATTTGGATTGTGGTTGTTTTGCCAGCACCATTTGGACCCAAGATTCCCAAAATTTCCCCCTCATTTACATTGAAAGTTAAACCTTTTATTACTTGTTTATCTTTAAAGACCTTTTTGAGATCTTTTACCTCGAGAATGGACATGTCTGAAATTATAGCATGGACGAGGTATACTATCATGATGAAATCTCTGGTAAATAAGTATTATCTATTTCAGTTTTTGACGAGCTTTACGTTCTTCTCTGCTGTACTTGTGCCATTTTTTACAGAATGGGGACATATTACCCTAGCTCAAACACAAATGATTCAATCGTGGTTTATGTTTTGGGTATTTGTGCTCGAAGTCCCAACAGGAGCAGTAGCAGACTACTTTGGCCGTAAAGTTTCGATAATATTAGGAGCAATAATTTTTGCACTTGGCACAATTGTGTATGCATCTAGCCCAGTTTTTTATAATTTTTTACTGGGTGAATTAATTCTCGCTACCGGTGTGGCTTTACTATCTGGTGCAGGTGAAGCTTTGCTCTATGACAATCTAAAACTTTTGGGTAAGGAAACTGAAAGTAAAAAAATATTCGGCAAGGCACATGCAGTGAGAATGATGAGCATGCTTATTGCAGCTCCTTTGGGTAGCTTTATTGCATCAAAATGGGGACTTAACTATCCAATGTTACTAACCTCAATTCCAACCTTCTTAGCTGTGATAGTAGCTTTTACTATTCCTGAGGTAAGGGTGACTTTGACAAATGAATCAGAACGATACCTAATCATTGCGAAAAAGGGAGTGACCTACTTTATTCATCATAAAATTTTGCGTGAACTTGCGATTAATAGCATTTTGGTAGCCTCGGCTTCTTATTTTATAATTTGGTTTTACCAACCAATATTAATTGCGCAAGGATATGCTGTAAGCACGTTTGGGTGGTTTCACGTATTTTTACTGTTATCAGAACTATTAGTTTCGAGTCAGTTTGCTCGTTTAGAAAAATTGTTTGGATCGGAAAAACGATATTTGCAAGTTAGTGCACTTTTTGTGGGACTTGCCATTTTGGCTGCAGCAATTTGGCCAAATACCGTGACTGTGATTATTTTACTTGCGATTGGAGGTGGGTTTGGACTAACTCGTATTGAGTATGTGGGAGCTATTATGAACCGTCATGTGGAGTCAAAAGAGAGGGCTACTACGCTGTCGGCCGTCTCGATGTTTCGCAGACTTGCGCTTGTGCCACTTAACCCAATCATAGGATTACTGGCTGACAGATCATTATCTTTTGCCTTATTTATCGTATCTCTTTTACCACTGGGTGTTTTGATTTGGCCTATGATGAGGCGCTTGTATAGTGGCTTAAGGCGCGGTGCCAATACCAAAGAGCAAACTTGATTTGGACAAAAGCCAGAACAATAAATAATATTAAAGTCCATGGCGAGAGTTGCTGGAAAATAATCTTGGCTGGGATAGTGGCAATAATGGAAATTGGAATAATGTAGGTAAGAAACCCTCCAACATAACGCCCATAAATATCTATTGGAAATGAGCCCATCTTTTCTATATCACGAAATAGCATAATAATATTATCAACTTCGAGATAACGAACTCCGATTGCAGTAACTATAGTATGAATGGCAAAAGCGAAAGCAAACATGATTACGATTGCAATAAATACAACCAATAAATTGAAGATAGTGAGCGGATATCCAGATGCGACCCAAGCCCAACCAACAAGATAGGTATAAGGAATCATTAATAATAAGTCGAGAGGATCGGTAGCACTAAACAAACTAAGAAATAATGGATTCATGGGAGTGAGGAGGTAAAAATCGAAAGAACCTTCCTCTACTTTTTGTCGAAACATATAAACGCCACGGAAGAATAATTGGGTAAACGTAGATCCCCAAATAAAAAGCGATAGAATAAAGATAGCTTGCGAAAGAGTATAGCTTGCAAGGATTTGGGCACGACTGATGATTGCTGTTGTGAATAGAAATACTGAGAATAAACGCACGTTTTTGCCAAGGATGAAAACTAGCGCAGAAACTCGACTATTTGCAATTTGTGACTGAAACTGGAGCTGCATGAGCCTAACCCAAACAAGCCAGTATTTTTTAACGGCCTTCAGCTTCATAGTTTTTCAACCCTTTCCGCCACAAAGCCATAGTAAAAATGCCAAAAAGTATCACCCATATTATTTGAATAGCCAATGATTGTGAGATATTAACACCTTGCTGTCCAAGATATATCTTGAGAGGAGTGTAAAGTAAGTATGGAAATGGAGTAAATAAGATGAGCTTTTGCCAGAAAGCGGGGAGCATATCGAGCGGAAACATAGCACCAGTTGCAAACTCAATAATCACCATAAGTAAAAAACGCGGAGCCCATACATCGCGTGACCAAAATGCAATACAACCAAAAATAATATTAATAAAGAAATAGAGCAACATAGCCAAAATGACTGACAGAATGGTTGTTATATTGATCAAAATATTTGATTGCATAAAAATAGGCGGGTGAAAAATTAACAACATAAGCGGAATCTCTAAAAACATAAAAGTAAGATTAAATAGCTTGTCTGCCATATCGCGGGCGAACAAGAAACGAAACATGCCAATTGGGCGCATGAGGGGGATTGTGAGGCTACCACTATTGATCATCCAACCAAGATCTGCTGTGCGACTGCCCATGACGAGAGAGCGAAGAACTGTAGTGCCAAAAAGATATGTCATAAGCGAGGCAAAAGTGTAGCCATAAATCTCCCCGCCATTACCAACAACGGCTCGCCAAATAAAGAATGGAATCAAGAATACAAATATCTGACGAATGCGCCACATAATCATATTGAGGCGGTATACAAAATATTCCTGGAGAGTAATGTTAAAAAATGCCAAGTATTTCTTCATGATTTGGTAGAAGTGAAGACCTCGCGAATTACGTCTTCTATCTCAGGCTCCCTAATATCAATATCGCTTACTGGAAGATCTTTGAGGATCATGCTTGCAATACTTGGGATCTGTGACCTTGTAACGTGATAACTAGCAACTGTGCCATCAATTTTTTCGAAGCCCTCAATTTTTTTTAGCTCACTAAGTGCTACTTGTGATTCGAGACTGACTAAAATGTTTTTGTGATTAGCAAATTTAGTAACAATGTTTTGCAGAAGACCATCAAAAACAACTCGCCCCTTGTCGATAATAATTACTCTTTTGCACAATTCTTTGACATCATCCATGTAATGACTGGTCAAAATAATTGCACCATGAAACTCGCGATTATAATCTTTAATAAACTGTCTTAAAGTTTTTTGCATGACGACATCTAGACCAATTGTTGGCTCGTCTAAGAAGAGTACTTTGGGCTGGTGTAAGAGAGCAGAAACAAGCTCTGCCTTCATCCTTTGGCCAAGCGAAAGCTTGCGGACTTGGACGTTAAGGACATCTCCTAGATCAAGCATATAGACGAGTTGATTGAGTGTTTTTTTGTATTTTATCTCTGGGATTTCATAAATGTCACGACCAAGATTGAAAGACTCAATTGCTGGCAGATCCCACCAAAGTTGATTCTTTTGCCCCATGATCAGTGAAATTGATTTGAGAAAAGTGTGACTTCTGCCCCAGGGATCTTCATTAAGTACTGTTACTTTGCCCGAACTTGGGTACAAGAGACCTGAAAGCATTTTGAGAGTTGTTGTTTTACCTGCTCCGTTTGGGCCAATAAAGCCAACTAGCTCTCCCTCATCTATCTCGAAATTAATATCATCAACAGCCTTTACTTCGTCGTACTGGCGATGAACAAGACCTTTGAGTGAGCCCAACAGCCCAGGGATTTTTTTATCGACTTGGTACGTTTTACTTAGGTGATCAACGAGGATGGTAGGAGTCATAACTCCAGTTTACCAGATTGCTTTGCGAAGAGGTTTGGCAACCTTGAAGTTGACGACATTGTGAGCCTTGATCGTGGTTCTTTTGTCATTTTGACCGAACGGAACAACTTCTTTGGGATTAACTTTACCTATTGAAAAAGTTCCGACTCCAGACAGAACGACTTTATCACCTTTTTTGAGAGTCTTGGTGATTTCATCTAAAAATACGTCAATCCCGTCTTTGGCTGCTTTTTTGGTAAGATGGGCATTTTTTGCTACGACGCGATAATAATCGGACTTTTTCATGATAAATATTTACCTTTCTATAAAAATAATTATTTGGCAACTGCAGAAGTTCTACGCTCACGAATCACTGTAACCGTGACAGTACCTGGATAGGTAACCGTAGCTTTGATCTCATCGCGAATTGCACTAGCAAGTAAAACTGCTTCATCATCGGTTGCGCGCTCTGGATCGACAATTACGCGCACTTCGCGCCCAGCTTGAATAGCAAAAGCTTCTGATACACCTGGTTTGCTCATGGCGATACTTTCTAGATCTTTAAGGCGTTTGATGTACTCGTCGTAGTTCTCATATCGAGCGCCAGGACGTGAGCCAGAGATAGCATCTGCAATATATACGATAATGCTTTCCTTACAACTAAATTCCTCATCCTCATGGTGTTGAGCCACAGTATCAATAACTGCTTGAGACATGTTGTAACGCTTAAGAAGCGCGACTCCAAGCTCAATATGGCTACCTTCCTCATCGATGAGCTTACCAATATCGTGGAACAAACAACCCAAGCGGACTGTGTCGACATTTGCGTGAAGTTCGGCTGCGATTTTCATACCCATTTTGGTCTCTTCAAGGGTATGAGTAATCATGTTTTGGCCATAACTTGTACGATACTTAAACCGACCGAGCATGGCAATTAGATCGTGAGGAACATTGTAAGCGCCGACTGCGTGACATAACTTTTTGCCCTCTTCGAAGACAATTTTGTCGATATCTCTCTTAGCTTTGGCTACGTATTCTTCAATACGAGTTGGTTGAATACGACCGTCTTTGATAAGACGCTCCAATGCAACGCGAGCTATCTCGCGACGTACGGCGTCGTAACATGATAACCGCACTTCTCCTGGTGTTTCGTCCATATCTATGTCGACACCAGTAACTTTCTCGAAGGTTCTAATATTTCTACCTTCTTTGCCGATAATTCGCCCTTTGACCTCATCGTCTGGAATTTTGACAATAGAAATTGTAAACTCAGCAACGTAATCTGTAGCTCCGTGATACATAGCATCGACTAACATGTTGTTGGCTTTATCTTCGACAGTTTCTTTGATTTCGTCTTCGGCGGCACGAATTCTTTCGGCAATTTCTTTTTGAAGTTTCTTTTGTACTGATTCCAATAAAATATCTTTGGCTTTATCTCGAGTGAGCGTAGCTATCCGTTCCAACTTGTCGAGCTGCTTCTTGAGAACCTCTGCTATTTCGGTCTTAGTTATTTCGGTGGCTGCGATATTCTTTTCAATCTCAGTCTTTTTTGCTTCGAGATTATTCTCTCGCCTAGCAACTTCATTTTCTTGATTTTCTAACTTGGTTTTGAGTTCGCGTAATGAATCTGAGAGAGCGTTCATTTCGACTCGTGCAGTTTCGCGAATCTTTTGAGCTTCTTCTCTAGCAAAAGTGATGATGGCTGTAGCTGAATTTTCGGCATCTTTAGTGTCTTGTTTGACCACCTTAGGAGCGACTATTTTTTCCACTTTGGGAGTTATGGTTTTAATCCCGGCTGGTTTTCTGAAAGTTGAAATAATTGATGTTAGTAAAGAACTCATATGTTAATACTCCGATTTTGCCGTATAAATATACAGTATTCAACAAAAGCAGGCCTGGGAAATAACCAATCTCGGACTTATCGAGACATTGAGGGCAATGAATAATAATGGTTTTGCATGTAACTTGATTTGCCTATTTATTACCAGTTAATTTTTGTTGAATAGGCTTGTATTGTAGCTTTTTTTTATTGAATCGTCAATTCGAAAGCTTGCTTGCTTGACCAATTATGATGACAATATCATACTTGCTCGTCTCTGGTAGTATGCTATTTTCCCAGCTGACATCATTAAGAATCTGTTGAATTGATGTTTTAGTACTCTCAGCTACAGAACTTTTGGTTTGTAAAACTGAATGTTTGTAGCTATAGTTATCGGCATTACTTACATCTTTTATGACAAATCCCTCACCCTCCAACTTGGCACTTAATTTACTGGCAATACCCACAATGCCAGATCCATTTTGAATTTGTAGTTGATATTCTTGATTGACTGGAGATGGAGCTATGACTGAAGGAGCTAGTGTTGGCTCTGGAGTTGAAGTGGCAACTATTGATGGGCTAGGCATGGAAGATGAAAGTTGAGGTGATAATAGTCGGTTTCCAAAGATAAACCAAATCCCAAGTGCGATAAGTACGCCTGCGAGTGCAACTAGTGAATAACGCAATAGATGTGATGTGGAATTTGACTTTTCTACCACATCTTCGAGAGAACCCACTTGAAACTTGGATATTGGTAGCATTGACTCATCTTGGGGAAGATAGTCTGTTATCTTAGCTATAAGCTCGTTTTCTGGCATGTCGGCGATCATCTGAATTGATAATGGGTTACAGCCTGCCAACTTTAATGCATCCGAATACATTGAGATTGGATTGTTTTGATCGGTTGATTCGGTAATTGTTGGGAGATTATTCGTTAATAGTACGTAAAATTCATTAGTGCCAAGGGTTGAAACTACGTCTGAAATTGTAGATGCCCAAGTATCTTTTGACCAAGCAACTCGCCAGTACTCCTTGTTTGGCGTAAGCTTAACTGCATATAGAGTATCCTTGGTTATACATATTACTGGTTGTTGCATATGATATTAGCTTACACCCATTGAGATAGATTTTCCAAGTGCCAAAAATGCTTGATCAATAAGTTCGTATGAAAAACCCTTGCCAAGACAATATCTATATAACCTGGCGCGATCTTTTGGAAGAAGGCTGGAATTGTATTTGAGTTTTTTTGTTAATAACTTGACTAAAGCCTCATTATCACTTGATTTATCAGGAAGCACAAAGCTAATTATTGCCGGAGAGATTCCTTTATATCTTAATTCTTGCTGCAATACCTTTACAGAATGTGTCGCCTTGCGACTATTTACCCAACGAAGAGCAAATGACTGGTCATTTAATAGATCATTGTCGTTGAGATATTTCATAACATAAGCATAGATATTGGAATCTTTGGAATAAACTTTAAGTCTATTTTCAACCTCAAACGTAGTGCGAGGTCGATAGGAAAGAAAGTTGAGTGTTTTTCCTAGAATCTTGCCACGTTCATCTTGAACTTTCCAACTGGAAATTAAGTCCTTTGCAATTTCTTTCCCAACGACCAATCTTTGCTTAAGCACTTCTTCTAATGAAAGACCAGTCACGAATTCGCCATCGACTTCGATGTTAACACGTGACTGGTCTTTTGCTTGGGCGCTAAGCCTCGTTATCTTGATCATTGGCAGGGATCGCCTCGATAATCGTTTCTTCAGACTTAATTTTGGTCCAAATATCTTTTTCAATCTTCTTCATAAGTTCTGGTTTTTCTTCTAGCAATGATTTGGTGGCTTCCCTGCCCTGAGCAAGCATTTCACCATTGTAGCGAAAGAAGGAACCAGATTTCTCAATGACTCCTTGATCAATACCAACATCTAGGATACTACCAGACTTACTAATGCCACCATCGTTCATGATGTCGAACTCTACCACGCGGAAAGGAGCAGCTATCTTGTTTTTAACGATCTTGGCTCGATGTCTACTACCAACAATCTTTTCATTCTCAGTAATATTGGCTATCTTGCGCATATCAATCCGGACGGAGGCGTAGAACTTGAGAGCTTTACCGCCTGTCGTTGTTTCTGGGTTACCAAACATGACTCCAATCTTTTCTCTTAGCTGATTGGTGAAGATAACTACGGTATTACTCTTGTTGATGGCCCCAGTAAGCTTCCTTAGCGCTTGGGACATAAGGCGGGCTTGCAAGCCCATCATAGCGTCACCCATTTCACCTTCGATCTCTGCCTTGGGAACAAGGGCTGCGACAGAATCGATGACAATCACATCAACTGCTCCAGAACGAATTAAAGTCTCGGCAATCTCAAGGGCTTGTTCACCAGTATCTGGCTGACTAATGAGGAGTTCATCGAGATTAACACCAATCCCAGCGGCACGTGCAGGATCGAGCGCGTGCTCGGCATCGATGAATGCTGCAGTACCACCGCGTTTTTGCGACTCGGCAATGACGTGAAGGCACAATGTAGTTTTACCAGAGGCTTCTGGTCCATATATCTCGCTAATACGGCCTTTGGGGATACCACCTGCGCCAAGTGCGAGGTCGAGGCCCACAGAGCCAGTTGGAATAACTTCGATTGCCATGTGAGCATGAGCTTCTCCGAGCTTCATGATGGATCCGGCGCCAAACTGCTTAGTGATTTGCTGCATCGCAATTAAGATTGCTTGCTGCTTTTCGCTCGCAACTGATTTTGCTACTACTGGTTCTGTAACGGCTTTTGCTTTACCGGCCATATTGTCTCCTTATAAATATTGTTGGGCAGAAAAAGTACTAACTCTAATATGTCCCAAACTGTACCCGAAGTCAATAGTTAACCTAGGAGAAATAATAATAGAAAAGAATGAAGATGACTTAGCGCTTTGGAGATTGTTTTGCTCTGCGTGCCTTGCCGCCTGTGCCGATTTTTCTACGCTCACGAGTACGAGGGTCGCGAGTTAGTAACCCTGCAGCCTTAAGAGCTGAGCGGTATGTTTCTCTATTAAGTTCAGAAAGGGCACGAGCAATACCATGGACAACTGCATCTAGCTGACCTGCTTTGCCACTACCCAAGACTCTAGCTGTAACAGAAAATTTGGTCAACGTGTCGGTAATTATGAAAGGACGTTGATAGAGCATTTTGGCGGTTTCGCCTGGGAAGTATACTTCGGCTGGCTTATCGTTAACCACTAATTGAACTCCATCAGTTCCAGGAACAGAAGAGCTTTGATAAATACGAACACGAGCAGTAGCGGTTTTCCTTCTGCCGATTGCGTATGTGTAATTTTTTTTGACGGAAGCTTTGATAGCCATATATATTCCTTAATTAGTAATTTGTGCAGCGTGAGGATGCTCTACGCCATCATATACTTTTAGTCTTCGAAGGCGAACATCCTGAAGTTTGTTCTTGGGAAGCATTCCCCTAACTGAATGTTCAATAATTTTGCGAGGTGATTTGCTCAAAACTTCTTCTGCCCTTCGCTCTCGGAAACCACCTGGAATCCCAGAGTGGGAATAATACTTTTTATCAGTCAATTTGGCGCCGGTTAGAACAACTAACTTGGCATTGGTAACGATAACAAAATCACCACTATCAACATTTGGGGTGTAATCAACCTGATATTTGCCCATGAGAAATTTGGCAATTTGAGTAGATAATCTACCCAACGGCATAGTACTAGCATCCATAATATGCCAGATTCTTTTTTCTGGTACTTTGGCGAGTTGTGATTTCATTAGCGATCTCCTCCCCGACTGCCTGTGCGGCGTGCGGCAACTTTGGCAACATTAACCTTTTCAACTTTGGGAGCGGCAATCTTGGGTACACTAACTTTAAGTTCTTTGACCTTTGATACTACCGACTTTTTGTCGTCTTTTTTGATTTCTTGCTTGACTGATTTTTTTGTTAGCCCAAGTGAAACCATAAAGGCACCATCTCCGCGACGAGCACCAACCATCTTAAGTTTGGTATATCCGCCCTTGACTCCAATATAGCGTGGCGCTATTTCATCAACTAATTTTTTGACTAGAAGATTGTTTTGAAGAACGGTTTGAACCTGGCGACGAGCACTTATGGTACCAATTCTAGCTGTTGTGATAAGTTTCTCGAATATACCACGTACTGCCTGAGCCTTGGCTTTGGTAGTCTCTATCTCTTCTTTTTCGACCAATGAAATCATCAAATTGTTAAACAGTGCTTTGCGAGCGCTGGTATCACGATTGAGACGATAGGTGGCAATATTCTTTTTCATAGGAATTACTTATTTCTATTCAATCCTTTACTTACTAAAGCAGCATCTAGCTCCTCGACGGATTTGCCGCCGAGATTCTTGACACCTTTGAGATCCTTGTCGGTTGCAGTTGCCAACTCGGCTACTGTTTTGTATCCAGCATTCTTGAGTGCATTGGCAATACGAGTTGGAAGACCAAGATCATCAATCCCAAAACTCGAATCACTAGAACTTTGTTTAATAACGCTTGGAACGTCTGCAACCTGAAGTGGAGAGATTATTTGCCCAAAATGAGCAACCAAAATGGATGCTGCATCCTTGAGGATTGATTCTCCATCCTGACTACCATCTGTATGCATTTCAAGCACAAGCTTGTCGTAATCAGTACGACGACCAACGCGAGTGGTTTCGATGTGATAAGTGACGCTGGTGACAGGTGAGAAAATTGCATCTAAAACAATTTCTCCGACTGAGTCAGAAGTGCGATCTTCTGCGGGAGAATAACCATAGCCAGAAGAAATTTCTAGATTTAGATCTAACTTGGCATCTTTTCCAAGAGTAGCAATGAGAACTTCTGGATTAATGATTTTGACTGAAGTTGGAGCATCAATATCTTTGGCTGTAACAACCCTTCCTTTGACAGAGATTGTGGCATGAACTGGTTCATCACCAGAATATGCAACTTTTACAGCTTTGAGATTGAGCATTAAGTCGATCATGTCTTCACTCATTCCTTCATGAGTAGAAAATTTATGATTGACGCCGTCAACCTTAACCTTAGTAATAGCAGCTCCCTTGAGACTCCCAAGCAAGACGCGACGAAGAGCGTTGCCCATTGTGTGTCCATATCCATTCTCGAGTGGCTCGAGAGCAAATTTGGTATATGTGTGATTGGTCTCTTCAATTTTGACCGTAAATCCTGGTTGTTGCATAATCCTCCCTTTATTTAACGTGAGTAGAACTCAACTATAAGTTGATCATTAATATTTTCAGTAAAGTCAGCGCGAACTGGTTTTCTCACCATATTGCCGACAGCGGCTTTGCGCTCTAGCCATGTTGGGGTGACGTAACCATCTCTTGCAATACTATCTTTGATATAGGGAATATTGATAGCAGTTTCTGAAAGCGAAATAACTTGCCCTTCCTTGACAGGATAACTTGGAATAGTCATTTTTTTGCCATCTACCTGCACGTTGCCATGGGCTACGAGTTGGCGAGCTGCTCTACGAGTAGGAGTAAATCCAAGTCGATACACGCAGTTATCTAAGCGACGCTCTAGTAGAGAAAGCATAACCTCGCCAGTAGCTAGAGGGTTACGAGAAGCTTCGATATAATAATTGCGAAATTGGCGCTCTAGGATACCATATATTGCTTTAGCTTTTTGTTTTTCCATCAATTGAATTGCATAATCTGATTGTTTGCCACGACCTTTTTTGCCATGTTGCCCTGGAGTGATTAAAAGCCTGCGTTCAAGTGATTTGGTATTGGTTTTGAGACCAAGATCTTCACCGATTCTACGAGCTATTTTGTTTTTTGGTCCGTTATCTCTAGCCATATTTTTTTGATCAGTCTATCTGTTTATAATAAATAATTAGCCGTGACGTGGCTTCTTGGCACGTGTGCCATTGTGAGGGATGGGAGTGACATCATACATCGCAGTGACCTTGATTCCAATGTTGCGAAGTACGCGTAGAGCGGCGTCGCGTCCTGGACCTGGACCTTTGATATAAACGGCGGCTTCTCTAAACCCACGTTCTTTGGCATTATTAATAGCTTGTTCGATTGCCATTGTGGCAGCGTAAGGAGTTGACTTGCGAGAACCTTTAAACCCGACTTTACCTGTTGCACTCCAACCAATGGTATTACCTTGATTGTCAGTAATCGTGACCAAAGTATTATTAAAAGTGGCAACGATATAAATCCTGCCTTCTTGAACTACTGGTCCTTTTTTCGATTCTGCCATATTATCCTTATATTTTCGTATTCATTCCGCAAATTGCGGTATTATTCAATTAATTATTTTTTGGGTGCCTCTACCTTGGCGGCGTCTTCTTTCTTCATAGCGCCTATAGTCTTTCGCTTGCCTCGAAGAGTGCGAGCGTTGGTGCGAGTTCTTTGACCGTGAGTAGGAAGCCCAGCGGCGTGACGATGGCCACGATAGCTACCAATTCGTTTGAGACGTTGAATATTTTCACGGATATCTTTGCGAAGATCACCTTCGACTTTGTACTCTTCAATTATTTTTTGAATTTTGGCAACTTCACTAGCTGTTAGATCTTTGGCGCGAGTATCTTTGTTGACATTGGCACGAGCAAGAATCTCAACAGATTTGACAGGGCCAATACCAAAAACGTAAGTAAGCGCAACTTCAATGCGTTTATTCTCTGGTAGATCGATACCGACTAGACGTAACATACTTATTATCCTTGTCTTTGTTTGTGGCGAGGATTCTCGCAAACTATAAATAACTTACCTTTACGACGTACGAACTGACATTTGAGACAGCGTTTACGAATTGATGACTGTACTTTCATAGTTTCCTTTTTGATTATTTCATGCGAAAGCTAATGCGACCCTTGGTACTATCGTACGGGGTCATCTCAACTTTCACTTTGTCTCCTGGCATGATGCTAATCCTATACATCCGCATCTTACCAGATAAATGAGCCAAAATTTCGCCACCTGCGTCTAGAGTTACTCTAAACATCGTATTGGGGAGAGCTTCTGTAACTACTCCCGTAACTTCAGTGACTCCAAGTTTGTTCATGTCTTGTGTATTGTACCAGATGAAAGCATCTGAGACAATGTGGGTTTGGTTAATATAGAAAAACCGTCTCCAGTGACCTCAACGGTTTCTTCAAACACGGCTGAAAGTTTACCATCTTTGGTGCTAATTGTCCAGCCGTCATCCTCAAGAACCAGATCTGGTTTACCTTCAACGTAGATTATTTCTATAGCTAAAGTTTGGCCTGAGTACATCTTGGGAGTTTTGTTTGTGACAGACACGATGACGTTTGGGATCATTGGTTCTTCGTGAAGATTCTTCCCAACGCCATGTCCCGTTAATTCGCGGGTGGCTTTGTAGCCATAACCATCGAGTGTGTGTTGCATGGCTTCGGAGATTTCACCAATATAGGCACCAGATCGAACAACTTTGATGGAATTCATCAAAGCTTCCATGCCAGCCTTGAGAAAGCGATCTTTGGAAGGATTGCTTTTGCCGACGATTTTGGTAAAGGCTGAATCAGTATGATAGCCCTTAAAATATACGCCAACATCGACCATAACTTTATCGCCATCGATAAATTTAGTTTCACTGATTGGAATACCATGAACAACGCCATCGTTAATCGTAATACAGGTAGCCCAATGATAACCAGGCACTTTGTCGAACGAAACTTGGGCGCCGGCTTCTTTTATCAATCTTTGCGCCTCGGCCTCTACCTCTTTTGGCGTAACTCCAATTTGTGTAAAATGATAAAGCGCCTCGCGAACCATACCTAATATAAGTCCACCTTCTCTCATGCTTGCCAGCTTGTCGCTACTCATGATCTGATATGACTTAGGATATCTTGGAATACAGTATTAATGTCCTGCATGCCATCAATCTCTACTAGTGTTCCTAGGTTTCTGTAATATGAAAGAACGTCTGACTCTTCGGCTTTGTAGCGCTTGAGGCGTTCACGTATTAACTCCTCAGAATCATGTAGGCTACCATCTGTAAGTTTGCGACCACGTTTAAGAAGGCGGCGAATACTTTCTGCTTCGGGGACATTGAGATAGAAAACCATGTCAACTTTTTTATTGTGCTTGTCTAGCTTGTCGGCCAAAAACTCGGCTTGAGTCATGTTGCGAGGAAATCCATCTATTACCCAACCGTTCTGCGTATCTTCATCCTTCAACCGAGCTTTCCATAACACAAACATCTCTGAATCAGCAACGTAATGACCCAATTTGAGAGTTTCGCGACAAATGTCCCCCATTATGCCTTTGTCTAGTTCGGCCATACGACGGACTAAGTCACCAGAAATAAGGCATGGAACTCCAAGTTTTTCAGCCAATAGCTTGGCTTGAGTTGTTTTACCTGCTCCCTCTGGAGCATAAAAAATAATGTTTGGCGCCATAACAACTTCCTTTCGGATGATAACTATTTATTATTTGATAAAACTATCATAGCTTTTGACGAGTCGATATGACTCAACTTTGCGCACAGTCTCAATCACTACTGAAACAATAATTAACATGCTGGTACCACCTATTGTGAGGGTAGAAATATTGGTCAAGCCCTGAGCGATTGATGGGAGAACGGCAATCAAACCTAAAAATAGTGCTCCAACTAGGGTAGTGCGACTAACAATACCGCCTAGGTATTTGGAGGTTTCTTTACCTGGCCGAATCCCTGGAACATAGCCTCCATTACTTTTGAGATTCTCAGCAATTTTGTCGGTATCAAAAACTATTGCGGTGTAAAAGTAAGTAAAACCAACAACTAATATGAAATATATTAGGTTGTACCAAGCAGATTGTGGACCAAAACTACTTGCAAATTTGGAGAAAGTGCTCGCAAGGGCAAAATTGGGGATATTACTTAGAAGGCGCGCCAACATTGATGGTGCAAGAACAAGAGCTATGGCAAAAATAATTGGAATCACGCCGGCGTTATTTAGCTTAATGGGAAGATAGGTGCTACCACCACCCACTGCCTTACTCCCACGCATACGACGACTGTATTCAATTACAACATTTCGCGTGGCTTGATCAATCATTACGATCGAGAACATAACAAGAATTGCAAGTATGGCGTAGACTATTAAACTAGCAAAATTAAGAGTTTCGGCTACAGCCTGAGTTTGAAGAAATGTAACTGGCAAACGACCTACAATACCTGCAAAAATAATCATGGAAATGCCATTTCCAAGACCATATTCTGTAAGAATTTCGCCTAGCCACATGAGGAAAATACTCCCAGCGCTCATTGAGATGATAATAGCCATCAACTCGAGTGGGGAATGAGCAACTACCAATTTGGATCCAGAAAGGAGTGAGTACATGGCAACACTTTGAAAAATTGCCAGTGGGACTGTGAGCATGCGAGTGTATTGATTGATTTGTTCCCTACCAGACTCGCCCTCTTTCTGCATTTCTTCTAGTTTTTTATTAATCATGGTAAAAAGTTGCATGATAATACTGGCGTTAATATATGGATTAAGACCCAGCGCTAAAATTGAAAAATTGGCTAATGTACCACCAGAAAATACATCGAGAAGATTGAGCAATTGATTACTAGCAAAAACTCCTTTGATAGCTGCCGTGTCTACACCTGGAACTGGCACGTGAGTAACTAAACGAAATATGGCGAATATGCCAAGTGTAACAAAAAAACGCTTCTTGAGCTCTTTATTTCTCCACAAATCAACCAAAAAATCAGGCAGTTTCACCCTGGTATTCTCCCCCTGCTTTAATAATTGCCTCTTGGGCCGTCTTTGTTGCAGGAACTTGGACAGTTAGCTTCTTGTCCAGTTTACCAGAATTCACGATTTTGTATGCAATCAATCCTTGTCCCTTTTTGGTGAAACCTTTTTCTCTTAGGGTAATGTGGTTTACAATTGCTCCATTTTCAAAATGCGAAAGATCGGAAAGAGTAAGTGTGTCTGAATTTTTAATTGAATTAAAGATTGATTTGCCGCGCATAAAAGGCAAGCGTTTGAACCAAACCCAAGAAGAGCCAACAAATGTAAGTGGCATATCACCACGAGATTTTTGACCTTTTTGACCACGACTACTAGTATGACCACCACGTCCAGAACCATAGCCTAAACCAAGGCGTTTACTCTTTTTGTCTGTGGCTTTTTTAAGTGTGTGTAATTTCATTTTTGTTTCTCCTTGGCTGATGGCATTTGACCAAGAGCTCTCTTGACTGCAACAACGCTTGCCATTTTTTCAAGAGCTCTAAAAGTGGCATTAACATTGCTAAGGCGATTGGATGTACCCAGGCTTTTGGCGACAACGTCCTTTAGACCAGCTAACTCTAGAACACTACGAACTGAACCACCAGCGATAACACCAGTTCCAACTGGAGCTGGCTTAAGCACAACTTTGGCTGCGCCAAACTTGATCATGAGCTCATGAGGAAGCGTTGTGCCATGAAGGGGGACGGTAATCAGATGTTTTTTGGCTTTTTTGACACCTTTTTGAATGGCGTGCATAACATCACTGGCTTTGCCAAGGGCTACACCAACGCGACTTTTGCGATCACCCACGACTACAAGAGCTGTAAAACTCACGTGATTGCCACCTTTGGTTTTTTTGCTGACACGACCGATTTTGATTACTTTTTCATCAAATTCTTGTGGCGCTCTTTGTTGTTTCATATTCATTAATCCTTATATGCTTAAAATTCTAGTCCATTTGATCTAGCTGACTCAGCAAGTGCCTTCACGCGACCATGGTAGCGATAACTACCTCGATCGAAGACTACTTGTTTGATACCAGATTTAAGTGATGCTTCGGCAATTAGCTTACCGACGGCGATTGATTTTTCGGTTTTGGTGCCTTTGATTTTGACATCGGTGACAGTTGTTACGGTGATGTGCTTACTATCATCAATAATACTTGCAGTGATGTGAAGATTACTACGGGTTACAGAAAGGCGAGGACGAGACCCAACTGATTTGATGTGCAATCTGACTCTTCGTTGACGACTAATTATTTTTGCGACATTGGTCATAGTGTTCCTTTAGGCTGAAGCCCCTTTAGCGGCTTTGCCAGCTTTGCGACGAATAACTTCACCAACATATTTGACACCCTTGCCCTTGTAAGGCTCTGGTTTTCGGTATTTTCTAATCTCCGCCGCAGTTTGACCTACAGCTTGAATATCAGAACCTGTTATGTGAATGAGATTGGTACCTTCTACGGCAATAGTGATACCTGATTTGGGAGCATATTCAATTTCGTGTGAAAATCCTAGCGAAAGGACTAGTTTGTTACCCTGCATCCTTGCACGATATCCTGTACCGACGAGTTCGAGGGATTTTTTGAAACCTGTGCTAACACCAATTGCGAGGTTATTAAGATTGGCTCGAACAGTTCCATGAAGAGCGCGAGTTGGCTTTTCATCGTTTTGACGAGTGATGTTAATTACACTTCCTTCAATTTTGAAATCTATCCCCTTGGGGAGAGTAAGTTCCAAATTGCCTTTGGAACCTGAAACTTTAACAACAGATCCGACTAGCGTTACGGTAACACCAGCTGGAATATTAATGGGTAAAAGACCGACTTTTGACATGTGTTTACCAAAGTTCGAGTAGAACTTCGCCTCCCAAATTTTGTTTGACTGCAGAAGTATTGCTCATAACCCCACGTGAAGTGGAGACGATGCCAATACCTAGTCCAGATAATACTTTGCTAAGCTCGTGGCCTTTTTTGTAAATGCGCATTCCCGGCTTGCTAATTCTTTTGATGCTGTTGATTGCAGGCTTGGTGGCAACGTAAACCAATTTGACAGTAAGATTGCCATCTTCTACGCTTGCGCTCTCCAAATAGTGCTCAGAAACCATAACATCTGCAATGGTTTTGATGAGCTTGGTATTCTTCAAAGTAATAGTTTCTTTGTTGACCAAACTGGCATTTCTTAGTCTTGTTGCGAAATCTGCGATTGTGTCTGTTAACATAGTTTTCCTTATTTATTACCAACTAGCCTTGGTTACTCCTGGTAAGTGGCCTTTTTTCGCGGAATCGCGAAAGCAAAGACGGCACATGCCAAAATGACGAATATATGCTTTGGGGCGACCACAGATCTTGCATCTGTTGTGCTCCCTAGTTGTGAACTTGGCTTTCTTTTCACTTTTTGCTATTTTTGCTGTTGTTGCCATATTTTTTATTCCTTTTCCTCTTTGGCAAAAGGCATACCAATAAGCTCGAGAAGCTTAAAGGAATGTTCGTTGCTCTTGGTTGTTGTGACAATACAAATCTCTAGTCCACGAACTTTGTCTACTTTGGAGTAGTCAATCTCTTGGAAAATAACTTGTTCTGTCAAACCAAGTGTATAGTTGCCTGAGCCATCAAAGCTACTGCGACTAACGCCGCGAAAATCTTTGACTTGAGGGAGTACTATTCTACACAATTTATCAAGGAAATCAAACATCCGTTGTCCACGAAGTGTAACAGCTATTCCAACTGGCTCGCCTGCGCGAATTTTGAAACCCGCGATGCTTTTTTTGGCATTTCGAACGCTTGGTTTTTGACCTGCAATTGCAGTGAGCTCTGTTAGAGCCACTTCTAAGTCTTTGGCACTACTATCAGATTTTTTAATACCAATATTAATAACGATTTTTTTAATTTGTGGTACGGCAAATTGGTTTTCGATGCCCAATTCGGCCATCAATGCTGGAGCAATACTTTCGTTGTATCTCTCTTTGAGACCTTTAGTCATGTCCATATTTATTTTCATAGATTGCCACCAGTGCTTTTACTAATACGTAATTTCTTACCAGCTTCAAGCTTAAAACCAACTCGTACAGTTTTGCCACCCTCTAGCAAAGCAACTTTGCCGACATTAAGTGGTCGCTCCATACTAATCATGCCGCCCTCTTTGTTTTGAGTAGGTTTCACATGTTTTTTGTATAGATTAGCTCCAGCAACAATTACTGCGTTTTCTTTGCGAATTACGCGTGTAATGAGGCCTTCTTTGCCTTTATCTTTTCCTGCTACGACTTTGACTTTGTCGCCTTTTTTAAGTTTTAACATAGTTTTATAATACCTCCGGAGCTAATGATGCAATTTTGGCAAATCCTGCGTCTTTGACTTCGCGAGCAATGGGTCCAAAAACACGAGTCCCAACTGGTTCTTTGGTCTTAGGGTCAATCACAACTGCGGCATTGTCGCCAAAGCGGACATAAGTCCCATCTGCGCGACGAATTTCTTTGCGAGTTCGAACGATAACTGCCTTAACAAGCGTGCCATCCTTGACGTATGAATTGGGCTCTGCCTGGTCTACAGCTGCTGTAACAATGTCACCAACATAACCGAAGCGTCGCTTGAAGCCACCGTGGACATGAATAACTTTGAGGCGTTTGGCGCCTGAGTTATCTGCTAGATTTAGTACGCTACGTAATTGAATCATATTTGCTTCCTAGAATTATTTCTTTAGGATCTCCGTAATTATTAGGTGTTTGTTTTTACTAATGGGTCGTACTTCTTTGAGGGTGACTGTATCTCCAACCTTGGCACCAAGCTCATCGTGCACGAGGAATTTTTTGCTCCTGCGAATGATCTTTTGATATAGTGGGTGGCTCCAAGCAGAAGTTACAACCACAACTGCGGTCTTATTCATTTTGGTGCTGATGACAGATGCAGTAATGGCTTTCATTTTGTTTCCTTTATTGATCCTATGAACGTATTAAGCTGGGCAATAATACGCCTAAGAGTGCGAGTATTACGAACGTCTTTGATTTCGCTAGCTTGAGCCTTTTTGACTTTGGCTGTAATAAGTTCATTTTTGACTTCTTGAAGTTTGGCATTAAGGATTTTGAGACCGCCCTTCTTTAGTTCTTGTAGTTCATTTTTTTTGATTTTCATAGCTCACCTCTAATTACGAAATGTGATAACATGGGAAGTTTACATCCAGCTAGTCGAAGGGCCCCGCGAGCGGTTTCTTCATCGATACTGCCTAGCTCAAACATAACAGTGCCGCGCTTGACCACGCAAGTGTAGTGATCGATATCTCCCTTACCTGAACCCATTTTACTACCAGCAGCTTTGTGAGTTAAGGGCTTGTGAGGAAAAATACGAACCCAAAGCTTGCCACCGCGCTTGGTGTGATGCTGAATAGTTCTTCGAGCTGACTCTAGTTGAGCTGAAGTGACAAAGCCAGATTCTAGGGCCTTGAGGCCATAGGTACCAAAATCGACTTTGTTACCACGAGTGGCAATGCCGGCCATTGTGCCTTTGAATTCTTTGCGGTATTTGCTGCGTTTAGGTTGTAACATATTTTTTAGTTTTAATTAATAGTAGCCTCACCTTTGTAGATCCAGACTTTGATCCCGATGTAACCGGAACGAGTAAGTGCTGGAACGATGGCGTAATCGATGTCTGAACGAAGGGTTTGGGTTGGAATAGTGCCAACTGCATATTTTTCTTGGCGTGCAATTTCGGCTCCGTTGATGCGACCCGAAAGTTGAATTTTGATACCCTTAGCACCGCCAGCCATAACGCGTTCTTGAGCTTGAGTGACTGCACGACGATGAGGATATCTTTTGATAAGCTGCTCGGCAATACGTTCTCCAACTAGTTTGGCAGAGGTGTCTGGGTTTTTGACTTCTTTGACATCAATCTGAATTTTGGTAGTTTTGTTTTTGGTAAGATTTTGGATGAATTTCTCTAGATCGACCTTTAGAGTGTCGAGATTGGAGCCACCGCGGCCAATAATAACACCGGGGCGTGAAGCTTCGACGACAATCTTCATGACGTTAATCGAGCGCTCAACAATAACTTCTACAATGCCAGCAAGCTTGAGCTTGTCCATGATATATTTTTTAAGTTTTATATCTTGAAGCACGTAGGCGCTATAGTCCTTCTTCCCTGCATACCAGCGGGATGACGGCTTGTAGATGACACCAAGGCGAAAGCTCTTGGGATTAACCTTTTGACCCATTTTTCTCCTCTAGTACCACACGAATGTGGGATGATCTTTTCATAATTTTATGTGCCATACCGCGACTAACTGGACGAAATCTTTTGAAAGTTGCACCTTCATTGATCTCGAGAGTCTTGAATCTTAGTGATTCTTCTTTGATACCAGAATTGTTTTTGGCATTGCTAACTGCCTGACGAATCGCTTGATATAGTGGTTCGGCAGCGCGTTTGCCAATAAACTTGAGTTGTCGCAAAGCCTCAACTGGAGTAAGCTTTCTGACAGCGTCTGCCACAAGCATGAGCTTGCGTGGACTTGTTCTTATGTATTTTTGTGTTGATTTCATAATTTTGATTATGTCTTGGTCATTAGACGTTTGACAATCTTACCGTGACCGTGGAAAGTACGGGTAGGAGAGAATTCCCCTAGTTTGTGACCTACCATAGCCTCGGAAACATATACTTCTTTAAAGACTTTGCCATTGTGTACTAAGAAAGTTAACCCAACAAATTCTGGGGGGATAGAGCTAGCACGAGCCCAAGTTTTGATTGAGTCTTTGCGACCAGAAGCTACCATTTTTAGCACCTTTTCGAGTAGGCGTGCATTCACGAATGGTCCTTTTATACTACTTCTGCTCATTTAACTTTTCCTTTCGTACGACTCACAATCCTTGGACTGGAGTATTTATTGCGTTTTCTTGTTCTAAAGCCCATTGCTGGTTTGCCCCATGGAGTCTTTGGAGAAGGCATACCAATTCCTGAACGACCCTCACCTCCACCATGTGGATGTGAATCCGGATGTTGGGCAACACCACGGACGGTAGGACGCCAACCCATGTGGCGCTTGCGACCAGCTTTACCAATTTGAGCGTTCTTATGATCAGGATTAGAGGCCTGGCCGATTGTAGCAAAACAGCCGTCTTTTAGCAACCTAACTTCGCCTGAAGGAAGCTTAATTGTGCACATTCCAGCCTCTTTGGATTGGATCAGAGCCAAACCGCCGGCTGAGCGCACAATTTGGGCGCCTTTGCCAGGAATAAGCTCTAGATTGTGAATGGGCATACCAATGGGAATTTTCTTAAGAGGAAGAGCGTTGCCCAATTTGGGTTCGGCACTCTCACTAGCAACTATAACGTCGTTAACTTTTAGGCCTTCTGGGGCAATAATGTAGCGCTTCTCACCATCGCGATAGCTAATAAGACAAATACTGGCAGAGCGGTTGGGATCATATTCGATAGTAAGAACTTTACCCTCGACATCTCTTTTGCTGCGTTTAAAATCGATCAAACGATAATAACGTTTGACGCCACCACTACTCCTATGACGGGTAGTAACGTGTCCATGAGCATTGCGACCAGCATTTTGTTTGTGAATCGAAATAAGTGATTTGTGTGGTTCGTTGGTGGTGTGGATCTGCACATCGACAATGCGATGACGCTGACCTGCTGATGTTGGTTTTATTTTTTTAAGCATATACTTTAATCTTTTTTGATATCAAATAAATCAATAGATTGACCTTTTTTGAGCCAAACGCGAACCATTTTCTGAGGTGAGCTAAGTGATGGTAGGCGACGCTTGCCAGTTTTGACAATCTTGCCTTTCCTTACCATTGAGGTGAGCTTGGTAACATTGACTTTGAACATATCCTCGATCATTACTTTAACTGCGTTTTTGTTGGTGGTTTTTTCGACTAAAAATGTAAAGGTTCCTTTGCCAGCATTGATAAATGATTTTTCGGTAAAAACTGGTTTGTTAATCATAAAATACCTTTATTTACTTACTCTCCCAACTAATTCGGAAAGGCCAAGTTTGGTTATTAATAACTTGTCGGCAGCGATTATATCGAAAGCACTAACAAGACTTGCTCTCTTCATCATGACGTTTTGAATGTTTTGAAGACTTTGGAATAGCTTTTCTGTTTTACCTTTGGTAATAACGAGAACTTTCCGTTTGGGATGATTAGTTGCATTACTAAGAAGCTTGATTACGCTACCTGTCTTGCCATCAGCCTTGTTAGCGTCTTTGAGCCCAATAATTGATTCATCTTGGACTTTGAGTAAAAGAGCTGATGCTAGAGCGGCTTTGCGCATCTTTTGAGGAAGAATTAAGGGGTCTGTGCGAACACCAGTTGGGCCATGCGCAACACCACCACCAACAAAAATTGGAGCATATTTAGCACCGTGACGCGCATTACCAGTGCCTTTTTGGCGATAGATTTTGCGAGTACTTCCATTAACTTCACCACGGGTTTTGACCTTGGACGTGCCTTGGTGACTGTTTTCGGTATAAATGCGAATAGCTTGTGCAAGCAGTGCAGTGTTAACTTTTTCGCCAAAAACTTTGGGATCTAGTTCTAAAATAGCAGTTGATTTTTGGCCGATAGTATCGTAAACGGTGAGTTTCATATTTATCCTTGTGCCTCGCTAGTTGTGACAACTTCTTCGACTGGAGATATTGGAGTAGAGTTGTAACCTTTGAGATATTTTAGTTCGCCTAGTTTGACGGTAGTATCAGTAACGGTAATTGTTACTAAACCACCCTTTACTCCTGGTACTGGACCTGCAATCCATAGAGATTTAGTAGCTTCATCAAGTGCTATAACTGGAAGATTTCTAACAGTGATAGTATCAGTCCCCATGCGTCCTGCCATGTGCCTACCTCTTAATACGCGACCTGGAGTAGTACCCTGACCGATTGATCCAGGAGCACGAGCTCTATCTGATTGACCATGAGTTCTTGGTCCACCAGCAAAGTTCCAGCGCTTCATAACACCAGCTGTTCCCTTGCCCTTAGATATAGCTTGAACATTAACGAGGACGCCAGTACTAAGAACGATCGTTTCGGATGGAGCTACTTCACGAACGAAGGCTTTGACTATACCATCCTTGTTCATGCCAACTAATGCTTTGTTAGGTCTTTTTTTGGCTTTACCAAAACTAACTAGTTGTGCAACATAGCCATCTTTGTCTTGATTTTTCTCTCTTAATACTTGAGTGTCATAAAGCTCTAACTTGGTAACTGCCATGCGAATATCACCTAGATAGGCTTCTGTCATTCCGCTTTTTTTGGCAAATAGTGTTTGTTTCATATTTACATTTTCACTTCGATACCAACCCCAGCGGGAAGTTCGAGATGCATAAGAGCATCAATAGTTTTATTTGTGGGAGAAGAAATATCAATAATGCGCTTGTGAGTAAGAATTTGGAAATGTTCACGGGCGTTTTTGTCGGTGTGAGGGCTTGTTAAAACTACAATAAGTTTGCGACGAGTTGGAAGAGGTACTGGGCCAACAACTTGGGCGCCAGTTTGAAGTGCTGTTTCGACGATTTTGGCAGCAGCCTCGTCGATAACGCGGTGATCAAATGACTTTAGTTTGACTCTTAATCTTCCAGTTGCCATATGTTCCTTATTATATTTGTAGCCAGTTAATGTGGAGCCTGGATATTATACTCCAAGGCTCCACATTTGGCTATATCCCAGATTACTGGAATTAGCCTTCCGCCTAAGGCGGACTCTAAATAGCGATTAAGCTAATATTTTTGTAACAACACCAGCGCCGACAGTCTTACCACCTTCGCGAATAGCGAAGCGTTGACCATCTTCCATAGCAACTGGAACGATGAGCTTGACAATCATCTTGGCGTTATCGCCAGGCATAACCATCTCGACACCATCGGGGAGTTTGACTTCACCTGTGATATCGGTAGTTTTGAGGTAGAACTGAGGTTTGTAGCCTGAGAAGAATGGAGTATGACGTCCACCCTCTTCTTTGGTCAGAACGTATACTTCAGCTTCAAAATCGGTGTGTGGCTTAATACTGCCAGTTTTGGCAAGTACCTGACCGCGCTCGATATCTTCCTTTTCAACGCCACGAAGAAGAATACCGACGTTGTCGCCTGCTTGACCTTGATCGAGTTGTTTTCTAAACATTTCTACTCCGGTGACAACAGACTTTTTGTCTTTGCCCAAACCGATAATAGTAATTTCTTCACCAACTTTGACGACACCTCGCTCAATACGACCGGTAGCAACAGTGCCACGGCCTTTGATTGAGAAGACATCTTCGACAGGCATAAGGAATGGTTTGTCTAGATCGCGTTCTGGGGTTGGGATATATTCATCGACTTTGGCGAGGAGCTCTTCAATCTTAGCTTCCCATGCTGGGTCGCCTTCAGTGGCTTTGAGAGCAGAAACGCGGACGATGGGGATTTCATCACCTGGGAATTTGTACTTGGTGAGAAGATCGCGGATTTCCATCTCGACTAGGTCGAGAAGTTCTGGATCATCAACCATATCGCACTTATTAAGAGCAACTACAATCTTGGGGACGTTGACCTGGTGAGCAAGTAGAATGTGCTCGCGAGTCTGGGGCATAGGACCGTCGGTTGCAGCTACAACGAGAATGGCACCATCCATTTGAGCGGCGCCAGTAATCATGTTCTTGATATAGTCGGCATGACCTGGGGCATCAATATGAGCATAGTGACGTGTGACGGTTTCATACTCTTGGTGAGAAAGGTTAATGGTAACACCGCGCTGACGCTCTTCTGGGGCTGCATCAATATCGGCATATTTCTTGGCAACTGCTAGACCTTTTTTGGCGAGCACCATGGTGATCGCGGAGGTAAGAGTAGTCTTGCCATGATCAACGTGACCAATGGTACCAATGTTAACGTGTGGCTTGCTGCGCACATATTTAGCGACGTCTGCCATAAGATGCTCCTTTCAAGTCGAAATGCGACTAGTTTTTTGATTCCTTATTAATAATTTTGTCCGCAATATTATTGGGGACTGGATCGTAATGACTGGGCTCCATATAGAAGCTAGCGCGACCCTGAGTCATGCTTCGTATTATTGTAGCATAGCGAGATAGCTCTGCCAATGGGACCATGGCAGTAATTATTCGGACATTGCCTCTTTGAGTACTTCCAAGAATCTGACCACGCTTACTACTAACATCTCCAATAACATCACCCATAAACTCTTCGGGCGTGGTAATCTCGAGCTTCATGATTGGCTCTAAGATTATTGGGCCAGCTTGCTTGACAGCGGATTGAACAGCCATACTCCCGGCAATCTTAAAGGCAATTTCGCTTGAGTCGACTTCGTGGTAACTACCGTCGTATAGAGTTACTTCAATATCAACTAAATTAAATCCAGCAATGACACCATTCTCGAGAGCTTCTTTGACACCCTTTTCAATTGGGGAAATAAACTCTTTGGGCACAACACCGCCAACGATTGCGTTGACAAATTTGAACCCTTCGCCACGAGTAAGGGGTTTAACGCGGAGATAACAGTGACCATATTGGCCGCGTCCACCACTTTGCTTGATATATTTGCCTTCAGCTTGTGCCTCTTGGCTAATAGTCTCTCTATAGGCAACCTGAGGATTACCCACATTGGCTTCGACTTTAAACTCTCTCTTCATGCGATCAACGATAATTTCTAGATGCAACTCACCCATCCCAGCAATAAGAGTTTGGCCAGTTTCCTGATTGGTCCTGATTCGGAATGTTGGATCTTCTTCGGCGAGACGAGCTAGGGCGACACCCATCTTTTCCTGATCGGCTTTGGTCTTGGGCTCAATAGCTAAGCTGATAACTGGCTCGGCAAAAGAGATTCCTTCGAGAATAATAGGATCGCTTTCAACACAAAGAGTGTCTCCAGTCCTGGTGTCTTTCATACCAACGACTCCGACAATTTCCCCTGCTTCGGCAAATGGTACTTCTTCCCTATCGTTTGCGTGCATAAGCACTAGGCGACCGACGCGCTCGGTGACATCTCTTGTTGCATTGTAGATGTAGCTACCGGATTCGACGCGACCAGAGTAAATGCGAAGATAAGTAAGCTTGCCAATGTGTGGATCGGCTTGAATCTTGAACGAAAGACCAGCGAATGGAGCTTTGGTATCTGGTGGTCTAATCGCTACTTCATCGGTACGAGGTACTTTGCCTTCGGCAGCAGGAACGTCGAGTGGGGAAGGAAGATATTCGACAATACCATCAAGTAGTGGTTGAACGCCTTTGTTGCGAAGACTTGTACCGCAGTACATTGGGACTAATTTGTAAGCAATGGTTGCAGCGCGGAGAGCTTTTTTGAGCTCTGGAACAGTTGGGATCTCGCCATCTAGATATTTGGCAAGAAGGGCGTCGTCGGTTTCGCAGATTTGCTCCACTAGGTGAGCGCGCTCTTTGGCGACTTCTTCCAACATATCGCTTGGGATCTCGCCAATCTCGTACTTGGCGCCGGTTTCGTCCCCGAGCCAGATGATGGATTTTTCCTCAAGAAGTTGGATAACACCCTTGAAAGTACTTTCGGCGCCGATTGGATAGGTAACAATCGCGGTGTGAGCACCCAATTTTTCTTCGACGTCTTGAAGGGTGTGCTTGAAATCAGCTCCCATTTTGTCCATTTTGTTGACGAAACAGATACGAGGTACTTTGTACTTGTCGGCTTGGCGCCAGACAGTCTCACTCTGAGATTGCACACCTTCTTCGGCATCAAGAACAGTTACACCACCATCGAGTACGCGCAGACTTCGCTCCACTTCGGCGGTAAAGTCGACGTGGCCCGGAGTATCGATAAGGTTGATGCGGAATGAATCATGAAATAGACTCTCGGGGAACTGGGGAGTCCAGAAGGTGGTAGTGGCAGCAGAGACGATTGTGATACCGCGCTCTTTCTCCTGCTCCATCCAGTCCATCTGGGTGTTGCCGTCGTCGATGTCGCCGATCTTGTAACTCTTGCCGGTGTAGAAGAGGATACGCTCAGATGTAGTAGTTTTCCCTGCGTCTATGTGAGCAATGATTCCGATATTTCTAATCTTGTCCATTGGGACTTCGCGGTTTTGAGTTTTGACGGTAGCCATACTTTTTCTTTCCGTTTACACGTGAGCACGTTTACACGTTGACACGAGAATATATAACTAATTTCTCAATAAATGAGGCAAAGTGTATTGTAGCACAAGATGGGCGAGGTTAGAAATTGGCAACTTCTGCTGGCTTGATGCTCGACCTGGCGGCATTCTCGTCATTTTTCTGTTTGAAAAATGCGTTTGATTTATCTAAATCTGCAACCAGGGAAGGATCATTTTCGAGATTTGCTTTCAATCCATTTGCATCAAATTGTATGCTGCTGATTGCTAATGGATATCCACCTGAATCTCGCCTCTCGTCTAGCACCACACCCCAGGTGCCTGGTTTTTGATCCTTCTGAGTCAGTCTTTTTTCAAGATTGCGTTGTTCACATATTGTTGAAATGTCGAAGCCTTGCCAATTAATATCCCTGTCTATCTGAAGGGCGATTAGTCCTGGTCCATTATCAGACATGAAGAGTAACTTCTTTGCGGAGGAGTTATTGAGTGATAGATCCACTAACTTAGCGACAATCACTTTTAACCCCGTTTCTGAATTAATTATTTCTGTCCAAGCATGAGGACGTTTGGCAAGCTGTATGTTCATTGCTTCGCGCCATTGCTGTTGTTCAGGATTTAACCTTATCTCGAGAGAAGCTTGCACTGCCTCTCGTATACCAAGAGCCTTATCTTCGATTGGTTTCTCTGCATGCGCCATTTCCCACGCTTTAGATACATCAACTCTATTTTGCCCTGGTTTGACCGGTACCCCATAAACTAGACGTGTTGTCTTTCATAACTCATACTTGTTATGAGATAAGAAAGGAAAACACGCATATGGCAGGATACAAAAGAATTGCAC
>Ga0194063_10000301_pt1 | contig 36901 bp, 38 predicted proteins | sample SepL3720m_MetaG_FD_155459 | JGI IMG/M metagenome (GOLD analysis project Ga0194063, IMG submission 155459) | Anoxic zone freshwater microbial communities from boreal shield lake in IISD Experimental Lakes Area, Ontario, Canada - Sep2016-L373-20m | ecosystem: Environmental > Aquatic > Freshwater...
AAAGGTCTTCGAGTCCGTTGGAGCCCTGATTCTTCAGCCCCACCTCTTCAAAATACTTGTCGACCAGAGAGAGTTGCTTGTGCACGCTCAAATCAAGGATGGCGCGCGGATTGCTTGCATAGCCGGCTGAGGCGGCGCCGCGCGCTGCGCCGTCGCAAAACTGGATGATGCCGTGGCAGCGCTGGTTGCTGGCGCGCGGGTTCATGCCGTCGCTTTCCATCAGTGTCATGCGGGCAAAGTCATCCGGATTGAAGCGGTGCGTACTGGCAAGCTGCAGGATCTTGTCGTAAACCGCTTCCTTTTCTTGCGCTGGAATGAAGCCCTTGGCAACCGCCCGCGTTAGCGTTTGATCCAGCACAGGGTTCGCACTGCCGGTGGACGCCGTTGCAGCGATAGCAGGAACTGCAGCAACTGCCGGGACTGCGCTGTTGGCAAGTGGTGTTGGCGCCAAGCGCTGGGCCGTCGGGAGGTCTGGCTGCTGCAAATTCAGCTTGATTTGTTGCCCTGGAAAGATGCAGTTCGGGTCTGCTATGGCGTTGTCATACGCAACGCGCTGAGCCATGCGGAATTCTTGCGCAGGGCTGAGTGTGACGCCCTGGCTGGCAGCTTGCTGGCGCACCATGCCAATCAGGGTATCGCCGCTGTTGACCGTGCGCAGGCCTGCTGTATTGCTGTTGCTCAACTGGGCCTGACGCACCTGACCCAGCGCCTGGGTAAAGGCGCCGGGGCGGTTTGGCTGGCCGGCCAGACTGGCTTGTCTGCTTGCACCGGCAGGTCGGACCCCAGGCAAGGCCTGCGGTATTTTTTGATCAATCAACATATTTCAGAGGCTTGTCGGTGGCACTGTTCTTGCACGGATTTCCTTGTTGACATCAATGCGTGTCAAATTATTAACACCCTGCCCTAGCGTTACGCAAATGTTGTGCCAAATTCGAGAGTCAAGACCCAGCGCCCTTGGAACAAGTTGGCGCTGCGCGATCCGCCTGGGCGGACTCTTGCTGTGGTCAGTAGCGACTGCCGCATGGGCACAAAACGTGACGCCACAGGAAAGCGCTATCGCTCAAGTGACGCAATGGGTCAAGCAAAGCCTGCAACTCTCAGACAAGCAATTTAGTGTGGCACCGCTGGATTCAAGGGTTCGCGTCCAGAACTGTGACCGACCCTTGACGATGGACCTGCCTTTTGCCTCGCGCGAGACGGTACGGGTGCGCTGCCAGTCCGACGCGCCCTGGCAGATGTACCTGCACCTGGTACTGGCGTCGCCGGTCGCCATAGCGCCTTTGTCGAAGGCGTCGGATGCCGCTCCCGCGAGCCCACGCAAGGTGGTGGTGGCAACGCAGTTGCTGCGTCGTGGAATCATAGTAAGCACCGAACAGTTGCAGGAAATCGAGCATTCCGGCGTCGGGCTTGACCCGCAGGCAGTTAGTTCTGTCAAGGATCTGGAGAATGGCGAGATGGTGCGCGACATGCCCGCCGGCACCCCACTGCGCAGTCATGACGTGAAGCGCGCCTTATTGGTGAAACAAGGCCAGTCGGTCCTGCTGACCATATTCCTTGGCAACGGTTTGAGTGTCACGGCGCGTGTGGATGCACTGCAAGATGGTAGGATGGGCGAGCAGGTTCGCTTGAAAAATCCGGATTCCGGACGCCTGGTGTCGGGCATCGTGACCGGCCCCAATGCTGCCCGTTCCCAGTAAATAGGAAGAATTCAAAAAGAATTTTTGAATTGGACTCAAGTTTTAAACTTTGCCTCCGATTCGCTAGATGTACAGTATTAAAAGACCACTGTAAGCACGAGAAAGAGAAACCATCATGAGCAACCCCGTTTCACAGTACGGATATTTGGCCAAGCCGGACAGTTTTTCGCGTTCAGCTTCTGACAAAGCGGAGAAAAAAGCGGGTTCACTGGCCTTGAGCGCAGCCGGGACAGAGGCAGCCGCCGCGGCGCCAACTGCGCCAGGTGCACACGCAGACGATGTGCTGAACCTTAGCAATGTGACCGAGCGCCTGAAGGCAGCGCCGGAATTTGACCGCGCCAAGGTGGAGGCCATCAAGACCGCCCTCCAGAACGGCCAGTACCCGCTGAACCCGCGGCGCATTGCCGAGAGTTTTGTGGCCCTTGAGCAACTGATCCGTGACTGAAATTCTGCCAGCGACTTCGAACGCACCCAAGGCAGAGCAACTTGCCAGCCAGCTGGCGCAGATACTGGAGCTTGAATTTCAGGCGCTGCGCAAGCAAGAGTTGGATCATTTTGAACAACTGCAGCCGGTCAAGGCCGAATTGCTGACTTCCGTCAGCAGTTTGGCGCCGGCCACCGAAGTGCTGCAAAGCGCCCCCGAATGGCAGGAGTTCAGGGAGACGATGATCAGTTGCCGTGACTTGCATCGTCGCAATCAGGTATTGATCGAACGTCAGCTCGAAGCGATCCGAGGCGCTTTGCAGAGTCTGCGTATTCAGGATCCCACCAGTTCGATTGAGGTCTACGACCGACTCGGACATATTGCGCGCTTCTCCCGCAATCAAGGTTACAACGACGCTTGATCGGGCGGTCGTACCTGCTTTTCATCACCCGGGTGCATGCCCTTGAGCCAGTAAACCCAGGACAGGATGACCGACACCGCTGTGTAGAGTTGCGGCGGGATTTCCTCGTCGACCTGCAAGCGGCTCAGCAAGGCCAACAACTGCGGATCTTGCGTCACGTAGACGCCATGGCGGCGCGCTTGCTCAATCATCGCCAAGGCATCCTCGTCCTGCGCCTTGGCCGTCACCACAGGCGTCAGGTTCTGCCCATATTCGAGCGCAACAGCCTGGCGCAAGCGGTTCATGCTCGCAGGTCCAAAATGACGCCGCAACTCGCCGGCATGGGTTCAGGCTCGGGCGCGGGACGCGCACCATGGATGACCTGGAACGAGCGCATGCTCAGACCCGCCTGCTGGAGCTCCAGACCGAGAGTCGGGGCACCTTGCGCGGCTTGATCAGCGACGTCTGATTGCAGCGCCCACATGACCAGTTCCACCGTGCTTCTGTCGTGAACTTCGGTCTTGAGCCAAAGCTCGCCATACTCCGGGCTGTTTGAATGAATATTCACAGTGAGCAGTTCGGGCTGCCCGGGCAAGGCACGCTTGCCCTGAAACGAAATATCGACCGGTTCGGCATCCTTGAACGGCAGCACCATGTTGAACATGATGGCGTATTGCGACTGCGACTGGACCGCATGAACCTGCGCTGATTCAAGCTCATCGATTGCGCGTTGCAGTTGGCCACAGGTGTCGCGGTCCTGTTCGCTTAGCCGGTCGGCATGTCCCAATTCAAGCAGCAGTTTGTGCAGCAGTTGCTTGGGGTCCTGACCAGGTGTCAGTTGACCGCGCGCCAGTGCTGCCTCGGACCCCATGGCTGCCACCAAAGCGAGCCGGATCGCCTCAGGGCTGATCTGGGCCATGGACGGACGCATCGCCTGCCACTGCGCTTGCAGATCCGGTCGCATCAGCCGGCTCAGCAGCGCGTCGAGCACACCAGGTTTGAACAGCGCCTGCAAGTCGGGCGCCGCACTCGGATGAAACAACAAATTCTCAAGACGCGAAATGAGCGGCTGCGCTGGCGTCGCGGCAGCGACAGTCGCTGGTGAGGCATGGGCGATTGGATGCAGCGTCATGGAACCATTCGGATTGGCCTGAACACGAAACGTGAGGTTCTGGCCAGCCTCCCAATCGCTCGCCATGGCAAGGTCCAGCAGTCGCCCGCGCAGCAGCAAGCCGAGTTGGTCGGCACGCGCCTGCACCAGCGCCTGTACAACCTGGCCATCCATCAGACCGAGCTGACGTGCCGTGCTGGCTTCAACCAGAGGTAGAGTAAAGCGGCTCTCGGAAAAGATCGGATTGACACGGCTGATCAGCAGCGTGCTATCCGGACCCGCTATCAAGGGTACCGGACCCAGCGTCTGCCCTCTTGCGTGACGCCAGACGTGGAACCGCTCCGATTGGACGCGTCTTCTGCAGCCGGGTCACCGACCTTGGCTTCGATGACAGACCCCAGCACGGCCCTTGCCAAGCGCTGTGCATCGGGCACCTGCAGTGTCACTTTGGATCGCATCTTCGAAGCGTTGCCACCGACAAAAGCGTGACCGTTGAGATCGACAAATGCCTTTCTAAGCAACTCAATTCTGAGCGGACTCTCAGGCATGGTTTGCTTGATGACATGGTCCAGGCTCTCGCCGGCCTTGGGCCGGTAACTGCGCACAGCCTGAGCGCTTTCGGTGTTCGCTTTTGCAGCCTGGCTGGCCTGCGCACCCGCAGCCCTGGCGGGCAGCGCGATGGCGCCCAGCAGCAGAACACTCGCAGCACATAGCCAGAACCAATAGGGATGGGGAAAGACAGCAGTGTTGATGGTTTTCATGGCAAGTGTTCCTTTGCTGGTCAGCCGGCGGTCAGCGCAAGGTCTCGGTCGGCCAGGCACGCCAACTGCGCTGCACTGCCGACTGCGAGCCAGCGCTGAGTTGCAACTGAGCGTGGTGCTCACCAACCGATTGCACCTTGGCCAGGACACTTTGCGCAGCCACCCCTGGTTCCAGAATCTGCAGCATGTAGTTCTTGCCACTGGCAAGCAACCATTCATCGCCAACGCGCACCCCCGCCTTCGCACCAGCGTTGATGCGAATACCGTCTCGACCGCTCAGAATGACCTCCGGCAGCACCGGCTCGCATTCCAGGCGCTGCCTGATTTCATGCGTCCAGCTCCGCAACTGACGTGCCAGCAGTTCCTGCGACTCTTCAGACAGTCGCCCGGCTTCCCAGCCTGGGCGCTCGGTGCGCCACCTGATTTGGGCGTGGCCTTCGAAAGCAGGCTCATATTGGTTGCGCGCCGTGAGGGAAAAATCCAGCTGCATCAAGGACTCGGGGGCGGCGCCACCAACCATGACACCTTCAGAGAAATTTTGCCGCAAGGCCACCGGCCAGGAAATCTGTCGTGTCAAGGGTCGCAGAGAAAGCTTGGCTTGCCATGGCATCTGGTCGGCGCTGGATCCGAGCAAGGCGTTTTCGTAAGCAGATCGAATGCCTCCCGTGCTGGCGACCATGCGCCAGACTACAGCACCACCGGCAACGCCTGGCCATTGGTTCATGAGAGAATTTTCCAAGGCTTTGATGGCAGGCAATTCGTCGATCGTCCATTCGGGTGCCGTGTCAATGCTCAGGCCGATCACGTGCTGCAAGCGCCCGGCAGACGCCAGCGCCTTGCAGGCGAGCGGCTGCTCGCGGAGCGCAGCTTGGGACGCGCGGCTAGCGTCCTGCCAGCGCAGGTCGGCCGTCGGTTGGCCCTGGCTGTCGCGCTCATAGGACAGCACGCGCACCCCGCGCACCTCCATGCCGGTTCGAAATGAACTGCTCTCCTGCAACGCCCCTTGGGCATCGATCCAGACCGTGGACTGAACTTTGGTCGGGCCCTCGATGGCAGCCTGCACCAGGCCCTGTCGGATTGCCGACAGTTTTTCTTCCTGCGTCAGTGCCTGTTGCGCGCTGACGCAGCTAGCCGCCAGGCCGAGCGTCAGCGCCAGCAGCGCCGAAGCCAAGGCAGAACGCGACTCGGGGCAAACTCGGGTCTTCATTTCAATGCGTCTTGGCGACCAACTGGCCCAGATAGAGGGCGCGCAGATCCCGCACAATGGCGCGGTCCAGGGTCAGCGTGGTTTCATAGGTGTCATCTCCAGCCGGCGCGATGCTGACCAGGGTGGCGCCGAAAATGACGCCCTCGACACGGCTGCGAAAGGTGTCACTTTGCACCACCATGTCGGCCACGGTGACATTGGAATCCATGCGCAGTCCGTAAACCTGCTCGGCCAAAGAGCGATAGGCATCAAGTTTGGAAGCGCGAATAGCGAGCAGACGTTGCTGCGCAGGATTGCGATGACTTTGCACACTGATGACGGCGTAGCCAGTCGCGGTCAGCGTATCCCTTTTTTCCACCATGGGAGCCAACAGGGGATCAATTTCGGCCCTGGCGTGCACGCCTGCAGAACTCTGGCAACCGGCAAGGCAAGCCAGTGCCAGACCCAGGCCCAGGGTGATGGTGAGGTGTTGCTTCATCAGCGATCCTTGACGTTGTAGTGAGTGAATTGGTTCTCACTGATTCGGCACCAGTCAGGCAAGCTTGAGCGGCTTTTCGCTAGCGTCCGCGGCAAGCCGGTACCACTTCACGGACTCGGCGTAGTCCTGCGCTGTGCCCTCACCATTGGCGTACATCGATCCAAGGTTGAATTGGGCCGCTTTGTCGCCAGCGTGTGCCGCCAGCAAGTACCACTTGAGGGCGATTGAAGCGTCTTGCAGCACCCCCCGTCCGGCCGCATACAGGACGCCCAGGTTGTACTGGGCCAGGCTATCGCCCTGCTCGGCCGGCGCCTTCAGGTACTGGGCGGCCAGTTCCAGGTCGATCGCCACACCCTGCCCGATCGCATACATCAGGCCCAGGTTCAATTGCGCCGACAGATGCCCGTGTTCGGATGCCAGTTGGTACCACCGGAAGGCCTCCTGGTAGTCAATGTCAGCGCCCTGACCCTTGGCACACATGACCCCGAGCTGGTACAGCGCATCAACATCGCCCTGCGCCGCGCTCAGGTTGAACCACTTGTGGGCCTGCGTAGTGTCTTGCTCGACGTATTGACCGTGGACGTACATGACGCCCAGGTTGTACTGGGCCGTGGCATCACCCTTCGCAGCGGCGGCCTGGTACGCCTGGAAAGCTTGCGGCAGTTTGTTCGTTTCGTCCGGTGTGGCGGCGAACAGCAGTTCGAGATGGCGTTGAGCCGAGGTGTCGCCCTGTGCAGCGGCCAAGCGATACCAATGAGCCGCCGTTTGCGGGTCTTGTGCAACACCTTGACCGTTCGCGTACAACACACCCAGGTTATGCTGAGCCCAAGCATCGCCCTGCGCTGCCGCTAATTCGTACCAGTGGCGCGCCTGTTCATCATTCAGCTCACCACCCTGCCCCAGGCTGTGCATCAAGCCAAGAGCGTATTGGGCTGCTGCGTCTCCCTGGGCTGCCGCCAATTCGTACCACTGCATGGCCTGTCGGTGATCCTGCGCGACGCCCTGCCCCAGGGCATAGATCAGACCCAGGTTGTATTGAGCGGCACGATCGCCTTGCGCCGCAGCCAACTGGTAGTACGCCAACGCCTTGGCGTAGTCCTGCGCCACACCTTGTGCATCCGCATACATCAGGCCCAGCTTGTACTGGGCAGCGGCGTCGGACTGCGCCGCAGCGAGTTCGAACCAATGTAGCGCAGCCGCGTAGTCAATTTCTGTGCCTTGTCCGTTGGCGTACATCACTCCCAGGTTGTATTGCGCCGAGGCGTCTGCCTGCGCTGCGGCCGATTGATACCACTTGAGCGCCTCAGCATAGTCCTGCGCCACGACGCTGCCCGTAGCGTACAGGTAGGCCAGATTGAACTGCCCATAGGCATGACCCTGAGCGGCGGCGAGTTGGTACCACTTGAACGCCTGCTCGAGGCTTTTCTCTACGCCCTCGCCCCGGGCATGCATAAAGCCCAGATTGAATTGCGCCGTGGCATCTCCCTGCGCTGCAGCGAGTTCGAACCATTTGATCGCCTCCTCGTAGCTTTGCGCGACGCCCTGGCCGTTGGCAAACATGAAGCCCAGGTTGGTTTGCACTTCGGCCACACCTTGTTGGGCCGCCAGGTGATACCACTGGAAGGCCTGTGCATAGTCGAGTTCGACGCCTTGCCCGTTGGCATACATGAAGCCCAGGTTGTATTGGGCCGGTGCATAGTCTTGCAGCGCCGCCAGTCGGTACCACTTGAGCGCCTCTGCGTAATCACGATTGACGCCATGTCCATTGGCGTACATGAAACCCAGGTTGTTTTGCGCAGCAGCATAGTCCAGCGTTGCCAATGGACGGCAGATTCTCAAAGCATTGGCGTAGTCGCCCCGACTGTAGGCGGCGTCGGCGTCGTCCAACAAACTCTTCACGATTGGAGTCTCGCCAGTTTCTTATTCTGGGTGATGCTCGGCGCGGAAACTCGCATGCCGCAGGGCCGCGTGATCATGGTGCCGCTCTGAAATCAACTTCGGACCGTGTGCCGCATGGGCCTGCCGCAAAGCCTTGTGCTCCTTGGGGGCAAGGTGCATCTGCCGGGTCTGCAAATAATGCTGCGCAGCGGCCTCTAAATGCCTGGCGGCATCGTTTAGCTGATGAGGGTCGGACATGTTGGAATCCTCGATTGATGATCCTTCATGCCAAGCAAGAGTTGTTCCACTTGATTTTCCGACAAGCTGGAAATTTCGAACGGTTGATGCATGGCAACCAGGGCCGGGAACCAGTATTGCTGAAAGCATTCAAACAGTTCGTGATTCCATGGGAGATGCGCTGAGCCGCTCAGGCTGGCCCAATTGAGCCGATCTGCAAAATGCTCCATCATTTCCCGACTCCAGGGCAAGCCCGGATTTTCACTGAGCCGCTGCCAATCCCAAAGCTCCAGGTAGCGCTCCAGCAATTCGATGCTCCAGGGCAGCGCCATGTTGCTGCTCAGGCGCTGCCAATCCCAACGCTCCTGCTGATCCGCCAGCAGTTCGGCGCTCCATGGCAGTGCGGCGTTGCCGCTCAGGCGCTCCCAATCCCAGCGGCCGGTGTAACACTCGAGCAGTTCGTTGCTCCAGGGCAGCGCCGCATTGCCACTCAGGCGCTGCCAATCCCAATGCTCCAGGTAGCGCTGCAACAAATCGCTGCTCCATGGCAACCCACCATTGGCGCTCAGGTAGTCCCAATGCCAGCGCTCAAGGTAGCGCTCCAGCAAATCACTACTCCATGGCAGCGCTGCGTTCGCGCTCAGGCGCTGCCAATCCCAACGCTCCAGGTCACGCTGCAACAACTCGCTGCTCCAGGGGAGCGCGGCGTTCGCACTCAGACGTTGCCAATCCCAAAGCTGCGGGTAGCGTTGCAGCATTTCGCCGCTCCAGGGGAGCGCGGCGTTGCCACTGAGCCAGGGAAAACTCCAGCGCGCATGAAAGCGCTCCAGCAGATCGCAGCTCCAGGGCAGCGAAGGGTTGGCACTCAAGCCGGCCCAGTCCCAGCGATCAGTGTGATGTTCCAGCAGTTGCGTGCTCCAGGGAAGTCCTGCCTGCCAACTTAACCAGGCCCAGTCCCAACGCTCCTGATAGCGATCGATCAGTTGAATATTCCAGGGCAGCCCCGGGTTTCTGCGCAGGCGCTGCCAATCCCAGCGCTCTGAAAAGAAGTCAATCAACTCCTCATTCCAGGGCAATTGGGCGTCAGCACTGAGCCTGGCCCAACCCAATTGGACAGCGAGCCGCTCCAAGCCCTGTTGGCTCCAACCCATCGCGCGATTGACACTGAGCAGTTTCCAGTCCCAACGATCCGAGCCGAACTCAAGGAGCGCCGGATTGATCGGGTAATGACGCTGCAAGCACTGAAAAAAGAGCTCCGGCTGGCGAGCGAAGAACTGCATGACTTCACCCTGCTGCAAGCTGCCTAACTCGATCCGAACAATATCGCAACGCCGCACCAGAGCACTTGCGAGCTGATTCGCTGGTGTCAGCGCAATCAGTGCGCTCACGCCCGCAACTCCGGCGCGAGCTGATCCAATTCAGTCATGTAATGCTGCATCGCGGCTTTCAGTCGTTTGGCTTGCTGCTCGAACCATTCGCTCCAGTTCCCTCTTGCGCTGAGTTCTCTCCAACTTGAACTCTGACTGACCGAGGCCAATTGCTGATTTCTCTGGAACAGCGCCTGTTGCAAATCCTGGAGATGAAGCTCGAACTGGCGGCGCTGGTCTGGCAAAACGAGGTCAACCTTGATGCCGAGGCCGGCGTCGATCCTGACTTTCAACTGCTTCAATCTCGTCAGATCGCTGTTTTGGAACGTCAGCTGCAACTGCTGAAAGAATAAATTGGCCTGCACCTTGTCTTCATCTCGAACTCGATCAGGATGACATTGCATGGCCAGTTTCCGGTACAACTGCTTGAGCTCACGCTGTTGTTGCGGGTCGAGTTCTTCGGGTGCAGTCTCCGTCGACCTGGCTGAACGCGCCTCCTGGTATTGGCGAAAGACATCTTCAGCTGCCTGCGCCTGTTGGCGCCGCAGTTCTTCGGGACTTTCACGGAACATGGCTTGCAGATAGCGGCGCTTGAGGTCGAGGTAGCGTCGCATCAGGTCGCCAATCGCCTGTTCCTGTTGATGGTCAAACAGATGGATTTGCCGGTGAATATCCGCAATTTCGGTCTCGACCGCCAGGATTCTTGCTTCCATCATTCGAACCCGCAAACGCAATTCATCGAGCTGAGGGTCTTGATAGAGGCTCAAACCCTGACCCTGCTGCAAGTTCGCGGCGCTGGACCCTTCGCCTTCCACAGCGCCATGCGAACCAAACTGCCATGGCTCATCGAGCATGCGCGCAAAGGTCTGCATGAAGTGTTCTGAAATCTCGGTGTCACACTGAATCAGTATGGACACCTGCGTCCCGGCATCCTGAACACTCGTCCACTTGAAGTCGCCGCTGATGACAGATGTGCCATCAATCAGACAGAAGGAACGATCAAATTCATCGCCACAGACAGACGCTGCAGGCAAGCGAACAATCCGCCCGCCCAAGGCACTGAGCCGCTCCCAGGCAATTGACGACTGACGGTTGACTTCGCAATCCGTAATGATGAGAGAAACGGCAACGCCGCGGCGTTGACAGGACAGCAGGGCCTCAAACAGGTCGCGGTCGCTAAAAAGGTCAGCAAAAACCCGTACGCTTTGCGTTGCAGACTCCAATCGCTTTGCAATGGCTTGCTGGATTCCCGAAAAATGGGCTTGAACTTGCATCGCCACCTGGGTGCTTCAAGCCAGGTCGAGGAAGTTGCCTTGCCGGCAGTCTCGGGCCATCTTCTGGGCCTGCGCAACCTGCTGCGGCGTCATCTGATTGGCCACCAGTTCGCGACCATTCAAAGCATCGGAATTGCCCGCTGCGGCCGCAATGTTGAACCACATGTGGGCGCGTTCGTATTCCTGCAGCGTACCTTGTCCATTGGCATACATCCAACCGAGGTCGACCTGAGCCGGCGCAAAGCCTTGCGCTGCCGCGAGGCGAAACCACTTCAATGCCGCAACAAAGTCCTGCGCGACGCCTTGCCCGCTCTGGTACATCAGTCCCAGGTTGTGCTGGGCGACCTGATCACCCTGGGCGGCAGACAACTCAAACCAGCGCAGCGCCTGCGTGTGGCTTTGGTTAACTCCCTGTCCGTTGGCATGCATGACACCAATGTTGAATTGGGCATGCGCATCGCCATCGGCAGCAGCCAGGTGATACCACTTGAGTGCCTGCGAAAAATCGGATTCAACGCCCAGTCCGTTGTGATACAGGAGTGCAAGATTGACCTGTGCAAAGGCGTCACCCTGGGCAGCCGCAAGAAGATACCAACCACGCGCCGCTTCGCGATTCTGGGCGACGCCTGTTCCACTGTCATACATGACGCCCAGGCTGTATTGAGCCGCTGCGTTACCCTGGTCTGCGGCTGCTTCGAACCACTTGAGCGCCTGCGCTTCATCGCGCGCCCCGCCCTGCCCGTTGAGCAACATCAATCCGAGGTTGAATTGGGACTGCACATGAGATTGCTCTGCCGCCTGCAAATAATACTGGCGCGCTTGCAGTTCGTCCTGCGCCACCCCCTGCCCGTTGGCATACATCACGCCTAGCGCATAGTGAGCCGCGGCAGATCCTTTGGCCGCTGCCCGTTGATACCAGTTGAGGGTCTGCGAGTAATCCTGGGTCACGCCCTGCCCGTTGGCGTACATGACACCCAGGTTAACCTGGGCCGGCTCGTAGCCCTGCTCGGCCGCCAAACCGTACCACTTCAGTGCTTCCACGTAGTCCTGTTCCACACCATGACCATGGGCGTACATGAATCCGAGGTTGTTTTGCGCTGCCCCAGCATCCAGCGCTGTTGCTGGCAAACAGATCACTGGCGCTACCGAGTCTGCGCAGTCCTGATCGGTTGGCGCAGCTTCAACGAAACTGTTCACTGTTTACCTCTTGCGTGCCGAAGTTCTTTGAACCCACCCTGCTATCATACGCAAAATTAGAAGTGTTTGATCGTATCGCCGCTGATTCCGTGCGGGTTTCCGCTGCTAGCTGTCCCCATCAAAGTAGCCTCTTCAAATCCAATTTACGAAATATCGGAACGCCGAGTTGAATAACAGATACGCAAAAAATTCACTGGCGTTTGTCGGAGAGAGTGACGCGATACGGGCGCTGCGCAAGATTCTTCCGGTGGTGGCCATTTCCAGTTCCACGGTCCTGATTACAGGGGAAAGTGGTACCGGCAAGGAGATCGTGGCGCGTTCTTTGCACAATCTGTCGAACCGCGCCTCCGGCAACTTCGTTCCCATCAACTGCGCTGCCATACCCAAGGAGTTGTTGGAGAGTGAGCTTTTCGGGCACAAGAAGGGATCTTTCACCGGTGCCATTACGGACAAGCTGGGCCGCTTTGAACTGGCGCACGGTGGCTCCATCTTTCTAGACGAAATCGGCGACATGTCGCTTGAGATTCAGGTCAAGCTGCTGCGTGTGCTGCAAGAGAAAACGATTGATCCGGTCGGTGCAGTGCGATCGGTTGCGGTCGATGTACGTGTGATTGCCGCAACGCACAGAGATCTGGAAGCGGAAATTGAAGCGGGACGCTTTCGGGAAGATCTGTACTACCGACTCAACGTGATTCCTCTGAACACGCCTGCTCTTCGTGAACGAGTCAGTGATGTACCCATGTTGCTCGACCATTTTTCCAAGCAGCATGCCAGCGCGGATCAAGATCCGATCACGTTTTCGGCGGATTTTGTGCAGGCACTGCAAGCCTACCCGTGGCCAGGAAATGTTCGCGAACTATCGAATCTGATCGATCGATTCAGTACCCTTTTTTCAGGACAGTGCCTGGATTTGCAATCGCTCCCCAGCACTTTGTTACCCAAAGGTTTGGCGGCGCTGCAGAGCGCCAGTGCCGCCTGCGGCGGTGCAACGCCACGCAGCCTGGATGTGGCCTTGCCAGCAGCAAACTCCGGGCTGGCCGGCGGCGGCGATGGGGTGCCGCAGGGCAACGAAGTGGAAAAGATCACCATGCTGTCGCAGGCCTTGCCGATTCTCCCGCCTGAAGGCTTGTCGCTAAAACACAGGCTGGCAGAGATTGAGCGCGATCTCATATCTCAGGCACTGAGCCGGACCAATGGAAATATCTCTCAGACCGCCCGCATCCTGAATCTGCAGAGAACCACCTTGATCGAGAAAATTCAGAAATTCGGCCTGCGTCCGACCTGATTCATGGACTCACCGGGTCAAACCGGCCTTACGGTTTTTCGGGCGCCGCGCCGGCAGCAGAAGTTCTAGGATACTGAACGACTCGCTCGCGCGGTTTGACCACAGCGGGGCTGGCGATGCTGGCGGGTGCAGGTGCCGCTTCGGGCGCAGGGCGCTCCTTCATTTGACGCACGATGGCATCCATTTCACGACGAAACTTTGCCGCATCAGGCAAATTACTTTGCAGTTTTTGAATTTGTGCGGAAATCGTCCTGACAGAGTTGGCTTCCTGCAGCAGTCTGGCGTTGATTTCCTGGACCATTTTCAGAAGCTCTTTGTTCTTGTCGTCCACAGGTTTGGCCTTGGCATCGGGAACCGGCTGCGTGCTCTTGATCGCATCTTCGATGCGTTGCTCCAGTTTGCCCTGAGCGCTGCTGATGGAATCCTGCTTTTGCGAAACATCCTTGACGACATCGCTGACACCATTGAATAACTCTACCGAGGCGTCCATGCTGACGACCCGCTTGCCAACAGCCAGGAGCATGGCATCAAGCTGACTGACACGATCCTGCAGACGCAGGCTCATGAATGCAAACAGGCACAAGGCCAACAGCGTTAGCCCGCCAAAGACGCCCAACAATATCTTGTTCATCTTCGTCTGAGAGGCTGATGTCTTCATCAGTTCCTGGGCTGCCTGGTGCATTTCCAGGCCGGCCTTTGCCGCCAGCGATGCACTGCGTGTGGCCAACTCGGCCGAATCGAAGACCGCTGTCTTGATGTCCTGCGCGATCTCAGCCTCGCTCTGAGTTGTGGCAACGCCGGTTGTTGTCTCGACGGAGGATGCGGGAGTTGTTTCGGATGTCATAGGGTTCACCTGAATTCATGGTTCGGACTGCTTGCGCGCAATCAAAGACCGGTGTTAAACGCTTGCTCAAGTTCCGTGAGCTCTGATCGAACTTTGTTGTTTTCACTCTTGAGGTGAAGCAGTCGCTCGGAGGAGTCACCGTCCGGCTCTGGTTGAGCCCTCTGGATTTTCACTGGCTGCTTTTGCATGGGCACCGGCACCGGCACCGGCTCCGCAGCCACGACTTCCGCGGTTGAAGGAAACGCAGGCACGAAGTGTGACTCACTCAAGGTCGACTCAGGAGTCGGCGGCGGCAGTTCCACCTTTCTATCAACAATAATTTGTGCAATTTGCAGCGGATCGGATTGAACCTGCAACTGGCGCACGACCGGCTCGCCGGGATCGGTCGACCTGCTTTTGGCTATATGGCTGCCTTCGGGCATGCTGACCTCGTGCGGCTCCTGGCTGCGGACAAATTGTGACTCAGTCATCCGGTCTTCTCCTTGCGCTTGCCTGCATCACCGGCAGCTGGTGTTGGTGTGAATTGCTCTTTCATTGAGAGCGCCGATCGAACCCAGGAGTCTTTGGGCATGACACGCTGGCCCATAAACACCCTGGTCTCGGCAAGAGAAGCAAAAGGCCCCGACACGATGACATAGTGCGGAAGTTTTTGAGTCGGCAAATAGGTCGCCACAACTTGTGCACTGCCGAAATCGGGATGCCGCTGCATCCAGAGCATGGCTTCTTGGTATGTCGGTACCGCTGTGTGCTGGACCAGGAAGGTGCCCCTGGGCATCTTTTGAACCCAACCCTGTCCAATCAACAATTCGAAGGGCCGATGAGCGGGCGCTGCTGACTCGATGACCGTTTCGATCACTGTCTCCACCACAGCCTCGACCGACTCAATCGCTTTAGCAGCACCGCTGGCAACCATGACGGGTGCACTGGCCGCGGCGACCGGCATGCTTGCTGCCGCGCTCGGCGCTGATGCAGGAGCGGCAGTGACACTGGCCGTGATAGACGGAATGGTCGCCGCGACGACATCATTGGTCATCGGATTGTTTCCAGCCAGCAAAGCCTGCCAGTTCCAGTGCAGTCGCGCCGCCCCCTGCGATGAAACATAAAACATGGCCATCGACAAGGCGGAAACAAGCAGCAAGGCACTGCCCCCCAACAACCATCGCCACCCCCCTCCACCAGGTGTTGCTATTTCTGCCGAAGGCCTGGCATCCTCAAACACTGCAAGGGGTGGCAGCGTCACGGCAGCCAAGGGCTCGGTTTCTGCGGGCTCTGCCGGGGAAATGGCCAGCTTCTTCAGCAAGGCCTTGGCAGCAGCCTCCCTGCCTTCCGTTCTGGCCTGGGCTAACATGATCTCAACCTGGACCGAGGTCGGCGGCTCAACATCCCAGCACAGAATGCTGCGGCCGAAGGAACTTAGCAGATTTGTTTTTTGACTGGCTGCCGTCATGAGCAGTACCACCCGAATATTGGCTGCCGGAAAGTTTTGCACCAGGCGCGCCAGCAACTCGACTTCATGGTCCGGCAGCGCGCTGGCATCGTGCACTATCCAGATGCGCGGGGTGGCCAGACTCACCTTGCCGTCCATGGCCTCCTGTATGGAGGAGTTCACCAGCACCTCATTGAAGCGTGCCAGCAGCGCCTCAGAACTGGCTGGAAAATAGATTTCGATGGCGACCTCTGGAGCAGCCTGACGCAGGCGACTTACCAGCACCTTGCCGTAGTGATCAAGAATCGCTTCATGCGTACTGACCATTGACAGACTCATGCCTTCCTGCGTCAACGCCAACACGTACCCTTCAAGACGGAGGCGGTCGACCGCACGAAAGAACAGGGGTGAGGAACCTGAATTACCTTCCTCCGTCGGGTGTAGCGGCAACTTCATTTGGACTGCTCCGATGTCGAAAGATGATGGCCATCTGAATCAAACAGCATGGAGGCAGGAATCTTGGGTACCGGTCTGGCCATCGGCGCAATGCCAGGCTGGACCTGGCCAAGACCAAAGACGTAAGCGATGACCTGGGCCACTGCGAAGTAGAGGGCATCTGGAATCGACTGCTCCAGGTTGGTGGTGAAGTAAAGCGCACGAGCAAGCTCAGGTGCAGCGAAAATCTCGATGCCATGGTTGTTGGCTTCCGTGCGGATGCGCAAAGCCATGTGATCGGCCCCTTTGGCCAGCAGGATGGGTGCACCGTCGGAGCTCGGGTCGTACGAAAGAGCGACAGCAAAGTGCTCAGGATTGGTGATGATGACGTCCGCCTCCTTGACCTTTTGCATCATTCGCGCGTTAGCCACTTCGCGCTGACGCCGGCGGATTTGGGCTTTTACTTCCGGGCGCCCTTCCATGTCTTTCATCTCGTCCATGATTTCCTGCTTCGTCATGCGCATGCGCTTCATGAACGTGAAGCGCTGGTATGGCACATCGATCATGGCAATAAAAACAAGGCTGAAGGTCAGCCAGAGAGCAGATTCACTGATCAGGGACCCGGCCAGCGCAAGGGCTGGCTTCAAGGCCATGGAGCCAAGCATGAGCAATTCCGCAGAATGTCGATCGACCAACAGCAGCAGAACCACAGAGACAATGGAAACTTTCAGCAGGGCTTTGAGAAGTTCCACAGCGGCCGTCGGGCCAAACATCCTCTTCAGTCCCGTGATGGGGTTTAACTTGGAAGCCTTGGGCAGCACCGAATCAAGCGAAAACAGGTAGCCACCGGTAGCCCCTGCGGCCAGCACCGCGACTACCAGAACCACCAGCAAGACTGGCAGCAAGAGCATGAAAGCGTGCGTCAGCTGACTGGCAAATGCAGCCGGCAACAGCGCCGGCGTCTCCAAGAGCTTTCGGTCAAAGGTAAAGCCCGCTGCAAAATAGTTTGCCAGAGAATTTAACCAGGCACCGCCCATCATGAAGAACATCAGGGTTGCGGAAACTGTGACGGCAGCCGCTGAAAGTTCGACTGAACGCGCTACCTGACCTTCATCGCGGGCACGCCTGAGTCGCCGGGCAGTCGGCTGCTCGGTGCGTTGGGAGCTGTCGTCGTCTGACATGGGTCATGCCGCTTTCAGGTGATGCCCACCACGCCACGAACTTGCACAAAGCCCTGCAGCCAGAGCCACTGAATTCGTCCTGCGATGCTTGACAGTGAGATCATCAAGACGGCAAAGCCAGCGACGATCATGGCCGGAAAGCCGACCGAAAATATGTTCAAACTGGGCGCTGCCCGCGTTGCCACACCCAGTCCAATATTGATAAAAAGAAGGGTCACCATCACTGGCAAGGCAGTCAGGATGGCACCGAGAAATATCATCGAGCTCCAGGCCACCAAATGTGCCCATGCCGCCTGCGTCAGCAACTGTTTGCCAATGGGCATGCTTGAAAAACTCTCGATGACCAATCCGAGCAAAATGGCATGCCCGCCCAAGCCAACAAAGATCAGGGTTGAAAGAATAAGTAGGAATTGCGCCAGCACCGGCACATTGCCGAGGTTGGGGTCAAGCATGTTGGCAATCGACAGGCCCATCGCATTCGAAATCGACTGACCGGCAACCAGCAGGGCTGCTGTGACGACCTGCAGCGTCAGGCCCATCAACAAGCCAATGGCCAATTGATTGAATATTTCCAGGATACCAGCCGCTGAAATGGGGTCGATGCTAGGCCATTGATGCAGCGGATAAACCAGCCAGGTCAAGGATAGAGCCAGCAGGATGCGAATCCTCAGATTCAAAGCTCGCAACGAGAACACCGGGGCGGCAATCAGCAGGGCCGAGATCCTTAGCATCGGCCATAGAAAGGTATAAAACCGTTCGACGATATCCGCAGCCAGCAGATTCATGATGTTTCCAGCATCGGTTTCAAAGGAACAGCGTAGGTATCCGCTGGAACAGGCCGCGCGCATAGTCCATCATGACGCCCAATTGCCAGCCGCCAGCGATGGACAAAGTGATGGCCAAAGCTGCCAGCTTTGGGATGAAACTCAAGGTCGACTCATTAATCGAAGTGGCCGCCTGAACAATGCCTATGAGCAAACCCACTGCCAAAGCTACTCCAAGCAGCGGGGCCGAGACAAGTACCGTCATCCACAAGGCCTGATGCCCCAGATCCACCACTGCAGCAACATCCATTTCTAGCTCCTCATGAAGTAACAAAACTGGCTGCCAGCGATCCCATGATGAGACTCCAGCCATCGATCAGCACAAAAAGCATCAGCTTGAACGGCATCGAGATCATCATTGGCGAGAGCATCATCATGCCCATCGACATCAAAACGCTGGCCACAATCAGATCAATGACAACAAACGGGATATAGATAAGAAAGCCAATGGTGAAGGCGCTTTTCAGCTCGGAAGTGATGAAAGCGGGAACCAGAGTGGTGAAAGCCACCGCTTCCGATCCGGCCACCTCCCCTTTTTGCGCCATTTCCATAAAGAGTGCGATGTCATCTTCCCTGGTCTGCCTCACCATAAAGCCACGCAGAGGCTGCTCGGCCGCTGCCAGCGCCTTGTCGAAATTCATTCCCTGCTGCAAGTAGGGGACCAGGGCGTTCTGGTAAACCTCGGTGAGAACCGGGGACATGATGAAAAGTGTCAGAAACAAGGAGAGCCCGACCAGCACCATATTGGGCGGCGTTTGCCCGGTTCCGAGGGCCTGACGAAGAATCGACATGACAATGATGATCCGGACAAAGGAAGTCATCATCAGCAGCAGTGAAGGCAGCAAAGTGATCGTCGTCATCAGCGCCAGCAACTGCAAGGACAGGCTGTACTGGGCGTCCTTACCCACACCGGTGACATTGATCATTGGGAGACCCTGCGCGAGCGCTGCCACCGGCAGGGCCAACAGGATCAAGAGAGCAAGCTTACGAAACAAGATCAGTCCCGGGAGTTACGTCTGTCTCTGACCAATGGGCAAGTGCCGTGAACCGGCCTGCCGTTATGCCAACCAGGACCTGGTTTGAGCCCACCCGCAGCAACGAGATCTTCTGACGCGGTCCAACGCTGATGGTTTCGAGCAATTGCAGACGCTGCGCAACATGCTGCGTACCTTGCAGACTCTTGAGCCTGCGCAATAGCCAAAGCATGCCCCCCAGGAGCAATAGCACCAACACCATGCTGCCGGCATAGCGAAACCAGTCAAAACCGACGCCAGTCGTAGTCATGGCATTGTCAGAGATTCTTGATTCGCTCGGATGCCGGAACCACCCGTGTCAGCCGAACGCCATAGCGTTCATTGACCAGCACCACCTCACCCTGCGCCACCACCGTGTTGTTAACAAGCAAGTCCAGTGGTTCTCCAGCGACCCGATCCAACTCGACCACACTGCCTTGGGTCAGACGCATCAGATCACGGATCTTTATCATCGCCCGTCCTACTTCGATCGAGAGGGTGACGCTGATGTTTTGCAGTACGTCAGGATTGATCTGATGCGCATCGCTACCATAGGCAACGCCGCTGTCAGTTGTGGTTTCATTCATTTCAGTCATCCTTTTTTACTGGGAACCAGGCACAACGGCCTGCTCTATCTGAACCGCCGTCTGCATACCCAGAGTTCCGACATGCACACCAAAAGCATGGAGCCCGTTGACCTGCAAGGACGCCAAATCGGGCTTCTTGAAGTAGAGAATGTCACCCACCTGCATCGACTCAAGCACCTTCAAGGTGGCCGGTATGTTTCCGAAAATGACGTTCAACTGGAGACAGGCGGAACTGACGGCACCCTCCAATTGATCGTGCCACTGCTTGTCGGACTCCTCGTTGCCCTCTCCGGTCTGAACCCGACTGCTGAGAAGTTCTCGCACCGGTTTCAAGGAGGCATAGGGGTTGACGATGTCAATAAAGCCGCTGCTCTTGGCATTGCTTTCGGTTTCAAAACGACTGACCACAACGAGATCGTTCTCATCGGCTATCTGTGCAAACTGAGGGTTGATCTCGGAACTGACCAAGTCAAAATCGAGCGCCAGCAGTGGTGACCACGCATCTTTTAACGTGCGAAATGTCACTTCCAGAATCATCTTGATGATCCTGACCTCGGTTGGTGTGAACATGCGCCCTGGCGACAGATTACCGATTCCGCCGTGACCAAGGCCGCCAAAAAAGCTGACCAGTGAGCTGAACACGATGCTCGGGTCGATGACAACCAGAGAATATCCCCGCAGTGGGTTCATACGCACCGTATTCACCGAAAGTGGCGCATTCAGCCCCTTGATGTAGTCACCGAAACGAACTATCTGAACCTTCGATGCATTGATGCGCGGGTTGCTCCGCAAGACCTCCATCAAGGCCAACCGAAAGAGCCGGATGAAGCGCTCGTTGATCATGTCAATCGACGCAACATTGACACCCAGACTGCTGTTTTCGCTTGCCAGGTCATGCTTCTTGACGCGGGCAGCGGTATTGAACCCGGTATCCACGGCAATCGACCCGTCATTGACGCCTTCGGTGAGCGCCGTCATCTCTTCGGGACTGAGCAGGTTGGTTGCCATCGAAATCCGTTGTGGTTTATTGCATCCGACTCACTGCACAATGAAAGAGGTGAAATGCACTTCTTCGATTCCACCAAAGTCTTCGTATTTTTCGATCAAGCCGTTCATGGCGTCACGTATCCTGACAGCCAGTTCTTTACGAAAATCGGGTTTGGCCAACTCTGCGTCTGTGGTCAAGCGCATCACGTCCATGACCGCCGATCGGATTGCGAATTCATGCTTCTTGACGTTGGTAACCACACGCTCGTCGTAGCGCGTCATGACAGCGATCTGCACCGACATCACTTTGCGTGAGCCCGACACATTGACCAGGAATTCGCGCTCGAGCTGATGGTAGGTGTACTCAAAGCGCGTCAGTTCCGGCGACTTGGTCTTCATCTTGCCTCCGGGACCTTCTTTGGCGGAAGCTTTCTTTTCACCATGCGCGGCGTCTGCCTTGGCGGGTGCACCATGCCCGGCATCTGCCTTGGCTGGCGCGCCGTGGCCGGCGTCTGCCTTGGCGGGTGCGCCATGGCCAGCGTCGGCCGCAGGGGCGCCGTGGCCGGCGTCCCCGCCATCGAGCATGGCGTCGGCGCTTTCAACGGGCTTTGGCGAAAAAAAGCCGGTCGCAAAGAGTGTTCCGACGGCGGTGCCGACCAACAGAAGGATCACCACCACTGCGGCGATGATGATCTTCACGATCGGCTTCTTGGCTTTCGGCTTCTCTTCCGTGTTTGGAGTTTCGTCAGACATGTAACACCTCGTTTTTTCGAATCAAATCGATGCACTCACCATCACCATTCATCAAGCCAGGACATCAAGCCCCTCGTTGGTTGTCGAGAGACGCCCTGGGGAACTCACACCGAGCACAGGTTCAGCATCGCTTTTCCGGATGGCGCCTGATGCACTCTTGAACGATCGTCCGGGTGTCGGATTTCCGTCATGCTTGCGTCCTTGATCTCCACCCACCCATACAGTAGCAACAGCCATGCCAGACTGAGCCAGGGTGTCTCTCAATTTCCCGGCTCCTTGAAGAATCAGGTCCCGTGTCATGCTGTTATCTGAGGCAAAGGACGCATCCAGAGCGCCACCATGCATGGCGAGCGCGACATCGACGCGACCAAGACTTTCGGGCTGAAGTCGCAATTTCAGGCTCCATTCACCTTTTTCAATTTGTGAAAGCAGGCGTTCACCAAGGGACTGCCCTACTCGATCCGCCAGTTGCTGGTATTGAGCGCTGCGCTGCGCCAGCAAAACACTTTCAGAGGTGGGTTCAGCGTTTGAAGCGGTTGCAGCATCTGACGGTCGTGTCTTGGCAGTTTCTCCGGAACCGCCGTACAGAGGCGTAAGACCCGCGACGAGATCAGAAGTCAGGGACACCGGGCCATCGCTCAAGCCGGAAAGCGGTACCGAAGGGATATCTATATGGAGCGTCTCCAAGGGCTTGGTCAGGCCGGTATCGGTGATCCCGCTACCGGCTATCGCTGCCCAACTTGCCTTTTGGGAGCTACCAGACATCAGTGACAGGCGACGGGTTATCTCCTGACTTTGAACATCAAGTCGGACCCGCATCGCAATTTGCATCGGATCAGCAACAGCATGTGACGGCATATCCGTGACTGGAGCATTTGTGACAGGAAGCGCTGTCTGCTGGCGCGCACTCATTTGCACAGAAGCCAGGTAGGCGATCAGGGGATCGGCCGTCTTGATCGAGTCGGCCGGCGTCTGTGGCAGCTCAGCCGTCGCGGCTGTGCCCAGGCTCATCAGGTTCGGCAGTGGGGACTCATTGACCGCGATCGAGCCTGGTCTTGTGGCCAGCGCCGAGACCTGTATCGGGTGTGGGGTTACGGTAGTGGCCACGATTGGGCTTGGCACTGAGGCAATGGCGCACGTCAATGGCGCGGTCGTGTCGGATACGGCCAGAACTTGGCGTTGATTCAGTAGATCTACCGGCGTGGAGCTACTTACTGGGATTGAACTCAGGGGAAGCTCTGGCGGCTGGTTCAGAGCGGTCAGAGTCGCAGCGACCCGGCCTGGCATCAGAGCCAGCACGCTTGCCAACGGGTCTGGCATATCGGGAGAGCGCTGGGCCGGCTTTTGCTCATGCCGAGCTAGCAAGGTAGAGCTATTCGCTGCGATCGAGCTTGTGGGGAACTCCGAGCCCGGGGTTGGCAGCGAAAGCGGCACATTCGCCGCTTGCGCCGGCTTTTCGGATAGAAATTGAGCCGGACTTTGATCCAGCAGATCGGTCAATTTGGGGTTGATTGATGTGGGTGGACTGCCAAACAGCGTTCGCACCGCCTCTTCGTCCAAGCCCTGAGCGCGCGCGAAGGATGCCAGGCTTTCCATATCAGGTAAAGGTGCGTCGGCCGTAATCAAATTGATTTTTGGCCCAAGCGAAACCAGCTGCAAATCGACCTGCACCGGCACAGGTGCGGCAAACTCTTGCCGCATTTGTGCCAGCATCTGACCATTGAACAGGTTCGCAAAATCGGTCTTGCCTGATGGCACGGCAAGGCTCAGCGTACCCTGCACGAGCGCATCCAGAGTCGGGGAAGCTTGATTGGCTATGCTAAAGAATTGATTGGCATCCACAGTTGTCTGACCTTGAAGGTGTCGCCACGAGGGCGGAGGCCATGCAACATGCAAGAACCGTGACGGGACAGAATTTGCCGCTCAGCAAGTGTCAAAAATCCATGGCATGGACTTTGCGTCAATGCCAGCACAGATTAACGCGCAACCCTGCCATCAAGGTTCAAAGTCACGTCAAACAAGCCATGTCTACCCTGACACTGTCATCTATTCGACATCAGATGTCGAAATTCAACTATGCCGACCTGAGCATTCCGGCTCTGGTGCTGTTGATCATGGGCATGCTGGTTTTGCCGCTACCGCCGTTCCTGCTGGATGTTCTGTTCACCTTCAACATCACTTCCAGCGTACTGATCATCATGATCGCCATCGGCACCCGAAAGCCTTTGGAGTTTTCCTCTTTTCCGTCCGTGCTGCTGTTTGCGACCATGCTCAGACTGGCACTGAACGTAGCCTCAACGCGAGTCATTTTGGTCAACGGGCACGAAGGACATGAGGCTGCAGGCAAAGTGGTGGCCGCTTTCGGAGAGTTTGTTATCGGCGGCAACTACGTGGTTGGATTCATCATCTTTTCGATCCTGATGATCGTCAACTTTGTCGTCGTAACCAAGGGCGCGGGGCGCGTCTCGGAGGTCAACGCGCGCTTTACCCTCGATTCCATGCCAGGCAAGCAGATGGCGATTGACGCTGATTTGAATGCCGGCGTGATTGATCAGGACACCGCCAAGCAGCGGCGCGCTGAACTGGCTCAGGAATCAGATTTTTTCGGATCCATGGATGGCGCGTCCAAGTTTGTCAGCGGTGACGCCATCGCGGGCCTGTTGATACTGATCATCAACCTGGTCGGCGGTCTTGCGATTGGCATCGGACAACATGGCTTGTCGCTTAGCGATGCAGGAAAAATCTACTCGTTGTTGACCATCGGTGATGGTTTGGTGGCGCAGATTCCGTCTCTGCTGCTGTCCCTTGCAACGGCCATCATTGTTACGCGCGTCACCACTGCCGAATCCATGACCGAGCAAGCCGGCACGCAGTTGGGAAACCCGTCAGCCCTTTTTGTTACTTCGAGCATCATCGCGATTCTTGGCCTGGTTCCCGGTATGCCCCATTTGGTCTTTGTGACCCTGGCAACTGCTGCTGCGGGTTTGGGTCTGATGCTTCTTCACAAGCAGGCCGGGCTGGGCAAACCCACGGCAGCCGAAGCTGCGGCGGCCAGTGCCGCACTTGAGCAACCCAAGGAACTGGAATGGGAAGACCTGGACCAAGTGGATCTGGTCGGTCTTGAAATTGGCTACGGTTTGATTCCGCTGGTCAATCCGGAAACAGGCGGACAGCTGATGAGCCGGGTCAAGGGCGTTCGCAAGAAGCTGTCTGCAGAACTCGGTTTCCTGATTCAACCCGTGCGTATCAGAGACGCTTTGAGCATTGACCCCGACAGTTATCACATCGTCCTGAAGGGCGTGATCAGGGGGCGCGGCAAGGTCAAAGTGGGACGTGAACTGGCAATCAATGCGGGCAAGGTCTATGGCGTCCTGGAGGGAGTTCCGACACAGGAGCCGGCTTTTGGTCTTGAAGCGGTATGGATCGAGCCTTCACAACGCGACCATGCGCGCACGCTTGGCTATACGGTCGTGGATGCCACGACTGCAGTGACAACCCATCTGAACAAAGTGCTTCGAGACAATGCCTCGGACCTGCTCAGCCATGACGAAGTTCAACAACTGCTGGACAAGCTGGCGAATAAGTCACCCAAGCTGGTGGAAGATCTAATCCCCGGAAAGCTTTCGTTGGGCGTTCTTACCCGTACGCTGCAAAATCTGCTGAATGACTGGGTTTCCATTCGTGACATGCGCACCATCGTGGAAACTCTCTCGGAGGTCAGCGCCCGCACGCAGGATCCAGAACAACTGACTTCGCTAGTGCGTCCACGTCTGGGTCGAATGATTGTGCAGGGCTTGATTGATGACAAGAACGTGCTGTCGGTCATGACACTGGACCCAGCGCTGGAACAACTCCTGCACAACGTGTTGCAGCAGAATTCCCAAGTACCGGGTCAGAACATTGCAATGGAACCGGGCTTGGCGGAGCGCCTGTTTGGCGCATTGCGTGAAGGTACAAAGGCTGTTGAAGAGTTGGGACAGTCTGCGGTGTTGGTGGTTTCCCCCGCCATCCGTCCCTGGCTCGCGAAGGCAGTCCGGTACCGGGTTAACGACTTGATGATTCTTTCCTACAGCGAAATTCCGGATGATCAGGCAGTCAAGGTGATCCACACCGTGCAAGCAGAACCCAAAACCAAGTCCTAACCAAGACACAAACAAGAGATTCATTTCATGGAACTCCAGAGAATCCTGGCGCCCGACACGCGCAGCGCGACCGACAAGGCTACGGCCCTCTTTGGTCAAAATGTGTTGGTTATTTCTAACCACAGAGTCAATGGGCAGACTGAATTGGTGATCGCAGTGGACATTGACGAGCAACTTTCGCTCACGCACGACGACCGCGCGCTGCGTCCAGCATCCGACTTTGGCCACCAATTGGCTCGTTTGCAGCAGCAGCCCATGGCCAGCCAGGAGAAATCAGCCAGGCAAGCCTCCGGCCCCACCAATGAAGATCAGCGTGACTATCTCCGGAGCAGGGAAATTGTCGATCTCGTGCGTGACGAATTGGCCGCGATGCGTAGGGAGTTCCAGCTTGGACAGCAAACTTCAGCCTGGCAGGCTGGACTGACTCCAACTGCAGAATTGGCAGCCCTATTTGCCAGCCTGACCGAGGCCGGAATGCCTACGGGCCTTCGCACCTTGTTGCTGGACACCATAAAGAACATGCACAGCGAGACCGAAGCGCTACAGGCAATTCAGCACCAGCTCGGCCACAGTCTTGCAAGACCCTGCGCGCCACTACCTCAAAAAGGCGTCCATCTGATTGCCGGCCCAACGGGCGCCGGCAAGACCCTGATGACAGCCCGGATCGCAAGCGATGCCGCCTCGAAACTGGGTCCGAAGAATGTAGTCGTCATCAACTATCAGGATCTGCGCTTTGGTGCCTGGAGCCAAACCCAGATGCTATCTGCCCAGATCGGGCTGGATTGCTTTCGCGCCGATGATCCGGCCACATTGAGATTGCTGCTAAACGAATTGTCGCAGCGCAGCTTGATCCTGATTGATACCCCAGGGGTCCAGATGGGCGCGCGCATCGCTGAAGTATTGAGCCTGAGTCCAAGTTGTGTCTGTCATGCCATTTTGCCCGCCGACTCGTCCTCGGCAACCCTGAAACGTGTGCTCCAGACGAGCGCAATCAAGTGGCACAGTTTGATGGTCAGCAAGCTTGACGAGTCCTCCCAGCCATGGCCCTTGCTGGAGTTTATGTGCCATAATTCTCTGAGGATATCCACAGGCAGTGATGGCGATCACATTACCAACTTGAAGCACGATCTGACCGTAAATTCATTGCTTGGCAAGGCTATCGCAAACCTCTCGCATTCAACTGTCCAGTCAGCCCCTGTCGGTATCGACCTTCAGGTTCAAGACATCTCATCCCCAAGAGTCTTTCAACCGAGCAGCCCCAGAGGTATTCGTGGTCCATTCCACTGATATGAACCGATGTTAAGCAAATGAAAAAGCCGGCACGTACAGAAGTCATAGGCATCGCCAGCGGCAAGGGCGGTGTTGGCAAGACCACAGTGGCCGTCAACCTGGCCATTGCCTTGCGGCTCAAAGGTTATCGTGTAATGTTGTTCGACGGCGATTTGGGTCTGGCCAATGCCCAGATTGCCATGGGTTGTGCCTGCCCTTACAACCTGGAACATTTTTTGAGTGGTCAAAAAAGCCTGCAAGACATCACCGTCACGTCGCGCCATGGCGTGCTGTTGATCCCCGGCGCATCCGGGGCCATGGAAATGGCCGCGCTGTCCGAGTTACAGGCCTCTAGAATCGTGCAGGCCTTTAGTGCCCTCGACGATGACCTTGACTTCTTGATTGTTGACATGGCCGCCGGGATTTCCCCTTCCGTCCTGTCATTCATGGCTGCCTGCCAACGCCGCTTTATTGTGGTTCGGGACGACCCCTCCTCGATTGCTGATGCCTACGGAACGATCAAGGTCCTTATCCAGAACTACGACCTCAACGAGATCTACCTGATACCCAATGCGGTGAGCAGCCAGGCGGAAGGTCAGGGCCTGTTTAAACGCATCAACAATGTCTGTGCACAGTTTCTCAACTACACCACACGGTACTTGGGGTCGATCCAGAATGACGAACTCATACTGGCTGCCCACAAGAGATACGAACCTGTCATGGAATATGCCCCTCGAAGCGGGGCCGTCCGAGACTTCAACCGATTGGCAGATTCTTGCTGTGAATTGCCAGAAATCAATCAACTCTCCGGCGGCATGCAGTTTTTTGTCGAGCGACTGGTAAGGTTCAGGGCCTGAGTCATCATGGTAGCGTCGAACCGCATGTACGAAGACGTCCATAACGACAGTGAAGCGCTGGTGTTGGCCCATTTGGGAATGGTCAAACGCGTTGCTTTGCACCTGAAGGTGCGGATTCCACCCTTCATGGAACTGGACGAACTGATACAAGTGGGAATGATTGGCTTGCTGGAAGCGGCGCGCGCCTTTAACCCAAGCAAAGGGATCGACTTCGAGAACTTTGCACTGAGCCGGGTACGAGGCGCCATGCTGGACGAGGTCAGGCAACTGTCCTTCCTGCCACGCTCAGCGACCGCTTTCAACAAATCCGAAAATCAGGCCAACATTCATCTATCGTCAGTACTCGGCCGCGCGCCGACTCAAACCGAACTTGCCGAGCATCTTGGCGATGATTTGGATGTCTTCCAAAAAAAGCGGGGCAAGGCCAAGCGCTTCGAAACGTTTTCCATGGAAGTCATGTCTGAAGAGGTGATGAACATCGCCGATGCGAGTTCAAGACAACCTGAGGCAATATTCGAGCACAAGGAGTTCATGCAGGCCGTCACCAGTGCGATCACAGAACTGCCGGAGCGAGAGCAGTTGCTGATGTCGCTCTACTATGTCGACGAACTCAACCTCAAGGAAATTGGCGAAACCCTTGGTGTTACCGAGTCCCGTGTCAGCCAGCTCCTTTCCGCCACCGTCAAGAAACTGCGCAGCACCCTGCAAATTGGTGACTTGCCACCATCAAAAACGCGCCCCGCGCCTCGCTGAAGACTGATTTCTCGCTGTTTTTGTCGTCGGTCTTAAGTTTTCCGACCATTGTCCGAATCCTCCTATGTACAGAATTTCAGTAGGAGCTCAAGATCATGCGTGTTCACTTCAATGCCATGGAATCCTATGGCGCCGGCAATTTGGCGTCGCAGGCGGCAACCGCAAATCGCGTTGACCTGATCCAGATGCTTTTCGACGGGCTGATTGAAAGCCTGACAGCGGCGCAAGGACACCTGCAACGCGGTGCCATCCAGGAAAAAGGCAAGAGTTTGTCCCGTGCCAGCCGCATTGTGGTTGGTCTGCAAAGCTCGCTTGACTTTCAAAAGGGCGGCGAGTTGGCACAGAACCTGAATGAACTCTACAGCTATGTAACGCGTAGGCTGATTCATGCGAATGCCAAGAACGACGCGCAAGCAGTGGCTGAGGTGCTTGGCCTGATGAGTGACATTCGCCAGGCTTGGCAGGACGTTCCATCACTGCTTCCAGCGCAGACCCTAGCTACTTTTCATTGAACCGGGGCCACTCCCACAGACCAGTGCTCGCGCGTCTGGCTTCGATAGCAGTCGCGATATTTGGGGATCATCATGTTCGGCATCATAGGTTTGGTAATTTTGTTTGGTTGTGTTTTTGGCGGCTACATCCTGGGCGGCGGATCGATGGCGCCCATTATTCATGCTGCGCCAATCGAAGGTTTGGTCATCGTGGGAGCGGGCGTGGGTGGTTTGCTGATTGGCAATAGCGTCCAGGTGATCAAAGGTGCCATGAGCGGGATTGGCAAGACTTTCTCCGGGCCCAAATACAAGAAACAGGACTATCTCAACGTCATCTTCTGTGTTTCAAAGGTGATGAAGACCCTCAAGAGCGAAGGGGCGGTGGCACTTGAGGCGCACATCGAGACACCAGAGTCGAGCGCGATCTTCAGCGAGTACCCCAAACTGCTCAAGGACCACGCCCTGTTGCACCTGATCACCGACACGGTGCGCCTGATGGTCGTTTCGCAAGGCACCTTGAGTCCTCATGCAGTCGAAGAGGTGATGGAAAACTCCATCAAGACCCACCACCACGACGAACTGAAAAATGCCGACGCCTTGGCCACACTGGCGGGCGCCTTGCCCGCCCTGGGGATTGTGGCGTGCGTGCTCGGCGTGGTCAAAACCATGGCGGCCATCGATCAACCGCCGGCGATTCTGGGCGGCTTGGTCGGCGCCGCGTTGGTCGGAACCTTTCTTGGGGTTTTCCTGGCCTATGGCCTGGTCGAGCCTTGGGCCAAGCGTCTGGGTCAGATCATTGAAGATGAATCTGCCATTTATGGCGTGGTCAAGCAAATCATCATCGGAACCATGCATGGGCATCCCATGCCATTGATTCTTGAGGCGGCGCGCGTCGGTATCAGCCACCATAACCAGCCAAGCTTTGCCGAGGTCTTTGACGGACTCAGAGGTAAGTGACGATGGCTGACTCGGAAGAATCCCAGCAAGCGCCTGCTGCGGCAACTCCAGCTCCGGAGCTTGCAGCGCCAGCGGACAAGCCCGCCGGTCCCGAGGCGCTGGCGCCTATCATCATCATCAAGAAGATTCAGCCAGGTCACGCCGGCGCCCACGGTGGCGCCTGGAAGATCGCGCTGGCCGACATGATGACAGCCATGATGGCGTTCTTCCTGCTCATGTGGATTCTGGGTGCAACCAATGAATCTCAAAGAAAAAGCGTTGCAGATTACTTCAAGCCGACATCGCACAGCGAGATCACGATGGGAAAACTCGCCGGATCGAACGGCATCATGGGCGGGAAATCGATCGTCGACACTGACGGTTTTCCCTACACCGCCAAGCAAACTGCGCCTCTGCAACGTCTGACGCCTCGATCAGAGGGAGGTCCGACCGAGAACGATCCTTCGCCGAACAGCGAAAACGCCAGAGACACAGATCAATCGACTCAGTCTGAAAAGCGCAAGAGTATCGAAGAAGCGGACAACAACAATTTTGACAAAGTTGAAAAAGAAATTCGCGAGGTGCTTGAGAAGAATCCGAGTCTGCAGAAGTTAAGTGAGCAGGTGCAGTTTGTGCGGGAGAAGGAAGGTCTGCGCATCGAGATCATCGACAAGGCGGATTTTGCGATGTTTTCGCTGGGGACCAGTCAACTCCAGCCTCGCGCCCTGGCGCTGATCGAAGAGGTTGCACGCTCCCTGGCAACGGTGCCAAACAAGCTCAGTGTGCGCGGGCATACAGACAGCGTTCCATTCACCAGTTCACAAACTCGAAACAACTGGTCTCTGTCAGCCGAACGCGCCGAGTCTACACGTGCCTTGCTGGAGCGCCGTGGCGTCGGTCCGACCCGCTTCTCGCACATCGAAGGCGTAGCAGACACCGCACCCTACAACCCGAACGACCCCAAAGATCCTCGAAATCGCCGCATCAATATCACGGTACGGTACCGCGATTGAGCTGCACAGGCCAGTGAATTGGAGCGACCCTATGGATGATTTAGCCGACACAAAACCCCGACAGGTCAAAGTGCTGACGCTGCCTGACATGACCTTTCTGGCCTTTCTTCTTTTTTGCATGGTCTGCGTGGCCTTGGTTGGGCGTCTGGCCTACCAGGAGGGCATGCACAACGAAGGAACCAAGCGCAACGGAGAACTGTGGGCAAAGTGGTTTGCGCAAGCCGCCCAGGATCGCGGAAAAGCAGGCTACGAGCCGGCTTCCTGCAGTGTTAGCGCCCTGCCGGTTGTCACGCCGGTGGCGACGCAAGCAGCACCCGTCAATCCCAGCCCCAGTGCCGAACCAAATGCCGAAGTCAAATCCGTTGTGAAGTCCGACCCACTGACGCCGATGTCACCCACCAGCCCAACGCTGGCAGCAACGCCGCGTACCTGGGGGCCCTGCCTGAAAGCGCTGACGACACAGGGTGGACCGTTGACCAATATGGTCAATCCGTTTAGCCAAAAGCCGATTGCCCTGGTGGCCAAGTGTGATATGACTGACAGGCAGCTCGCCGGCAGCTTGGTACTGGAAAAAATACAGCCAACACCGCCCGGTTCAGCCATACCAACCATCAATTCACCATTGGCCGAATCCGATCCGATCGACCAAAAAGTTCAAATCCGGATCACGGTATGTGACAAGGGTGCATATCCGATTCGCATTGCCGAACTCGAATTCTGAGGGATAAACCATGGAACCCGCCACCAACCTGCCAATCATTCATGGGTACAACCACCGGGCCGATATCCCACACGGCCTGCCCCTGCGCAAGTGGATTTACAGCTGGCTACTGGATCCCAACGTAGAGGGAAACTACCAAAAGACCATAGACCGCTGGATCGCGATCCTCATCGTTACGAACCTGTTTGCTCTCCTGTTTGAACACATTCCCGCGATCTATGAACCCAACAAAGTTCTGTTTCATGCATTCGACATCTTTTCGGTGGCGATATTTACCTTCGAGTATTTTCTAAGACTGTACCTGGCGCCAGAAGACCACGAGTTCAAGGGCAAGGGCTATTCCCATTTGCGCTACGTCTTCAGTCCGTTTGCCGTCATTGATTTCCTGGCAGTAGCTCCGTTTTACCTGCAAGCCTTTATTCCCGTGGATCTGCGGATGCTGCGATTCTTGCGTTTACTCCGAATCCTGAAGCTTTTCCGCGTGCTGATACCCGCGATCAAACATTTTGTTGTTGCCAATCGAGGGCGGACTTTCCGCCAGAAGATGCATGCCCTTGTATTCCCGAGTGAATTCGGCGGCGCGCTGCACGGTCTCTTCGACACCTTTATCGCATTGTGGGTGGTTATATCGGTGGTGGCAGTGGTATTGGAGTCAGTCCAGAGCATTCACTATCTGCTGAATATTCAGTTCATCATCCTCGATGCGGTTGCGGTAGGGGTTTTTACTCTCGAATATTGCATGCGCCTGTACTGCTGTGTTGAAGAACCACGTTTCCAGCACGCTTTGGGTGGACGCCTGAAGCAGGCCGGGGAGACATCCTCGGTGATCGACTTCCTGGCCATCCTCCCCTTCTACCTGGAGGCCTTCCTGCACCACTTGTTCGACCTGCGCTTTTTGCGAGTATTTCGTCTGCTGCGCTTGCTCAAACTCACGCGCTATACCGGAGCGACAAAAACCCTGACCAAAGTGATCGTGCGCGAATGGCCCGTCTTGGCAGCCTCGGCTTTCGTGATGATGTTGCTGGTGGTGCTGACAGCCAGCTTGGGCTATCTTTTTGAACATGAAGCACAACCCGAGAAATTTGAAAATATCCCGCAATCCATTTATTGGGCCGTCATCACCTTGGCATCCGTGGGTTATGGTGATATTTCGCCCATAACGCCCATGGGTCGGGTCATGACCATCATCCTGGCGCTCTTGGGCATCGGCATCTTCGCCATCCCGGCTGCCCTGCTGTCGTCAGCCTTCAGCGACCAATTACGCATCGAACGCGAGGGCTTGAAAGAGCATGTTTATGCCATGTTGAGCGATGGTGTCATTTCAGCAGACGAGGCTGGCGTCCTCAATGCAGAAGCCAAGCGTCTTCATTTGAGCGATGAAGAAGTCAAACGAATGATCGACAAGGCCAAACGAGAACGGGAACTCAAAGATGACGTCGCCATTCTGCCGCTGCACAAAATTGCTGCCACGCCAGAGCATGCTGTTGAGCACTTTAAGGTATTGCTTTCGCAAATTCGTCAGCTCGGCATCATGACGGATAGCGACAAATTTGAACCCGCAGCTTTGAAAAACGATCGCTTGACAAGCACCGAAATTGCATTGTGGCGACAGATTCAGGGAAAAGCGTCGCCACTTTCCTGAAGTGGCATACGCATATTTCTTCAATTGATCGGCAGGAAATCCATCATCATGCAAAAGAACGACTCACTCCGAATTGCCCTGATATCCGTACTCGGAGTCACTGCGGTGTTCATTGCCACTGGCTGGCTGGCTTATGCCAGTGGCTGGATCGGATTCAAAGGAGCAGCCGCACAGTCTGCCGAAGAACGATTGAGGGCAGAAAGAACCAAGCGCTCTGACGAAGACATCACGCTCATATGCGAAGCAAACTACACCATGCCTGGAAACACTCTGGACGCGCCACCCAAGGAGTACAAGGAAATGATGGCCGCTGGTTTGGACTACAAAACGATGGTTGGCTGGTACCAGGGCGTGTTTTCAATTTCAGAGACGCGCAAGGGCGTCATGGTGGTAAAGGGAAACAAGGCAACAGTCAGCCGACCAGCCATGTTTGAACGTTTCGGCACCATGGTCACCGGCGAACAGTTTACGCTGGACCGCAGCACCGGTGCATTTCTTCAATCTTTGACCATCAAGGATGGCCGCAAGATTGAAATTGTCAAAGGCTATTGTGGAAAAATGACCAAAGCACCTTTCTGACATGAGAAATGCACTTCTTGCTTTGCTGTTCATGCTGTTAGCCAACTGGAACGTGGTTAGCGCTGGCGATTGGGAAGATGGTTATGCCGCCTACGAGCGCCAGGATTATGTCACTGCGATGAAAAAATGGCGTGCCGTGGCTGAGCGCGGTGACCGCTTGGGTCAATCCATTCTTGGTGCCATGTATGCACAAGGACAAGGGGTGCCGCAGGACTACACCATCGCCATCAAGTGGTATCGATTGGCAGCCGCCCAAGGCGAAGTAAAAGCTCAATACAAACTTGGTTTCATGTACGCAAACGGACAAGGCGTATCGCGTGACAACCTTCGTGCTTACATGTGGAGCTACCTAGCGGCGCTAGCAGGCCATCCGGATGCACCCAAAATCCGCGATCAGGCGGGGAATTCACTCAATCTGGAAGAGTTTTCAATTGCCAAGAGGATGGCCCTGGAATGTCAGCAGAGAAAATTCCAGGGTTGCAAGTAACGCGCGCTACTTCTTGCTACAGGCTATCTTTAACAGCGCAGCCGCGATGGTGCCACTGCCGGTGGGGCGCCATTGAAGTGCATCTTTCAAGGTGAATATGATCTTCCCGCTTCCCATCTTTTCACTGTAGTTGTTGTAATACAGCGATCGCGAGCGTTCTTGCTTGCAGTCGTACTCACTCTGGTCCTTGGATGACAAGAACGATTTCGTGTTCGTGTCAACTTGAGTACTCTTGAAGTCAACCAAATACCACATTTTCACAATGTCGCCTGACCTCTGGATGGTCGGTGGATCAACGTAAAAAGTCCCGGTTTCATTGGCCCCAATCTCGAGCCAGGCGGCCTGGCATGAACTACTTGCCGCAGCGATGCACAGGACTCGCAAAACCATCTTCATTTTTTTCATCTCCGACCCGACAGTGTTTTCAATCGTCAATGATAAGACATCCTTCTCTTAAGGTTGCTCCCGTTTGGCTGATGCTGCTGAATGTCCTCAAGTTTTTTTGACCCGATCCGATCCTCTGCAAGAGATCACTGAGGGATTAAAGCAGTATGTTGGATCCAACAACAACACGTGGGACAGGAGAGGGGGCGGCAACGCAGCGTCACCTGCGCGCCGTGATCGATAACGTTCCAGCCATGATCGGCTATTGGGATAAAGACCTGCGCAACCGCTTTGGTAACCACGCTTACTCAAGCTGGTTCGGTATCCATCCTGCGCAATTGCCTGGCAAGCACATCCGGGAAGTGATTGGTGAAATAAACTACCACCTCAACCTGCCCTATCTCACGCAAGCGCTGCACGGCCTGTACCAACAGTTCGAGCGTGCAATTCCCACGCCTGACGGCACGCGGACCAGACATTCTTTGGTGCAATACATACCCGACATCGTCGCGGGTGACGTTCAGGGCTTCTACGCGATCGTGACTGATATCAGTGACATCAAGAGCGCAGAGTTGTCGCTTCGAAAAAGCGAAGAGCAGACGCGCATCGCCGCCATCGCGTTTGAAACCCAGCAAGGCATGTTTGTCACCAGTGCCAGCAAGGTCATTCTGCAGGTCAACCGGTCATTTACCGAGATTACCGGCTACACGGCTGAAGAGGCTATAGGACAGACACCCCTCCTGCTCAAGTCGGGGCACCACGACCCGGCCTTTTACGCTGCCATGTGGGACGCCATCAATCGTACCGGTTCCTGGCAGGGCGAAATCTGGAACCGGCGCAAGAATGGCAAGGTGTACCCTGAGACACTTCGCATCAACACCGTGCGAAACGCTGCCGGAGAGGTAAGCCACTACGTTGCCGCCTTCAGCGACGCCACTTCGTACAAGGACGCCGAGGAGCAGATCCAAAGCCTGGCGTTTTCTGACCCTCTGACCGGTCTGCCGAATCGCCAGCACCTGATTGTGCTGCTGCAAAAAGCCCAACTTGCCCGTGCCTACAAGCAACGGCAGGACGCGCTGCTGCTGATCGACCTGAACCAGTTCAAGACCGTCAATGAAACCATAGGTCATGAAAACGGCAACCGCTTGCTGCAGATCGTGGCTCGCAGGCTTGGTGATTGCATCCGCAAGGGTGACACCCTGGTGCGCCTTGGCGGCAACGCCTTCGTGGTCATGCTGCAAGAGTTGAGCCTGATCCCCAGCCAGGCGGCTGCGGAGGCCGAAGCGGTGGCAGGAAAGATCCTCCTGGTTCTCAGTCAACCCTATCCGATTGGAAATTCCGAGGTTCACTGCAGTGCCAACATCGGAATCACCTTGGTGGACGACGCAACACCGCAAGGCGCCGACATGCCTTTGGCTCAGGCAGAGCTGGCCATGCATCGCGCCAAGGCGGCAGGACGCAATGCGCTACGTTTCTTTGCACCACAGATGCAGGCCGAGGCCAGCGCTCGAGCCGAACTGGAGAGCGGCCTGCGTGCAGCGCTGCTCAGCGATCAGCTTGTGTTGCACTACCAGGCGCAGGTGACCAGCCAAGGCAGAGTCATCGGAGCCGAAGCGCTGCTGCGCTGGAAGCATCCGGTGCGCGGCCTGGTCTCGCCAGCCGAGTTCATTTCGGTGGCAGAGGAAAGTGGTCTTATCTTGCCCATAGGTCACTGGGTTCTGGAAACCGCTTGCAAACAATTGGCGCTTTGGGCTGGCAAGCCTGCGATGGTGGATTTGAGCGTGGCCGTGAATGTCAGTGCACACCAGTTCCAACAGGTCGACTTTGCCGACCAGGTGCTCGGCGCGCTTGATCGCACGGGGGCCAAGGCGCAAAAGCTCAAACTCGAACTGACAGAAAGTCTGCTTGTAACCAACGTTGAGGGCATCATCACCAAGATGAATGCGCTCAAAGCCATCGGCGTTGGCTTTTCACTGGATGACTTTGGCACCGGGTACTCGTCTCTTTCCTACCTTAAACGACTACCGCTGGACCAACTCAAGATTGACCAGAGCTTTGTGCGCAACATCCTGACCGACCCCAATGATGCGGCTATTGCCAAGATGGTGATTGCCCTGGCCCATAGCCTGGAACTCGCTGTGATTGCCGAAGGGGTGGAAACTCAGTCGCAGCGCGACTTTCTGGAGCGGTTGGGTTGCCACACTTATCAGGGCTATTTATTCAACAGACCGGTTCCGATTCAGGATTTTGAGGCGCTTGTG
>Ga0194063_10000302_pt1 | contig 36811 bp, 35 predicted proteins | sample SepL3720m_MetaG_FD_155459 | JGI IMG/M metagenome (GOLD analysis project Ga0194063, IMG submission 155459) | Anoxic zone freshwater microbial communities from boreal shield lake in IISD Experimental Lakes Area, Ontario, Canada - Sep2016-L373-20m | ecosystem: Environmental > Aquatic > Freshwater...
ATCGATCGGCTTATTTCTCTGGTATCGCATGGGTAAGATAGTACCGGTTAAGCCAGTAACAGCGGTGCGGAAGCGCAAGAGTTTATAGTTAGAATACTAAAGGAACGATTATGTACGACGGCGGCGGCTATGGTGGCGGCGTAGGCGGAATCTACCTAGAAGGCGTCACAGTTTGCGTAGGGTATTCAGATTTTCTGGAAGTTACGCTAACCGAGAACCTTGACCATTTTGACGAGTTCGTGGTTGTCACATCCACGACTGACACAGAAACACACCGCGTTTGCGATAAACACGGTGTTGTTTGCGTTAAGACGGATGTTTATAAAGAAGATCCGTTGGATACGTTTAATAAGGGCTTAATGATAAATATGGGCCTGGCGCATCTCCGGCATCGGGGCTGGGTGATGCACTTAGATGCAGACATCGTTTTGCCCGACCGCGTGCGCTTCATGTTGAATAAGTCGCGCCTGGATGTAGACAGTATCTACGGGGCAGATAGACTATCAGTAACAGGCTGGGAAGCCTGGGAGAAGCTGCAGAAGATGCCGGAGTATAATCGGCAGTATCGGCACAGATTTATGGTTACGCCTCCTAAACTAGAGTTAGGTTCGCGCTTAATCCATAACGAGTACGGATATTGTCCGATAGGGTACTTCCAGCTATGGAACTCGAAGCATCATCATCGACGTTATCATTTTGCACAAGGCACAGCAGAGCACACGGATATGTTGTTTGCGCTGCAATGGCCCGCAGAGAAGCGTATTTTGTTACCCGGACTTTTTGTATACCATCTGGAATCCGAACGGGCTACGATGGGAAAGAATTGGAAGGGCCGTATAACCAAACCTTTTAAGAAACAGGACTAATAATTATGGCACTAACGCCTCAAACAACTATTCAGCTGCCTAACGCAGTGTACGCAGCGCAGATTACCCTCGGCATGAGCGTTCAGGCCGGACAGCCCGTTGGGCATATTCATCAGTTGGCGCTTCAGGGCGCTTACGTAGACCCGGCTACTGGCGCGTGGAGCGACGCTGTCGGCTCTGGCGTTCTGGGTGGGCTGTCGTTCACTTTCGATGCAGAAGGCAACGTTATCGGACTGCCTGAAGATCTTGCAGCACTTGGCCCGCAGATTGCGCAAGTGTGGGGCGCTATCGTTAGCGTCGTCGAGTCGATCAACACTGTACGTAAACTAGTCTAAGGACTGATTAAATGCCCGGACCGTATACACTAAGCGGGAACACTGCCTGGAGCAGCCTTGCGCCTATTGCCGGCGATAATATCTTTCTAGCTGGATTTACACTCACGCTGGATGGCGTTAACGGATCTACGTATAGCGCTGGCACTATTGCCGGTCCGGGAAGTCTGGCCATTGGCGCAGGCATAACCAGCTTCACGCTCAATGCCAACCTAGCGCCTACAACTGCTACAATGTTGACAATACCTACCGGGGTTACTGTTGTTATTAACGGTAACCTTATTGGCGGTAGCGGTTCTACCTCAGCAACTGCGGTTACATTAGCTACGGGAGGAACGGCAACCATTACTGGATGTTTTGCTGGGGCGCTAGGTAACGCGCTTACTGTGACAGGCGGCACACTTATTGTCTACAGCTATGTCGCCAACGGTACGTATAGCAATGGTACTTATACCGGCCAAATTCTTGGCGGCAATAGTAGCTCCGCACCCAGCGGCTGTGGAATATACATATCTGGCAGCACTTCAGCAGCGATTAACGTCATCGGCAGTATCTATGGTGGATATGGTGGCGTATATTCGGCTGTAAATAATTCGGGCATACTTATCTCAAATTCGTCACCTGCAGCTATTATACATAGCGGTGTAATTTATAGCGGTACGAGCGGTCCGGGAATTTATATCGGGTCAACTGCAGCTAGCTATGCCACACTAGCTGGCGGTAATACTTGTATAAAGGGTGGCGCTTATAACGGTCTGCAAACATCAGGCGCAGTAACTCTTACCAGCTCCTCGGCATTTACACCAGTTACCGGCGTGCCTGCCTCTATCACGTCAGCAAGCGGAAGTCTGACTTGCCAGATATGTGGCGGTACCTCGACTTATCATGGACTTGGGCTAGCTACGACACAAGGCGCTACGCTTAATATAACTGGCAATATAGTCGGAGGCTCCTCGACCAGTATTGGCATTTATATGAATAATGCCAGTGGCGCTAATATAATTAATCATAGCGGTATTTGTTATGGGCAAGCTGGCGCTGGCATTAGTTCTACAGCTAGCGCAGCAAATCAATATAACACAATCGGCGGAGGCTGTAGCTGTTTCAAAGGCGGCACTACCGGCCCCGGTTTGATTTTTGCTTATGGCGTAGCGACTATCACTAGTAATTCGGCAATCGGTTCGACAACCAGCACTGGCGGCGTAACTTGCCAGATAGCTGGAGGAACAGCTGCGGCCGGGTCTGGATTAGCTATAGGGTCCACCACCGGATCGACTGTTAGCGTAACTGGCAAAATTTACGGCGGTGGCAACACTACAGCTTATGGCTTTCACTTCTATAATGGCTTAGGCACTAACTCGCTTACGCATAACGGTAGCTGCTACGGGGACGCCGGACATGCTGTTTACTATGCTACTGCCAGCAGTTCCTTAAACAGTTACACCAACATACTAGGCGCTGGCTGTTTTATGGGCGGTACAACGGGTTCTGGAGCTTACTTTGCGCAAGGCTATGTGCGTATTACTACCGATAAGGCAAACGGTACAATCTTATCTCCTGTCGGCAGTATACCTTGCCAGCTAGCTGGAGGCACCAGCGGCACTGCTAACGGCGTACTTATAGCGCAAACGGGCGGCACAGCATCGTCGATTATTGTAACCGGGGACATTGTAGGCGGATCGAACGGCACAGCGCATGGTATACAGATGGGTTGTGGTAATACGGTTGCTGCAGAGTTGCAGCATGATGGCAATTGTTACGGCCAATCTGGGCAAGGTGTTTATATATCTGCAGGTATAGCCAGCAAGTATACGACAAAAGCGGGCGGAAATAATTGCTTTGTAGGCGGCATAGGCGGTGCTTATGGTGCTTATTTTGGTATGGGTGTAATTAATATTAGCAGTAGTGCGGCCAATGGTACAGTAACAGCCTATGGTTTAACTGGACAAGCAATAGGCGGTACAAGTGGCTCTACTGGAGTTGGGCTTGGTTGCGTAGCTACTAGCGGCACACAAACTATTACAGGCGATATTTATGGCGGAATAGGGAATACCGGCACATCGTATGGGGCTTCTTTTGGCGGTAGCAGCGCGTTAACTTTTGTTGGCAATATCAGAGGTGGTAGTTGCCCGGGTTTGTTTATTAACGGCGGCACGCACAATATCAGTAATTCTAATATTTATGGCGGTTGGCTGAGTGGGGGCTATGGCTTATCATTAGCTGGTGGCACCACAACTATAACAAATACTACTGCAACTGGCGGTACTGGTATATCAGGTAATAAGTACGGCATTTATATAGCTTCTGGCACATTAAATGGAAGCGGTAATACTTTTTACGGCAGCGCAACGAATATTACCGCCGCCGGTGCGGGACTTTATCATGCAAACGGTACGACAACACTTACAGGTTGTAACTGTTACGGTAATGCTGGCTATGCTGTTGTACTGAGTACTTCTGGTACGGCTACTTTGAGCGGCACGAACGCAATTGGCGGCATATTTAGTGGTGGCATATATTGTGCCGGTGTGTTACATACGGTCACGTTTACTAATGTGCAAGGCGGCACAGTAGGAAACTCCTCCGGACTTACATGTGGTTCGGGTACGGCAATACTTACCAATGCAACTATTACTGGGGTATTTGGGGCCGGCGCGTCGATAACCGGTGGCGCTGTTACATTAACCGGATGTTCAGTTACTGCGCCTACGGCTGCGATTAGTCAGTTTGCTGCAGGTTTGACTCTCCAGGGCTCGTTAACTATAACTGGAACTATACTCAGAAGCACAGGCGGGCCGGGTATATTTAATATTGGCGTGAATTCGCCTGGACTATACCAGGCAGTTAATATAACCACAGCGCAAGGCTATCAAGGCGTTACAGGTTCTGGCGCTGTATTACGTGCTAATCTAGACGCTACTGGGCGCATAGTTTCTGTTTCGGTGCTTAATCCCGGTAGCGGCTATGTTTATGCGCCTAAGATTTACGTAGACGCTGCGTCGCGCACTAGTGCGCCAGTTGGAAGTACCGCTTTAATGGGATTTGATGTAGTGCTGCTTAATGGCGGTATAAACCGTGTAATAATACCAACTACTACTACTACTCCTCAGCACATAGGTCCTTACACTACGCCTCCTAATTTAACTGTAGTTCCAGTTGGCGGCCCTGGCGCATATTATAACAATGGCACAATCACCACAGCCATAGGCGGTAGTTGTGCTGGTGCGTATGGCGCACTATGCATGCCTAATTACGGAGCTGCGCCTGTGATAACTACAGCTACTGGCGGTACTGACCCTACTGCTTACGGCGTGTGTGTTTCAGATGGTACTTATATAGGATCGCAGAAAATAATAATAAATAACGCAACGTTGGGAACAGTTGCTGCAGCTGTTGGCATAAATGGACAGTTGCAGCTGCCGTCAAGCGCAAAACTCACGTTAAAGATACCAGCTGGCACCAACAGCATATACGAGTTTATGCCCAGCACAAAAGATGTGCGCGCCACAGTGGCTGTAGGCGCCAAGACTGGCACCATGGGAGTGCCTACTGCAGCTCAGACCCTATTCGGCGTTTCAGTCGATGTCGCTGGCACAGGCACAGTAACTCTGCCGCATATGGTTGATAGTGCTAAGCCTTACGGTAATCCGCAGGCTGTTGTGCGTGGCGGAAGATTTGGCGCATACAATACACAACAAGGCACGGGGCGTAAAGCATAATGGCAACTATCACTGTAAGCACTAGCCGTACTTGGACATCTCTAGTTGATGCAAGCTACTCTGGCTCATTTTATCCTATCGATCAGAGTACTATTAAATTACCTGGCGCAAGTGATAACGTTGTCCTTAATGTGGGTAACACACTTACATTGGATGCGCCCGCTGATTATCCAGACCTTATTGACGGATATCCAAATTACAAAGCTAATTCCATTCGTTGCAATGGTACGATGTCCTTCATTGCTGCAGCTGCAGGTAATAACCAATTTACAATCACCGCGCCAGCCATGTCGCATGCGATGGGTACGTTTCTTGGTATTAACAACGGGCAGAATGTCACGCTTATTGGTTCTATTACCGCCGGATACGGTGCCGCGTTCTCTGGGTGTATTGCGCTACGTTTAACGGGCGGCATATTAAAAATAACTGGTGATGTAGGCATTGCTACTATTGGCGGTATTGGCCTACTGATGTCAGGCGGCACGGCGACGATAACTGGAAATATTAGCAGTTGCGGAGTTTACGGTAGTCACGGTGTTAGTGCTTCAGTTGGAACACTGAATATTGTCGGCAATGTTACCGGTGGCAGTGATAATAGCGCTTATGGTGTATCTGTATCGGGGACTGCTGGAGTAAATATAACGCATAGTGGCAACTGTATAGGTGGCATAGGTCATGCTATATCTATAACTGGAGCAGGACCGCATAGTTATAACACTGTTGCAAATACGACATCTAACTTTACTGGCGGGTCGACTGGTTGCGCGTTTAACTGTGATAATACTGCAGTAAATATCACGGGTACGATATTAGCTGGTGCTATATCAGGTGTGGGTATTAGTTGTTTTGGGCCGGTATCGGTAGTGCATAGCGGCACTTTCACATCGTCAAGTAACGGCGTGGCGCTATTTAATGTGCATGCGCGCAGCAGTTACAGCACAGTTGGCAGTCCTCCCAATATTACAGCTACCGGCAGCAACAGTGTTACGCTTGGCGGGCACGTTAATGCCACCTTCGGGACAATCACTAGCGGCACAACGCCTGCTAGTCAAGGTCTGACATTATCTCCTGGCATAGGTTCTATAGTAAATATTACTACTGGCAACATACAGGCTGGTACAACAGGTTCGCAGTCGTCTAATGCGCTATCTCTGAGCCTTACAAATGCTACCGTTGCGCCTATACTTAATATAGTAGGCAATTGTACCGGCGGTTACGCATCCGGATTAGTGATAGCAGGTACCGCACCTGCTGTTAAAGCTATAGTAAATATTACAGGAAATGCTGTTGGCAGCGCGACTACTGCAAACTGTTGTGGTGTACTGGTGTCCGGAGCGGCGCGCGTTGCGATTACACATAATGGCCACTGTACTGGCGGCGTGAATGGTAGTTCTGCCCATGGTATAAGCATAACTAGTACAGCGACTGATCTAAGCTACAACACTGCTGTAGGCACTACATCTAACTTTACTTGCGGCGCTGGTGACGGCTTCAGCACTTCGAGCAGTACTACTGCAATCACTGGTACAATACTAATCGGCGATCTTACTTCCAGCGCGTGGACCCCCAGCATAGCTTTTAGATGCTATGGTCCAGTAAATGTAGTGCATAGTGGCGCATTTACAGCGATTTCTGGTGGTTTGCTTTACTTAAGGCATGAAGGTAGCCGCTATAGCCACCCAGGTAAGCCTAATATTACAGCAGCCACTAGTACGGCTTTTACCATGTATGGCAGTATTACACAAGCCTTTGGCAATATCGTTGCGCCTTCAAGTAGTTATGCTTATGGATTGTATCTTAATCCCGGCACAGGTGCTGTGCAAAATGTTACTGCTGATAACGCTACCGGCGGCAATAGTAACGCATCCTGTGGAATACATGTGTATATGGACAGTTACGCCACAGTCGCGCCTACAGTCACAGTTACGAATTGTTTTGGCGGTACTGTAGCTGCCGAAGCGAGCGGTATCATGGTAGACGGCTATAACTCCCTCGTTCAGCCGATAATAACTTGCGGAACTACAACTGGCGGCAGTGTTGGCGCCGGCATTACGATAAAAGGCAGCGCGATACCTATATTAACAATAACAGGCGATGCTATAGGCGGGGCTGGGCAAAATGCGCACGGTGTTGTTTTCGCGAGCGTCGGAACCGACTGCGGGTGTACCGTGTTGGGCACTGCGCAAGGATATAACGGAGCCGTTGGTTCTGGCGCAGCTGCTACCGTGACAATAAGCAATGGTGTTATAAGTCCTGCCACTGTTACGCCAAGTAATGGCGGCACAGGCTATCTGGCGGCACCTTTAGTCACAATTACTGGCGGCGGGGGCTCATGTAACGCACCGCCATCAGTTACGCTTACAGGTACCAGTATTTCTAGTATTTATTTTAATACAGGTGGCGGATACGCAAGTCCGCCCGCTATTGCCTTTGTACCAGCAGGCGGCTGTGGCGTTGTAGCTGGAGCGTCTGTTATTGCTAAAGCTACTGGCGGTTCTTCCGCCATAGCGTTCGGGTACATGCCAAATGCATACGCGCAAACTGGCACAACTTATATCGGAACGGCTAAGGGTGGAAGTATCGCAGGCGCGTATGGCGTATGCTATACAGGATACTATAACAATGGCCTCAATATAGACATTACCACTATGGACTACACCGACACAGCACAACCTGTGGGCTTTAGTTTCGGGTTGCAACTTCCTGTGACAGCAGAGCTAGGCATCTCCGGGCAATCTCACGCGCCCGCGCAAATGTCTGCCACAGCAAACAAACCTGCTGCAGGAAATGTGCGCAAAGGTGTTGTCTACGGCTCAGTCCCCACTACAGGCACAGTAACCATACCGCCCAAGACAGCAGTGCTCTGGAAAATTCCAGTCGACAATACAGAGGGCGTACTTGCTATGCCTACAACGAGTATGGCAACTGATAAAGCAATAGGTGACGTAGCAGTGGTGAAATCTGGAGTGCATTTTGGCCCAGGTGACGCGTCGGTTGGCACTGCTACGATGGCCAAGGTACTCGACCAGTGCGGTAACGAGATAGTTACTCCGATGCCAATCAAAGATCAATGCGGTAAAGTACTTTAATATGAGGAGACCAGCAGATGAGTTATGCATGGGAAGGCGAACTGCCGGCACTGGCCGCGCTAGATGATGTGGCAGCCGCTGAAGCTATTAGCGCAATGACGATAGTTACGCGCGAACTAGTACCACTCTGGCAAATCAAAGTTGCTGGGCTGCAGGCTGGCTGGTGGCTAGTAGTAAAAGCCGCAGTAGCGACCAACGTGGCCGCTGCCGTCTGGTTTGAATACTATGACGATCCGCGCTTTGAGAACCTCGATATGGATCTCGCTACTTCGCAAACTATAATCGGCGGTCTGGTGGCATCTAGCCTGATGACTCAGGAGCAAGCTGACGCGGTGAGTGCTATGGCCAATACAACGAAGCCGAAGTACGAGCATTGCTGGCCTGGTGAAGTGTTTGGAGCTAGGCGTGATTTGGAGGCATTATGACAACTCAAAATATAGATCTTGTTTCTAACGGGTGGCTACCGTTTGGTGATCCGGCTACCGCGCCTAATACGGCCCTCAATATGAGTTCTATGGCTGGTGGAGCTAGTGGAGACTATCGCCAATCCGCAAAAAAGGATTTAGGCTCTCCCTTTTCTGAAGTGTATCATGCGTACCTTATCATAAATTTCTTAACTGCGCCCACTGCGGGCGGTACGTTAGATTTATTTGTTGGGTTTTCTGATAGCGCTGTCGCAGGCACAAATAACTGGGGCAATTGCAGCGGCGTAGATGGCGCCTATACTGGGTATGCCGGCGGAACAGCCGCCTCAGGCGTACTGCAGTTGGATCGCGTTGGTGCTTTGGTAGTTAGCCCTGTTGCGGGTCAGCAGATTGGTCTTGTTGGTTCGTTTATACCGAGAGCGCAATATATGTATTTGGTAATATATAACAATACTTCCTTGTCTACTATTGCCGGTATTGCTAATCATAAACTTATTCTTTTGCCCGTCACAGCACGCGTCGAAGCGCCTGTCTAATTTAGCGGAGAGCCTAATTATGTCAACGCAGCTTTTAGATCTTGTTGCCAGTACGAGGATACGTCTTGGCGGCACAGGCTCCGATTATTCGCTGGATTTGCCCAATAAAGGTGTTGGTTATCAGCAATCAGTTAAATTTAATTTAGGCGCTAATTGGAGTGAGCGCTATAACGTATGGATAACAACTTGCCTAACTTCGGCGCCTGCGGCTACAGTGCGGCCTACAATGGACTTATGGATCGGCTATTCTGATAGTGCTACCGCAGGCACAAATAACTGGGGCAATTGTACAGGGGCATATGGCGCATATTACGGCTATGGCTCTACTAACGCCGATGCTGCGATGGGTGTGCAGCAGTTAGACAAAATAGGTACAGTTATACTTAGCAACATAAGTACAGTGCAAACTGGTTTCGTTGGCGCGTTCACTCCAAAGAGTCAATATGCTTATGTCGTATGGTATAACAATAGTTCTGTAGCAACGCGCCCGGAGGACGTAGGCGGCGTCGTCATCGCCCAGTTTGTTACAATTGTGCCTGTTACAGGGCGACTTGAAGCGCCAGTCTAATGCCAGACATTAATCGCGAAATCGTGAGCAGGCCACTCGAGTTTGAGTTAAACTCCGGGCACCCGCTCTATACATCGCTAGAGTATGCTGGCTTAGGCAGAGAAGCCAAGCATAAGACATATATCGATTCAAGTCCGTATAAGCGCCATGGACTAATGCCCTACACCAGTGTCTCATATTGGTCAAGAGCACTCGGTAGGCCCGGTTGGCGCATAGGTTACCTCGGCGGATATCCCATACAAGTAGGGCAATCCATACCTCAACTTGGCGCCGGTGATTTCTCTGCATTTATATGGTTTTCTATTTATAGCTGGCAGCGCGTTATAGGTAATAAGTACACGCCATTATTAAGCATAGGGAATAACGCTGGCAGCGCGCCAGCGAAGGGTTGGACTCTATACGGCGACTTTGCTAGCAATAAAAAATTAACTTTTTTAGATCACACCTATAGCTCGATATTTGTCGGCAGCACAACACTAACTACAACTACTGAGGCATTAGATTTAGCCACCTATCCTTATACCAGATATTATCATCTAGGCGTAGTACGCAAGTCTGGAATTATTACGCTTTATGTGGATGGCAAAGCTGAAACCGGTACATCGGCTAATGCGCATGATCTTTCCGTACTTCAGTCCGATTTTTTACCGGTATTCTGTATTGGCGAAAATTCGCGATACGCTATATCGGCTAACGGAACTGCGTTAGATACGCTATTATTCTCTAGAGCGCTTGCCCCAGATACCATAGCGCGACTTGCTGATCCGTCTAACGTCATGTTAGATACGGATAATGGCATTACGCTGATAGCTCCAACATGGCGTAGAGTTGGACTTGGCTCAAGTTTCCTCGCCGGCAGTAGCGCCAGTCTAGCGCTTGCAGGCACAGCGGCTACACAGGCCGTTGGCTTTAATGCGACTAGTGGCAACTTAGCGCTTACAGGCACAGATGCCACGCTAAAAGTCGGATTTAGTGTGGCTAGTGGCGCATTACATATAACAGGCGCAGCTGCTGCGCAGGCAGTTGGCTTTAATGTAAGTAGCCACAATCTGCCGCTTACAGGTACAGCTGCCGCGCAAAAAGTTGTCTTCAATGTAGATAGCGGTACTCTACCTATAATTGGCACAGCTGCTACTATGCTTGCCAATACGCCTCTAGCTGGAGCAAGCGTTAATTTGGCGCTAACTGGTGGCGTTGCGGCAATTGACATGACGTTTGTAGCCAGTAGCGCTCCTATAGTTGTCACCGGCGGAGTAGCCGGCATGGGACTGGGCGCCCAGTTTGTTGGTAGCCCAGCATTTATGGCATTAGCGGGTTCGGTTGCAGTACTAGATACTACGCTAGCGGCAGCGAGTTCTGCGCTACACGTTACTGGTACAGCGGCGAATATGCTGTCTGATACCCCGCTGCTAGGCACTGGCGGCACTTTAACTATTCATGGCACAGCAGCTACTTTGCTTGCTAATACTCCGCTAGCGGGCAGTAGCGGTAGTTTAGCCATTAGTGGAACAGTAGCAACTTTAGCTACCGCCACACCTCTAATTGGAAGCAGCGGCACCCTAACTGTAGGCGTCACAGCAGCGACATTATCTACTACTATGAATGTAGACAGTGGCACGCTAGCTATGCACGGTACTGCCGCTACTTTGCTGGCCAATACTCCATTACTTGGTAGCAATGGCAGTTTAGCGCTTAACGGTACATCGGCCACTATGTCGGCCAATACACCGCTGGCCGGTAGTAATACTGCGCTAGCTGTCCGTGGCTCGTCAGCCGGCTCTGGCGTAACGTTTGTTGGAACTAACGCTAGTCTGCCTTTAAGTGGAGCAATAGCAACTGCCGGAGTTAACTTTACCGTAACTGGTGGCGCTTTGCATCTAAGCGGTACAAGCGCCGCCATGCTTGTTGATACGCCACTGCTTGGCGTTAGCTCTGCGCTTACGCTGGTTGATATCGTGGGCTCAGAGTTGCAGACAAACAGTGGACTTGACGGCGAGAGTGTCGACATGCGGCTGGATGGCTGGCCAGCTGCAGGGATGAATGCTAAGTTTATCGTAACAAGCGTTACTTTATCGGCAATAGGCGATGTGGCCGGCATGGGGCTTGGAACGCAATTTGTCGGCACTAAGGTGATTATGCCTGTTACTGGCTCTGCTGCAACGCTAAAAATCGCCTTTAGCAGTTCAAGCTCTGCGATAGGACTTATAGGCGGACAAGCCACATTTGGCTTTGGTATTGAAGGTGAGTCCTGTGAGCTGGTTACGGCTGGACATTCCGCGTCATTTGGAATAAGCTTGATAGCTGCATCCACTAATTTAACGCTAACTGGCGCTACTGCTAGTTTCAGCGTGAGCGCGTCATCGAGTAATATTGTTCTCTACTACTATTATCTATTATTAGGAGCCTAATTTAATGGCACAATTTCAACCAATGTCTGGAAGCGGGTATGGCCTGCGCACCGATTTAGCAACTGGCGCAGCTGGCAATCTAGCTACTGGCGCTATTAAGGTAGCTTTAGCTACCGCTATATCAGGGTCAACTACCACATACACCGCCAATTCAACGGATCTGAGTGCTTCTGGAGGTTTCGGCTATACAGGACCAGTAAGTTTAACTGGTGGGGGCGGCAGCCAGTCTTGCGCTGAAACGGGCGGTACGCTTACTTTCTCCACTACAAATGTGCCTACCGGTATTGTGTGGACTGGATTAAGTACAGGACTTGTTTTTCGGTATCTGCTGATAGTAAATACAACCGTAAGCCCAAACAAGGTGCTCGGGTATTACGATTACGGTGTCGGCGGCATAACCGTACCTAACGGCAGCACGTTTACATTTACCCCCGGCGCCTCGCATTTCACTATTGCGTAATCATGGATAAACCTGAACCAAAACCGTCTGATAATCCGCCAGTGCAACACTTTGAGCTGATTGGTGAGAGCGCAAATCTGTCGTGCCCTAAGGTACCGCCGCCTCCGCCAACACCGCCTAAGGCATAAATATGATCTATTCAGTGGGCAGTAGAGAGCCGTTTGTTCTCGGTCCGTTTATTGACGCGACTGGCGCACTGGTTACAACTGGCAGCGGTGGCGACGTAATTGCCGCTATGAAGATGCGCATTAACGGGACAACGGTAAGTCCACTCGGCGCTTGTACCAATGTCGGCTCAGATGGGTGCTGCGCATACACCCCTAATGCCGCGGACACAGGCACAGTAGGCGAGCTTAGCATCACCGTTAGCAGCCTGTCCACGGCACTGACGTTCTTACGCAGAGACCAGATCCAGATTGCAGCCGGTAACCCAGGCGGCCTACTGAATGATTCGGCGTACTCTAAGCTTACGCTTGCGTTAGGCGCACTAGATACGCTCTGTCTGAGTATTGGAAATACACATGCCTGCTACACGGGCAGTGCCGATGGAGGACCGTACACTACGCACTTCCGCACTGTAACTGGCTCGGAGATACTTTACGGTGATAGGGCGAGCTTCTTGCGTACTCCTGCAAGCCTAACCACGCTCAACTGCGACTACGGCAATCTGACAGTACTGGATGTAACGGATTGCCCTGCACTGGTGAATCTGAACTGCAGCAATAATCCCTTCCTAACTTCGCTCGATATATCGAGGAATCCTTTGCTAGCGAGTGTCGATTGCTCGAATAACGCTAGGCTTACCGGGCACTTAGACTTAAGTACGGCGCCTAACCTGACTACGCTGCATAGCTACAACACCAAGATACTTGATCTAAACTTAGCAGGGTGCAATAGCGTGAATGTCGTGCGCGCCTACGGTAACGGATTCAGCCAAACTGATGTTGACTCGATTATCACTACAGTGCAGGCATCGGTAGAAGCGCATCCTCGTTGCGGCGTATTGACACTTGGCGGACAAGAGCCAGCCCCTGGACCGCCGCCTGGGCAACTTTGGGTTGCATTGGCTGGCAACGGTAACTCCGCAATAAATTTGTCGACTACGACGGTTTATGAGGCTTATGACAGTTATTGGAACACTTCTGACCTGTGTTACGATGGGCAGTATATATGGCTGATAAGTAACTCTACTGGCAAACTTACGCGCATAGATCCTACTATAATTGGCGGAGATATTCATAGCTATTCGGTTGTAGGAACGATAGGCGATTACAAGCAACTCTTGTTTACTTTAGTAGGGGGTATAAAATACCTCTGGTTTTGCGCAAAAAATATGTCTTACGTAAACAAGATTTTTAGAGTCAAGTTGACGGCAGGGGTGCCTTCCGCTGATGGCGAGTACAGCAGACCAGCTGGTACGGTGCTAGCCCCTATAGCGTGGGATGGCACACAAATATGGACGTCGGTATATCTCGGGGGCAGTCCTAATGGCGTAGTTATCTGCGATACTGACGGTACTGGTAGCGCTGGCCCAGCCATACGCGCAAGTAATACTGGTGTTTCTTGGCCTACAACTGACGGCACAGCTTGGTTGGAGTGGGATGGCGCCAATATGTGGGCCACTACAGAATCTCGATATGTGTTAAAACTGCGCGGTACAGCAAGCGGGGGCCATCCTAAAGGCGAGTTGCTCGCTGTATATGATCTTGGTCCAGTATCGCATCCTGAGAAGCCTAATGTGGGTAAGGGTTTATACTACGATTCTAGTAGCAAACTCATGTGGATAGCTGGATCTTATGCCGCGCCGGACGCACACGTTTTCAGCATCAACACGGAAACCAACGAGATGAATGGTTATGCGCTAGACACACTGATGGCTAGTCCAGAGCAAGTACAGACTTTTAACGGTGATGTATATGTAACACGCGATACCACTGGCGGCACTGGCGAAAAGAAGGTAGTGAAAATTGATGGCACTACGCATGTCGCTACACTATTTTATACTGCCACAGGTAATGTGGAGGGAATGACGGTAGTCGGCTCAGGCTCCTCGTGTCCGCAAACCGCGACAACTTATGCTGAGACCACTAATCCGAATGCGCCGCCAAGTCAGACCGCTTATGGCTATGCCGACTGGTTAACTGCCCATAACTGGATAGTAACGACAAACTAGGAACCAATATGCCCACGATACTCCAACTAAGCACGAACCAAGCTGCGCGCGATTCGATGGAATTGCCATCGACGTATATGGATATTCCGCAGGTAGAGGGGGCACTTCCACGTTTAGGTGCATCGCTTAAGATGCCTGAGACTACGAATACGACTTACTTGCCGGCAATACTTGCTGGGAATGTTGGCGGCGTTACTATTACTTCGACTGTCGGCACTGGGCCGCAATACTTTGCATTCTAACTATGCCAACATATTTTCCAGAACGATATACGAACGCAACGCCAACTACAGCCACCGTAGGCGGCGTTGTCGTTGGCTCTACGTTTACTGCGCAAAGCATGACCCAGATGTTCGATGCGTTGCTCTATCCGTATATTCCGCCAACGTTTGCTACGTTTAGCATTACCACTCAAGATGCCATACTTGAAGTAGGCGTATCGCTGGTTAATCCGAGGTTTGCCTGGACTAAGACACAGACGGGCAATATCGCCACTAACAACTTTGTCATCCGCAATACCGCAGATAGCTTTGATGTGTCGACTACCGTGGCGTACACTGATACTTCGTATACTTCTACATACACTGTGACGAATGCAGCGCCAACGAGGAAAACATTTAGGATTACTGGCACAGCTACAAATGCAGCGTCATTCTACGCAGCCTGCAATGTCGATTGGTATTGGCGGTCATACTTTGGAGAGAGTGCAGCTACGTCGCTGACAGAAGCTACAATTAAGAGTTTACGCACCAGTAGGCTGTCTTCTACTTCTGCCGGTTCTTATGCGTTCAACGCCGCAGATGCGCAATTTAAGTACATTGTAACTCCCACTACATTGACGACATTTATGTACGGTACTAATCCTATGCCGATGGATTCACCTCCGGCAGAAGTACCTGTTACAAATACCGCTGGCGCGACGCATACGTATTACGTATATAAGACTGCCAATCGTGTAGGCAGCGCATTAACAATAACGGCATCATAATATGGGCAGTCCAATACCTGGCGGCGTACCTGTTGGCGGCTTTTTCGTACCTTCTAGCGATACGGACACTTATCCCGTAACTGACTCTCAGTACGAGTTGGGCGGCTGGCACGAAGTTGCAAATCTAAATGCGCGCGATTTAATCACGCCGCAGCGTCGCCGTAAAGGCATGGCTGCATTTCAGCAAGACACTAAACAGATCTGGATACTGCAAAACGGAGTAGAGAATACCGACTGGGTAGAGCTAGTCATTACGCCAACCAATAGCGCGCAACAGACGATCACCTTCGTAATGCGCGGCAATCTAATAGCATCAACGCCGATCGTGGGCAACGCTGTGCTGGCAACTGGCACCGGCACAGTGCTAGGTGCCACGATTATGGTGAGTACGCCGCCTACCGGTAGCGCTGCTACTTTCTCGCTGAAAAAGAACACTGTTGCATTCGGCACTATATCTGTGGCCGCAGGCGCAAGCACTGGCACAGTAACTATTTCGTCTCCTGTTGCGGTAACAGCGGGCGACTCCTTTACGCTAGCTATCAATACTGTTGGCTCAACTACGCCCGGCGGCTGGGCTATCGTCACTCTAAGCCTGAGGTATTCCTAATGTCGACTGTTATTACGCTAGCGTACACTACTTCTGGACTTGCACTGAAAGCCGGCGTATTCGACGCTACGGGCCAGATGTGGCATAAAACTAATGCTGCTTTTACTCCCATGTCGAGCTTAACTGATTTAACAGCTTGGCAGGCGCAACTGTATGATGTGACAGAGTTAGCGCTTTCAAATGCCACAAAGGCGGCCAGATACAGCACCGCCATCGACACTGCGGAATATTATGAGGTAGTGTTCTATACTGGCTCAGTGCCTACTGGCGCTATCGGCAGCGTGGGCAATACCGACGTGGCATCTCTTGCAGCGTCCATTCAGCATATAGATGCCGAGATTCAAGCGCTCAGTGCGCAACTGACCGCCTTTGGTTCTGGTAACGTAATTACGGTTATAGCGCCGGTAACGAATACCGGAGCGCTTTACCTGACCAGAGGGGACGACTACAACAACGTCACGCTGCAGCAACCCGTATTCAAAGTAGCGCTAACGCCTAGTCTTACAAGCAATATTGCGTCCATCACGTTGAATATCAAGAAGTCCGCAGCAGAGAGGGATCAGGCCACGCGCTACACGACGCTGCTTTCACAAACTCACCCTGCCGTATCCAACGATGGCTCATATCAGTATCTGACCTACAGCCTGACCAGCGCGCAGACCAATAACCTACTCGTAGACACGACTGGGCATTTGCAGGTATTTGAAGTGGTGGCGAAGTTTGTTTCGCCGGCAAGTCAGCGTACTTTAATCACCGGGCCTGTCGTCGTGGCCGGCACAGTTCGTTGGTAATTTTCATCTCAAGATCAAAATTTCGCCTAGTGCATCTCAGCTTACTGGGGTACACTAGACTCATTGCGCCTATGGGCGCACAAACGGATAACTTAACTAATCGGAGCAAAAAATGGCATTAGTGACCCTTAGCATTACTGGCAACGCCAACTTTATGGGCGATTCCATGAGCATAAACACCGTAGCGTCTAACGTCTGGGGCTGCAAATATCTTATACAGCCCTATATCGCCGCAGCACCTGCGACGTGGACGATGGCTGCTGCTGGAGCTACTCTAACAACTGGCAGTACATTTACTCTAGCAGCTATACCAGCTTCGCCGACTCTTGGCGCCTGGCTCACCACTTCTCCACAAAATTTTACAATTTACTGGACTGACGCGCTCGGTGTCCAATGCTGTGCGTATGGTGTGCCGCTGACAAATGCTGGTGCGCCTTACCTGGTCTGGACAGGAACAGCCGGGTCGCCTCTAGGTTTCTTGACACAAGGGGCAACTATAACTGCCTTCCCGGCAACTACTAGCGCTGCAACGGTGATTAGCAATTTGGTGATCTGCCCGGAATTCGTAGACTACACCGTAAAGATCGACGGCAGCACAAGCGCTACTGTAGGTATCACTGGTTTAATCCTTGCAAGTCAGCGCACAGGACTGGTTGTTCTGCAAGACGCTACGCCTCATAATTTACCCAAGTTCGTCGGGCCGACTGCCGGATTTACTTGGAGCGGCGCGGCAGGAGATGCAGCTAACGGTCTAGCTTCTATGACAAGCTATCTGACAACAAAAGCTATCGTTAGCACGGCAGACACTAGTTTGGCTGTACCATCAATGGTCGGTGCGATAGCTCCAGGACAGGCCTAATTATCGTATGCGCTATCAGATACAGCGTAAACGTGGCGCAAAAGGCGGCCCCGGCGACCCTGAACAGGCCGCCTCGGGCCCAGCTTTGCGTAAGCCAAATCATCCAAAGAATCAGGAACCAGCTGAAATGAATAAGGCATGTCTAGTGGCCGGCGGTCTAGGGCTTTTTAAGACCGGCGAGATAAATCTTGGCACTGCTATGGAGCCGCGGCAACAAATGATGAATGCCGCCGCTGAACTAATGCATCCTCCGACGCCAGAGCAGTATCAAGATATTGCGGACATGCCGCTTGAATGGCCGCCGCCCACGCCCTGCGAGCCGCGTGCTCCCGGCTCAGTAAACGGCCAGCCAGATCCCTCTCAGGGATCAGTTGACACCGGCATGGATAACCCACTGCTGCAAATGTCAGGTCTGGCGCAGAAGATGAGCTGGTATACCGGATGTGGCCGTGACGGCAAGATCAAAGCAAAGCGCAAGGGAGCTAAGGCAATGCCGGGCCGTGGCTTCAAGGGTGGCAAGTCTGGCCCCTGTTGTAAGGGCGGAAAAGCTGGCAGCAAGCCAGCGCGAGGCATTACCGAAGTGCCATTCCGCAAAGCATCTTCGGTTGGTGGCGGGAATGTAGTAACGAGATTGTTTAAGCAGGCCGTGGTATCTCCATTACCACCAAAGCCTATACCGAATGTGCCTAAGCCAGCAAATATTAATGCTAATTTGGCATCTCCTGGTATGAGTTCGATGCCGTTGGGTGGGTTTGACGTAAATAAAGCGTTTGCGCAGAATACCCAGACGATGAACGAAATGGATAATGCTAAATTACCGCGGATGAGTGCTGGTCCGAGACCGCCTCCTGCTCCAACTCCTGCGGCGCCGAAACGCTGGGCTGGCGTAAGCTCTAGCCCTGGCCCAGGTGCGCCTGCTAGTCGAACAGCTCCGGCACAGAATTTAGGTCCCAGGTATCCGAGTAGTGACGTTAACGCGCCACGCCGTCCGGCCGGGGCTATGGCTGCTGCTAGTGGCGCGCCAGCTGCTACGCCGTCCAGTGACGACATAGCAGTAAATTCTCTTAATCCGCAGAAAAACATGGTAGCCCAGTCCGTGTCGCCACAGGCTGCCGCTTCGGCTATTAATCCGCTAGCTGCCGGCCCTACGGTACCGCCAGCAGGTTACACCGCTGGTACACCTGGAGCCGCGACGCCTGCGCCCGCAGGACCGCCAGTAGCTCCGCCAGCCGGATATACAGCTACACCGCCGCCGCCGTCACCCAGTATGCGCGCCGGTCAGCCCAGTCAGACTATGGAGTCTACGTCGGGTCAGTATCCGGCATTGCAAGCTAGCATGCGCGGCGGGCAACCCAATCAAACAGTCGATCCCACGGAGGGCCTAAAGCCGTCGCCGAGTATGCGCGCCGGACAGCCGAGCCAGACCGTTGAGCCTACCGAAGGTCCAGCGCTGCGTCCTAGCATGCGCGGAGCTCAACCTAGCCAAACCATAGAGTCTACTACTGGACAAAGTCCAGCGCCGCAACCCAGCATGCGAGCGGCGCAGCCACAGCAAGCCACTACGCCCGAGAGTGCTCCGGCAGCTCCGGCAGCTCCGGCAGCGCCAGAGGCACAGCCAAATGCTGCTATGGCAACGCAGACTCCGATAAAGCCAGCTGGAAAACCGGCAGGGCCACAGAGAGCCATTGGCACTCGACAAGAACAACTAGCGGCCTGGGAACAGTCCGATCCGGAAGGTTTCCATAATGCTGGCTGGACGCCCTCAGTGTCGGGCAAGGGTTACATCAGAAACCCAAGCACTGGCGAGCAAGCTGAAAATAGTCGTCGGGCTGATTACGATAAAGAACGCTACGGTAATCACGGCAGCTACGGGCAGACTGCATGGCACGGCCCCGAGTATGAGCAGTGGGGCGGTCAGAAGGGCGGTCCGCAGACCAGTAGCGGTAGCGGGGGCTGGACGGGAAATTCCGGCAGTCACTACTCCGATAACGAGCTGTCGACAAGCCAGCAAGTAGCGCGGAGTCAAGCGCAGCAGAGTCAAGGCGGTAACATGAATGATATACCGCAGAACAATCCGTATGCGCAAGGCGCTCGTCAGACACAGTTAGGTAAGGATAACTTAGAGGCGCAGAACCAGCACAATATTAACCAGAATAATAACAAGCTACAGGGTCAGAAGGATGATCGACAGATGGCCCAAGACAACGCGGCCTATCGCGAGCAGTACGCTGCTAGGCAAGCAGCTAAACCTGCTGCCGCGCAAGCAAGCGGTTATCATTCTCCGACACCTAGCACAGCAGAATCAGCTTCGGCTGCGGCAGCGTACGGTAGTGCTGCACCCGCGGTTAAACCGTCTCCTGCCGGAGATCTAGCCAAAGCTGGCGGTTACTGGTCTGAAGCAGCTAGCGGTATTAATCCTCTTAATATATATGGCGGTACGCCTATTGGCTCACTCGCTGCAGCGATGACTCCTACACGGTCACTAGCAGAGCAAGCTGAAGGCGATAATGGCGGTATAGGTACAGTATTGCAAAACTTACTTATACCCGGCGTAGGACCTTATCGCGCTATGAAACGACTAGGTACCAGTATTCGCGGTCCTGAGTTACAGGAAATGCAAGGACAAGATCGTAAAAAGAAAAAGACGGAAAAGGCAGAGCTAGCCAAAGCTGGTTCGGCAATATTAAAATCGGCCATGGCACTATTTAACGGGAGCATTCAATAATGTCTGATCCACTATCAGAAACACAGGACCTGCAAGCGATTACAGAGGACGGGCGCACCAGAATCGTAAACCAAGCTATAGAGGGGCGCAAACGTAAGAAGCGTCTAGTTAGGGATACCCCTGCTAATATAGCTCCCTCTAAGATTGCAGCGGCTTGCGGTATAGCTATGCTGAAACGCTCTGCGATGCTTGGCCCTGATATGCCTGATGACCAAATAACAGGCGAGACTGGTATCGGCGGACCGAGCGGTGCACCTGCTCCCGGATTGGATATACCGGAGCCGCCCAGCACGCCGCTAGAGCCGCCGGCGGCTGCGAAGCCTTCATGGCTTGAAAGATTTAGACCTACTCACGAGCAGATAGCAGCGCATCCACAAGCAGCCGAATTCGGTCAAAGACTCGGCACAGGTCTGCGTTCTGTGACTGGAGCACCAGAACAATACGGTAAAGCGTGGGACGCATTACGACAGGGCAACTTTGGGCAAGCTGCCAGCGCAGTGCCGTGGCAGGGGTACGCCGGTGCAGGAGCAGCCATAGGCATTCCTGCCCTTTTGTCGTACATGCACAGCAAGCGCCGACAACGCCAAGAAGACCCAGAAAAATACGGCGCTGTATTGACTACATACCATAACGCCAGTTACGGTGCCGACGCTGGCGGTTTCAAGCCAAGCGTAAGAACAGACGATGAGAACGGCTGGTCAGACAAAAAAGCTTCTTACAGGCTACAGGCATTGGCATATCCGGCGCTCTGCGCAGCTATTGCTAAATAGGCGTTCAAATGAATAAGGTTGCAAAACTATTCCCATCCGTTTCGCAAGGCCCAGCTGCTCGGCGCTCCAATATTAACCGCGCAGCCGGCCTTGCTCTTTTGAAGATTGCACGACCAGACTCATACGGTAATGAGACTAGAGATTCCCTAGATGTAGAGCAGGGTATTAACGCGGCAGGCGGACCTACTATACAGAACCGTAGTTTCTCTCCTGTGTTCAAAGCGTTTGGTGGAGCTACAGGTGCTGCGGGCGCTGGCATAGGTCGCGGTGTTGGCGCTCTAATGCTACGCGGCGGCAAGCTATTTGGTAATAAATGGCTATCAGACGCCGGACAAAGCCTTGGGCAGGAAAGCCATAACATGTATGCGCGCGGCATGCACCAGATGCTGAATCCGCGAACCAGCAATGCTTACGATGATCGTGTTTATGGCGGCGGTAGCACAGGCCAGAAGTCTACGCTAGCAGATGGTATCGAAGTAGCTAGAGATCCCAGCGCAACGAAAGGGCAGCGCATTTTGGGCGGTATCGGCACTGCGCTAGCTGGAACTAAAAAAACTACTGATATTGCCGGACCTATTGTGGCAGCTATGATTGCTGGGCGGGGCGCTGCTGCTATTCCAGGAGCGGCAAAAGGGCTAACTGCATTAGGCGGAGTCGTACCAGCGATAAATAATATTCCGTACTTAGGTAGACTGGCTACATTTGCTGGCGAAGGTTATGCAGCTAATAAGCTTGGGCCACTGTTTCAAAGCGGTGTACAGGATTCGCTCTTACAGAATCCAGAGTCAAGCCGTCTCGGCGAATACGCTCAAAGTATGGAAGGCAATAAAGAGTTAAAGCCAAAATTTGACAACGATGTGCATGGTGAGGTTAGCCGAATACTCGGCTCTAATCCTGACATGGGGTCTGAGGATGCGTGGAATCAAGCTAGAAACACTGTAGCGACCAGGTGGCGGGCAGGCAGAGAGCAGCCAGGATATTTCGCGCAGCACGCGCCGCCTGTTGATTATGCCATGCACGGCGAAGACCAAGCCTTAGCAGCTTCGCGTTCGATGGGCGTTAATGGCCAGATAGCCGAGGAGCCGCGTCCTGTTTGGGATAAGGTTATAAAAGATTATCGCGATAGGCTGATGCCGCAGGAGTTGCGCGGACAGATACAAGCTGCTGGCCCAGATAAAAACAACTGGTCGCCTGAACTGTACAATCGAGAACGACAGTGGGAGACAAGCGCTCGCCAGAACATAGCGGTGTATGACGCAAAGCTGAACAATGCAGGCGTAAAAGCGGAAATGAAGTTGCCAGATGAATACATCAAAAAATACATAGCGCCAGAGCAGCAAGAATCATTTGCTGCATGGAAAGCCAAAGGTGGACAGCCAGAGCCTGAACTGATCAACGCATTGAAAGATGTACATCGGCACTATAATATTGCTAGACAAGGTAACTGGCACACACTTCCAGAGGCCGCTGCAACTGCGCCAGCTGTGGCCGCTACGCCGCCGGCAGCAGCGCCGCCTCCGGCTCCAGCTGTGAACGCCACGGCTGCGATGCCAGACCCAGAGATGCCAGTACCGACAACACCTATAGCTGCAGGAGCGCCCGCAATTAAAACATCATTTGATCGATGGATAACTAAAATGGCAGAAGGTCTGCCTGTACCACCTATAGCACCAGCCCCTGCTGCCCCGGCTCCGCCTACACCGGAGCCACCCATAGTGCCAACAAAACCGGTACCACCTGAAGAGCCCGCACCTGTTGGGCCACCTCCGCAGGCGCCGTCTACTCCTGAGTTAGCTACTAGCCCGCAGGCAGCTAGCGCTACTCCGCAGCAAAAACCCATAGCGCCGGCTGGCGGTGCTGGTACAACCGATCTATCTTTCTTGTTTGCACCGCCAGGCGGTGACCAGGCAGCCCCTCCAGGCAACGCTCCGGCTACGCCGGGTGCTGGTGCAACGCCAGCTACCGCTCCGCAGACGCCAACAGCCGCACAGCCGGGACAAGCTAACCCCGCAACTTCAACGCCAGGGCCGGCTGGTCAGCCCCCTAAAGAGACACCGCAACCGGAACCGCAAGCTGCGCCGCAAGCTAAACCGCCAGAGCTTATAAAGCTAAAGGCGGACACAGAAGCTCGTATCAAAGCGGATCCGAATTGGGCGCAAACTCCCGAAGGCAAAGCTCAAATCGACAGCGTGCAAAACCAGCACATACAGTCCGCTGCCGCCGCCGAGGCCGCCAAGCAAGGGCCAAATTTTAACAAAGAACAGTATGCTGGCGAGAAGACGGCTGAGATCACAACTGGCCAGCTTAAAAAAGATACGATAAATACAGCCATACAAAACCACGCCGCGGAGACAGGCGAAACACCAGATAAGCCTGGATTCTTCCAGCGCTGCATGTCCCATATTAGTGGACTTGTCGAAGGTATCATGTCTGGCGATACTGGCTCAATGGCGCAGATGGCTGGACTTGTCTTTGGCTTCGGCGGAGTCATTGCCGGGCTCGGAAGCATGATGAGCGGCGGCGCTGGCATTGGCAATATCTCCACTATGATAGCCGGAGCATTAGGTATTGCTGGAGGCTCCGGATTATTAAATGGTCTGTTCGGCGGTGGCGATAAAACGCAAACAACCACCAATAGCCAGCAGCCCATTGCCGGCGCCGGATCAACTGAAGTACCAATAGGCGGCGCAGCCGCAGGTACACCAAGTGGTGCTGGAGCCGCACCTCCGGCGGCTGATGGGCAGTCGAGAGGCTTCCCTACAGATCAAGGCGTAACTGGTCAGCAAGCTGATACATTACGTCAATTTCGTGAATACCAGGCTAACGGCCTGGATGCCGGCCCACCGCCGGCCGTAGGAATGCCCGGGAATGGCCCTAGCGCTTCGCCTGGCGCGACTTCTCCCGCGCCAGGGCTCGGGACACCTCCTGCGGCCGTAGCGCCGCCAGGCGCTGCACCAGCCGCTCCGGCTCCAATGATGCCTCCAATGCCGCCGTTAGGGCCACGACCTGCACCGGTCGCACCTGGAGCGACTGCTGGACCTGCCCCAATGCCAGGAGCCAAACCACCTGCGGCAGCAGCACCTCCGGGCGCTGCACCAATGCCAGTAGCGCCGCAACCGCCACAGCAACTCGTACAGACGTTGTTTACTGGCACAGGCGATCCTAAGCAGGTAGCGCAGGCCGGTAAACAGCTCATAGAGCAAGCGCATAGCAATCCGATGTTGCTTAATCAGATCTTGAATCCAAGTGATCCCAAGACTATGACGGCGGTTCAACACTACATGGCGGCTGACCCAGACTTCGCTAAGAAAATACAAGAAGTAAAAGCCGGCATCAGTGGTGGTATTGCTAAGCACATGTCGAAAAAGTTTCAGGCAAAAGTTGTTATGGAGCGCTCTGGACCTGTGACTGCTAGGAATGCTAAAGGTGTAGCTACAGCCTGGGGCGCTCCAGCAGTTGGACTAGAAGAGGCTCTCTGGCTAGTTCAGATGGCTAAACAATTACCGGGTTAGCGCGGTAAGCGTGCCGCGTGTATTCGTAGCAACGCTGTAACTTGTTTCGTAAGACTGACAGAGTTATACTTCAAACGGTAACAGAAACATTACTATAATTCACCGGGTTGTGGCTCGAGAGGTTTCCTTCCTTTACTCTCGACTGCAACCCGGTCCTTTTGTAAGGAGTTCACAATGATCAAGAAGAATGTCGATGTCGTTGTTCGTCATCACCGTTATTGGGATATCGTTAATCTTGGAGCTAGGTTAGTTCTAGGCATTTTATGCGCTCCACTTTTTCTGATCGGATTTCCGATTGCAGCTTGGCGTAAGGGTCACCCTTTAACCTAAATACCTTCTGAAAAATATAAAAAAATTCCGGGACTTTTATTTCTTTTATGATAAGAAAAGAAATAAAAGGATAAACAGCTCCAAACATATACGAAACTTTTCATAATACAAATGAAAAGTTTTCATCTTGAAATGAAAAAGCACAGCAGGATTAGACGAGAATATTTATGGCCAAGAAGGTAGTAAAAATAGGTCCAGCACCTAAACCGGTAGCCGGACGAGTAGTCATCATCCCAGAGCAGACTGAAGCAATATCGGAAGGCGGCATCATGCTGCCTAATGCCGAACTTCCTCAAACTGGTGTCGTAGTAGCGGTTGACGATAAGCGCACATCCGAAAACATACATGTGCGTGTTAACGACCGTGTGCTATATTCTCCATATGCGCAGACCGTCACAGTAGACGGAGCAACATTTGTTATCCTGCCAGAAGTAGATATTCTGGCAATTTTGTAGGAGTTAATTGAATGCCTAAGGGTGTTATTCGTAAGTTGTCTGAACGTGGTTACGGCTTCATCAAAGCAGACGCCGGCGGTCCTGACATTTTCTTCCACGCTTCAGCACTTATCGACGACGTTGAATTCGATGCGCTCGAAGAGGGCCAAAAAGTCGAGTTCGATAAAGGTGAAGTAGCGCCAGACGCTAAGTCTGATAAGACAGCTAGACCTAAAGCTGAAAATATAAAACTGGTTTAGCTGTAGTAGTAAGCAGGTAGCAGCATGGTTCCGATTGGAATTGTCACGCGCGATCGTCATAAGTTCTTAGATGTCACGTTGCGCTCGCTGTCTGCATCTCAGTTGCCCCTGGATATTGCTGTCACTGTATTTGACTGTGGCAGCAATGATCCGGCTACACAGCGCTATCTCTATACCGAAGCTAAGGTAAGCCTAGAGTACGAATGGCCTATGTTGCCATTCGTCAAGGACATACCGCGCCATGTGGCAGGTGCCGGTATTGCCGGCAAGATACCGACACGCCGGTACCTGCAGTCGTTCGGCGTTATCAGAGATTCCTGTCGAGCTATTCTGGCTATGTGCTCGAAGTACGACACTTCTAGCGGCATTATAATATGCCAAGACGATATTATCTTTTGCCAGGACTGGTACACTCGTCTTATAGATGCTGCAGCATCTAAAGCCGACGCCGGGCTGATTGCCGGCGTGTGGCTAATGCGTATGTTGCCTGTTGCAGAGGGGCCGCAACTCGTTACTGCCGGAGGAGTTAGCGCGCAAGTGTACTACGTCACTCCGGCTGGCTTAGAGGCCGCTAGAGACTTCCTGCGATACCCGCCATCCGCGATGACAGGTTTCGATAATAAGTTTTGTGCCGCTGTACGTAAGAGCGCGTCCGTCTATGTAATGACGCCTGGTATTGCACAGCACATAGGCATTACATCTACGGTTCGACCTGAAGTGACTTGGCAACGTTGGCACACTTACGGGCGTATCGATCCAACAACAGAAGGGCCATTTTCATTGGCTGACGAAGTGAGGTATTTCAAATGCGCATAGCACTATGTATTATTGCAACCGGTAAGTACGATCGCTTCGTAGCACAGCTTATTGGATCCGCACGTAGATATTTCCTGCGCGGACATGACGTTCACTTCATAGTGTTCTCTGATGTGACTCCTACAGCTGCAGTCGACATACACCACTATCCGACAGCGCACGAAAATTGGCCTGGCCCTACGTTACATCGCTACCGTACCATGCTGACCGCTGCTAATGATTTGCGTAGATATGACTACATATTTTACGTAGATGTCGACGCAACTTTCGTAGGCGATGTGCCGGATAGCATACTGGGCAATATAGTGGCCACTCGTCACAGCGGTTACAGAGACTCGCCGAAAACAGAGTTCCCGTATATGCACGGTCCGGCAAGCGCAGCGCATATACCTCGTGGGCAGGGCCAATATTACTATGCAGGAGGCTTTCAGGGTGGAACGTCTACTGCGTTTATTACTGCAATGGAGGCTTGTGCGGCAGCCATAGCACTAGACGAACAGCATAACATTATCGCTGAATGGCACGACGAGTCACATTGGAATCGCTACCTTCTAACTCGTCGGCCAGATGTAGTGCTGGATCGCGAGTATCATTGGCCTGATAATTTCGCAATACTTCCAAACCAGAAAATAAGTTTGATTTCTAAGGATCATACAGCTATGCGTAGTATTGATATATATGATGCCCCGCCATATTTATATCTGAAAAACTGGCCGCAGGGTGATGGCCGTTTACGTGAAGAAGTTATACAGCAGTTTCACTGCGGGCGGAATATTCGACCGGCATCTATTGACGGTGTGCAGGCTGTGGTCACTTACCACAATAGTTCCGGCCTATGCAACCGCTTACGAGCATTTGTAGGCGGGGCATTGTTAGCCGATTATTATGATTTGCCGCACTACTATTGCTGGGAGCCCAGTGTAGCTTGTCCGTCTAAATTTGATACGCTCTTCAGTTACAGCCAAGCTCTTACTATACCTGCGCCGTTAGTGCATCTTTTATCGTCGCGCGATAACATATTCTGGATAGCCGACTCCTACGACAAAACTAACCCTTTGCATTACCCGGGGTCGTCGCCGTTATCTCTGTTCTACGAACAACTGCAGCATTCGATGACAGCGCAGGAGTTCTTAGATAGGGCAAGTGCTAAAATGCGCTCGATACAGTTATTGCCGCATCTGCTTGACAGAGTAGAGTCGTACATTGCCACATGGCCCGCAAAGGTGATAGGTGTGCATATTCGGCGTACAGATCAGATAGCTAACGCTCAACACTGTTACCAGGTTTCATTAAATGATGATGGCGTGTTGGCTGCCATGCGCAGCGCATTAGCTGCCGATCAGTCTACGCATTTCTTCCTAGCGGCAGATAACGGCAACACAGTAGAAGAGTTTCGTCGCATATTTGGCGACGCAATTTTAGCTAGTCCAGTTTCATATAAGGTGCCAGACGTAGGCGGAGCAGCGCGACACACTGATATATCTGACGCCGTATTTGACTTATACTGTCTGTCACGCACTGAGCGGTTGTTTGGCACCTGGATGTCGACATTCAGTCACTATGCCGTGGACTTGGGAGGTATTCCAAATGAACAGTTTTGCTGATCTGACTTTTATGCTACCTATTCTGGTTGAGTCGCCAGATAGGCTGCGTAACGTGCGTATGGTGCTTCCTTACCTGGTACACTGCTGCCCTGACGCCACATTTCGTATACAGGAATATCCGTCAGATGATACGGCCAAGGTGCAAAAGATAGTCGAGGAGCAGCGTGCTAAAGGCGCTAACATCATTTACGAACTGCTAGAAGAACGTACGATGTTCCATCGCACTAGATGCTTAAATGAAATGCTGGTGGCTACTACTACTACGCTAGTAGTTAATTACGACATTGATGTGTTGCTGCCAGCCTGGCTGTATGATTACGTTTGCATTCTGTTGCGTAAGGGCACTGAACTTGTATATCCGTTCGGATTCGTATGCCCAGACGGACGATCCGTACTTGACGCTACGCAAAAAGAACAGCTGTTTTTACAAGAGTTCAGGCTAGACGCCTTCACTAATTTTAAGCCCGGCACTACCGAGACCGGACACGCGTCATTTTTCCAGACTGAGGCATACAGGCGCATGGGCGGCGAGAGCGAACTTTACTGTTGTTACGGCCCAGAAGATCGTGAACGCTGCTTACGTGCACATCGCTGCGGCTTAAAGATACAGTATTTGGCTGGCAGCACAGTGTTCCATCTAGAGCATTCCAGACACGCTACCAGCGGTAACAGTAAAGGCGCAACCCGTCGTTATAGGCTGGAAGAAATTTATAACACGCTGCATAGACTCTCTCCTGAAGAATACGCCAGTTGGATAACTATTACTCGTGATCAGCTGGCACGAACGAGGCGTAAAATTGTCGGATCCTCTTAGCTACTTTGATCGTATTGTTTGTATAAACCGTAGCGATCGTACGGACCGTTGGTGCTCGGTGCAACGCGAATTCGATAAAGTCGGTATTCGCGATAGAGTGCTTCGGCACGACGCAGCCATTCTGCCAAATGCAGAGTTGGCCTGTGCTACCTCGCACCGGCAAGCTGTAGCCGCCGCTAAGCGGGACGGCATAGTCAGACTGCTAATCTTCGAGGACGACGTTATATTTATCGACGTTGAGGCCATACCGGCCGCTATAGCAGAGCTACGCCAGCAAGACTGGCGTTTGTTTTATTTAGGTGGTTGGGGGTCGCAGCGACCGCCTCCGCACGACTCACGTGCTATGCCTATGACAAAGCACCTGTTTCGCATACTGGGCGGTTATCTAACCACGCACGCCTACGCGATATCACACGAACTATTCGACACATTTGAGTCGAAGTCTGAGGATGCCATTGATCGCTGGCTAGCATACACCGTACAACCCAATGCTTTAAGTGTTGGAATGGTGCACATTGCCGCAACGCAGATCGACGACTACTCAGACATACAAAAGAAACAAACCGAGCGCGGACGTATTGTGTTGCTACATAATGCTTTACTGCGCAAATCGCAAATCATAATCTAATAATGGAAAAATCTGACGTCTTAGTTGTACCAACAACGCTGCTACACGAATGCGGCTATTTCCAGGGGTTTCAGCCCCTAGATGCTACGAGCGCACAGGAGCGGTACAGGCCGCTGTTTGATGTGCGGAATCAGCACTTCATGCCTAGAGCCGAGGCAGAGGCAGATCCTAACTTTAAGCAACTGATACCGTATGTTCTGGTAGTTGCTCCGCTAGAAGGTATCGTTACTTACTGGCGCGGAACCGCTGGCGGCGAAGACCGACTACACGGCAAGCGCTCTATCGGTTTCGGAGGCCATATCAACCCCGAAGACACTGACGTGGCTGGCTGTGACGGAGATCCATACTTGGCGGGACTGGTACGTGAAATACAGGAGGAACTACGCCTAGAGCCAGAGCCAGATCTAGTAGCGCCTGCCGTACTGGGGCTCATCAACGACGACAGTAACGAGGTAGGCAAAGTGCATCTAGGCGTTGCGCATTATCTGCACCTACCCCACGGATGCGTTGTACAGGCCAGAGAGCCTGAGATTCTTTTACTGGAATACCAATGGCTGGACAGGTGTTGCATAAACCGCAGCGAATACGAGCCGTGGTCGCAACTATGCCTAGACGAGCTGAAATCGCGTTTGCAAATGGCTGTAATGGCCGCGAGGGACGCATGCTCTATTACCGGGTAGATAACTGGCAGACCGACCACTGGGAGGCTGATACCTACTCAGGACGTGAACGCATATTTATGGACTTAGGGCATGCTACCACATACGCTAAGACCGCAGCTGATCACGACTTCTGTCGAAAGTCGAGAGTCGTAGACATTCGTAATAATGAAGTGCTTTGCGAATTCAGTAGTAAGCATCCAGGCCCGGCCGCATCTATTATTCCGGCCGCAGCAGTACAGCCATTGCAGCTACACGAGCCAGATCCAAACCCGACGCTGCATCCGCGGCCGACGGAGGAGTCTAGTGCTAGGAATTTGCGCGGTATCCGTTTTCGGCCGCGGCGCTAAAATATTTTGAAAAATCTGCTAACTTGCTATTGACAATGATAGCATTGCTGTGATAGCATACTGTCAGTGACCGGTGGGGGCGTTTGGCTCCCGCCGGTACTTTCCTTTTTTTAGCTATCAGGACATAGATGCCGCAACTATTTCGCGATACCGTGTGCTTGTGGGCAAATACCACAGAATTAGAACACACGCTAGCATTTGTTAGGGATTTTCGCGCAGCCACGCATACGGTGTTAGTCGGTCCTAGCTACTTTGTAGCCAACGGGCCGCACGGCATCAGATGTTTATTTGAGATGGGCATTACAGATGTCATTTTAGACTTGAGACTAAATGGCAACCCGCGTGAAATATGGCAATGTGTAACGAGCGCCGCGCACCTGGGAGTCAAGGGTATAACTTTTAGTGCATTTGCTGGCAGGTCTAATCTGGAGAATGCGTTAAATGCAGCAGAGGCTAGTAAAGCCCAGACGGGCAGAATTAAGCGACCACATATTCTCATTAGTCCGATCCCTCCGCATATAACGGATGCCGAACTGATAGGCGACTTAGGTTTACGACTCAGGCACAAAGAGCATATTAAGCAGTGCGCAGCGTTAGCGGTGGCAGCAGGAGTCGACGGTATCTTAGTAGAGTACGAAGACATGCCGTCAGTGAAGAAGGTAAGTCGTGAGTTAGCGCAGTTAGTGTATGCACAGAAAAAGCCGCACAATTACGCCGAAATTGAAGCACAAGATGTGCGTAAACTCCCAAGTATTACAGACATTCTTAAGGCCAAGGCACAGCACATCATATTTGATTTGCAGCTAGTGCAGTGCACCGACATCGAGTGGTGTGCGGATATGATGCTAAAAGAGCTAGCTGTCAACCAACCAAAAAAGAGAGCCAGAATTGTCTATTAAGCCTACGCATGATACAGGATTGATTTACTTAGTACGGCATTGCCATACAAGCAATGACGACAGAGGTAGTCCGTTACTGCTTGGTCGCGAAACCTCGCAAACGCTGTCGGAGACGGGAAAGAAGCAAGCGCTGCGCTTAGCCAGTCATTTTGCTGGCCGTGACATTGCTGCCGTATACGCCAGCCCGATGAGCGCTGCAGTGCAGACAGCGCGAGCTATTCGTAGCGACTTTGATATACCACTCACATTTGCTACCTCGCTTTCAGACGCCAATTTTGGTGACTGGATCGGCATGACTACCGAGCAAACCGTGCGCACCGCACATCACCCAAAATACTACGCAGACCCGGGGACAAACGGCTTCCCGAACGGCGAGACATTCAAGCAGATTTGTCGACGAGCGCTCGGCTATATAAAGCAACTAGCAGTGGCGCATGCCCACGACCGTATCGTGGTTGTGTCGCACGACATCGTAAACCGAATCGCGCTATGCCATTTATGCGGCGTGCCTTTTGATAGGGCACGCGAAATTGATCAGACATCAGGCTGTATCAATTTGGTTAGAATTTTCCGCGGCCAGCTAGAGCTGCGAAGTGTCGATAACGACATCACGGCCCTGACGGAGGAGGCCATAGAACAATGCGATACTTGTTTAACTATCCTTGCAAGGTAGCTGTAGTTACCCCCGAGGGGGATTTAGCGCAGTTACGTTTCGGTGCAGGCAGTGCTGTTGCCACAATGAGCCAGCCAGTTTGCACGGTGCAAGCGGACCAGCTGCAATTCCTTAACTTGGAATTAGCTGATGGGTACACACTTGTGAACGTACCTATAAGCGCGGTGAGTGTCGAACCTAATTACGTTCGCACGCTGCGCTAAACTCACAGAGAAGAAAATCAACAATGGTAGATACGATAGTGCGGAGCGGCATTTATCGCATTAGTAATCTTGTCACTGGACTTGGCTACTACGGCAGCACAACCGACAAAGCAAGGCGGGAGCACGAGCATTTTAGTAAATTGAATAACCAGACGCACGCTAATCCGCATTTGCAGAATTCTTGGAATAAACATGGAAGTGACGCGTTCGTTTTTGAATGGATAGAGGACGTTGCGCCAGAGCACTTAAAGGATGTCGAGCAAGAATATCTCGACCAAAACCAGGACGGATACAACATAAATCCGAGTGCGACTAGACCGCCCTGCCAGCGTGGGCGTAAGCGTAGCCCAGAGTCTTGCGAAAGAATAAGTCAATCGCAGAAGGGTAGGCGATATTCTGCTGACGCTAGACGAAACATGTCAAAATGGAAATTCGGAAGAAAGCATCCGCAATCGCGCTGCGATAATATATCCGCCGGACTACGGCGTTATCACGCTAATAAAAAAGCAAGCAGTGCAGAGGATTCAACGTGCTCATTGCAGTAGAAGGAATTGACGGCGCAGGAAAATACACACAGGCAAATTTACTCGCAGAGCGTATAGCGCAAAGTCAACCACGGGATGCGAGCCCTGTGGTATTACATAGTTTTCCGGACTACAGGCATTCTACGCTAGGTCCAAAGATCCGCCATTATCTAAAAGGCGGGTTAGGTAAACTGCACGACAACAGCCCGATGCTGGTTGCATTACTCTTCGCACTAGAGCGTTTCGAGAAACGTGAAAGTATCGAATCTGCTTTGGGCGCCGGCCAGACGATTGTTTGCGATCGCTATACGCCTTCTAATTTAGCGCATCAAGCCGCTAAATATTACGACGGAACCGTGGATATAGCCAGCGACTGGATGCGCGTTTTGTGGGATATCGCTACGGTCGAGTACTGTGTACTTGGCATGCCGACGCCGGATCTGGTAATCTATCTGGATCTAACGGCAGAGCAATCTAAGGCGCGCACCGCGGCACGAGACAACTCTTCCGATCTTCACCAGGACGACCTTGTTTATCTGAGCAATACGCGCGCTGTCTATCAGTACCTTACCAGCGCGTCGTCGACCTGGCACACTGTAGCCTGCTTTAATGACGACGGAACACCACGTACAATAGATCAAATACATGACGAGATCTTTAATATCTACACTGCGGCCGAATCTAGCATATTCGGATCAGGCGCCAATATCTCGCCGCCGCAGCCAGTTACCAATAAGGAATGACATAGTGGCCGACACCCTTGATAGTATTTTGCACCGACTTCCTAGTGTTAATGGAAACAATAAACACAGGACATCAGATCAGCGGGTGCTTACAATACGCGTGCCGGCCGACCTACACGCAGCGCTACAGGACGAGGCGCGAGCGCGTAAGACTTCTGTAAATCGTTTGGCCGTAGCAAAACTAGCAATCAAAGCTGAGGTGCTAGATCATGTTGTCGAGGCTATGGCAGAGCTGGATCGCGATGGTACAACCGTCTAGAATTCGGTATAACCAGTAGCTGCAGTTAAAGATAGCGATGACTTAGACGTGCCACCGTCCGGTTAGGAGGGGTTTTGCGTTAGCAATATATACCCAAGGCATATGCACCATAGTTTAGCTGAGGTGTGTTAAGGTGGGCGCGAGACGTGGCAATTGTCTCGTGCGTGCGACATTAAGTCGCAGAATGGAGCGTCATGGTAGGGGATGTGACGTAGGTCATTGCATGCACCTGGAGATAGATCAACATGCTGCCAGATTCAAAACTAGACCCGCTAACACTGGCGATCACTGCGGCGGTCGTCGGTGCATTGGCGGGCGTAGCCGCAGTTTTACGTACGTCGCAAGCCTTAACTTGGCGTATATTGATTAGCGCAGGCTTAAACTCAGGTGCTTTAGGCGCCGGTATGGCTATGCTTCTTTTTACCTATTTCAAAGACAACACGTGGTTTCTTCTTGGCCTGTGCCTGCTAGCAGGTTTGGGCGGTATGACACTCGGCGGATTCATTCTGCAAATCATCAAGAAAGGCGGAATTTACGTGGACGTTCATTTACCGCAGACCAAACCGGAGGATCATACTAATGACCATAAGTCGTAATGTTTTAAGCGCTTTGCTACTTTTAATAGCAGCATCAATAGTCGGTGTCTCCGTATATAAAGCTAACGAGGCTAGAGAGGAGAGCCGTGCCAGGCGTAATCGTATGACAGTTGTACGCGAACTGTTGGCTGACGATTCGCAGGGGCTAGTCGTGCTGTCGCCAGATGGCCGCATTATCGAATGGAGTCCTGGCGCCACTGAGATTTTTGGCTGGACGTTGTCCGAAGTGATGGGTTCTTATCCGGACTTTCTTATCCCGCCCAAGCTATGGGAACTGCATAAAGCAAAAATAGAGGCCCGGCAGTTTGGCAAAACCGATCCACATAAAGTAAGTTCTGTTGAATGCTGGGCGATGACTAAGAGTGGTAAGCTAGTGCAAGTGCATGTTGTTGTATCGTCATTTCGCGATCACGTTGGTTATAACCACATAGCGATTATCTCAAAAGTCGAAGACTATAAGCGTTTGCCGACGATGCCAAAGCCTACTGAAATAGGAGATATGCCGGTTCCGCATCCGCAGGTAATTGAAGTAGCTCCGGGTGTCTACTCTCCCTTTTCGGAGTAATAGCAAATGGCTACTACAGCCTCTAATAGTCTGCTGAAATCTTACAGCCTGACTGGAGAACTATATCTCTCTAAGTCAGGCTGGTTGCTTTTGCATGTGCCCAATGACGTAGGGCGCGGAGCATTTCGTGCATTAAATGAACACGGTATTGAACTTCCAACATGGGAAGGCGGCAATTATGACGCGCATATCAGTGTCATGTCTCCAGAGGATGTCCAGCAAGCGGGTGGCGCAAACAATATTTCCGAACGCGGCAAGGAATTCAGCTACTCGCTGGGTCATCTGCGTGAGTTTACGCCGTCAGGTTGGCCGGAGATGGAGAAATGCTGGGCGATCGAGGTTCACAGTCCAGACCTCGAAAGACTTCGGAAATCCTATGGCTTGTCGGCACTTCCTCGCGATGGAAAACACAAATACCATATTACAGTGGCTGTACGTCGCCGTGGAGTTCTGGGCGCTAATGATATCGCCAAAGCCACCCCTGCAGCTGAAACGACTCCACGAGACTCCACTCCAACGTTTAAGCTGCACGACAAGCCTGGTATCTTCCTCCTTAAGGCCAGCGGAGATTCTTGTCCCGCTTGCGGCGGAACTCTGACTGATGTTCGCGGTAAGCTAGTATGCGAGCAGTGCCGCCGCATATGCGAGGGATGCTGTGAGGGCAGTCTTCTGCGGCAGGTAAATAAGAGTGTTTACAAGACACTGGATAAGAAGGGCTGGCTTAAAGAAGCTTCCTTCTCGGATGCCATGTACTCGCTAGCAGAGCCAGCAGTACGTCATTGGGTTAATAGCAAAGGCTACGACTTAGGCGAGTTTAATCCGAAGCATAACTGGAATGATGTCATGGAGACTCAGCGTTTCAATGACACTAAGAACGAGGCAATCCGTATGGCGGCTCGCCAAGATTCTTCTCCGCTAAAAGTGCTACACGGATTCAATGCGTTGCTTGGCAAGAAGTGGAATATTTCGCCTGCACATGATAAGTCCCTTCAAGACGGTTTCGCTAGCGTAGCTCCGCATTTAATGCGCTGGTCCCCAGAGTTCTGGGACTCGCTGCACGGCGGTACTGGCTCCATCGCATCGCTTACAGCGGCTATTGCCGATTCACATCGTTACCAGGGCATCACATCCGAACAGGCTGCAAATACAGCTAAGGGTGTCTTTGATGCTATGTACGCTGATCCGATGTTGCACCGCGGCTTTGGCGCACAAGATTTAGGTAGCATCTATCGCGAGGCGGCTAAGCGCGGACTCATAGGTCGCGGGCAAGATGCGCACAAGATTGTCGAGAGTTTAGGGCCTGTGGTAGGCGTAGCCTCAGCTATTAGAGACACCACCGCAAACTCAGGCGCCCCGTTATCCGCAGTACCGGATATCTTTGGCGAATACGACAAAGTTCGCGCGCAGTATAAGGGGCATCGCTCTAGCGACATTGAAGGCTATATTCGTACTAACCAGGAGCTAAGACGACAGGGTGGCCCTATGGCTGCAGCACTGGCGCAGAGCGGCGTACCGATGGGAACAAATTCTCTGGATAGCCTCAGCGCGCGTAACTCCCAACTGATGGACAAAGCTCGGGATAGCAGCGTAGGTCGTATGGTAGCCGCCACAGCTCGACTCAAAGAC
>Ga0194063_10000303_pt1 | contig 36721 bp, 26 predicted proteins | sample SepL3720m_MetaG_FD_155459 | JGI IMG/M metagenome (GOLD analysis project Ga0194063, IMG submission 155459) | Anoxic zone freshwater microbial communities from boreal shield lake in IISD Experimental Lakes Area, Ontario, Canada - Sep2016-L373-20m | ecosystem: Environmental > Aquatic > Freshwater...
GCGACCGTTTCCTTCTTCCAAAATGCGGAACAGTACCGTGCTGATCTGAAGACTTTGCTAACGCTTAAATTCGAAATTATTTAGTGAAACTAGTATATCACTGCCGGCGGTATTGTCATTCTGGATCGCGAGTTGAGGCGTCCTGTTGCGAAGCGAAATCCACTGCTCCAGAAGCGGGGATGCGGGATCGTAATGAACACCGCTTGCGAATGGATCCCACTGATCACTCCACCAGCACCGATTGCAGTACACCGGGAACGGTGCTTCCTGCTGATACACCGACACGATCTGCTTCTTGCAGAGATCGCAACTCCTCCGGTACAGATTCCGCTCGTTTCTGAACAGGTACCTGCGCTGCCGTCGGCAATCGGGGCACAAAGGAGGAGGCGGAACGGCGAATTTCTTACCAGCGAATACCGGCGAGACCTGATCGTAGAACAGGAGATCATCCTGCGTGATGTCGAAGGACTGCTTACACCAGGGATTGCGGCAGGTCTGAAGCATTGGGTCCCATTCTAACGCAAATCTTTATCAGTAGATATCATCCGGATTATCTTAATCGAGGGATTGATTCCGCTTACCCCCTCCTCAAAAGTCCCAGCACACGTTCCCAGAATGTCTTTTTTGGTTTTTTGGGAAGAGCATAGATTCCGGCATCGGCAGCCAATCCCTTGATATCATATTCTGCTCTCCCCTCAGCGATATTGACGGATTTGAGCTCAGCCGGAACCACGGGGCCTTGGGCGCTAATCTCCAGCAATTCTCTGGTTTTGCGTGCGAGTCCCGACTTCCCATTTTCGAGCACATCTTTCCCGGTGGAACAGGAATTGAAAATGATTTTGCCCTCGGGAGTAAAGAAACTCCGAAGTCTCTGGAGAAAGAGCGCCTGCGCACTGTTGGCAATATGGAAATCCTCAAGACTTAGATTTTCCTTTCCATTACCGATAGTCACAGACGAACCATCCGAATGCCCACCGATCTCCGCAAAATCCACTTTCCCAAATTTCCTGCAGAACTGCATGAGCCTGCGGAGGCATCCCGATTTCTTCCCACTCTCCGCAATACGGAAATTGCACTCGTCTGCAGAAGCCTGGTCTGCAATATCCTGGATGTGTTCGGGGCGCTCAAAAGCAGAATTCCAATCGTGCTGAGGATAGATCACGAGCACATTCTTTTTCTTTGGTTTCGTGCGCTGAGCACGTTCCCCTTTTTCAGCGGCACTCGCATACTTATTGACGCGTTGCACTTCGGCAGACAGCAACCCTTTACCATCAAACATCGAAGCGAAACGTCGGAGGAATGCTGATTTATGTTCATTTGGATGTTTGAGCTGCAAGCTCTGCTGATCCAAGTACCCCAGAGAGTGACTTTCGCGAAACGCGACTTCGAGAGTTGTCGGATTCCATTCTTCCGGATTGACCGGTAAACGCAGCTGTACATTGAGGCCAGCTTCATCCAACCAGGATTGCAAGGTCTCCCGGTGAGGAGCTCTCTGCAGCGCAGTATCCTCCTTCGCCTGCCGGAGCAATACCGCAGGCGGGTAACGGCAGAACATGCTGATCTTCCATTGGCGATGGAGTGCTGCCGCAGCGCCAGGACTGGACTTCTCAAGTTCCGCAATGCGACACATGTTTCGCTCATACACAAAGGAATGACCGAGGAAATCACAGTAACGCACACCGTATACATTCATCTCCTCACTTTCATTCACGGACCCATCCCATGCTGCCCGGACATCTTCGGCCGGAAGACCAGCTTTGCCGAGGAAATTCCGCACTTCCAACAGTGCCCCAGGACAGGTCTTTTGCTTGTTCCACAGCAACATCCAGAGTGCCCGCTCCTCCGGTTCCGAAAGATCGAGCAACGGAGAATCATGACGTTCGCGTAGAAGACTGAGACACTGCTCCTTCCAAATTCCCTTCGTCGTCGGTGCTGCCTCCATGGCTTTCCGCACTGCTGCGAACTGTGTTCGATCAGGTTCTCGCATCACGCGAGAGAACACTACACGCGCAATTTTCGGAACAAACAGATCCAGACGCTGGTCGTGCTGATGCTTGAGGACTTGCTCCAGGCTCACAGCGCCGCTCTGCATGCACGCAGACTGCACTTCATCGATTGCCAACTTCAGTGGACCGACTTCTTCGATCGATAGGCCATAATCCTGCTCCAATTGTGACACGTACGGGAATTCTCCACGGTACTGCGGATAATCCTCTCTGGTAGATTTCATCTCTTCCGTGACGTGCTCAGTCGCAGACGTGACGACGGCAGCATGAAGATCCTCCTCCGAAAGCCCAAAGCATGTGACGAACCTCTTCATGTCTTCAGCGCTTGAGATGAAATAGGACAATGCCGATCGTGCGAGCTCACGGCGCTCCGGAGTCACCGGTGGCTGATACTTCTCTTGAAGACGAAGAATCGTCCAGACGTTGGAAGTAAACCGGTAGGGATCCCCCGTGAAAGCGAAGCACTCTCCAATCGCGGTATCTGCGTACGCTGGCCGTTCGTCATATTCGGAGATCTTCGCAGCTTGCCCCAGATCCTGCAGCTCAGCAATCCGGTCCATGCGTAAGAGACTGGGGGCAATGGTCCGCACCCGCTCCTGAAAGCGCTGGAGGAGTTCAGGATCGCGGAGCGGAAGCTTGTATTGCGTCTGCAATGCACGCCAGGTCAGAGAATGCAGACGGTTGGCATCACCGCTTCTGTCGTAGGATGAGGCATAATGCCGAAGCATCTCTTCACACTGTGTACACAGATCCATCAACACTTCGAAGAGTACCTGATCAAGAAAGTCTCTCGTCAGCGGCATGCTCTCGATCAGATCATATTTGTGGAGAGTTCTGCCGTCAGTGGATATTCTCCCCTGGTCATCCCAGGTAACGTAACGACTCAGCACTTCCGGTCTTGTCATGGAAGGATACGCCATATCAAAATCCTGCGCTCCTTCGAGGATCATCATGCGGATGAGGCGACGGGCATCTTCATGCATTTGCCCAACGGTCACCCCAAATTCTCCCGCACTCCTGATCATCCTGAGTGCGTCTTCATAACATTTGTGATCGAGAAAATACCCCAGATGTTTGCGGTAATTTCCCGGTGTTGCAAATGGATCTTTCTTGGAGGTGGAATCAGCCGGAGTAAGAGCATTCTGAACATCACCCTGAACAGTTCCCTGCATATTCAGAATCTCGTGGCTTGCACCCGATTCCTTCCCAACGATAGGCAGAGGAGCTTCCGGTAATTTTCCGTGAGTCTCGGGCATGGAGAGATATGGATTTTTCCAGTAATTATAGCACAAAAAGCCATTTATATGGAAGTAAGTGATCAGAAGTGCAAAAGGAGCCTGCGAAATCGATCCCTCCACGAGAGAATGTCCTGTTCTTCGTCATTGAACGAGACTCATCGGCTGGCATGCGGGAAAGAATCCCGCTCCTATCTACGGCAATAATGTGATCTTTCTCCTTCCCTTTTCCCCATTCCCAAGCCTACAATACCCCGCTTCCGAACTTCAGGAATCAGGGTTCACACCCATCCGGAACATCCCCAACTGTCTTACGTACACCGGGTTCACTGCCCCACCTTCTCACGTTCCTCAATGGATATCCGCAAGCCGGCTTCGCTCCGCTACGCCGTGCTTGCCCTCCATTCTCCCCCGTAAACAATGGATATTCGCAACATCGCCATCATCGCGCACGTCGACCACGGCAAGACCACGCTCGTGGATGCCCTCCTCAAGCAGGGCGGCGCGTTCAAGGAATACGAAAATGTGGGGGAACTCATCATGGACAGTAATGCCCAGGAGAAGGAACGAGGGATCACGATATACGCCAAGAATGCCTCCATCACCTACAAGAACTGCAAGATCAACATCGTGGATACCCCCGGCCACGCCGACTTCGGATCGGAAGTGGAGCGCATCCTCCGAACGGTGGACTCCGTGCTCCTCCTCGTCGACGCGCAGGAAGGACCCATGCCGCAGACCACGTTCGTCCTCAAGAAGTCGCTGGAACTGGGCATTAAGCCAATCGTCATCATCAACAAAATCGATAAGCCCGCCGCCATGCCGATGAAGGTGGTGGACATGGTCTTCGATCTCTTCATCTCGCTTGGGGCCAATCACGAACAGCTCGACTTCCCCTACCTCTTCGCCATCGCCCGCGAGGGTATCGCCAAGCGCGCCATCGAGGATCGCTCCGAGGATCTCTCGCCCCTCTTCGACCTCATCATGGAGAAGGTACCGGTCGCCCAGCAGAACGTCAACGAGCCCTTCCGCATGCAGCCCAGTAATCTCCAGTACGACAACTACCTGGGGCGTCTCGCCGTCGGCCGCGTGTACGAGGGGATTGTGAAGACGGGGGACAAAGTCTTCGTGAAGCACGAGGACGGAGCGATGCGCACGGGCAAGATCTCCGCCATTTTCAGCTACGAAGGTGTGGCGCGAAAGGAGGTACCCGAAGCCCACGCCGGAGATATCGTCATCCTCGCCGGCATCGCCGATATCACCGTCGGCGAAACGATCACGACGAGTGAGACAGCTTCCCCGCTCCCCGCCATCCGCATCGACCCGCCGACCGTCTCCATGACGTTCGCGGTGAACACGTCTCCCTTCGCGGGGAAAGAAGGCAAGCTCCTCACCACCCGCCACATCCGCTCACGATTACTCAAAGAAGCCGAGACGAACGTCGGACTCGCCATCGAAGCCATCCCCAATACCGAAGCCTACAAAGTCTCCGGCCGCGGAGAGCTCCACCTCTCCGTCCTCATCGAAACGATGCGCCGCGAGGGATTCGAATTGCAGGTCTCCCGCCCGGAAGTCATCGTCCGAATCGGTCCCAATGGGAAAGAAGAACCGATGGAAACCGCCGTCATCGACGTCCCGGAGAAAGCGACGGGAGTAGTCATCGAGATGCTCGGCAAGCGCAAAGGCGAAATGAAGGACATGCGCACAGTGGAAGGCCGCACCCGCATGGAATTCGTCGTGCCGACGCGAGGGCTCCTAGGGTTTCACAACATGTTCATCATCGAGACGCGCGGCGAAGGTATTCTCAGCCACGCCTTCCTCCGCTACGAAAGCTTCAAGGGCGATATGCCGGGCCACGTCCGCGGCTCCATCATCTCCATGCTCAATGGTGAAGCCACAGCCTACGACCTCTGGAAGATCCAGGAACGCGGCGCGCTCTTCATTCTGCCTGGGACCAAACTCTACGAAGGAATGGTCATCGGTGAGAGCGCCAAAGATCAGGATATGGCGGTGAACGTGACGAAGGGCAAGAAGCTCACCAATGTCCGCGCCTCGGGAACGGATGAAGCTGTGACGCTCGTGCCGGTGACGCCGATGACGCTGGAGCAGGCGCTGGAATATGTGGGTGAAGATGAATTTGTGGAGATCACGCCCATCTCGATCCGGCTGCGCAAGAAGCACCTGACGGAGAATGAGAGGAAGAGAGCGAGGCCGGCGAAGGAAAGCGGGAAATGAACTTCGCACAGCGTACTGCCGTACTGTCGATGAAATACATACACATGTCATGGTGAGCCGTGCTTGTGCTGAGCCGGGACGAAGCATCGAACCACGACATGCTGAGCGCCTAGTATTTATCTTTCTGAGCGCCTTGGAAGAGCAATTTTGCTATATGGCGAAAAGCTTGTGATAGCTCCTTCGCTGTAATGCCCGGAGTAAGCGGCTCGACAGCGAGTAAAATCTCCGAATCCTTTGGGGCAGAAAATGTAACGAAACCACGCCCAGTATTCACATCCAATGTCGAGCATATCGGATCTTGATCTTTTACAATGAGAACGATCCTAAATCTCTCCGCATAATCTTCTACTTTTTCTATAAAATAAGAGAGAGGTCGACAATGAAGACCGCGTAGATTAGTTACTGTGACCTCGCCGACTCATTTCATGTCTTCATTGCCTTCCATTGTCAAAATATTATTGGACCATGAAGCTCTGGAAAAGCATTTTCTCCGCAATCAAAAGCCGCACTTCTTCTTTGGAATCCAGACAAAAATGAACAACCCCGCACTCTGAGTGCGGAGTATCCCCGCCCAATCAGCAGAAAGAAGTTTCAGGGTTTTTCCAAGGCAATTCAAAACCGTCCACCTGCCAGCAGAGAGACCAATTCGCCGACGAAGATTGTTGTCGAATGCTTCCGTCAAATAGCTTTTAGTGGTCGGAGATTTACCCCGCTCTCGAAGAGCGAGGTATCACGGAATGATGAGTTCGGCAAAACAACACCGTAGGACAGGAATATTCCTGTCCTACGGTGTTGTTTTGCCTTTGCCCATGATCAAAAATTCCATCGTCTGATTTTCAGTGTCAATCGTCTACGTCTTCCGAAACCACGTCACATACTCCCCCACCGGCAAAAACGACTTGGCACAATCCGGCGCAACGTCGGTGAAATCTTTGCGTACGAACGCTTCCATCGAAGGGGAATGACGAACCCTCGTTTCGTTAACCGGCGGTTTAAACCGCCGGTTAACGAAACGAACGCAGCAAAGCGTGTCATGGTGAGTTCGCCGAACCATGCTACCCTCCCCCCATGCTCATCGACCTGCTCGGCTACGTCTCCGGCGGACTGATTACTATTGCGCTTCTGCCGCAGGTCCTCAAATCCTGGAAGACGAAATCGACGAAAGACATCTCTGTCCCCTGGATGATTCTCTACTGCACCGGCCTATTCCTGTGCATCCTCTACGGCGTAGGGATCGCAAGCATGCCGATCATCCTCACGACGATCGTTGAATTTCTGATGGCGCTGTCGCTGCTCGTGCTGAAGGTGAGGTTTCGGTAAATCGTTGCGTGAAGGTACGAGTTGTGCGATATAAACGAACACATTTATTATTTTTCTTTTCGGGACAGACGTCTCACTTCGAGAACAACAATACAATGATCATTGAGAAGAGGTTTAGCTCTGGAATTTCTCTCGAAACTCAGCTGCAGTAATGACAAATTCATCTAATTTTTCCCGTACTTCACCCACCTTTTTTAGAACAGTCGTTTCTACCGCGATGCTTATTCTCGTTGCACCAGCTCCCATACGACCTCCTGGCGCTATCAATTCCTGTGAGAGCGCATCCCGAACATGTGGGCCTTCTGGCGTAGGGCTAAACCAATTCTGTTTAAGCCGGCCCCAATCTTCGGGGGTAGCTGTCTCAACATCATCAATCATAGTGATCATTTCATAGCTGCCTCCTTTATCAATTCCGACTCTGACGATTTTTCCATCGGCTGTCTGAAAAAGTGCTGAGAATAATTGTTGACCGTCACTGATTCTTTTGTGCATATAGATAGTTGTCTCACCAAGAGAATAATTATTTTTTGATAATAATTGTCTTAATTGCATCACTGTCAATTTCTCTATTAAACCAACACAATTGAGCAATGCTTGAATATTCACAGCTTCTCTATGTGTTGCTGACAACCACTCATTGATAGAATGTTCGGTGAGTTCCAAATCGGGATTCGACATGTGCATATGTTGACACTTTTTAATATTTCTGTCAATATCCGCATGGTGAATTCTGCCCCGCGGGAAGCATCCCGCTCTTGGTTATTGAAGGTGAGGTTTCGCTCGGCAAAAGTTGTGGGAGATGATCAATATGGATACCATCCCATCAATGCCACACAACACTATAAACAAGAACTACTTCGCTCTCATCACTGGTGCCAGCTCCGGCATCGGAGAGGCTTGTGCTGTCGCTCTGGCGAAAGAAGGGAAGAACCTCATTCTCCTGGCACGGAGGAAAACGAAGCTCGAAGAGATGAAGAACAAGCTTGAAAAAGACTTTGGTATAACGGTGCTGATCTATCCGGTGGATCTCGGGGGCATCGAAAATATTGAAACATTCTTCGGGGATATTGAAGATAAGGAAATCGATATGTTGATCAACAATGCAGGTCTGGCTTTGGGAAAAGCTCCTTTCGAAGAATACGACTGGAAGGACTTCGATCAAATGATCGAGATCAACGTCAAAGCATTCACGAGGGTCGCGCAACTGGCCATTCCTCATCTTAAGCGTACCAAAGGACACATCGTGAATATCAGCTCCATCGCCGGAATCGAAGCGTACGAAGGCGGATCGGTGTACTGCGGTACGAAGGCATTTGTGAAAATGATCAGCAAGGCACTGCGCATCGATTTGATGGGAACCGGTGTGCGCGTCACGGATATCGCGCCCGGAGCAGTCGATACAGAATTTTCGACGGTGCGCTTCAAGGGGAACAAGGAATTGGCAAGCGCAGTCTACAAAGGCTTCACACCGCTGTATGCAGAGGACATCGCAGAGACAATCCTGTTTGCTCTCACGAGGCCGCCGAGCGTCAATCTTGAATACATTCTCATTATGCCGACGGCTCAAGCGAGTGCGACGAGAACATTCAAAACTGCATAGGTTGGATTTTATTCAAAACACCCAGAAGCATCCCGCCTGAAGTGAGCTTGTCGAACTATCCGCGGGTGCGGCGCCGGATGAAAGGCAACCTATCTGATTTCATTGTTCACCGTATCATGCACCCGCAGTTCGTCTTGGCTCACTGTGAACTCCGGGGTGCGCTCAGAATGGAAGAAGCATCCGAAAAATGTCATGGTGAGCCGCGCCTGTGCTGAGCCGAGCCGAAGCATCGAACCATGGCATTTTGCCTTCCATCATTTTGCCTTTTACCCTTCCATTCAATACCATCCCCCCATGTGGCCACCCGTCACCATGGCGACGCAGCACCCGGACAATGCCGGTGTGCCCTGGTGGAAGAAAGATGCCTTCATCGCAACGCAGGATGAGATCGAGGAGATGCTGATCCTCTTCAAGGAGCTCCCGATTGATGAATATATGTGGGACTGGGAAGGGAAGTATGTGGATGAAGCCGTGGGTGAGAAGCTCTTTTCCAGAGCCAAGGATTATTTGAAGGAACATCCGCTGGGGGAAGAAAAGCACCTCACCTTTCGCATTCCTGCATGGGAGGAAGGCAAGACCCACCGCTCTGCGCGGGCCTTCATGAATATCCTGTCCCTTGCGGATCTGGGGCGTGAAATCGGTCTCAGTAAGCCGCCGGTGACGGAAATGTTCCTCCCGCTCACCACCAGCGCCGAGCAGCCGATCGGCGTGCACAAGGCCTTCAAGGAAATTGCAGACTACCACCGCGCAATCTTCCACGATTCCAAGGAAGATGAGCACCACCTGCTGGACATCATCGAAGTCACGCCGCTCGTGGAGGACGTGCCGTCGCTGTTCTCCATCGAGAAGATCATCGAACCATACTGGCAGGACCTCATGAAGGATCCCGAAAGAAAGAAAAGAATGAAGACACGCGGCCAGCGCATCTTCCTCGCCCGCTCGGACCCCGCGCAGAACGCCGGGCTCGTTCCCGCAGTCCTCGCCTCCCGCGCCGCGCTCTCGACAATTTCTGAGGTCGGAGAGAAGCTTGGTATCCCTGTCCATCCGATCATCGGCACAGGCTCACTCCCCTTCCGCGGCAGCGTGAACCCGACGTACACCGATACATTCCTCGAGCAGTACGCGGGATCCCGCACCTACTGCATCCAATCCGGTTTCCGCTACGACTACCCGCTCGCGGATGTCCGCAGCGCTCTCGAGAAAATTCAGAAGGAAGCCCCCAAGCGCCAGACCGTCCGGATGACAAACGAAGAACGGATGAAACTGCGAGCCGTCGTCGATCTCTTCACCGATACCTGGAAGCCGACCATCGAATCCCTCGCACCACTGATCAATCTCGTCGCTTCGTTCCTCCCGCCCCGCCGCGAGCGTCTGCTCCACATCGGGCTCTTCGGCTACAGCCGCGGAATCGGCGCAGTCAAGCTCCCACGCGCCATCGGCTTCACCGCAGCATTTTACTCCCTAGGCGTTCCTCCCGAACTCATCGCTACAGGCCGCGGACTGCAGGCTACGGAAGAGCAAGGACTCCTCCCGCTCCTCGAGAAACACTACCCGGCTCTGCGCGAGGATCTCAAGCACGCGGGCAAGTACCTCAACCGCGAAAACCTCGATTTCCTCTGCAAGCGCAATCCGACATTCGAGAAAATCCGCGAAGGCATCGGCATGATCGAGCGCGTCCTCGGCATTCACCTCGGCCCAGAAAAGCCGCACCACTTCATTCACCGGAATTTAAGCTCCACAATCTACCATCGCATCCACTCCGAGAAACCAGATGGCGAGGCGATCACGAGGGACATCATCGAGGCGGGGAAGATTCGCAAGAGCTTGGGGTAGGACGAGAAAGTATGAAGGGGTAAGGGATGGGAAAGGCTTCGTCTATAGAACTCTTATCCCATCATACTCATCCCGTCATACTAGCTTCCAGCCTAATCTCCCCGGCAACGCAAACGTCACCGTCGTCCCCCTCCCCTCCATACTCTCCACGCTGATCGTCCCGCCGAAGCGCTGGACGATGCCTTTGGCAATGTAGAGCCCGATACCTGTTCCATTCGGATCAAAGCGCGCGGCATTGCTCCCCCGTGAGAAGCGCTCAAATATCCGCTGAACGTCCACTGCTGGAATCCCCGAACCATTGTCATGAACATGGACACGAACCTGCTTGCCGTGGCGCTCTGCCATGAGCGAAATCTGCCCGCCAGTCGGTGCGTAGATGATCGCATTGTCGATGAGCTCGCGAAGGACGCCGGAGAGGAGCTTGGGGTCTATACGCACTTCGAGATCCTCGGAAACAGCTACAGAGAGCACCTGCCGACGCTTCAGAAGATTCGGCTGGACCGATGCGATGGTCTCCTGAATAACAGAGAGAAGACGTACCCACTCCGACTTCGCAACCATCGTCCCCTCTTGGATCCGATCGGCGGCGAGGAGAACATCTGTGACGTGCTGCAGGCGTCCGATCCCCTCTTGGATAATGGCACAGCTCTCCTCAGCTTCCTCGTGCGCCGGACCAGTGAGAGAGCCTGTCACCTGGCGCAGAGATTCCAGTCCCCAACGGAACATCGTGAGGGGAGTACCCACCTGATGCAGGATGAGCTGGAGCAACCAGGCGCGTTCATCGTTGAGATGAAGGAGAGACTCCGAACGATTGCGCGTGAGAACGAGGAGAATGAAGACACCAATAAACATGGCTCCAACGAGGAGTAGCAGAAAAGATTGTATGGAGAAAAGGTCTTGCTGTGAGGAGAGATAATCATCGGCAGAAATGTCGATCCCGAGCACCGCGACGACCTTCCCGTTACTTGAACGTATCGGCGCGTAACCCGAGAACAACGGACCCCACTGATCAGTAACAACAGAAGTATCGGTGGTCGGACCCTGAAAAGCGCGTTCCTGAAGAGCTGTAGCACCATTAATGGAGTAGAGATCTCCCGGGAAAGAAGGTTGTTCTGAAGGATCGACTATACCGTTGTGATCGCGATCCAGCTCCTCTGTAGTCTTGAAGATATCAGCATCCGCGACGAACTCTAGGATCTGAGGATCCAGAGTCCTGCGAAAGATATAAGCGAAACGCACGCCCGGAACCTCGCTACGAATGGTCGAAAGGTGCTGCACCGTACTGATAAAATTGGGGGTTGAGATGGCAGAACGACCGCGGATCTTATCGACATCCTCTCCAGGAAAATCGAGAGCAGCGATGGCTGCGGCACTCTGCAGGTGCTGCCGTACCAGAGATTCCATCACATACTTCCCCTGATAATAGAAAATGCACCCAATACCTACGAGGAAGAACACCGTCACCCAGACAACACTCCACACATGTAAAGATGTGGAGAGCACGGCCTTCGGTCGGGAGAGTGGCGGGGAATCCATGTGTGTTTCTTTTATATTTTAACATATTTACATATATGTAGCAATACAAGTGTTATGCGAGCTATAAGCTTTAAGCCTTAAGCGTTAAGCTTTTCCACCCAAAGCTTATGTCTTATAGCTTATGTCTTATAGCTTCCAAACACACTCACAACTACCCTCATCCTCAAAACCCGTTACACTGCTGCCCCATGCGCCCCCTCACAACAGATCAGATACGGCAGGAGTATCTCGACTTCTACCGAAGCCAGGGACACGCCGTGATCCCGGGCGCTCCGCTCATTCCGGAGAACGATCCCACCGTCCTCTTCACCACGGCTGGCATGCATCCGCTCGTGCCCTACCTCCTGGGGGAACATCATCCACAGGGAAAGCGCCTCAGCGATGTGCAACGCAGTGTCCGAACCCAAGACATCGACGAAGTGGGTGATGCCTCTCATCTGACACTCTTCGAAATGCTCGGCAACTGGAGCCTGGGGGACTACTTCAAGGAAGGCGCGATCGAGATGAGCTTCACGTTTCTCACCCGCATCCTCGAAATCCCGATCGACATGCTTGCGGTCACCTGCTTCGAAGGTGACAGCGATGCACCACGGGACGAGGAATCTGCAGCGATCTGGGAGAAGCTCGGTATCGAGCGCGAACGCATCGGCTTCCTGCCCAAAGCCAATAACTGGTGGGGACCCGCGGGCCAGACCGGTCCCTGCGGACCCGATACCGAAATGTTCTTCTGGATCGGCGAAGGAACGCCCCAAGGAAACCCCGCGACCCATGATGCACAGTGGATGGAAATCTGGAATGACGTCTTCATGCAGTACAACAAGACGGCCACGGGAACGTTCGAACCGCTCGCGCAAAAGAATGTGGATACCGGAATGGGTCTGGAGCGGGTCGCAACGGTCCTCAGTGGAAAGAAGAGCGTGTACGAGACAGATCGGATGGAGCCGATTGTGCGAGTGGTAAGGGGAAAGATGAAAGTGGAAAGTGGACAGAATAACGATACCCAGATCGTTCGGCACACACGTATTATCACGGACCACATCAGAGCGGCTACCTTCATCATTGCTGATGGAGCGCAACCATCGAATGTGGATCAGGGTTATATTCTCAGGAGAATTATCCGCCGCGCCATCCGTTCCGCCCGACTACTCGCGATCGATTGTGGAGGGGAATTCAGCGCATCAATTGCCACCGAAGTCATCGCGCAATACGGGCACGTTTACCCACATCTCCGTCAGCACGAGAAGCTGATTGTAGAAACGCTCCAACGTGAGGAGCAACAGTTCGGCAAAACGCTCCAGGAAGGGCTGAAGCACTTCGAGCGTGTCGCCTTGGAATCAGCCAACGGCATCAATGGAACGGCTGCCTTCCATCTCTATGATACGTACGGATTCCCGATCGAAATGACGAAGGAGCTCGCGACGGAGAAGAGCCTGAGTGTCGACGAAGCGGGGTTCGCGAAGGCCTTCGAAGAACATCAAGCACTCTCCCGCGCAGGAGCAGAGAAGAAATTCAAGGGCGGACTCGCGGACCACTCGGGCGCCACGACCAAGCTACACACAGCTACCCACCTGCTCAATGCTGCGCTTCAGAAAGTCCTCGGTGAGCACGTGCAGCAGAAGGGTTCCAATATCACCGCGGAGAGACTGCGCTTCGACTTCAATCATCCCGAGAAGATGACGCCTGAGCAGATCAAGGAGGTAGAGAAACTCGTGAATGACGCCATCAAAGCGGATCTGGAAATTTCCTACCATGTGTCCACTGTGGAAGAAGCCAAAAAGGAACACGCCGTCGGCGTCTTCGATGCGCGGTACGGGGATGAAGTGAAAGTGTATGTCGTCGGCGATGAGGCAAAGGGAACGTTATTCAGCAAAGAAATTTGCGGCGGCCCGCATGTGGCGCGCACGGGAATGCTCGGAAGCTTCAAGATCCTTAAAGAGGAGAGCTCCTCAGCGGGCGTCCGGAGAATCAAAGCGGTGGTGGATGGAGGAGCGGAAGAAGTGGAGATGGCGAGGGAAGCGTAGGGATAATGGATCACATCATTGCCGTGTCTGGAAAAATCGATAATCGCATCGTTCATGCACAACGTGTACAGGTGTTTCGCAACGAAAAGAATCTGGTATTCCATACGAAGCAGCCATCTCTCAGGGCAGCCATGGAACGTGTGCTGCAGAGACTGGATGCCAGGCTCGCGAAGAGGGGGAGGAGGTGAGCGGAGACGGGGAATCGGGCAATGTTTGCAGCGCTGTCACGAATCGCACAGTCGCTTTCATATGACCGTTCCGCTTTTTTGTGAGGGGGAAAAAACACACAGAGCAATCCACGGAATCGTTCTTCTCTGAAGGCAATCGAATCTTCGGCCTCCCCCCCCCCTATTTCATCTGGTACACTGCCGTTCCATGAAGAATCAACACCTCATTCTCATGGGACAGAAATTCATTTCCGGTATTGCCGCCATTGCAATCATGAGCAGCATGGGGCTCAGTTTCCCGGTGCCGATCGTGAGTGCTTCGCCTGAAAGCACAGGGAGTACTCTCCTCGTCATCGATGAGCATCAACACCCCAAGAAAGGCGAACAATGGAATGTGCGTTTTCAAACTCAGGGCACCAGTGATCTTGCAATCTATCCCAATGATCAAGCTACAATCGATGATGCTGATTTTGTTAGCCTCAGCTGTGATGATAATCCAAAAGAAGTAACTGTTTTAAGTATTGGTGATGTTATCTACGCTAAAAACTATTCTTGTGATGGTATCAGCAAAATCAGCCACCTGATCAACAAAGCAGGCAACCACACACTCAAATTCCAATTCGCAGGTGAAACTGCCTTTGCGTACAACACAGCAGGTGTGGATTGGACGGCATTGCCTTCTATGACATCCGAGGCTCTCAAATTTGGAGCAACACCAGCTCTCTCCGTCACTTACGGCGGAGGCAAATTTGTTGCTGTGGGAAGTTCTGGCTATGCCTCTTATTCCTCCGATGGCATCACATGGACTTCTCTTACAGTTGGCACGGACACAGGCATTAAGTTTGGCGCCACAAGAAATGCTACCTCCATCACCTACGGCGGAGGCAAATTTGTTGCTGTGGGAGATTATGGAAAAGCCTCTTACTCCTCCGACGGCATCACCTGGACTTCTCTTACAGCTGGCACGGACACAGGTATTAAGTTTGGCACAACAGGAGCTTATTCCATCACCTATGGCGGAGGCAAATTTGTTGTTGTAGGAAGTGATGGCAAAGCTTCTTATTCCTCCGACGGCATCACATGGACTTCGCTTGCAGCTGGCACGGACACGGGTGTTAAGTTTGGCGGGTATGCGCCTCTTTCCGTTACCTATGGCGGAAGTAAATTTGTTGCTGTGGGTGGTTCTGGTATGGCTTCTTATTCCTCCGATGGCATCACATGGACTTCTCTGACAGCAGGCGCAGACACAGGCATTAGGTTTGGCGCAACGCATGCTCGCTCCGTCACCTACGGAGGTGATAAATTTGTAGCTGTGGGAGACGGAGGAAAAGCTTCTTATTCCTCCGATGGCATCACATGGACTCCGATTGCAGCAGGTACGAACACAGGCATTATGTTTGGTACAACACAAGCTAATTCCGTCACCTACGGCTCAGATAAATTTGTTGTAGTGGGATGGTCTGGAAAAGCTTCTTACTCCTCCGACGGCATCACCTGGACTTCTCTTACAGCTGGCACGGACACAGGTATTAAGTTTGGCACATCATTTGCTCGTTCCGTAACCTACGGCGGAGACAAATTTGTTGTGGTGGGAAATTCTGGATATGCCTCATATTCCTCTGATGGCATCACATGGACCGCTCTTACAGCTGGCACGGACACAGGTATTAAGTTTGGCACATCATTTGCTCGTTCCGTAACCTACGGCGGAGACAAATTTGTTGCTGTGGGAGATTCCGGCAAAGCTTCTTACTCCTCCGACGGCATCACATGGACTTCTCTTCCAGCTGGCACAGACACAGGCATTAAGTTTGGCACATCATATGTTTATTCCGTTACCTACGGCGGAGATAAATTTGTTGTTGTAGGGCAGTCTGGAATGGCTTCTAATTCCTCCGACGGCATCACATGGACTTCGCTTGCAGCAGGCACGGACACAGGCATCAAGCTTGGCTCAAATTCCGCTTATTCCGTCACCTACGGCTCAGACAAATTTGTTGTTGTGGGAAATTATGGAAAAGCTTCATATTCCTCCGACGGCATCACCTGGACTTCGCTTGCAGCAGGCACGAACACAGGTATTAAGTTTGGTAGCGACTGGCTTATGGGAATTTCCGTCACCTACGGCGGAGACAAATTTGTTGCTGTGGGAGATTCCGGCAAAGCTTCTTACTCCTCCGACGGCATCACATGGACTTCTCTTCCAGCTGGCACAGACACAGGCATTAAGTTTGGCACATCATTTGCTCGTTCCGTCACCTACGGCGGAGACAAATTTGTTGCTGTGGGAGATTCCGGCAAAGCTTCTTACTCCTCCGACGGCATCGCCTGGACTTCTCTTCCAGCTGGCACAGACACAGGCATTAAGTTTGGCACATCATATGTTTATTCCGTCACCTATGGCGGAGGTAAATTTGTGGTTGTGGGTAGCAACGGACAAGCCTCCTATTCCTCCGATGGCATTACTTGGACTTCTCTTACAGCAGGCGCAGACACAGGCATTAAGTTTGGCGCAACGCATGCTCTTTCCGTCACCTACGGCGGTGATAAGTTTATTGTCGTAGGAGAAACTGGAACCACCTCTTATTCTGCTCCTCCCGACTCCACCCCTCCCACCGCCGCCATCACCTATTCCACTCCCGCTCCATACAAATCCGGAGCCTCAGTAACGATCACTGCAACATTTAATGAACCCATGGCAGATGCTCCGGTTCCAAAGATTGCCATCTCAGGTTCCAACACTCTGGCTGCAACGAACATGACGAAGTCCAGCACCACGATCTACACCTACGTCCACACCGTCGGCGCTGGGAACGGGACAGGGACTATTGCAATGAGCATCGGTACAGACGTCGCTACAAATGTCGTCACCTCTGCTCCAACAAGCGGAGCAACATTCATCGTGGATAACACTGCCCCATCCACGCCCACTGCCTCCCCGTCCGGTGCCATCTACACTTCCACCCAGACAGTCACTCTCGCTTCTGATGGCTCCTCCGTCATCTACTACACCACGAATAACACCACGCCGACACTGAGTTCTCCTGTGTATGCAGGGCCGATCACCATCTCTTCGACATGCATCCTCAGCGCCATGGGCGTAGACACGGCAGGGAATCTCAGTGACCGGCTGAATGCCTCGTACATTATCCAGGGGGCGTCTTCGTCATCGTCATCTCCGAGTACGAATCCTCCGGGTGGTGGTAGAAGGGCATCTCCTGTTATCCCTCAACCATCTCCAGCTCCTCCACCACTGGAACATGCGGCACCACCTGAGCCTGCAGCGGTCCTCACCACTCCTCCACCGCCTGCCAATCTCCCATCTCTCCTCATCAACATGCGCGAGAGAATGATTCAGCGCATGGATGTCCTCGTCACGAAGCAGCCGTCTCTCAGGGCAGCCATGGAACGTGTGCTGCAGAGACTGGATGCCAGGCTCGCGAAGAGGGGGAGGAGGTGAGAGAAGGAATGAGGAATAAGTATAAAGGGGTATGGGAAGGAAAAAGGGCATATCAGCAAAACCCTTAACCCATAATACTGTTCCCGGGATACTCCCCCGGTCTCTCTGAATTGGGCAGACACTCCCGACCGATCTATACTCCCCCCGTGTCGCTCCCCCCATCATTCATCGATCTTCTCACCACACCCCTTGCGGGCTATGTGGCCGTCTTCGTGCTGATCTTCCTGGATTCCCTCTCCTTCATCGGCATCTTCATCCCTGGCGTCCCGATCCTCGTCTTCGCCGGAGCTCTGACCGCGGAGCACTTCTTCTCCTTCTGGACCCTCGCCCTCGTCTGCTTCGCCGCCTCGATCCTGGGCAAAACCGTGAGCTTCGAAAGTGCGAGGCGCCACCTCGTGAATCTGCAATCGAACTCCCCTCTCTGGGGTGAAGAAGTGGAGGAGGGCCGATCGTTGAGCCACCGCGGCAGTCTCGCGGCGTGGTTGGCGCACCTCGCCGGTGTCCATCGCCATGCCATGCCCTACGCCGAGGGAACGGAAAATGTCGACCGGGCAACATTCCAGCTCCGCAGCATTCCCACAGCCATCGCCCGCATTCTCTGGCCCCTCTTCGTCGGCATCATCGTCGGTTCCCTGTGGCATGTGGCGACCCTCTGGTCCACGCGCGCCCGACTCCTCTTCCTGGTGATCATCCTGGCCTTCGCCTTCATCGGCTGGCTCTGGGGATGGACCGTGCGCCGCGGACGGAGCATCGTCCGCTACTTCTCGTACCTCGGACAATCGCTCGTCACCGCCACGCTCTCCTATCCTCCGGTGAAAGCGTGGAGAGAACGCTCTCCGAAGCTCTCTTCCGTCATTGGTCATCGTCTGACTCCACAGCACTTCACCGGCCTACCCCTCACATTCCTCATCCTGCTCCTGAGCGATACCCTGTTACGATTGCTGCTGCTCACCCAGAGTGTCTTGAGTGACGGACTGATCACCGCCGCTGATGTCCGCACTGGCAATCTCTTCCTACTCCTGCGGGAAAAGGGATTCACCGCCCTCTTCCTCGCCATCACCCACGCAGCGTCTGCGGATGTCATGATCACTGCGGGCACCCTCACCGTGCTCCTCCTCTTCTTTCAGCGGGAGAAAATCTACGCCTGGGGAATGCTCGCTGCACTCGTAGCCAATCAGGTGACGGTGACACTCCTCAAAAATATCCTGCACCGTGCGCGCCCCGATTATGCCCTTGCAGAAGCCATGGAACGATCCTTCTCCTTCCCCAGTGGTCATGCCGCAGCCTCGATCGTGTTCTACGGGTTCCTCGCCTACATCGTCCTGCGGACTGCACGCCTGTGGAAAGCGAAAATCAGCGCTCTCTTCCTCGCACTCTCGATCATCATTCTCGTCGATCTCTCCCGACTGTACCTGGGCGTGCATTTCCTCAGTGATGTCCTCGGCGGCAATCTCATCGGATTTTCTTTCCTGATCCTCGCCATCATCGGCACGGAGTGGATCCGCTCCCAATCGCAGAAGGAAACCCGCCTGCGTCCGGTGATCACGGCCACGATCATCATCGCCGTAGAGCTCTCCATCATCCTCTGGTCCGCCTATACCCGACCGACCCCACCCCTGCCACCCGAACAGCAGAGCCACATCGATGTCGCCGAAACCGCCGTACTGCCCCTCTTCCACAATGGAACCCTCCCTCTCTACACCGAAACGCTTTTCGCCACCCGCCAGGAACCCACGCACCTCATCATCCTCGCGCACAGCGGCTGCCTCGTCCCGGCCTTCGCACGCGCACAATGGTCTCTCGCCGATCCTCTCTCCACCTCCTCGCTCAAGCGCGCAGCCGTAGCGGTTTTTCTCAATACCGAATATCTCAATGCGCCCATCACGCCCACCTTCTACGACTCCCGCCCGATCGACTTCGGCTTCGAGAAGGCGACGGATCAGCGGACCATCCGTTCCCGTCACCACCTGCGCGTCTGGCAGACGCCCTACAGTACGCCGTCCGGGGAACTGTACGTCGGGACGGCGAGTCTGGATACAGGACTCAAGTGGGGTGGAGCTATGCACACGATCGACCCAGCCATCGATACGGAACGCTCCCTGATCCTCGCCGATCTGCAGAATGCCGGTGTACTCGCTTCAAAGCGTATCCTGCAGCTCCTTCCACCTTCACTCGGAACCAACTTTACCGGGGATCCGTACTTCACCGATGGGAAGGTGGCGTTCATTCAGCTTCAATGCGAATGATATCGATTGATCCCCACGTCCCGCGGCGCCGTAGGCACGCCATGCATGGCGTGCCTACGGCTGCGACGTTATTGATTGCATGCATATTCAGCTCAATTTCCATCGCCCTCGCCGCCGACCTCCCCTGGTACACTTCCCTCCTAGGAAGATTTAAAGATGCAGGTTACGGCGCTGCGACGCTGGAACCGGAAGGAAATGCCACCCGCGCCGTCTTCGTTGATCTCCTGATCCGCCTGCAGGGCGGCAGCGTGCACGGTCCTTTCGGCACTCCCACCTTCGACGACGTTCCCGCAGCCAATCCCAACTTCTACGTTTTCGAAGAGGCCGCGAAGAACGGCTGGGTGAAGGGGCTCAAGGATTGTGCCGGAACTCATCCCTGCCTTGCTGCCCCCGGCCGCACGATCATCCGCGCAGAAGCCGCGGCTATTCTCGCCCGCGCATTCAGTCTCACCAGAGCTGAAATCTTTCCAGCTTTTTCGGATCTTCCGAACGGTACGTGGCTCTCGGATGCTCTGTCTATCGCTACCAGCCGTTGCGTTTTCCATGGGGATGGAGAGGGCAAAACGATCCGACCGGCTTCACCATTGAACCGCGCCGAGATGCTCGCGATCTTCGAGCGCTCCTTCCAGAACCTCACCTACCCAGACTGCCGTGCACCCGAAACGAGCAAGCTTCCCACCGCTCCGCAGTCCCTCCAGCTCTCCCTTCCACTTCCGGCTTCACCCGAAACTGTACAAGCCGCGGCATCATCCTCCAGTGTGCATTCCCCTGCCCCGGTGACGCAAACGTCTCCGCAGCAGGGCACGACAGGCTCCAACCCCGTCCCGAGCCCTCTATCATCACTCCCTACACTCAGCCCTCTACCGTCCCTTCCCACCATATCGGGATCGACTTCAATAACCCCCGATCCCAATCTGCAATCCCTCATCTCCAAGTACAACGAGTATGTGGCAACATTCATCTCCCTCATTGATCAAACCCGCAACCTCCCCTGGCAGACGACATTCTCCGTCCTGACATCATTGCGCAATGTGATGGACCCGCTCAGCACCTACTACCGCTACGTCACCGTAGCTCAGCAGCGCGCACTCACCTCCGATGAGCGTCAAATCGTCACATCGACCATGAGCATCATCGAAGCGGGCTTGAATGCGACGAAGCCATAGGCACACCATGCATGGTGTGCCTATGGCTGCGACAAATATCTGGGTATTGATTGAGAGGATTATTGTTGCAAGGAAAAGTAAAACACAGTTCCCTTCCTCGTCCCAGACTCGAACCACAGCTTACCACCATGAGCCTCTACAACCGCCTTGGCAATATATAATCCTAAGCCCGTTCCGTCGGGCTCATATTGACGAGCATTGTCAGCCCTAAAGAATTTTTCGAACATATTCTTCTGCTGTTCTCTTGGTATACCAATGCCATTATCTTTTACGCTAAAGATAATCTCACCATTTTTATGCTCACAACCAACTTCAACAAAGCCTTTATATTTTGAATATTTTATAGCATTGGTAATGAGATTTTCGAATACTTGCCGTATTTTATTGCCATCAATATTCACGAAGAATTTCTTTGGCGCACCTTCGCATTGAATAATGTGTATTTCTTTTTCTTTGGCGAAGAGCTGATTGTCCATCAAGACCTGATCGACAATCTCGACGATATCCGTTCTTTTCTTCATCACCGTAAATTTATTACCGGTTTCTATATGAGAGATATCAAGCAAATCATCTACCAACTTGAGCATTCTTTCGTTACTGAGATGTATATCCTGCAAATACTCCTGTTGCATTGCACTTGGCTTTCCCACTTTATTCCCCAACATCAATTCACTTAACCATTTTATGCCAATCAATGGAGTTTTTAATTGATGTGAAGCAATAGAAATAAACTCTGATTTCAGATGATCAACTTCTCTTCTACCAAATACGCTGGCAATAGAGTGAGAAATAATATTGAGTAATTGCACTTCCTCTGTTTTCCAATTCCTTTTCTTATCAACGATATCCAATCCAAAGAAGCCAAGTCTTCTGTTGCCCACAAACAGAGGAAGAAGCAGAATTGATTTTATGCCTTGTGGCTCCAAAATATCTCGTACATCTTTAGATATCGTAGATACATCATCACATTTCAACATACCCTTTTCATTAAATGCCTTCAGAAATGATGGGATGGCACTGTAGGGAATATTCTTGAGCGTATCAATCTGCGGCTTGACTCCCTTGGCACACCACTCGAAAATGTTGCTGGTCGATTTACCATCAACACTATCCTCAAAAATATACGAGCGGCCTGCATGCGTAAATGTAGCAAGTTTTTGTATGATACTATTCAATACAACATTGAAGCTGGTGTATTGATTGAGCTCAACTGAAATTTCAGATAAAAATTTCTGCTGTTCCAGATTATGACTAATTTCATCTTCCAGCTTCTTTCGCTCAGTACTATCGCGGCTAATCCCCAAAATACCAATTTTTGTATTACCTTGTTCACCATAGGGAACTTTAAGTGTGTCTAGTAACCTTTTTTCGCCATTCGGATACGTCACCCATTCTTCATTACGGCGTGCCTTACTTAATCTGAGCATTTTTTTATCATTTTCTCTAAAGGAATCCGCAATGTTCTTCGGAAAAAGATTGTAATCGGTCTTTCCAATAATTTTGTCTTTTGGATGTCCGACAAATTCTGCAAAGGCAGGATTGCACCCCAAATATACTCCATGCAAATCTTTGTAGAAAATGAGATCCGGGATCGAATCAATCAATGAATGAATGAGATCCGCGCTATGTAAAACCTCATCTTCAAGATTTTTCCGCTTCGTAATGTCTTGTACCGTTCCACGCTGACCGATGACCTTCCCCTTTGTATTTCGCACAACTTCGCCTTTGCCTATAACCCATGTATTTCCTCTGCTGGTATCAAGCAATTGAAGCTCTACCTCATAAGGTTTACCGGCCTTCAGTGCGATTTTCACAGCAGAATCAAGTATTTTCCTGCTGTCTACACTATAGAGCTTCAAATGCTCTGCATAATTTGGGGCAGGCAAATGATCATCAAGACCATAGATGTGATAGAGCTCTTTAGACCAAACAATCTTGTCTTGGATGGAATCCCATGACCAACTCCCGATTTTCGCAGTTCTTTGTGCTCGATTGAGCTGATAATTTAATTGATGCAATTGGTCTTGCTTCTCTACAGAGGCCTTCTTCACAATGACAATTTCTTTTTTAGCAATCACTAACTCGGCAGCTCTTTTTGTTTTTTCTTTATTTGCTAAAACAAGCTCAGCTGAAAGCCTGTTGTGAATTGTTTTACTAAAATTTGGTTGTATTTTAGAATTATTTTTCATTATTGAATTGAGTGAGTTCCTCTTCTTGAGATTAAATTTATGTGTAGTTTTTTTGTTTTTGGCATATGATGTTATATAAAATATACTATACCACTAGAATATATATTTGGCCACTACTACTCTATAGATACTAAGGATTTTCGTCTGATGTACACTTAATTTCTGCGCTTCTAGTAGAGCAAAACCCGATTGCAAAAGTTTCCTTACTCGCACAATCGCCGGACGACATCCAAGACAGATTTAAAACCTACTAACCAGAAAATCGCGAATAATTCTCACCTCCGATGAGCCGTAGGCACGCCATGCATGGCGTGCCTACGGCTGTTCCATTCATCAATGGAACGCCTTTGACGCGCAGCCCTAGCCTCAAACATGCACTGTGGAAAACTTTCTGTTCTCTCTCCTCTCCCCCGCTCCTTCGTATCATCGTCTACTGATGCCATCCCTTCCCCCCGCACCCGATGGCACCTTCAGCCCTCCGCAAACGCCCTCTCTCTTTCGAACCCCTCGAGCGCCGCGATGCTCCCAGCGCAACTCCTCTTCCGGTCATACAGAATGTGGCCATCGTACACGATACCACTGCGGCGAATGTCGGAACACTCCTGGCACCGACTTCACCCGCTGCCCAAAGCGCCGAAGGGGAAGCGGCAGCCGAAGAACCCTTCAGTTTTACCGCGCTCCAGCAACAGGAATTCGATACACGATCAGCAGAAGTGCGCCCACTCATCCCTGCTTTGCGGACAGCCCGGGATGTGGCAGCAGCCAAGATCTCGCCACTCCAAAAGAGCATCAGTGATGCCACTACCCTTATCGCAACCAATACCACAAATCTGAAAAATGCGCAGGATGCGAAAGAACTCCTGGATCACCCACCTGCGTATAGCATCTCGGTGAATGCCATGAGCAAAACCCTCACCCTCACTTACGAAAATTTCCCCAAAGAACTCAATATGGCGGTGAAGGATTCGTACGGCGGAACGTGGAATCGATGGGGTGTGGGTCCGGGAAGTGGCACACTTCAGGTGACGATACTCAACGGCACAAGTGCTCACGTCTATGCCTGTATGACATTCGATGGAAAGAATGATCCCATCGATTATTCCACGAGGACAGATTTCACCGTCATCCGCGGAGTCATCCAACAGAGCTGGTCTGTCCCGCGGCAGCTCATGACCAGCCTCACCAATGGCGTCGTCGCGCCCGATCCCGCGAAAGTGACGCAGTGGCAGACGGAGCTGACAGATGCCCAGAAGCGCCTCAGTGAGGGGAAAGCCGCTCTCCTCGTCGCACAGGCCGACGCCGCATCATCAGAAGAAGCCTTCCGCACAGCGCTGCGGGAAGTCATCGGCAATCCGCGGATCGAATTCGTCTCCTGCACCCCCTGGTCGGACGGATTCATCCTGACACTGCGCTACCGCTCAGCAAGCGCGGAGACCTATATCCTCGTCTCCGGAAGTAATGTCCTGCACAAGGAAAATCAGGTGCACCCGAATGGTCAGGAAGACGGACTCGTTGTCCTGAAAATCGACTCGCGCAATTCGTCCAGCAACCCTCTCACGATCAGCCTCTACGAAGTCAATGCGGATCAGGAAGTCCTCGTCGATCGCCTATTCGGCGCGATCTATCGCTACTCCGTCGGCATGGAACCTTCGAGAGCATGGTCGGATAACGAAACCGGCAAACTCTCGGTAAATGCTCTCCCCTTCGATCTCTCCGTCGCGCGCATCGAGGGCCCCAATGTCCTCGTCCGCTTCACTTCTCCGGGCGACGAGACGATCCTCAATGCCGGCAATGGTGGAATGTTTTCGGAGGAGATCCTCACGCACGAGGGCGGAACCGCTTCGGGGATCGCTCTGCTCACCTTCGGCGCGGACAAGCCCTCCGGCATCTACGCGATCACCCTGCGGGACAAGAGAAACCTGATGGAGCGCGACCGCGTGATGGTGGGCTGGAATGCAACGGCACGCACCCTCTCGCTCCAGGACTCCAAAGATCAATACACCGTCGCCGCGACCGCGCTCCCTTCCTATTCCACGGTCAATCCCGCGGACCCTCTCGCCGATCGCCTCGCGCATGTCCTGAGCGACGAAGCCCGCACACTACGCGCCGAAACAACCCTCCAGATGCTCATCAATCAGCAACAGAAACTCACGACCACCAGCATGACCGATACCAATCGCTCTCTCGCGCAATTGCAAGCCTCCACCCTCTACGGCAACTCCCGCTTGTACGTGCCGTACACTCAGGTCTTCGCAGCGTTCTGCAAAACCTACCCCGACTGGGACGAGCGCAACTTGCAGGCGACAGTTCAGCGCATGTGGATCGAAGGGGGCAAAACCAATACCACCGGCGCCATCCGCGATTTTCTCCTGAGCGGAATCCGAGATCAGGAAGACCGTCTGGAGCAGAGCTTCCGCACCTTCGAGTGGATCATGCAGGAGATCACCATGCTGGCGGTGAACGTAGTCGTCGGCGTGCATCAGGGGTATCCCGAAGCTCCGCTCATCAACGCGCTGCGCGTCCGCATCGGCAATGGCTTGAATCAGCTCGGGAAAGTTGGACAAGTCGGCATCACCCTACCCACGCTCGATGTCGCTCTCGCCGAAGGCAAGCGTCTATATCAACAGGAGCTGGGGCAAATGCTGAAATTTCAGGAGGACGACGCCTGGCTCACGCGCATGATCCATGAGGAATCGCAGGATCCCAACTTTCGCAGGGATCACAATGGCCTCTCCTTCCTGGGGATCCTCACCGATCCGCCTCCCGCAGTCCTCGTGCCGTCGGCGAATGATGCTCGGGCTCTGGCAAGGGCGCAGCGGCTGGTGACAGAAGCTCTCCGGAGGGGCACAGATCCCCGCGCACAGATGACCGTAGCCATCCGCGACGATGCCAATATTCAGCGCATACGACAATTGGCCAATGGCACTACGGAGCTTGCGCTGACCACTGCGGAAGCCAAGGGTGTCTCTGGGGCTGCTTTGGGAGCGGCGGCGGATGCGGGGGGAGATGCGGGGAAGGCAGGAGAAAGCCTCGATGATACACTGGGAACAATGACCACCAAGCTGCTCCTGGAAGCGAAATTGAAGGCGATGACTCCAGCACAGCAAACAACATTCTACGGGGGACTGCGAGACAGCGTGATCAGTACGTTTAATACCGGGATCGTCGGCGGAGCGGTGGTCGCGTCCAATGGACCCATCAACGATACAAATATCGGAACCGTCCTCATGAAAGCCCTGAACACCAGTCTGATCAAGCAATTGGGGGTCTCTATCACCAACAGTGATGAATTCACTTATCTGTTTGGCCTCTGGTATTGCAGTAATCCGGCTACGTATTTCCAGTGTATTAACCGTGCAAAGGACATCGTGGTACAGAATGCCATACTGCGCGATGGATATGCACAATCACTGAATGATCAGGAGGGGATGAAGAAGTATCATGAGTCGATTGGTTCGAATCTGCTCGCGACTGAATCTCTCCAGAAAATCATTGAAGCAGGTAAGGCAAGTAATAATGGAAATGAAGCAAGTTTACGATTAAATAATATTCATCAGGATATTTTCCTTCATCAGGAAGGCAAGCCTAACACAGCAGGAAAACTCGTCATCCTTATCCTTGGTAATGTTCAACAGCTGGATGATCCATATGCTGGCTTATCGACGCAAGCTCTGGAAGTGGCCCATGCCCAAGGATATGAAATCCTTATGTTCCGCGTTGGGGATTTTGTAGAACAAATTGCGAGCACGGTGTACCCCACTTTCGCGCTACACCCCGATGTCGTCTATACACACACGCGCAATGTCATCGAAGATCGCATCAAAGGTCGCGGCATGTTCCAGGGGCTTCCTCCAATCAAAGAAGTTGTCGGCATGGCATATAGCTGGGGCGGAGGTACTGCGGACAAACTCTTCGGAACAGCGCCAAGTGCTAAAGCGCTCCTGGGATCAGCAACTCTCAAAGGAATGGCATACATCGATGCTGTGAAGCTTGGGATCACCGGATTGGGGCTGCCCGTTACTCAGAAACCTGCAGCACAGTCCTTCTACAATGCATATCAGAAACACACCATCCCGATACAGCCCTCAATGGTTCAAGGTGCTATAACGATTTATAATGTCCTTACTACTGGGGCACCAGTGCATGGGGTTGCGATCAGCGGTGCGAAGGCTCAGAAGAATTGGGGGCTTACTACCGACCATGTGAATATCGACGAACTGGAAACAAGGCCTCTGACAGGAGCAGGGATAAATACCAATGCACTCAGTATTTTTGGTACATTCTCCAAGTAATAATGATACTCACTACTCTGCCCCCACGGCAGGCTAAGCTTCGTACACTCGTGCTTTGGTCAGCAGTCATCGCTGGTCTCCTTCTATGTTTTTTCTTCCTCCAGCGCAGCTGGACGCTACGTCGAACTTTCATTGTTTTCGGCAAACAACAATTAATTAACGGGCTAGGAGTTACTCTCAACTATCCTCTACCTAAGGATACAGATACCACTATGGCATTTATCGACTCAGTTAATTCACAAGGAAAATTGCTCATTAATCATAGTGGGTTCGTTATTGTGCACGGAAATACACAGGAACAGAAACAGTGGGCTGCATCACATAAATATTATCTCTGGTCAACACCACTACATGGGAATGTTATAGCGACAACTGACAACACACTCACGGTATTTGACATCCGATCTGGAAAAGAAGAAGAAATCGTTCATGTTAATTCACCCTATTTTGGTTCGTGTTCGTGGTCTCCTGATTCGAGGATGGCAGCTTGTGCTCTCAGTGGTTCTACCCTTGAAATAATCGATATCACCAAAAAGCAAATCACAGCTCAAATCCATATGACAGCACCACTTCATCACTATCAGTGGATTTCAACGACAACATTGGCAGTATTTCTTGATATCACAGATCAACCCAATATTTTGAGAGTATCTGTCACCGATAAATCGAGTACTCCTGTGTGCATTGTAATTCCAGCTTTCAATTTTGATGGTACTCCAAAAGAGGATTTCTTCTCAAAGAATCGGGATTGCATGCAAACATCCGAATTTTCTGCTTTGTTTGGAAGCTCCAAGCTCCCCATCGACCACCTGTATAATATTTCACAACCAGCTCTAGGTCGATTTTATTTTTATAAACGTTATGGAAGAGAAAATGGGATTATTCCAAATAAAATTTGGATTGAAGCCTTTGACCGTTGGACACATACGACGATCCGTATTTACACAATTGAAAGCATGTTGAAGCGCATCTTCGGCGACAATCCGCTGCTCCTCTGGCTTTTCTCGCGAACCCCTCTCTAGGCTGAGCTTTCGCAGTTTACCCCACCGGTTCCACGCCCTCGTGGAACCGGTTTTGTGGCTTGCGATAGACGATCTTTGGCATGCCACAGATTTTCCTCGCAGAACTGCCCTCCTCGCCCTCTTCTCCCCACGGAACAATGTCCCCCTATGGCAATCCTCCCCTCTATTCGCGCCTCCTTCCTCTCTTCCTGCCTCTGGGACTGCGCCAATCCTGGTCCAGAAGCAGACAGAACGGTCATAAACAACGTTCCGGAGCCCTCTCTGCTCTTCGGCGAGTACTTCTCCACCTTCCGCGAGGCCATAGACTTCGCCCGCATCATGCACGAGGGCCAGCGGCGCTTGGACGGGCTGCCCTTCCTCTCCCACCCCATCGCTGTCCTCCAGATCGTTCTTTCCGCGAGCAAGCGGCTCCCCCGCAGTGCCTACGTTTCAGCGATCCTCCATGATGTTCTGGAAGATGGGCCGACGAGCCGCGAGGAGATCGCCGAGATCTTTGGCGAGCGAACGGCAGAGATCGTCGCAGCGGTGACAAGGCCGCGCTCGCCGCACCGGCGCTTCGTCCTCCTGCACGAAGCCGCCTACCTCATGCAAATGCGCCGAGCGACCGTCCGCAACCCCGCCGTCCTCCTCGTGAAGATGGCCGACCGCCTCCATAACCTCCGGACCTCGGAATTTCTCCCACGTGAACGCAGAGCCGCCCTCATCGAGCAGACCGCAGAGCTCTACCTCCCGCTCCTCCACGCTATGACCCCACGTGAAGCTCCCTTCGCAGCGGCACACACCAAGCTACTCAGGATGCTGGAGGAGGAGTTGGCGAGGCAGAGAGGGGGTGGACGCGTGTAGGGGGATACTGGGGAACAAAAGACAGTGTACACTCGTACACCATCATATTAATTATTTTTCGCATCAAGAATTCCTGGAGTCTTGAGATCTTTTATCTACTATCACACTATGAAGTTTACATTTATAGATCTCTTCGCCGGAATAGGAGGAATACGAAAGGCATTCGAGAAACACGGAGGAGAATGTGTTTTTTCTTCGGAATGGAATAAGTATTCATGTATGACATATAAAAGTAATTATCACGAAACGCCGGCTGGCGATATTACACAAATCCCAGCAGAAGATATTCTACCATTCGATGTTCTGTGTGCCGGCTTTCCTTGCCAGCCATTTTCGATAGCAGGAGTATCGAAGAAAAACAGCATGGGAAGGAAGCATGGATTCGAGGATAGAGAGCAAGGGAATCTTTTCTTTGAGATTGTTCGTATTGTCAAACATCATCAACCCGAATTGCTTTTCCTCGAAAATGTAAAAAACTTGCTCTCACATGATAGAGGCAATACTTTTCAGATCATCAAGGCAGCGCTGATCAATCTTGGGTATCAGGTTGATGTGAATGTATTTGATGCAGCCAATTTCGTGCCACAACATCGCGAACGAACGATCATCGTCGCCTCAAAAACCAAGAAGATTGTGCTGCCAAGAGTGCTTTCTAAGAAGAACTGTAAAGTATCCGATATTTTAGAAAAAAATGTTGATCCGAAATATACACTCAGTGACAAACTGTGGAATTTTCTTCAGGAATATGCCAAAAAGCATCGCGAAAAGGGCAATGGCTTCGGTTTCGGACTGGCCGATCTGAATGGTGTCACCAGAACCCTCTCCGCCAGATACTATAAAGATGGAAGTGATATACTCATTCCACAGACTGGGAAGAACCCTCGCCGACTCACCCCGAGGGAGTGCGCTCGTTTACAAGGATATCCTGATTCGTTTGTGATTCCTGTGTCTGATACCCAAGCGTACAAACAATTCGGGAATTCCGTTTGTGTCCCCATGATGGAGTATCTTTCCAAGATTGTTCTTGATCAGTCAGGGCTACTCGACAACAAACATTTTAAACGACGACCTTCACCGTCTTGTACAACATCGGCAGACAATCTTGGCGCAGCCGAAACTTGGTCCCGTGGTTATGGCCTGTACGAGCATCGAAATCCACAAATGCCTTTCCTTCTTCCAGCGCACGCAGCAAACCGTCAAAGTCGAAACCTTGCAGCATCATCACGCGTTCATATTTGAAGAATTCGCGACCCTCCTCCTTTTTGCTATCGGCCTGCACATAGAAAGAATTGAGCAGCTTCGTTCCTGCCTTGTTTTGTAGATCAGCAAATCCCCAATATGGCTGCGGGCTCAATTCATCGAGACCTATGCGTTTCTTTACGGACTGCAACCATTTCTTATGTCTGGCTGCCACCAATGATGCGTCAAATGAGATGAGGACTTTTTCTTCCGCACGATCTACTGCAACTACGAATCCTCTATCGCCACGTGACTGTCCGCTGATCGTCATTCTGAAGCTCATTTCCTTCTTCCCATATTTCTTCCCTGCTTCATCGTGTTTCCAACCATACTTCGGTAAAAAGATTGCAGGGACGAATCGCAATGCGCGTGGCGACGGCTCCATATGAAAAAGCGTCGTGAGAGAGGCAGTATTGATCCGTTGCGTCTTCAGTTCCCACTCAGCGGCATTGGGGATAGGGAGATTGTTTTCCTTAATTCCGAGCAAATCCTCCAGCGTATTACCAACTCCACCATCGTTTCCGTGTCGCCCGCTTGGTATCCAGCCCATTTGCACAATCGCTTTGAGCCGATCAATGAGATCTGTCTTGGAATAGATTTGCATATACTATGCGTGGAGAAGTGAGAGCTGTCCCCGTGAGAGCGTGTGTTCTTCAGGGGGAGACACGATACCGAGCCTTTCCTCAGCCATGTGGCAATACTCCGGCGAAAGCTCAATGCCTACATAATCTCTCCCTAGTCGCTTGGCCGCTACTGCCGTTGTTCCCGAGCCCATAAAAGGATCGAGAATGATCTGAGCATTCGTAGAGGAAATAGCGCGTTCAATAAGTGAGGTCGGGAAGGCGGCAGGATGGGGATTATTCATTTCTTGCGTAAACTCCCAGATATCGCCGAAAGCATTTGCCTTTGGAGCAAGTAGGAATTTTGGTTTTGTAATCAGATAAATAACTTCATACGTCGGCAAAAAATAACCTGGATTAAAATTGAATCCGCCTTTTCTTCTCCAGATGATTATTTGCCGAACAGGAAAACCGGAGACAATGTCTTGTCTATCTTGTAAAAGTCCTCCTTGAACGCGCCATTTATGGTTGTAGAAAATTGCACCGTCTTCCTTCAGAAGTCGCATCATCTCCGTAAGACAATCTCTTTGCCACGTCACATACTTATCATGCGGCATACAGTCATCATGATGTGAATAGCCATTCATAAGTGCGGCACCAGCCCACTTCCCTCCGCGGCCGTCCTTCATCCCGTTGCCCGTGGAATTTTTGAGATTGTACGGAGGCGATGTCACGGCCAAATCTACGCATGCATCAGGCATTGTTCGCATGACATCAAGGCAATCTCCGCAGATGATTTTGTTGATACAATCCATACTTGGTTGAAGTATAGACCATTTGTCGTTCAGGGGAATGCATTGTTGCAAAACAAGCGGCGCTCCCCTCACTTCCCGGATCACATGATTATTGGGTGGGGAAAGTGATTCTCTATTCTCCATTCATAAGTATGTCTTTAGTTTTGTGGATGCACTGCTTGTTTTCCCCTATCCCTAACCCTTCCACCCGCGGGGGGAAGGGAACTGTGTGTGTTTTTGTTTGTTTCAATAGAAATACATTTCAGGATGATGTGGCTCATTGAACGTCACCCTTCCCCCGCCGGGGAAAGGGACGGGGATTGGGGAATACTCGTGATGCAGCACACAGCAAGACTTTTTCATTACTCCACCCAATAATCATGTGATCCTCACTTCCCCCTCTTGCTATTGCTCTCCTCTTTCTCCTTGGCCGCCTGGAGAAGAAAATCCTCCTTCGTCGCCACATTGAGCGGCAACGTCACGAAGAACGTCGTTCCCACATTCACCGTGCTCTCGAAGCGAATCGATCCACCCTGCGCCTCGATGGCGCCCTTGGCCACATGCAGCCCAAGACCATTGCCGTCCCTGCCGGCATTGCTGGCGCGGGAGAGCTCCTTGAACATCTTTTCCTTCTCCGCCTCAGGGATCCCGATGCCGTTGTCCTGCACGCTGCAAGAAAGCACCTGACCCTTCTGCTCAACGGTGAATGCCACGGTCCCGCTGCCATCCGTGCGCTTCAGCGCCGTGTACTTGATGGCGTTATTGAGGAGGTTATCCAGCGCCGACTGCGTGTACTTGCGGTCGAGCATCACGGTGGGGAGCGTGGGCAGAGCCGAAACCTTCCACTGCACCTTGAGCTCCTTCGCATACTTCTCAGCAGTAGAGACGATTTCCGTGAGCAACACATTCAGATCCAGAGGGGCCAGGACGATCGGCAGTTTCCCGGAAGTGATCTTGGCCGCATCCAGCACCAATTCCGACTGCGAACCCATCTTGGCCGAAGCGGTCTGGATGGTGGTGATACTCTCGCGCTGCTCGGCACTGATCGGGCCGTACGTCCCGTCCAGGAGGAGCTCGGTCATGTAGTTGATCTCGGTGACAGGCCTGCGGAACTGGTGGGCGACCATGCGCAGGATGGCGTCTTTTTGTTGGTTGGCTTGTTCGAGGTCCACTGCCAGCTTCTCCGCCCTTGTGCGCGCCGCCTCTTCCCTCCGGCCGCTCCTGATGAGCAGGATGCCGAAGCCAAGGGAGAGCACGAAGGTAATCCCTGTGAGGAATTTACTCGTAGAGCTCTGGATGAAGAATATCTGCGAGCCGACGAGGATGATGAGCACGTACGCGAGGAGCTGGAAGCCGATGAGGCGAATCTTGAAGATCTCCAGATTGGTAATGGCGAAGATGATCATGAAGAGGAAGACCGGCAGGACGAAGAGGCTGTAGAGGTTGATTTCGTAAACACCAGTTTGGCTGGAGATGTATTCGGTGACACTGAAAACACTGAAGAAGAGAACAAGAGCGAGAGTAACGATGAATATTCGCCATTTTTTTTGCAAATCACACTTCCTACCACGAATAAGTGCATAGAACATAATGAAAGCAACCACCGCTACTTCAACTCCAAGTTTGTAGTTAGAAAGTAACTCGCTATTAAATGCCTCACATTGTGGCTGATTTAAAGCTCCAATGGAATTATTCGAGACTGTAATCCACCATGCCGGCAAAGCTAACACCAATAAAATGGCTTTCTGCCATAGACTTGCATCATTTTCATTAATAAAAACAAAGAAGAAATATACTCCAAAAAGATAGAATTCGATATTTATTAGATCCAGAGGCGACCATATAGCAGCTACCAAATTATAATCACCTACTGTCCATGTAATGAGGCTCCCAATAAACCAAAAGCAAAATGTCATTGAAAATAATGAAAATGCTTTTGAGAGTAATGAAAACCTAGAACGGACAAGGACAAAATAAGTGAGTAGTAGAGTAATTGAAATCGGAATTAAATGAGTATAATAGGCTATCGTATGATAGTCCTTCGTTGTCTCGAAGCAGGTATTTAGTGCGTAGTTGATCATTGTTGATTGTTGACTGGCTATAATTATACCATATAGTTTAGTAACTATGAAGACTATTTATCATTCCTGGATCCACCCAAGCCTTGAAGTAAGAACAGTCCCTTTTGGTAAAGGTCTATTCACAACAAAGAGAATAAAGAAGGATGAAATTCTTGTCATTTTTGGTGGTTATATTTTTAGCTTCGCTGAGGAGCTCTTATTTCCCCGGGGCATGAGAGACTTTGCTCATCAAATATCACCAAAATTTGTTATGGGAGTAAGAAAAAGATCTGAATTGCAGCCCGTTGATTACATAAATCATAGCTGCTCTCCTAATGCAGGTTTCAAAGGTCAAATTTTTCTTGTGGCTATGAAGGACCTAATAAAGGACGAACAAATCTCATTTGATTATTGTATGGTATTAAGTAAAGCCACAGGGGTAAAAAAGGCTTACAAATTCTCTTGCCATTGCTGCTCTCCAGAATGCAGGAAAGTTGTCACATGGAACGATTGGAAAAATCCTCTCCTACAAGAGAAATATAAAGGCTATTTTCAATATTATTTGGAAGATAAAATAAAGAAATTGAAGATTCCCAAGAGCTCTCAGGGTCATTGACTTTTAATATCCATCTTCCACTTCACAAAATCTATACAATCGTATGGATAAGATAACCAATGATTATCATTATGAGTAGCTAAAGGTAGAAGAGCTGCAATAATTGGCCTTTTCTTGGTAAATCTCCATACCTCTATGAATGCGGGCAGAAAGACTTCTCTAATAAAATCTAACTCCTTGTCTTCAAGAACAAAATTCTCAAGTAATATTCCATTTCTTACAAAGAGTGATAAATATTTAAGATAGTACTTTCTTGCTCGCTCTTCTCCTCCTTTGCGAAACCATGTAGAGGCGTCATAAATATAACCACTACTGTTAGGATATTTGAATTCTAGTAATTCATGATGAAATTCAATTAATGATTGACCCCAAATAGTCTCTACATCCCTGATTTTCATGCCTTGGCTATTGTTAAAATTTATTATTCTCTTTGTAATAATTCTAACCTGAGAATCACCTTTTTTCTGAGTAAATCTCATTTTCCCAAGAAAACGTTTAATCGGATTGATTGATGTAAAGATGTCATCCATGTATTCCATCAGCAAGGGCCGAAGTCCAATATTTTTTGCTATCATTAGCAATTGTTGAAATTCAAAATTTGGAGAAACCAATTGTCGGAAATGCACTACTCTAGATCCTTCATTTAGGGGCTCTGGAATATCGTCTTTAAGAAGTTTATTTACTTGTCGTTCAAGCTCAAGATCTTGCTTCCGTTCCGCCAATTCTGCACCAGCAATAGAGATTGGAGTATAAACAAATTCACTAAACGCTTGCCTATCTCCAACCAGACGATTAATTAGTTCAATATCAATAGTTGCACCCATTTTCATTTTGGTGCTGGGGTACAGACATCATCAACAGAATCACCGCAATTAATTGGACTACATTTAATCTGACCTTTTTCACATTCTTTAGCGCAAGAATTGTCAGAACATTTCTCAAAATCATAAGCCTTAACATAGTATTCCTTGAAGAGTGAGAGCCCATTGGGTGGACAGTTATCAGGATTGGAACAATCTCTTGAAAAGCAGATTTCGATTGATGGCTCACATGCGGCCTCAATAAGATATTTATAATCTTTTGAAAAATAATATTTATAAAAACTCGATCCTATTGGCATCAATAGTAAGAAAAAAACAATAATTATCCAAAAAAGTGATGATGCTCGAATGCCACTCATATGATCCTATTTATTCTTATAATGCAATTTTTTCAAGTTATTTTATTTGCCAGAAGCCACATTGCCGCAATTACTCACCTCCTTTCAAAATATTTTCACAACAAATTGCCATACTGCTTCTACCAAAGTAATCCCCATCAACACCGTCAGCGTCCAATACGCATTCCCTATCAGCAGACTCAATAGAAATATCTTCCAATCTCGCTTCGTGAGTCCGTTAAATTGATGTGCCCCATGCCGAATATGAATCACCGTAATGAAAGGATCAAATTTAATCGAAAGCACAACCATCAGAAAGGCATCACTTCTTTTGAGTAGCCATGAGCTCCACTTACCAATTCTATTCCCTATCTTGATCACCATTCTTCCGATTCCGCTCTCCGGCACTTCCTTGGGAATGAATTCTCTGATTCCTTTGATAGTCTCTATCCCAAGCCAATCTTTTTTCGTGGCATCATAAAAGAGAATCGTCGCATAGCAGATAAGGAATGAAAGGAAAGTCATCAAGGGCGCACCATAAAACAGGCCGAATCGAAAGATAACATATGGGTAAAGAAGAAAGTCGAAAGCCCAAGTGATTGCCCAGTTGCCGAGGAGCCCGATCCCCAAAGTGCTCACCCATTTGCCGTAAACATGAATATGCTTTTTGGCTTCCATAATATACTTAGGTCAGCAGAAGTACGTAGAGCATTCCCATGCTATCACTATCGGAGGTGGACCCACGCGAACGGGATGGCCAAAATAACAATTCACCTTTTCAGTATCCAATTCTGTATTCTCGTCATTGAAGGCAAAGAATATCCCTTGATACCCGAATATCGGATGATAATCATCAAGAGAAATACTCCCACAAAACACAAAAAATAATTGAGAGAGGTTCTTGTGAGCATCGAGATATTTTCGATCTTAATATCAACCCCAAGATTGGCAACGGAAATGCCCCGCTCATCTCTGATCGGAGAAACGGTAGTAATATATACTAGTTTCACTAAATAATTTCGAATTTAAGCGTTAGCAAAGTCTTCAGATCAGCACGGTACTGTTCCGCATTTTGGAAGAAGGAAACGGTCGCATCGAAGAATTCCTGGAACGTTTCGTAGT
>Ga0194063_10000304_pt1 | contig 36715 bp, 32 predicted proteins | sample SepL3720m_MetaG_FD_155459 | JGI IMG/M metagenome (GOLD analysis project Ga0194063, IMG submission 155459) | Anoxic zone freshwater microbial communities from boreal shield lake in IISD Experimental Lakes Area, Ontario, Canada - Sep2016-L373-20m | ecosystem: Environmental > Aquatic > Freshwater...
AATTGTAACCACTGGCGCAAGTGTTCCCAACGCAAACTTTAATGCAAAACAAAATAATGAAGGGATCACTTGGGCCTTGCAGATCTGCCCCGATTGTATCGGGGATTTATAAAACAAATGTACCACTGGCGCAAGTGTTCCCAACGCAAACTTTAATGCAAATCGAAATAATGAAGGGACCACTTGTGCCTTGCAGATCTGCCCGATTGTATCGGGGATTTATAAAACAAATGTACCACTGGCGCAAGTGTTCCCAACGCAAACTTTAATGCAAAACAAAATAATGAAGGGATCACTTGGGCCTTGCAGATCTGCCCCGATTGTATCGGGGATTTATAAAACGAAAAGCCTTTTACATATACGCTGATCGAAATCAACAGCAGAATCAAATAATTTAAAAATAGTTTACATTTGAACTGACTATATTATCTAGCCCCTTGTAAAAATGAAATTATTTTATTCAGCAATCACACTATTATCAACCATGCTCTTCTCCTGCCACACTATTCCAAAAGGGATAACAGCCGTTCAACCATTTGATAAGACCAGGTACCTGGGCAAATGGTATGAAATAGCCAGATTGGATTTTAAATTTGAAAGAAATTTAAATAATACTACAGCAGAATATTCACTCCATACGAATGGTACTATTAAAGTGCTCAATAAAGGCTATAATACCAAAACCAATAAATGGAAAAGCGCCACGGGTAAAGCCAAATTTGTAAAGGAAGATACCATTGCCATGCTAAAAGTTTCTTTCTTCGGTCCCTTTTATGCCGGCTATAATGTAATTGCCATCGACCCCGATTATAAATATGCGCTGGTGGCAGGCAGTAGTGTAAAATATTTATGGATTTTATCGAGAGAAAAAAGCATTCCGGAATCAATAAAAAATAATTACCTCCAAATAGCACAACAATTCGGCTTTGCAATCAATGAACTGATATGGGTGCAGCAGGATAAATAAGCTTCTTATCAACTTCGCCAATTAAGCGCCCTCTTCTTAGCAACGTCTCTCCACTGGCGCAAGTGTTCCCATCGCAATCTTTAATGCAAAACGAAATAATGAAGGGATCACTTGGGCCTTATAAATCTGCCCCGATTATATCGGGGAATTATAAAACCAATTGTATCCTTCAAGCAAGATCTCTCCTCGGCTTGCCGTGGCTTGGTCTCCGACCAGCCACCATCAATTTTAAAAATAAGCTTCGCAATAATTCAATCAAAAAATATAGGTATAGGAAAAATACAATGCTTAGTGGTTCCGGCTGGTCGGAGACCAGGCCGGGCGTGGGCTGATTGAAAAGGAATGTGAAGAGACGTTGCTAAGAAAGAGAATTTTAAAATTTTTGTTAAAGCCTTTATTTTATCTCCGAAATATTTCGTAATTAAATAAAAGCCCCTAATTTTACACCTACAAAAGATTTCGTACATAAATATATATACCATGAAAAGAATATTTTTTATGCTTGGCCTTGTAGCATCAACAGGCATTGCAAACGCACAAGAACCAATTATCGTAGAAGGCAAACCACTGGATGGCGATGCAAAAAAATCGCAGGAGATAATCATTCGTCAAAAAGGCGATAAGGCCAATAAGTTTACCGTTGAAATCAATGGCGATAAAATATTGATCAATGGAAAACCGCTGAGCGAATTTAAAGATGCCGATATCAGCATCAATAAACGCAATATCATTATCAAAGATGGTAAGGATCAATTTTCGTTTAACCCCGGCGATATGGAGGTTTTCTTCAACGATAAAATGAATAATTTTTCCAGCGAACCAAGAGTAGCATTTTTAGGCGTGAAAACAGGATATAAAGAGGATGGACAGGATCGCCCTGCTGTAAACGGTGCCTATATTAATGAGGTTACCAAAGAAAGTGCGGCTGATAAGGCTGGCCTAAAAGAAGGCGATATCATTACTAAAGTAAATGATAAGGTAGTTGCTAGTCCAAACGACCTAACCAATATCATCCCTGCCTTCAAACCCAAAGAAGAAGTAACCGTTTATTATACCAGAGATGGAAAAGAAAAATTGACCAAGGTTGTTTTGGGCGAACGCGTAAATAACAATGCAATGGCCTATAGTTTTAAAGCGCCGAATGGTATGCAAAGGGGCTTATTAGTTCCAGCGCAACCACTTGCACCATTGCAACCCAATTTGGCTATGCCAAGAATAGAAAACTGGGACAAAGACCTTGAAGCCCCTCAGGCATTTGTTTGGAATGGAGATAATAATATGGAATTTGCTTTTAACCGCCGACCAAAAATTGGTTTAAAAATTCAGGACCTCGAAGAAGGCAGTGGTGTAAAAGTATTGGATACCGATAAGGATTCGCCAGCAGAAAAAGCAGGACTTAAAAAAGATGATATTATTACAGAAATAAATGGAAAAAAAGTGAGCAATACAGATGAGGCGCGTGAACAACTGAGTAACGAAGAAGAAAAAAATAAATATACCATTCAAGCCAAACGCGGTACTAAGGATATGAATTTTGAAATCAAGATTCCAAAAAAACTGAAAACGGCTAATTTATAAAGCCATCGAAAAACAAAGACCCCGGTTAATACCGGGGTTTTTTTATCCTTTCATTAGCAACCAACGCATAAAGCCCAATTGACTATTCCCTTACCTTTGCCCCTTGAATATGTTAGACAAATACGAAGCCGTAATTGGATTGGAAGTGCATACACAATTGCAAACACAGTCCAAATTATTTTGTGGCGATAGTGCCGCTTTTGGAGCAGCTCCCAATACACATATCAGCCCCATCACCATGGCACATCCAGGCACCCTGCCAAGGATGAACGAAAAAGCCATTGAATATGCAGTTAAACTGGGCAAGGCCCTTCACTGTTCGATTGAGCAGGTGAATTATTTCGCACGTAAAAATTATTTTTATCCCGATCTACCCAAGGGTTATCAGGTTAGTCAGCATACTACCCCAATTTGTAAAAATGGATATGTAAAGATTACCGTAGATGGCATTGAAAGAAATATTGTACTCAATCGCATACATATGGAAGAAGATGCAGGCAAGTCGCTGCATGATATTGATGCCGACTTTACCAGCATCGACCTCAATCGTGCAGGCGTACCCTTGTTAGAAATAGTTAGTGAGCCCGATATGCATAGCGGTGAAGAAGCATTTGCGTATTTGACCGAACTGCGAAAATTGGTAAGATGGATTGGCATCTGCGATGGCAATATGGAAGAAGGCAGCATGCGCTGTGATGCCAATATTTCTATTCGCTTAAAGGGCGCTACTAGCCTGGGCACAAGGGTAGAAGTAAAAAACCTCAATAGCATTAGAAATGTAAAAAGAGCCATTGAATTAGAGATCGAAAGATTGATTGAGATAACAGAAGCGGGTGGTACCATTCAACAAGAAACCCGCAGCTATAATGCGGACAATCATACTAGTTTTTCGTTGCGCTCGAAAGAAGAAGCCGATGACTACCGTTATTTCCCCGAGCCAGACCTTACTCCTTTTCATATTAGCGATGAATATCTACAATCAATCGCCGATAGTTTACCCATCTTACCTGATCAGTTAGAAAAAAAATACAGAGAAAGTTTACTGCTTTCTGACTATGATGCAGCTACGATTTGCAGCGATAAGGAAATGGTCGATTATTTTGAAGCCATCATTCAACATACCCACCATTACAAAGCGGCGGCAAATTGGATGCTGGGCCCAATCAAAAATTATTTGAATGAAAGCAGCATCGACATTGCTGATTTCATCATTCAACCAGCTACTATTGCTGCATTAATTCAATTGATAGAGGAAGGGAAAATTAGTTTCAGTAATGCTTCCAATAAAATTTTCAATGCCTTACTAAAGGCCCCTGAAAAAAACCCATTGCAACTAGCAGAGGAATTGAATTTGATACAGGAAAAAGATGCAGACTCTATTGAAAAATGGGTGGATGAAGTAATCAGTAATATGCCCGATAAAGTGGCGGCTTATAAAGCAGGCAAGAAAGCATTGATAGGCGTATTTGCAGGGGAAGTAAAAAAAATCAGCAAGGGCAAGGCCGACATGAAATTGGTGAATACCTTATTGACTGAAAAATTAGCACAATAAAATTTTAATAGCACAATCAACACACAATGAAAAAAACATTATCAATTTTTTGCCTGGTGATTTCACTGGTTGCCTGTAACAATAAAGTAGATCAGGGGAAAATGACCTTGAATGGTAATACTAAAAACTTTACCTCCTCGAAGGTTTTTTTAGAGCAATTGCATTTTGATGGCACACAGGCCGAATTAAAAGACAGCGCGGTTATTAGTAATGGCAGTTTCAGTATTGGCACCCGCTCTGCTCAAGAGGGCTTTTTTCGTTTACGCTTCAACGATATGGAGCAGGGTTTCCTTTTCATCGGCGATGCTGCTACTATTCAATTTACAGCTGATGCCAAACAATTAAATTTAGAAGGCCCTTCCTTTTCTTCTCCTGCCAATGCCTCTTTAAAGCAATTTATTAAATACAATGATAGTTTGGGAAAGCAATTGCAATTAGAAGCCAACGCATTGAATCAAATGCAACAACAAAGTGTTGCTCCAACGGATAGCGCTTTTATTGCTGCACAATCCAATTTTAATTCTTTAAAGGAAGGCCTTGCAAAATATTGTTTGCAATATTCAGATACCACCAAAAGCCCTGTATTGGCCCTGTTTACCTGTACTGCTGCTCCAGTTGGAATGGAAGGTTTTGAAATTCCCATGAATAAATTAGTGAAGCGTTTTCCAGATAATAAAGACATTGCCATGGCCCTTGCTTTTCTTAAAAAAGTGATGAGTAAAGACTTGCAGAAGCCAACAGCAGAAAGCGGACCAAGCGGACAAGTAAGTATTGGCAGCATGGCACCGGATATTACCATGAATGATGTGAATGATCAGCCTTTTTCTTTGAGTAGTTTGCGCAGCAAATTTGTATTGGTCGATTTTTGGGCCAGTTGGTGCAGTCCTTGTAGGATGGAAAACCCCAATGTAGTGGCGGCTTATAATAAATACAAGGACAAGAATTTTACGGTGTTGGGTGTTTCATTAGATAAGAATAAAGAAGCTTGGCTAAACGCTATACAAGAAGATAAACTGAATTGGTATCATATCAGCGATTTAAAATTTTGGAACAGTGCCGCAGTTGGATTATATGGTTTTGATGGCATCCCTTTTAATGTTTTAGTGAATCCAGAAGGGAAGATCATTGCAACAGGATTAAGGGGAGATGATTTATTAAATAAGCTTGAAGAGGTATTAAAATAATTTATTGTTTCATCTTTCTTGATTAAATAACAGGAAAATATTTAGGAACAATAAGGCATAAAAGAAGGGGCTATCAAAATTGATAGCCCCTTCTTTTATGTATGAGAAAAGTATTAATTGATGGTAAAAGTATACCTGCGTGGTTTATTCAAATCTAAAGTGATTGTTTTAGTACCTGCCTGAGCAGCACTTACAACAATATTAGCACCACCTTCTTCCAAGGTTCCGTTGGCACCATCATCACCATAGTTTAAGCCCCAGTCGCCTGTATTTCTGAATTTGAATTCACCCGCTACCAAGGTAGTAGTTACTTTCCAAACTTTGTTAACCGCATCATAAGTCATAGGTACATCATTACTCCAGTTAGCAGAAGCAGTTGGTGCATTACCTATAAGATTCCATGCGCATTTTTTTAAGTTATATGTCAGGGCAGTTTTATTGGCATTTACTTTATAGTAACCAACACCACCAGGCCATACTATATTACCGCCACTGGTGCTTAAAACTCCAGCGCTAGCACTTCCATAGTTGGTATGGTTCCAATCTGGATCAGAAGTGATTTTGAATTCAAAAGAACCAGGATTAGGAACGTTTACATAACCTTCGTAAGAATTAAAATCAGGAGAACCTAATTTCGGACAAGCGGCATCACTTGGAGACCAGCCTTGATAATCGCCCGGTACATACCAGAACACGATTAAATCGTAGGTACCGATATTTACTTTAGCGATAGCAGAATAAACTGGTAATGCAGCTAAACCAATAGAGGCTTTGATTCTAAAATCAATGTCCTGCGCGTTACCAGCGGTAACACCCAAAGAAATAGCCATACCGTTTAATTCACTTTGTTTGAAAGTACGGGTAGTGATATTGCTACCAAGATCTGTTTCTTTAAAAGAAGCAAAACTGGTTCCTGTTTTTGCATATTGTAGTTTGTAGTTTACTACAGCGGCATAACCATAATTAGCCTTTGTCCAGGTAAAAGTACCACCATCAGTAGCAGCGCCAGCCAATGTTAATGCAAAGGTAGCTGCAGACGGAGTTAATACGGGGGCGGTTCCGCCAGCGGTAGTAGCCTGTGTTTCGTCTTTTTTGCACGAAACAAAAAGCACAGCACCGAAAGCAACCAATGCGATTTTTTTAATTAAATTTCTCATATAAAAATGCTTTTATAAATTTTTAAAAATTAATAGCCTGTATTTTGAGACAGATTTGGATTAGCTGTTACATCTGAGCTAGGTAAAGGATATACTTTGTATTTCGCATTTACAGAACTTCCACCAGCAACGCCACCTTTCCAAGGCCACAAATAAGAAGCATCTACAAATTTGTCATAACGAACTAAATCTGTACGACGGTGTCCTTCCCAATATAATTCTCTTGCTCTTTCGTCCAAGATCCAATCAGTAGTTAAAGTACCTGCAGAAATATTTCCAGTAGCATTTCCAAAGGCCCTTGTTCTGATTAAATTTACATAATTCAATGCAGTAGCAGCATCACCACCTGTGCCACCTCTTAAAACGGCTTCAGCATAAACCAAGTACATTTCAGACAAACGGAATAAAGGGAAATCGATATCCACCCAAGTAAGACTAGAACCTGCGTTACCGCTGCGATTCACATTTCTATATTTGGTAATGGCAAAACCATCATTGAAGTTGGTTAAATCACCGATATTGATATTCTGACCTGATTGATAAAACTGAGCTCTGCGATCAGTTAAACCAGAATTATCAGGGAATTTATTTACAAAAGCACTGGTAGTTCTTGTACCATACCATCCACCATCGATACCATAGTTAGCAGCAGTCATGCTACCACCTACAGAAGCGTGTGTAAGGAAGGTAGTACCACCCCAGTTTTTGGTATTGTTACCATCATAGTTGATGGTTAAAATGAATTCACTGGTATTAAGTTGGTTATCGGACAACATCAACTGACGATAATCGGAGATCAAAGTATAAGGTTCAGCGATTACTTTTTTAGCATAAGTAACAGCTTCTGTATACTTGGTAGTACCGGTGTAAACACCTGCATTCAGGTAGATACGAGCCAATAAAGACCAGGCAGCAGCCTTATCTGCACGACCATATTCATTTGATTTAGGAGCAGCCAAATCTGCTTCAATTGCTTTCAATTCAGTTTCGATCCAGCTAAATAAAGCAGCCCTTGTAATTTGTTGTGGAGGTGCACTACCAATTTCTGTATTTTCATCAGCAAATGGTGGTTTACCAAACATATCCATCAAAACCCAATATTGATAGGCTCTTAGGAATCTTGCTTCGGCTCTGTATTTTTTGATATTGTCTGCATCAGCACCGCTAATACCTCTTCCACTTACTTTAGCATCGGTACTTTGACGGACGAAATCGTTACAAAGTGTAATTTGATATAAGGCTCTGTAATAAAGACCCTTGGTCATTGGGTTATCGCTGGTCCAATTCATTTTGTGAAAATCTTGAATACCAGGATCGCCCCAAGCTACTACCGCTTCATCAGTACTTAATTCCTGTGCTTTCCAGTATAAGCGAAGAAAATCGGATGTACCAGGATCAATTCCCTGAATATCACCGGAGCCTTCTCCGTTATTACCAGTAGTAGCAAAGCTACCATAAACTTTAGCCAGGGCTTGTTTGTAACCCGCAGCTGTTTTATACACTGTTTCGGATGTTACATCATTTGTAGGCAACAGGTCCAGCTTCTTGGCACAAGAGGCCAATATCAGGGCAACTGAGGCGCTAATAAATGTGAGTTTTAAAATATTATGTTTCATATAAAATCTTTTTGTGAGATGAATAAATTAAAAATCAAGATTTGCACTAAGTGAGAATGTTCTTGGTCTTGGATAGAAATTATTATCAATTCCACCATTTTGCTCTGGATCCAAACCTTTGTATTTAGTAACTACAAATACATTTTGAACATTAGCACTAACACGCAAACCAGCTTTATTGTTGATTATTTTTCCAAAATTATATCCCACATTGATATTATCCATACGTAGGAAAGAAGCATTCTCAACGTAATAATCAGACATATAATAGTTTTGTCCGTTACCACTCAAACCACTTTCAATCACATTGTGTGAACCATTGGCTAAATAACCTAATGGATTCAGGATATTACGTACTGTACCGGTGCTGCTAAATCTGTTATTGTATAGATAGTTGCCAACACTTGCTCTCATTACGAAACCTGCGTTCCAGTTTTTGTAGCTAACATTACTGCTTGCACCAAAATACATTGTAGGATCAACACTCTTAAAGCGATACAAATCTTTATCATTAATAGTACCATCGCCATTCAAATCAACATAAGCATCATCTACTGGTTTACCGGTATTGCTATTGTATGCTTGTTGAAAAACATAGAAAGCACCTCTGTTATAACCAACGGAATTGATTAAGATGCGGTTGCCTGTACCACCAGAAATACCACCAAATTGGTTACCTGGATAATTAGGGTCAGTTACTGCAGTCAGGTTGGTAATTTCATTTTTGTTATAAGTCATATTGAATCCCAAATCCCAAGTAATATTTTTATTTTTTACTGGAACAGTATTCAAAGTGAATTCCACCCCTCTGTTTTCCATATTACCTACGTTGGCAATAATTTCATTAGAGAAATTAGATCCAGCTGGCTGGCTGATTACGTTTAACAAATCTTTTGTTTTCTTGAAATAATAATCAACACTACCAATGATGCGGTTATTGATGAAACCGAAATCAAATCCAATATTCGTAGTGGCTGTTTGTTCCCATTTCAAGTTTGGATTGTATCCAGCAGGAGCAAAAGGTTGATAGTATGAACTACCGAACTGATATTGTGAAGTAGGGCTACCCAAAGAGTAGTTGGCTAAGTAAGAATAGTTGCCAATACCGTCTTGCTGACCAGTAACACCATAGCCTAAACGCAGTTTAAGATCGGTAACCACTTTGCTGTCTTTAAGAAAATCTTCTTCTTTCATTTTCCATGCAAATGCTGCAGATGGGAACCAACCCCAGCGATTGTCTTTTGCGAAACGAGAAGAACCATCTCTACGAATAGTAGCAGTAAATAAATACCTGCTCTTAACAGAGAAGTTCACCCTGCTATAATAAGATAATAACCTGTTTTCTGGAACATCATGCCAGAAAGTAGGAGTAGATACCAAGGTGCCATCGCTAGTATAATCAGAATAAGGAGTCCATTTGCCAGTAGCATCTGGTCTTGTTCCATTATAATAAATGGATTGGAAATCCTGATAAGAATAACCAGCCATTGCATCTAAGCGGCTATTGATTTGCTTGAAGTCTTTAACATAATTCAAGTAAATCTCAGAAAGCAAGTTTTGTTTTCTTTGTAAGTATTGGTTGTTAACACCACCATGAAACTTATTGCTTGCATCTTTGAAACGCATATAAACAGCAGCAGCGCTATCAGGAAGCACTACAGTTCCTTTACCACGACTTAAGTCGAAGCCTAAGTTAACATTCAAGCGCAATGCTGGTAAGAAATGGAATTTATAATCTAATTGTACATTACCTACTGTTCTGTTCACATTACTATTGTCCTCACGTTGGTTCAATAGACCCAATGGGTTTCTTGGAGCCAATGATTTTAAACCACTAACAGAAGAAGGATCTAACCACTCCCAATAAGAACCATATCTTTTTGAAGCACTCATCACCTCTTTAGTAGGATCAAAATTTACTGCTGCACCAATCGCGCCTTCGTCAGCAAATTTGGTTTGTGTATTGGTAGCTTTCAAATTCACATTCACAGCAAGATGGTCGTCTAAAAATTTAGGACTCAAATTGATAGAAGTAGATAAACGTTGTAAGTTACCAGTACGTAAAATACCATTTTGGTTTAAGTAACCTAAAGAAACCCTGTAAGGCATTGCACCTACAGAACCAGTTGCACTTAAGTTATTATCACTACCAATGGCTTGTTGATAAATTTCATCCTGCCAGTCGGTATTAGCTGTTCCCAATAATGCTTTTTGAGATGGATTACCATTGGCATTTACAAAATCACGGAATTCTTGTGGAGAAAGGATATCTGCTTTTTTAGAGATAACGCCCATTGAAAGGTTGGTATTAAAATTGAAAACGGCTTTGCCTTTTCTTCCTTTCTTAGTGGTGATGATAATTACACCATTAGAAGCCCTAGAACCATAAATAGCGGTTGCAGATGCATCTTTTAAAATGTTGAAAGACTCAATATCATTAGGGTTAATCAAAGACAATGGGTTAGCTGCGCCAGAGATTCCGTTGTTATCGACAGGTACTCCATCAATTACAATCAAAGGATCGTTACTAGCATTCAAAGAAGCACCACCACGAATACGAATAGTACTACCAGCACCTGGAGCACCACCGTTAGAAGTGATAGAAACACCCGCTACTTTACCGGCGATCAATTGATCAGGCGTTTGGATATTTCCTTTTTGGAAATCTTTTGCAGAAATAGAAGTAACAGATCCGGTAAGGTCTTTTTTACGAGCACTACCATAACCAATTACTACTACATCATTCAACTGAGTGCTTGTTTGCACGAAGCTGATGTCTACTGAAGCACCAACGGGCACTTGTTGAGGAGCGAAACCAACTGATGTAAATACCAGTGTGGTAGCACCAGCAGGTGCAGTTAACTTATAGGTACCATCAGTAGCTGTCTGAGCAGATACTTTGGTGCCCTTTACGTTTACTGTAACACCAGAAACAGGAGCGCCATCTTTGGAGTCAGTTACTTTACCGGTTACAACCGTTTGAGACCATGCTATTGTTGAAAACAGCATCAGTGCAAACGTTACCGATAAAACTTTGCGGAGTTTTGTTGTACTTTTTCTCATAACACAAACAATTATCGTTTTTTATTTATAAATACTAATGTGTATTTTTTACACAAATCAAATGTGTAAAACTTACGCAATATAGAGCTTTTTTCTGAAAATTAATATATTGTTAAACTTTTTTTTAATGTTTCGGGTGAACCGTTTTACAGTTTTGGCAGCAAGTACTAAGTCGTTACCCCATAAAGACAAGGGCTTTTAAAATTTTGCTGCTTCTTTTCAATTAAAAATCTATACCCACCCATTTTTTCTTCTTTTTCTCGTATTTCTCGTAGTTAAATTTATAAAGCTTCCCGGGCCGATGTGGCACCGATTGCTCCATTTCATTTAAATCAATCAGAAAATCCATCGAGAAAAACTTTTTGCGGAAATTCCGGCGGTCCATCTTAATATCTAAAATGGCTTCATAAAGATTTTGCAAGTCTCTGAGCGAGAATTTTTTAGGCAGCAGATTAAAGCCCAGCGGATGTTCCTGTATACGCTTTTGCAGCCAACGATAGCAATTGTCAAATATTTCCTGGTGGTCAAAAGCCAAATCAGTGACGGTTTTTATATCATGCCAGTGCAACTCATTGTCTAATATTTTTAACTTATGGTGCTGCACATTAATAAGTGAACAATAGGTAACGGTAACCACCCTGCCTGCAGGATGACGGCTAACAGTACCAAAAGTATGCACCTGCTCGAGGTACACATCGCTGAGTCCGGTTCTTTGCTTTAAAATCCTGTAGGCCGATGCATCCAAATCCTCTCGGGGCTGCACCAAATCGCCCAATAAACTCCATTTGCCCATGAATTTTTTCAAATCACTTCGAATCAGCAAGACCTTCAGTTTGTTTTCATCAAATCCAAAAATCACACAATCAACCGAGAGTGCTATCCGATTGCTGCTTTCCACTTCCGACTGAACGACAGATAGCGTCTTAATATGTTTACTTGATTTATCTGATTCTGTAGGTGGTACTACCATATTATAGAAATTTGATTGAATTATTGTTTAATAAACTGCGTAAAATGTTTTTTTCCATTTTGTTCCAGTACAATAAAATAAGTTCCGCCAGGCAAGGATTTTAATGCACTATTCATATTCAGCTGATAGGCCCCTTTGGGTTTGGTACCAGCGAAGAGCGTTTGCATTGATTGCCCCATTATATTCGATAGTTGAATGCTGATTTTTCCAGTGGCGGGTAAAATGTATTTTAAAGTTCCGATGGAATTTGCCGGGTTGGGATACAATTGCAAGCCCAATCCGTTTGTAGGATTGATTACTTCTGTGATACCCGTGGTAACTACACCTCCAGCTATCAACTGACTGGTATACACTCTATATTCGCCAGGTTGTAAGTTGATGGTTTGGGCTGTACCCGTTGCGGTGAAAGTAGTTCCAGACAGATAATCGTACCAGGTGCCCGCACTCGGGAAACTAATACTGATGTCCTGCGCTGTTACATCAAAATTACCAATCACTACCAATCCCATGTCAGGATGATTGATGATGATGGATTTGCGCAAATCATTGCCCAAGGCGCCCGTCATATTATTGGCCTGAAATACAGTAGGCTTGGCTGCCCTTAATCGGTTCAAAGAAGCCACTACGTCGTATATGCGTTTCCGTACTATTTGTGTTAGGTATCCCCAACCGGTAGGTTTTGGATCCAGCTTACATTGATCACTACCGTATGGAGTGGGCACAATTCCATTCTGACATTGGAAAATAGAAATATCATCTCCTAACTCCCCAAATTGCCAAATCATTTTAGGACCTGGTATCATCAACAAGAAGGCCTGCATCGCTTCTGTTCTGCTTAATGCGGTCGCAAGATTTTTTACATTGTGCGCCGCGTTGGTAGCATTGCCAAAGGTTATGTTCTTATACATGATCCTTTCTTCATCATGACTTTCGGCATAGGTAACCAAGTGTGGTTGACCCCAACCTGTTCTGTTTTTATAATACCCACGACTAATATCTGAATTGGTATTATAACCCATTGTATTCTGGTTATAGGCATCCGTCATTTTACCCCACAACAACATCCCCCGTCCTGCCAGATCTGCTTCTTCATCATCATTACTCAAATGCTCTAAAATATTAATGGAGCCCGCAGATACAACCTGCGTAGAATCGTAATAACGTTGTAAGGTAGCAACCCTACTGGCATCATAGGTATTCCAACAACCTACATTCCCGCCACAATTGGTTTGGGTAAATCCTTTCGAAAGGTCCCAACGAAATCCATCCAAACGATATTCGGTTAGCCAATGCCGTATGAAGCGCGCAACATGGTATTTAGTAGCTTCCGAGGAATGGTTAAAATCATTGAACACACTGAATGGATGGGTAGCTGTTTCATTAAAGTAAGGACTGCCGGCAGCTGGTCTGCTCAAGGCTGCATTCCAATATAATTGTGCTAAGGGACTCAATCCGGTAGCATGATTGAATGCCACATCCATAATTACAGCAATACCTTTATTATGTGCTTCATCTATGAATTTTTTCAAAGCATTTTTAGTGCCATAAGCTTTATCGGGTGCAAAAAAGAAATCGGGATTATAACCCCAGCTACTATTGCCCTCAAATTCATTGAAAGGCATTACTTCAATGGCATTCACGCCCAGGTTCTTTAAATAATTTAGTGTATCCGTTACCGTTTGCCAGTTGCTATTGGCCAAAAAGTCTCTAACCAATAATTCGTACACCACTAGGTTTTTCTTATCTGGTCTTGCATATGAATTGCTCGTCCAGGTATACCCCGGTGCATTGGTTTGAAAAGTACCCACCAGTCCTGTTGTATTGCCAGTTGGGTAAGGCGGCAAACTAGGGTAAGTAGTTGCTGATATATATTGATCATTGTCGGGATCCAAAACCAATTCAGTATAGGGATCGGTGGTTTTTAAAGCACCGTCTACCAAGTATTGAAATTTATAAATGGTACTAGGTGTTAGTCCGGTAATGGTTACCCAGTATCTATTGCCATCAGGCGTGCGATTCATTTGATAGGCACAAGCTGTCTGCCAATTTGAAAAATCGCCAATGGCTACTACATTGTTTTTATTAGGTGCATATAACACCAGCGTTACCGAAGTATTGCCTGCTAAATAATTGATGCCATCTTGTACACCCGCTGGCAAGGCCGCCGTAACAGTAGCAGGTGCTACATAAAAATTAAATGAATCTTTTTTGATGCCGCTGCCATCATTGCCTTCCAGCATAATCGTTTGATTACATGAACTGGTAATATTAGCGGAAGCAGTAATGGTATTGGCGGCTGCGGCGGTACCAAAACTGGTACCGTTTAATTTTAAATTAAGAGCCGAGTTAGCAGAAGCCACTCCTGTTACACTTACTGTACCACCCAAGGCTACATTGATGGGCTCTACCCAGGGAATAAAACGGGGTTCAAAGGTTGGGAGGTTGATGCGCACTGCATATTCCGAACTGCCATATACAGGAATGAACATATCACTGTTATCGCTATTGGCTTGTTTGATACTATTATTGCCATTGGCATTTCTAAAGAGGATATTCACTTTGCGAATCGTTTCGCCCGCTGGCACTGCAAAAAAACTGCGAATATTCGTAATGGTATATTGGTATTTATTACCGCCTAATGGAGTGGCTTTAGCGGCTGCATCGGTAGATCCCCAAGTAAATTTGGTGTATTTCCAATCACCAGGACCCGTACTCAAATTGGTATTAACGCCCACATGTACATAGATATTAGCGCTATTGCCCCCCTCATAATTCATCAAAACCTGGTTGCCTTTGGAACAATCCACTGTAATGACCAAGGTTGAATTATCAACCGGAAATTCAGGTGACCAGCTCAATAAACGTTGCGAAAAAGAAGAAAATGCGCTGAGTAGCAGGCTTATGAAAAGCAGACTTTTTTTCATGTGCAGGCAATTTTAATGTGTAAAATACACACATTTTCCCTAAGCACAAAGGAATGTTGGTTTATTTACCAAAAACAAGCTCTCCATTGATATAGGTAGCCAGCACTTTGGTCTTTAAAATGTCCTCCGATTTACAATGCATCAAATCGGTATCAAGAATGATGAAATCTGCTGCTTTTGATTTTTCGAGACTCCCTTTTTCTTTTTCTTCAAAGCTTCCTTTTGCTGCCCAAAGGGTCATCCCCCACAAGGTTTCTTTTCGGCTCAATGCATTTTCAAACTGAAAGCCCTCGGCTGGAAATCCCTGTGCATCTTGACGGGCAACCGCGGCTAAAAAAGTTTTGAATGGCGATATGTCTTCTACTGGAAAATCCGTTCCTAATGGAATCCATCCATTTTGATCCAATAATTGTTTGTAGGCATAGGCGCCCTTCACACGACTATGACCCAATCTTTGTTCGGCCCAATACATATCACTGGTGGCATGGGTAGGTTGTACACTGGGTATGATGCTATATTTTCCAAAATACCCGAAATCGGCGGTATCAATAACCTGGGCATGTTCTATCCGCCACCTGCGGTCGTTCTTGGCTTTGAGTACTTGGGCGTATACTTGCAAGATCATTCTGTTGCCACTATCCCCAATAGCATGCGTGTTTGCCTGAAATTGGGAAGCATAAATCAAGGGAATTATTTTTTCAAAATAAGCACGGTCCTTCAGTAAAAAGCCCTGCCAGCCTGGTTTATCAGAATAAGGTTGCAACAAACAAGCGCCTCTACTACCCAATGCACCATCGGCATATAATTTAAATCCATTTACATTTAATCGCGCTGTTTTATAGGGACCCTTTTTTAAATAATAGGCATAGTTGAGCGAATCGTCGGACAACATGATATTTAATTTCATTTTAAGGATGCCCTCTTTTTGTAAAGCATCTATCCTGTCTACATCATTTTTATTGAGTCCACAATCAACAATGGTGGTGAGTCCCATGGCATAGCAATGTGCTGCCGCTTCTTTTAATGCCGTGGCATATTGTTCCCTTGTGGGTGGTGGTATAACTGCATATAATAAATCCTGCGCATTGTCGATTAGGATGCCTGTGAGTTGACCATTGATGGTTTCCACGGTTCCACCTTGAATACTTTGCCCTGGTTGAATCCTAGCCAATTTCAAGGCTTGGTCATTGGCAATCAGTGCATGTCCATCTATTCGCACTAATACAATTGGATGATGGGGGAATTTTTTATCCAAAGAATCTTTATTGGGAAATTCTTTTGATGTCCAGTCGTTTTGATCCCATCCTCTTCCTTGAATCCAGCTACCCGCCGGAATATTTTTTCTTTTTATAAAATTGGCTACGCTGTCCAAACATTCCTGCCAGCTCTTAGTGCCGCTCAGATCTACCTGTTGTAAACTAAATCCATAATTTACAAAATGCCCATGTGCATCAATAAGGCCAGGATACAAAAATTTGCCGGCTGCTGAAATCATTTTTTCTGCCTCATATTCCTTGAGTATTTCATCATCGGTACCAATGGCTATTATTTTACCATCTCTGATTACCATGGCCGTAGCGGTATCAAAAGCAGCATTGGCGGTATAGATATGCGCATGATGAATAATCAGGTCGGCCTTTTGTCTAAACTTACAGGCTGATACAGCCATTCCCATAGAAACCACTGCTATTATAACCGATTTATGAAAGGACAATAAATACATAATGAAAATGATTAAGCCCAAAAGTAATAAATAGCCATTTGATTATTTAATTTTACCGACGCAGTAAAAATTATGTATCAAGAAGAACAAGTAAAACAGTTGCTCGCCACTAGCCTTGAATGGTTAAAGGCCATCGGCAGTGCTGCCCTTGCCGAGAAGCTGGGTACCGAAACAAATCAATTGAGGAATATCCTTCGTTTTCATGAGTATCGCTATTATAACCAAAACGATCCCATCATCAGCGATACCGAATATGACCAGCTTTATAAATTATTAGAGCAATACGAAAAGCTACATCCCGAAGCCATTACCGCCGATTCTCCTACACAAAGAGTGGGCAAGGGTTTGATAAAAGATTTTCCAAAAGTGCAGCACTTGGTACCCATGCTTTCATTGGAGAATAGTTATGATGCCGATGATCTGCTGGACTGGGATCGAAAGGCCAGGGAAGGCAGTGGACTGCCCGTCATTGAATACTGTGTGGAGCCTAAGTTTGATGGAGCCAGCATTTCGCTAATTTATGAAAACGATTTATTCACCCGTGGTGCTACCCGTGGTGATGGTGTAACGGGCGATGAAATCACTATTAATACCAAGCAAATTAAATCGCTTCCACTTTCTGCTATTTTCGGTGAATGGGGTATACAACAAATTGAAATAAGGGGAGAAGTGCTGATGAATAAAAATAATTTTAAGGCATACAACGAAGGGTTGATGGAAGAGGGCCTTCCCCCATTGGCCAATCCGCGCAATGCTGCTGCTGGCAGTCTTCGAATCAAAGACACGGCAGTAGTAGGCAAGCGCAACCTGGAAGCTTTTTTATACCATGTTAGTTATCTTGCTGCAGATACAACAGCAACGAATACACGAAAAATGCCCAGCACCCATAGTGGCATGATTGAAATGCTTTGGTCGCTCGGGTTCAAGAGCCCTAAAAATGAGATCCGCGTATTGAAAGGCATCGACCAAGTGATTGCCTATGTACAGGATTTTGAAATGAAGAGAGATGCCTTGCCGTATGAGATTGATGGAATGGTGATTAAAGTGAATGACCTTGCGCTGCAAGAAAAATTGGGCATGACCAGTCACCACCCGCGTTGGGCCATTGCCTTTAAATTCAAAGCCCGACAAGCCAGTAGCCAACTCTTGGAAGTAGAATACCAAGTAGGAAGAACGGGTGCTGTTACGCCGGTTGCTAAAATAGCTCCCGTGAATGTAGGTGGGGTAACGGTGAGTAGCATCAGTATTCACAATGAAGAATACATCAAAGAAAAAAACCTTTTGCTGGGCGATCATATCCTGATTGAAAGAGCAGGAGATGTAATACCGCAAATTGTAAAATCCTTTCCCGAATTAAGGAAGGGAGCGGAGAAAAGCATTCAATTTCCAACCAGCTGCCCTGTTTGTGATCACCCCTTATTCAAAACAGCAGATGAAGCAGTTTGGCGTTGTACCAATATTAATTGTCGGGCACAGGTAATTGAAAGAATCATTCATTTTGTGAGTAAGGATGCCATGGATATACGCAGTTTTGGTGATGCCAATGTGCGCAAGTTTTATGAAATGGGATTTTTGAAAGATATTCCCGGAATTTATCAGTTGCCCTTTGATCAAATCAGGCAATTGGAAGGCTTTGGAGGAAAGTCGATTCAGAATTTACAATTGGCCATAGAAGCCAGCAAAACACAGCCCTTGCACCGGATAATTTATGGATTGGGCATTCGCTATGTAGGGGAAACCACGGCTAAAACACTGGCGAATGCGGTAGATCATCTATTGGATTTTTCCCGCTTTTCGATCGAGGACTTACAAGCGCTAGAAGATGTAGGTATCAAAGTAGCCAATAGTATCCAGGCATTTTTTAGTGATGCCGAAAACCTAACATTATTGAAAAAATTAGAAGCATTGGGGATTGGACTAAAAAATGAAATGAAGGAATTTCACCCTGATGCGGCACTGGTTGGCAAGACTTTTCTTTTCACAGGCACCCTTACACGCTTAAAAAGATCGGAAGCGGAAGAAAAGGTAGAGTTGAACGGAGGAAAAATACTGGGGGGCGTTAGCAGTAAGCTAGATTATCTCGTAGTGGGGGAAGAGGCAGGCAGTAAATTAGAAAAGGCCAAAAAGATTGCTACCATTAATATAATTTCTGAAGAAGAATTCATAAAAATGTTGCCTTCTTAACTAAAATAAATTTACATTTATATCTAAACTTCATTTTTTGAAAAAGATGCGCTCGTGTAAAACCGTTTTTTGCATGAACTCAAATCCTTAAAATCTATTTTATGGTCAAAAAACTTACTGGTGAACAATGGAAACAAATTCAGTTTTCTGGTCACAAATCACTTCGTAACAAGTATGCTGTTTCTTCATTAGGCAGAGCAGCTAGTTACAGTACTTCATTGGAAGAAGATGGAAAATTATTGCGTGGTTCCATTACATCAGGCTATCGCACACTGAACCTGCACATTGAAGAAAGCAATGGAACCATTTATATCCATAGAGAAGTAGCTAAACATTTTTGTAAGAAAAAATCTCCAAAGGATAAGTATGTGATTCATGTGAATCATAAGAAAACTGATAATAGTTATAAAAACTTGAAATGGGCTAATCTGGAAGAAGTTAGCAAACACCAACAAAAAAGTCCAGCCAAGTTGGCTTATAAAAAGGTACAGGCTTCTCGTACCAAGGGTCTTAAGTTGAATGCCGATCAGGTGAAAACTATCAAGTCATTGATTTTTGATCCAAAAAGAAAACTTACCTATAAGCAATTGGCTAAAAAATACAAAGTAAGCGAAATGACCCTCTACCGCATACGAAGCGGTGAAAACTGGGGAAAAGTTAAAAAATAAAACATCTTAAAAGGAAGCAATTGCTTCCTTTCTTTTTTTGACATTTGCCTTTCTTAAATCAATCATATGTTAGCAGCTGGTTCTATTAAATTTCTAAAAGACTTAAAGAAAAACAACGATAAAGCATGGTTTGATCAAAACCGCAAAGCCTATGAAGCAGCGCGTGCCGATTTTATTCAGCTTACACAAGGTTTGATTAATGCCGTTGGAAAATGGGACCCTGCCATTGGTATATTGGAACCCAAGCAATGTATTTTTCGAATCAATCGAGATGTGCGGTTTAGTAAAAATAAAAGCCCCTATAAAACCAATATGGGCGCTAGCATTAATGCAGGTGGCAAGAAGATCAATAATGCAGGCTATTATTTTCATTTTGAACCAGGCAATAGTTTTGTGGGAGGTGGTTTTTATATGCCCGAAGCTGCCGATCTTGCTAAAATCAGACAAGAGATAGATTATAGTTTTGACAGTGATTTCAAAAAAATAATCAGCCATAAAAAATTCAAAACGGTTTTTCCCAATGGCGTTGAAGCGGTAGCTGCTCTCAGCCGACCACCCAAAGGCTATGATGCCGAGCATCCGGCCATTGATTTTTTAAAAATGAAGGGGTTTATTGTCACCAGGCCCATTTCAGACGCCGAACTACAAAACAAACAGTTGATTAGCGAGCTCAATAATAGTTTCGCTGTCATGAAGGATTTTATCGATTTCTTAAACAGGGCCCTGGACTAAAAAAATGGCCAGTGATAAAAATCACCGGCCTTGCTTACCTCTGAAACCACAAGAAAAATCTTTACTTATTAATATATTAATAAATAGTATTATTTGTAGACAGGTTACTGTCAATGTCTATAGTTGTAAGGGGGGGATTTCAAAAATATTGGAATAATAGAGATAACCGAGCAGGTTGTAAAAGTAATCCATTTCGCCCTAAAATGACAATTTTCCTATATGTTTTTATGAATTACTACAAAGCCTGAATATTTTATCTCCGTTTGGCTTGCCGCAACGGCATAAATGATAGCTTTGTAATTATACATTGAATCCTTTCAATATGGCCGTACATTTTCACTTGCTCAAAGTAAAATCTATCAGAAAAGAAACTGAGGACTGTGTATCTATTGTATTGGATATACCAGACCAGGTTTCCCCTGCATTTTTGTTTACCCATGGGCAAAGCTTAACACTGCGTTGCAAAATCGATGGCCAGGAAGTTAGGCGTACTTATTCTATTTGCGCCGCTCCCTTTGAAAAAGAACTGAGGGTGGCAATTAAAAAAGTAACCGGTGGCTTATTTTCAACACATGCCAATGAAAGGTTACAAGTAGGTGATGTATTGGAAGTAATGGAACCAGTGGGCAAATTCAATACAGCCCTGCATGCTACCAACAAAAAAAATTACTTGGCCATTGCGGCAGGCAGTGGTATTACTCCCATTCTTTCTATTATAAAAACAACCCTTCAAACGGAGCCTTCCAGCAGTTTTACCTTGGTATATGGCAACAAAACAAGCCGTTCCATTATTTTCTTTGAGGAGCTAGAAGGAATCAAAAATAAATACCTCCATCGTTTTCAGTTGCTGCATGTTTTAAGCCGTGAAAAAATGGATGCCGATATTAATCATGGCAAAATCAATGAGGGGAAATTAAAAGATTTACAAGCTTTGATTGATTATGCAAACATGGATGAAATTTTTATTTGCGGACCCGAAGAAATGATTTTTTCATCAAAGGATTTTTTAGAACGCAATGGCATTGATGGTAAAAAAATTCATTTTGAACTTTTTGGTAGTAAAGGTATTCGAAAAACTACCATGACACAATCAACAGAATCTGGATCAGCTAATAAAAGTTCAGTCACCATCAAATTAGATGGCAGGAGTTTTGAATTCGCATTGGGCTATAATGAGAGCAATATCTTAGATGCTGCATTGAAGCAAGGGGCCGATTTACCTTTTGCCTGCAAAGGCGGTGTTTGTTGTACCTGCAAAGCAAAATTACTAGAAGGGGCGGTAAAGATGGATGTGCATTGGGGTTTGGAACAAGAAGAAATTGAACAAGGTTATATTCTTACTTGTCAAAGTCACCCAACAACCGATCAACTACTTATTGATTTTGACATCAAATAATACTTGCTTGCATATCCCGTTCATTAAGCTGCGAATGCTGTACGATGCCTATACCAAGAGTGGGTATTGAAGAATTGTGCTGATTAAATAAATTTACATTCTGCTGACATTGATATTCAGAAAGAGTAATAAATTTGTGCTCTTATACAACTGCTAATCTCATAAAACATCCCCGGTATTAGAACATTAATCATTAAACCCTTTCGGCCTAATGATTTTCCCCTATTACGAATGCCTTATAGAAATTTGGCATTTAAGATGGAATGGGTGAATTCGGTAGGTAACAATAAGAAGCAGCTAGTTTGGGCTGCTTTTTATTTTTAAGTAAGGTGGGTTACACTTAATAGATTTAACTAATTTTGAAAGATAAACCCTTCGATTATGCTTGTGCAGGATATGGAACAAATATTCCAGGATAAAATTGATCGTGAAATAAAAATTGAGCCCAAGGATTGGATGCCCGAAGCTTATCGAAAAACCAATCTACGGCAAATTAGTCAGCATGCACACAGTGAAGTAGTAGGCATGTTACCAGAAGGCAACTGGATAAGCCGCGCTCCTTCTCTAAAAAGAAAAGCCATTTTATTGGCCAAGATACAAGATGAAGGGGGGCATGGTTTATATCTATATAGTGCAGCAGAAACGCTTGGCTTTAGCCGCGATGAAATGATTAACGACCTACTGAGTGGCAAGGCTAAATATTCTTCCATTTTTAATTATCCCAGTCTTAGTTGGGCCGACATGGGTGCCGTCGGATGGTTGGTGGATGGTGCTGCCATCCTCAATCAGGTGATGCTTTGCCGTACTTCCTATGGGCCCTATGCCAGGGCGATGGTACGTATATGCAAGGAAGAAAGCTTTCATCAAAGACAGGGATTTGATGCCTTGTTGGTATTAAGTCGTGGTTCGAAAGAACAAAAAGCCATGTGCCAAGATGCCATCAATCGTTGGTGGTGGCCCAGCTTAATGATGTTTGGTCCTAAAGACAGCGAAAGTACCAATAGTGATCAAAGTATGAAATGGAAAATCAAAAGAAAAACCAATGATGAATTGCGGCAACAATTTGTAGATATGATTGCAGAGCAAATTAAAACACTTGGTATGGTTTTGCCTGATCCTGCATTAAAATGGAATGAAGCAAGAAAGCATTATGATTTTGGGGCGATCAACTGGGAAGAATTTTGGAATGTAGTAAAAGGCAATGGCCCTTGCAATAAACAGCGACTGGCGGCAAGAAACAAAGCACATGATGAAGGTGATTGGGTTAGAGAAGCAGCCAAACAATATGCAGAGAAAAAAAGAAATCGAGCAAAAGAGCAAGCTGCTTAAATTCCTTTTACATTGAAACAACTATTCATTATTTAATTAATCCATATTACCATGAGTTTTCAAATCATTAAACACTATTACGGCGATATTCCCGAAGAAAATAGTGGCAGTGGCATCGAAAAAAAAGAAGTGGTTAAAACAGCGTGGCCACTATGGGAAGTATTTATACGAAGCAAACAAGGGCTTGATCATAAACATGCTGGTAGTCTTCATGCCGCAGATGCAGCCATGGCCATTGAAAATGCGCGAGACGTTTATACTCGTCGCATGGAAGGAGTAAGCATTTGGGTGGTGGAAAGTATATACCTGCATGCTAGTAATCCAGATGAAGCAGAAAGCTTATACGAACCGGCCAATGATAAAATATATAGGCATCCTACTTTTTATCAATTGCCCGATGAAGTAAACCATATGTAAGTTCACATTGAAGATTTAAACACATGCATTCTAGCTTAATAGATTATACAATACATCTTGCCGACAGCACACATATTTTATCACAAAGAAATAGTGAGTGGTGTGGACACGGACCTATCTTGGAACAGGACATTGCCATTACTAATATCAGTCTCGATTTATTAGGACAATCCAGAAATTTTTATCAATATGCTGCCAGCCTAATGAACAATGATACCAATGAAGATCAATTGGCCTATATGCGATCCGAAAGGGAATATAAAAATCTATTGCTGACCGAACAGCCTAATACCGATTGGGCGCATACGGTTTTGAGGCAATATTTTTTTAGTCAGTTTCAGTTTTTACTTTTCGAACAATTACAAAATCATAATGATCCACAATTGGCGGCCATTGCTGCCAAATCGCTGAAGGAAACAACTTATCACCTGCGCTGGAGCGGCGAATGGGTGATTCGTTTAGGAGATGGCAGTGAGGAAAGTCATCAAAGAATGATTATTGCCATGGATGCCTTGTGGGCCTATACAGGAGAAATGTTTATAGCTACCCCATACGAATTGATTAGTGGTATTGATTTTAAAGCTTTAAATGAAAACTGGTTAGCCAAGTTACAACTACTGTTAGCTGAAGCAAGGATACCCATTCCTGAAAACACCTATTTTCAAACAGGTGGTAAAACTGGTACACATACCGAACACCTGGGTTTCATACTCACCGATCTGCAATACATGCAAAGAACTTATCCCAATTGCGAATGGTAAATTCCATGGAAACTGAAGAAAATAAAATAAGGCAGGTACTCGAAAAGATTGCTGATCCCGAAATACCCGTATTGAGTATAATGGACTTGGGCATCATCAGAAGTATAACGTTATCGAATACACGCAATTTAGACAACCCTACCGTCACCATTGGCATCACCCCTACATACAATGGTTGTCCCGCGGTGGATATGATTAATATGGAAATTCGATTAGCTCTATTAGAAAATGGCTATACTGATATACGCATTGAACAAGTTTTATCACCAGCCTGGACCACCGATTGGATGACAGCAGTGGGTAAAGAAAAATTAAAAACCTATGGTATTGCTGCCCCAGATAAAAAATTTACTATCCCTGCCGATGGCGTAGAATGTCCGCAATGCAATGCGCGTAATACCCGACTAATCAGTGAGTTTGGCAGCACCGCCTGCAAGGCGCTCTATCAATGCAATGAATGTTTGGAGCCCTTCGATTATTTTAAATGTCACTAATGCAATTGTATAAGGGAATCTTGCAGCTATTCCGTTGTTACCTTTTACCTATTCATGGCCATTGTTTGTAACCCAAATACCCAATATCTTTGAAGGGTAAATCTGTTGTTATGTCATCTATATTATTCGAAATCAGAAATGGGGTCGCCTTTATCACATTGAACAGGCCCGAGAAATTTAATTCCTTTAACCGTGAAATGGCGCTTAACTTACAGGCAAGGCTAGACGAATGTGCATCCTTGCATGAAGTAAGAGCCGTTTATATCACTGGCGCAGGAAAGGCATTTTGTGCTGGCCAGGATATTGGAGAATTAGTAGGCGATCACCCAATAGCAATGGCGCAAATTTTAAGCGAGCATTATAATCCCATTGTAAAACGCATTAGAAATTTACCCAAGCCGGTAGTAGCGGCTGTTAATGGGGTGGCTGCCGGCGCTGGTGCCAATATCGCTTTGTGTTGCGATATCGTGGTTGCCAGTCTTTCGGCAAGTTTCATTCAGGCTTTCAGTAAAATAGGCTTGATTCCCGATAGCGGCGGCACTTTTACCCTTCCTCGCTTAGTGGGTTGGCAGAAAGCATCTGCACTCATGCTAACAGGTGATAAACTAAGTGCTTTTGATGCTGAAAAAATGGGCATGATTTATAAAGTAATTGTAGATGATTTATTTGAAGAAGAAAGTAAAAAAATAGCATCGGATCTTTCGCAAATGCCAACAAAGGGATTGGCGTATACCAAACATGCATTGAATCATTCATTTGCTAATGACTGGGAACAACAACTGCTATTGGAAGACGAATACCAGCAAAAAGCAGCCCAAACCCAAGATTATACAGAAGGGATTGCAGCATTTACGGAAAAAAGAAAACCGCATTTTAAAGGCAACTGATTTATCATTTTAAAAAACAAACAATGCATAGTCCCTCCGAAGTGGTCGACCACATGATGAAAAATGATTTGTTTTCGCAATGGCTGGGTATTTCAATAATTGACATTAAAGAAGGCTTTAGCAAAATAGAGATGAAGGTGAGACCCGAAATGGTTAATGGTTTTGGAATTGTGCATGGTGGTATTGCTTTTTCATTGGCAGATAGTGCATTCGCTTTTGCATGTAATAACCGCAATGTTTTATCTGTAGCTTTAGATACTTCCATCAATTTTATCAAACCCGTGTCGGTAGGCGATCAGCTAACCGCTGTTGCTGAAGAAATACACAATGGCCGAACTACTGGCCTCTACCATATCGGTATTTACAATCAATCAAAGCAATTGGTGGCACAATTTAAGGGACTTTGTTATCGTACCACCAAACCGCTCATTGCCTAGCAATATACCATTAGTTCACAGCAGCAATCTTTATTAATATGATTTACCAATTCAAAGGATATATACCGGTGGTAGACCCTAGTTCTTTTGTACATCCGCAAGCAGCAGTAACTGGCAATGTGATTATTGGAAAGGATTGTTATATCGGCCCAGGTGCAGCACTACGTGGCGATTGGGGTCAAATAATTTTGGAAGATGGTTGTAATGTACAGGAAAATTGCACTATCCATATGTTTCCAGGCGTTACTGTTTTGTTGAAAGCCGGAGCACATATAGGACACGGCGCCATCATACACGGGGCAAGCATTGGAAAAAATAGTTTGATTGGCATGAATGCCGTTATCATGGACAATGTTGTGATTGGAGATGAATGCATTGTTGGCGCGCTGAGCTTTGTAAAAGCAGATAGTGTTTTCGAACATAGATCACTGTTAGTTGGCAACCCCGCAAAAAAAATAAAAGAAGTAACAGATACCATGCTAGACTGGAAAGCAGAAGGAACAGCACTCTACCAAGCATTACCTAAAGAGATGATGGAGGATTGGAAAGTTTGTGAGCCACTTCGAAGCATACAGGAAATGCCCCCTATTCAAGCGGCACATTATACTACCTGGAATGAAAGAAAAGGATAGGTCAATTTACTTTCACCATATCTTTCAAACAAAAATCCTCATCAAACATAGGATGGGTACGTGTTTTATAATGAAACTCCAGCATTTGTTTCAAGGCTTTACCACTGTGTACAATACGGGATGTAAAATGTTCGGCAAGGGGTAATATGGAAAGCGTATCGTTTGCAAATTGTAATTCTGCAATATAGGTTCTTGCATTAATTTCAATATTCAAAAACTGACGGCCCAATAAAGCACTCATAGAGGCGCTGCCTTTAACCGTATCGTTGTTAACAATACGAAAGGGCTTTAATTCGTCGAGATAACCAGTAAAGGCGATATTGTATTCCGTTTCATTTTTTTTGCTGAGGATAAGTTTAACCGGCTCTTCTCTTTCAGTTCCCGGCTTTTTTACAAAACAAGCCCAATTGCCCAACAATTCATCTTCCACGTAAATACTGGGCACATCGTCAAGTTTATAAGAGGAAGAATATGGACATCCTGCCAGCAAAAGGGAATACCCCAAACACGTTATGTAACATAAACGTTTCATGGTGATCTAATTCCAACTACAATATAAAAGTAATCAAGCAATAGAACGACGTCAATACAAAGAATTCCTTACAAGATAACTTTATTTTGTAAGGATACTTATAGGTAATCAAATGCTGCCTACTTTTTCAGTAGGGCCCCTAACCATCCGCCAACTTCCATCATCCAGGCAATACCAAGGTGCACCATCAATCCACCCCAAATACTGCGCGTATTAAAACTTACAATACCTAAAAGCAATCCACCCCAAAAACTACTGATGGCTTCTCCCAATGGTTTACCAAAATGAATAGTACAATAAAAGCAAGCTACTGGTACAATACATTGTTTGCCACAAATATTTAATAAAGCAAGAATTAAAAATCCGCGAAAGAAAAATTCAATGCTTACAAAATCAAACCCATAACAGATTTCATACACAACCCATCGCCAGCTTTCCTGTGAGAAACGAAGTGCATTGATAAATTGCGCCTTTGGATACATCGCTAAAAAATCGGGTTGTGTGCTCGCCAACACAATCATGGGCGCCATCAGGCATAACATTAGCCAATAAGGCCTTGCAGGGCCAAGCGCTTTTATTCCATAAAAGGGCTGGTTCTTTTTGTCTTTAATGAACCATATAAAAAATATCAATACGAGTAGCACCAATACCCTCACTATCCAATTCAAACAACGCGTCCAAAAAACCTGTTCGTCGCCGCTCCATAATTGAGTGATATAATATTCGTGCAAATCAAAATTGACCCTCAAAGAAAAGATGGCTGGTGAAATAAATAAGATCACCCAAAACCAACGATTTTTGAAATAGCTGCAGTCTTTATAAAAAAATAATTGCAATACAAACCCAATGGCTAAGGGCGTACAATAAAGCAAGTAATAACCAGTAAATCTTTTTATCCAGGTATCGCCACTTAGAATATAATTAAGTTCCAGCCCATGCCAATAATTGAGATAGATCAATGAGCCTATGAGGAGCAGTATCAAGCAAAAATAAACAGGATGAAAAGTCCTGTTATAGTAATCGCTGATATATTTAAATATCGTATTCAATTAAATTTTTATAAAGTTAGCAGAACCATATTCTTCTACAAGCGCCTATATAAAAGGATACCCTGCTGGATGTTCAGCAGGGTATCCATAAAAATGAAAATCGTACAATTATTTATAGGCGTACCAAATCCTTGTTTCCTGATCAAATAACCACAACAATCCATTACAAAAAGCCAGGTTAAAATCAGAATAATTGGGTGCATCTTCAGGCAACTGCCAGCTGTTGGTATAAACGCCGTTGGCCCTATTATACAATTCAATTTTTCTGGTATCGGTATTATATATTCCAAACTCCTGTTTAGGTATACCAGTAAAAATAACGGTCGTATTATTATAAGATGATGACAATTCATCTGGTTCAGCATCTTCAGATAATGCTGCCAGTGGATTCAATTGAACAGCTTTCCCTATTAGCCCTTTCATATTGTATGCTATAACTGAATTCCCGCTTAGAAAATACACCGTTTTTAGTTTAGCATCAAATGTGCCCACCGATTGTTCATCTGGTTGATACATACCTGTTTCGTCTAATAAGGAAGTAGGCAAGTCGGGTATGCCGTTTTTATCAAGCGAATAGTTCACCCATCCACCATCAGAATAACAATTCCCTTGTAATGTTTTGGTAACAGGATTGAACCAAAGCCCTCTGATATCCGCCTGGGTTTTCAAATCGGATTCAGACAGCATTTTACCTTTCAAATCAAAGACCGCTAATGGATATCCAACATTTCCAGCAAATGCTGCATAATACCTTTTCAAAAAAGGGTTATACGCTACATTGGCTCCTCTGGTTCCATCTAACCCGCCTGCTTCTCCGGGCATGGCTAATTCCAATACTTTTTTTAATTGCTTACTTGATTTTTGTGCGTAGCTGAAGGAAGAAATCGTCATCAGCAGTACAAATGATAATATAACATTCTTCATGTTGTTTGTTTTAATGCAATTAACAACATTTAAATCATATTACAATACAATCTACTAGGTAAATTCAAGCTATACTTTAGGGGTGGCATTCAGGGTGTTCCAAAGCAGGTCTTTTAGTTCATTGAGTCCTTGTCCGGCCACCGAAGAAATAAATATATGGGGAATGTTTTTAGGCAATTCTTTTTTGATGGCAGCTTTCAGTTCATCGTCTAACATATCTGATTTGCTAATAGCAATTACAAAATCCTTTTGTAGCATTTCGGAGTTATAGGCTTTCAATTCTGCTTTTAGAATAGCAAATTCTTTTTTATGATCTGCACTATCTGCAGGAATTAAAAATAATAAAGTAGAATTTCGTTCTATATGCCGTAGAAAACGATGTCCCAGTCCTTTGCCTTCTGCAGCTCCTTCAATAATACCTGGCAGGTCGGCAATGCAAAAACTTCTGCCATCCCGATAAGCCACCATACCCAATTGAGGGGTTAAGGTGGTAAAAGCATAATTGGCAATTTTAGGTTTGGCGGCAGTGATAACACTTAATAAAGTAGATTTTCCTGCATTGGGAAATCCAACCAAGCCTACATCGGCCAATACTTTTAGTTCTAGTACTTTCCATCCTTCAACGCCATCCTCACCAGGTTGAGCATGATCGGGCGCCTGGTTGGTGGATGTTTTAAAATTACTATTACCCAAACCTCCTCTGCCACCCTTAATCCAAATGACTTCCTGTCCGTCTTCCAAAATCTCTACTTCTTTCTCGCCAGTTTCTTCATCGCGGGCAATGGTACCGAGTGGCACTTCGATGATGATATCCTTTCCAAATGCACCGGTACTATTATTTTTACTTCCACTTTCTCCATCTTCTGCAATCACATTTTTATAATAACGCAAGTGTAATAAGGTCCAAAGCTGTGCATTTCCTCTTAAAATAATATGCGCACCTCTACCACCATCCCCACCATCGGGGCCACCCATGCTCGTAAGTTTATTTCGCATAAAATGCTTACTACCTGCACCACCATGGCCGCTATGGCAAAAAATACGTATCTGGTCTACAAAATTTGATTTTTCCATTGAAAGGCAAAGATAAATTATTTGAAAGCAAGCGTAGGAATTGCTTTTCTAACTAAGAAATAGTGCAGTGCTATCATCTGCCGCTTCGCCAATCCTAATATTTCATGGCTTTCTATCTCACATCTTTCGTAATTTTCCAGTACAAAACGATTGCATATGCCCGAAATGAAGAACCAACTGAAAACAGCAAAAATTGCCGGCATTGGAATGTATGTTCCTTCCAATGTATTTACCAACGAAGACCTGAAGCAATACATGGATACCAGTGATGAATGGATTCAGGAAAGAACCGGTATCAAAGAAAGAAGATACGCAGACCGTACCAAAGAAACCACCACCACCATGGGGGTGGAAGCTGCTAAAATTGCCATCGAAAGAGCTGGCATCACAGCGGCTGATATCGACTTTGTAGTGTTTGCCACCCTTAGCCCCGATTATTATTTTCCAGGCTGTGGTGTACTTGTGCAAAGAGCACTTAAAATGAAAGAGGTAGGCGCTTTGGATATAAGAAATCAATGCAGTGGATTCGTTTATGCCTTATCGGTAGCAGACCAATTTATACGCACTGGCATGTATAAAAATATTTTAGTCATTGGAGCAGAAAAACATTCCTTCGGAATTGATTTTAGCACACGGGGTAGAAATATTTCTGTCATCTTCGGTGATGGTGCTGGTGCCGTGGTATTGCAACCTAGCAGCAATCCACAACAAGGTATATTGAGTACTCACCTGCACAGCGATGGCAATAGCGCTGAAATACTGGCGATGTATAATCCTGGTACACATGCCAATCATTGGGTAGAAAACAAAGTAGCCGATTATGATGATGCTGCAATGGGGGAAATGTTTATGAGCCATCAAATGATTGACCATGCACAGAATTTTCCCACCATGGACGGTCCTGCAGTTTTCAAAAAAGCCATTGTTAAATTTCCGGAAGTTATTCAGGAAGCATTGGCCGCTAACCAACTGAGTATTGCCGATTTAAATCTACTGATACCACACCAGGCCAATTTACGCATCGCGCAGTTTGTACAACAAAAATTAAAATTGCGTGACGACCAAGTCTATAATAATATTCAAAAATATGGCAATACTACTGCTGCCTCCGTACCTATTGCACTTTGTGAAGCATGGCAGGAAGGAAAAATAAAAGAAGGTGATTTGCTGTGTTTAGCTGCCTTTGGAAGTGGCTTTACTTGGGCTAGTGCCTTAATAAAATGGTAAGCTTAACAAATCATTATCAAGTTTACCTGTGCTAGTAGTAAGCAAGCGCATCTAACATAAAAGAATATGAAATATTTAATCATTGCATGTATACTACTATTTATTAGTTCTGCTGGCCGAGCACAGGATACCGTAACGGTATTTATTCAACAAAAAAATGTTGTTAGCAGCATTATTCCCCCTGAGCAAACGGATGTCGGAATTGCTATACCCAAAAAATGGATTCGTACAAAAGGAAAATGGATGATTAGGGTTCAGAGTAAATGGATCAACCATCAGATTTATAAAAAAATGTTGGAAGTAGCATCCGACACCTCCTATATCGTAGCCATGCAAAGCAAGCGGCCTGGCTATTTTGATATTAGCCAAACAAAAACTTCTCTTGCATTGAAAGCCGGCAAAGCCGTTCAACTCTATTTATTGCTAAGCCCCGCTAATCCAAGAATGAAAATTGCCAATAGGCGGGTATATTTGGGTAGTTTTGTAGTCAATTAAAACAATGAACCGTAAGTTTATCTATTTCATTAATCCCATTTCAGGTACAAAGGGAAAAGCAGTTTTGTTAGAAAAAATTCAGCAAGCAACCAATGCTAAGCATATTCCTTTTGAAATCGTTCCCACCAATGTCGAAGGAGATTATAATTTTTTGCAAGAGAAAATAAAAAAGGAACAAATCACCGATGTGATTGTTTGTGGTGGTGATGGCACTGTTAATCAGATAGCCAAAGTGTTACAAAAGACGGCTGTCAACATTGGTATCATTCCAATGGGAAGCGGAAATGGATTGGCCTTTGCCGCCCATATACCCAAAGATTATTCAAAAGCTCTTGACCTTATCTTCAAAGGGAAATCGATGGAAATCGACGCATTTTATATCAATGATGCATTTAGTTGTATGCTTTGCGGACTTGGCTTTGATGCACAAGTGGCACATGATTTTGCCCAACAGAAAAAAAGGGGACTGGCCACCTATGTAAAACAAACTGCCAAAAATTTTTTAAAAGCCCAACCTTATCCATTCGAAATATCCTTGAGTGGAAATTCATTTCATACTGAAGCTTTTTTTATCAGCATTGCCAATAGCAATCAGTTTGGTAATCATTTTACCATTGCCCCACTGGCCAGCTTAAACGATGGACTACTAGATATTGTAGTGGTGAATAAGATGCATAAAGCCCGAATGATTTGGTCGGTTTTAAAGCAAATCAAGTATGGACAATTGAAGTCTTTTGAACATACAAAATACCAACGGGAAGGCATACACTATTTTCAGACTAAGGCTTTAACCATTCACAATCCAACATTGGCGCCCTTACATATTGATGGTGACCCTGCAAATACTGCTAGTAAATTTGAAATCAGAATAATTGAAAAGGCCTTCCGACTGATAGTAGCCTAGTTGAATTAGATGGTAATTTTTTGCTTAAGCAGCAATGGGTCGTCTGCGTATCAAGTATAGTAAGGATACCAGTGCAACCAATGTAAGCATACCCGTAAACTGGTGCAATGTACCCAACCATACCAAGGCAGTAGGCTTGGCTGCATTCAATACTGTAATAACCCCCAATACCACCTGTAATACAATAATGATTAGGTAAGCATTTTTGAATGCACTGAATAATTTATTGTTTTTGATATCTGCTGCTTTAATCCACCATATCACCGTTACAATCAGTATTAGATAAGCTAGCCCACGGTGAATAAATTGAATAGTTATATTATTATTCAAGAGATTTTTATAAAAAGGCGTTAGTTCGCTAATAGATGGAGGAATTAAATAACCATTAATAGATGGCCAGGTTGGGGCCGATTGTCCCGCTTTTAATCCAGCCATAAATGCACCATAACTAAGTTGCAAGATTAATAAGAGTAATAATTGCATTAATAACCGATGTAGTGGCCGATGAAAAATTGGGGCCGATGATGGAATCAATAATTTCAAGGCAAACCAGTAGGTATACGCCAATAATCCCATGGCAGCAATAAAATGGGTAGCCAGTTCCACATGTCCAACAAAATATTTTTCAGGCACCAACCCGCTTTGTACCATAATCCATCCAATTGCTCCTTGTAATGCTCCCAATACAAATAACACCATCATAGGCCGGATCATCGGTTGATTGAATTTTTTTTGAAACAGAAAATATACAAACCCAATTAGAAATACCATGCCCATCCACCTTGCCCACAAGCGATGAAACCATTCCCAGAAAAAAATAAATTTAAAATCATGGAGCGAAAATCCAGCGTGTACATATTTAAACTGATCGGTGAGTTTGTACTTGTCGAACGCTCCTTGCCAAGCTTGTTCATTCAATGGGGGCAAGGCACCGGTAATGGGCTTCCACTCGGTTATGGATAGTCCAGATTCTGTTAGCCGGGTAATGCCCCCCAGTAATACCTGTACCATTATCATTGCTACTCCAATGAACAACCAGATGGCCACTTGGCGATTGTTTTTTTGTATTAATTGATGTTCCATTGCGCGCAAAGTTACTATACCAGTTGGTTAGGAAAGAAGAATTATTTGCTCAATTAACGGATATTTGTTGAACCAAGATGTTACAAAGTCATTATCAGGATAAAGTTGTAGAAGCCGGCATTGATGAAGCCGGTAGGGGTTGCTATGCAGGGCCTGTATTTGCTGCTGCTGTTATACTTCCTGCTAATTTTTATCACCCATTGTTAAACGACAGCAAACAAGTAAAGGAAAAAGAAAGAGACCTGCTACGCAGTATAATCGAAAAAGAAAGTCTCGCTTATGCAGTAGCATCTGTTGACCATCTTCAAATTGATCGCATCAATATTTTGCAAGCTACTTATAAAGCCATGCACCTTGCCATTGCTCAATTGCAATCATCCCCTGCCTTCTTATTAATTGATGGCAATCGGTTCAAGCCCTATAAAAAAATTCCCCACCAATGTATTGTAAAGGGGGATGGAAAGATTGCTTCGATTGCTGCCGCCAGCATTTTAGCCAAAACCTATCGGGATGCATTTATGCAGGAAGCGCATTTATTATACCCGCAATATGGGTGGGATAAGAACAAGGGCTATGGCACTGCCATTCACCGAGCCGCAATAGCCAAACATGGTTTATGCGACTTACACCGCAAAAGTTTTAATATTATAGCAAGCCCCTCGAATATGGATGCTAGTTCCCTGTTTTAATTTTTACCTATTGCATTTGCTAACCAAGCATTGAGCACCCCCTTCTTTAGTCAAAATAATTTCGCGGCCAATTAAACCTTAGGCCTCCTTTCCCCTCTATGTATGTATAACTGATTTATTCACCCTTACATTAAACTTATTCAGTATGAAAACTAAATTATTTTTTACGGCCTTATTCTTTAGCATGATGGCCCTCAATGCTACTGCACAATCTGCCAATCGTAGTTTGAAAGACGAAAACCGCCGTATTCGGCAGGGGGTTGTAAGCGGACAATTAACAGCAGCTGAAACAGCTCGTTTGAAAGCAGCAGAAGCAAGATTAAAAGCTGAAGCGCTGCGGTATAAAACAAATGATGGAAAAATTGGTCCAAGAGAAAGAGCCGACTTGCGCAGGGATGAAAAACGACTCGATAGAAAAATTTGTCAACAAAAGCATGATACACAAAGAAGACATTAATCAGTACTGCTTCTAATAGATAGCAGCTTGATAACAATTGTGTTGGTACACAGTATGTATAAAGTAAGCCCTCTGTTTTCTAGCAGGGGGCTTTTTATAAAATCAGTTGGCCTTTCAGTCAATAAAATAATTGCAAGAACGCCCGAAATACTATTGCCTTACCAAGGAATATACTGTTCCCAAATGATTGATCAATATCAATATTCTTCCTCCCTTTATTGCTTCAAAATAGGAGCTGAATTTTTCGGAAGCACCCTGAAAGCGATTCGTCATAGTGATATCCCAGTTGGTTAGGGAATATTTTCCCTTGTACTCCTGGTTTGAAAATTTCATATTGCCTACCATTCCACTGGCGCCGTTGTGTTCACTTTCATAATTGCTATTGCTGATAAAATGAAACAAATTAGCGGTAGAAGTTGTAGTAGTCCCCGCACTCGCTCCGGTATTTACATAATAATAACTTAAGGATGCGTAATCATTAGAGCTCCACTTGCCAATCAGGTCACCCGCACCAATGGCAAATTTATTGTGCCATTGCATATTGGCGTATTTATCCCAGTCAGATGTTGTATTGTGATATGCACCAAATGCTGCTTCGATGGTAGCTTTGCTATCTGCTACAAATTCTAAATAACGTCCTTTGCCACTGTTATAATGTTTTTTGAATAACACTACATGTACATTTTTGCCAGTTGCTTTTTCTTCTAAGTCGCCTTCCATAAAGCTGATCGATTCCCAACTCTGAATTGTTCTCCATTGAAAATTTTTGAGGTTATTATAGTGAGGAGCTACTAATGTATTCCAAGCGGTATTGTCTTGATCTCTTAAAACAGTATTATACTCATCCGCAATTTTATTCGGGTAATGCAATAATACTTTTATATTGTCCTTGCTCACTTCTACCCAGTCTTCTTTTACAGTACCAATCCAACCATCGTCGAAATTGGTCGTTGTAAATGCAAATCCGCTGGACTTTGTAGGATTAATAGAAGGATTATTTATGGGAGGATTATTGGTGGCAACCACATTATTTGGTTTCACCAAATCCAGTGATCCAATCAGTGTTACCACATCATCTAAGTAGTCGGCTGAATTCATATTTGCTTGGATGCAAATAGAAACATTGAAGCCACTGATGGTGGTAATGCTAATTGAACAGGGTTTGTTTTGAAAAGTAAATTTTCCTGAACCGCTTTTAATTTTCCATCCCTCTTGTTCCACCACCTCTGTTACGGTTGGTTCTTCCGTAATATCAAATGCCTTAGCAGCCAGGAGTTGCCAGTCTTTATTAAAATCAGCATCAATATCACCAGTTGAGGTAATACTTTTGTACACATAAATCTGTGACCAGCTTTTGGTGGTTTTATTACTAATTTCATAGAAAACAAATTCCGGCTTCGAAACTTTTTTCCATCCTGTTGGGGGAGTATAACTGGCGATATCAAATTTATCTTTTTGTGCTACTAATGACAGGGTTATTGCCAAAAAAAAGCAGGAGAGTAGTAATTTATGCATCGGTTTTAATTTTAGTAAAAATAAGAAGAAGAACGATGGGGCGTATCCCCTAAAACTGGGAATTTTGTGGGATAGAACAATCCCCAAACATCCCT
>Ga0194063_10000306_pt1 | contig 36567 bp, 24 predicted proteins | sample SepL3720m_MetaG_FD_155459 | JGI IMG/M metagenome (GOLD analysis project Ga0194063, IMG submission 155459) | Anoxic zone freshwater microbial communities from boreal shield lake in IISD Experimental Lakes Area, Ontario, Canada - Sep2016-L373-20m | ecosystem: Environmental > Aquatic > Freshwater...
GGGGGGGGGGGATTCGGTTCAGCCGGGGCGGACAGGAGCGGTGCTGATGGCTTGGTCCATTCTCAAAGGAATGAACTTTCCGCGAGTAGCGGCGGCCGCCGAACTGGATGCTGCCGCCGGCCGCGTCCTCGGAAACGAGAACTGTACGATTGATGGCGTCCAGCAGCGCCCGGATGGCGGCATTGTTTTCCAACAAAAGGATGCGGTGCTGCCCTATTTCCCAGAAGCAGCGACCGCGGTTATGAAGTGGGCGCCGGGCATGGAAGAATTCAACGCGTACCGCCTGAAGGTCACGGGCCTCAAACCCGGCCAATATCAGGTGTGCCTCGGGGGGGAATCGATTGCCAAATTCACCGCCGATCAGCTGGCCAAAGGGGTCAATCTTGCGCCTGATGTCAACCGTGTCGGTCCCATTGCCAAGCAACTCAACGCCATCACCAACGCCATCCAAGCAAAAAACGTGTTCTTTCATCAGATCTTCTCCGATGTCAGCATGCCTGTCCCCGGGTTTTTAAAAACTTCTCCCCAGGAGGTGGACACGCAGCGGACTGCCTACATCCAGGAACGGCTTAAGGAGCTGCCATCTTATGAGACCTCCCTTCGCAAAGCTCTGACCATCACACCGCACCAAGTGGAAATCGTACCCGCCCAACCTTAGAAATTTCAACCCTCAACCTGAGGACCTCTATGAGTATTACATCAACCGAGTCGCTCAAAGCCCGTGATGGGCAAAATGGCAGTTTATTGTATCTGGTATTCTGTTGCGCTGCATCAGCCTTGGGCGGGCTGCTCTTCGGATACGATCTCTTTGTCATTTCTGGGGCGAAGGATCTGATTGTCAGCCACTTCCGGCTGTCCACTCTGATGGAGGGATGGTTCGTCAGTTCGGCAATGGTCGGGGCAATGCTCGGATGCTTATTAGCCGGGGCGGCCTGCGACCGGTTTGGACGCAAGAAGGTGCTTGTCGTGGCCTCCACGTTTCTTTTGGCGTGCTCCATCGGATGCGGACTGGCTTGGTCGAGTGCTTCACTCATATTCTTCCGCTGGATCGGCGGCGTTGGCGTCGGCATCGCGTCGATGGCTTGCCCTCTCTATATCTCGGAGATCTCCCCTGCCCGTTTGCGCGGGCGAATGGTGACCCTGTTTCAACTGGCGATTTGCGTCGGCATCGTTGCTGCAATCATGATCAATACGGGGCTGCTCTCGTGGCACGAGAAAATCGAGGGCGCCGAAATAGTCGGATGGATTCGTTGGATGGTAGGGAGCGAGGTGTGGCGCAGCATGTTGGGGATGGAGGCTATACCATCATTCTTGTTTTTCCTGACGACTCTTGTCATTGCCGAAAGCCCGCGCTGGCTGGCGGAGAGAGGACGAGACGAGGAGGCCTTCTGCGTCTTGGAACGTATCAATGGATCCCAGATTGCGGCCAAGGAACTGACCGACATCAAGGAGACTGTCGCTATGGAAAGCAGCTCGTCTTTATCGGAGCTGTTCCAGCCCGCAATCAGGCCGGCACTTTTCATGGCGATATTCCTGGCTGTGGTGTCCGAGTTCAGCGGAATCACGACTATTTGGAATTTCGGGCCGGAAATCATTCGGGGCCAGGGCGTCCAACTGGCCAACGAGATGGCCGGCATGGTGGTGATCGCCTCCTCGCTCTCCGTATTCACGCTGTTGGCGGTTTGGTTGATGGACCGCGCTGGACGGCGGCGGCTGTTGTTCTGGGGCAATTTGGGATGCTTTATTTCCCTCATTGCCCTGGGGGCGCTGCTCGGGCGGCTTGATTCACCGAGCTGGATGAAAGTGGCAGCGGCGGCGACTTTTGTGGCCTGCTTTGCTTTTTCAATGGGGCCGATCAAATGGGTGTTTATGTCTGAGATATTCCCGACCCAGATCCGAGGCCGGGCCGTGGCAATCAGTTCGCTAGCGGTTTGGACAGCTGACGCCATTCTTAATCAACTCTTCCCTTTGCTGCGCGACACCTGGGGCAAGAGCGCCACATTCTACACCTTTGCCGCGATCCTCATCCCGCAGTTCATTTTCGTTTGGAAATACATGCCCGAAACAAAAGGGAAGAGCCTCGAAGAAATCGAGCGTTCCTGGAGCAAGTGAAGCCCCCTTCCGGAAGCTTATCCCTCATGGAAACAGCCAAGATCCAATCAGAGCCTCGTCACCTCGGCTGCTACGGGGCACCAGGCTGTCGCACGTCGCCACCCCCCGCGCCCTGCGCCAAGCCTTGCAAAGCGCAGGGGTGCCTGATCTGAACGTCCACCCGGAACCGGCCGACATTTACTACCAACACCGGATCCTGCCAGAGGGCGATCTCTACCTCTTGGTGAACAATGGCGAAAATGCGCTCACCCGCGATTTCAGTTTCCGGGCCAGCGGCAAGGCCGAGCTCTGGGATCCGGCCACGGGAAAGACGGTTCAAGCCCCCCGTGCGAAGTCAACTAAACAAGGCATCACAACTATCAGCCTCAACTTGGAATCCAGAAAGGCCCTGTTCATTCTTTTTGTCTCAAAAGAATCGAAAACAGCGCTATTGATGTAGCGTCGCTCTATGAGCGTCGCCATGTAGATCGGAAAAACCGCCATCGCACAGGCCAGCGCCGACCCACACTGCATTGCCATCTTATAATGGCGACGGTCGCAGACCGCCGCTACATCGCGTCGCCATACAGATCGGAAAAACCGCCATCGCACAGGCCGGCGCCGTCCCGATCTCCAATCGCCACTCTGGTTTCCCCTGGAAAGTACCTCGGAGTTCTGGTAAGATCACCTTCTGTCCATCGCAGATCTCATATTCGCCTTCGAGTTCACTTTGCACCGCTATTGAGCCGCCGCATGCGATCGGCGCGACGAGAGAGTGCTTCGCTCGCCTTCTTGAGATCCGCTGAGAGCCTGGCCACGTCGGCTGGTAGCTCAACCGCCTGCGAGGGCGCTGGCAATTGCTCGAAAACGCGGGTTTCCCCTTTGCGTTGCCACCGGATTGGGAAACGGGTTTCCGCATCGATCCAAGCCGTCGTGTCGCCATTGACAAAGACCAAAGCGGTGCGGGACTGGAGCGGCTGGATTTTCACGAAAGTTTCCGCCGAGATCCAGTCTAGGTCGGGGTAATTGCCCGAACCGAAATCGAATAGAAACGGGGGTCGCACGCCTTTGTCATCCGTGGGAACAAATGTCGGGGCAGGCAGCGCGGAGCTTTTGATGAACTCGTTCTTCCCATCCGAGCAAAGTTCAAGGAACTTGCCATTCATGCCTTCGGTGACGGCACGCCACACGGCTTTGGTTCGTGTGAAGGTTGTCTTACGCGGCGGCGCGGACAAATAGGGGTTTTCCGTTGCTTGGGGAGGCTGCGGATTGTAGGAGAAAGTGATCTGCCATGCGCAGCGGTCGCCTCCTTTCCTGAGCAGGGGGCCGGGGGGGAGTTCTTTGGGCAAATCAGCCGCCCAAGCTGAGCTTTGCGCAAATAAGGCAACCAGCCCCAGGCATGGATAAAAAAAGCGTTTCATTCGTTCACTTGCTCGATTTGTTGGTCAATGATCTCCCCGGTTTGCCGGTCGATGGCCAGGTGCAACCAGTACCGCTTTTCCCCTTCGACCAGGAAGTCGCCGGATAAATTGGCGTTCATGGGATAGCGTCCGGTCTGGGCCACAAGGTCCACCATCAGATTCCAGCATCCGGTCATTCCGGTACTGGAGAGCGCGCGAATGGATGTTTCCCGGAATCGGGAAATCATGTTCACTGGGGAAAGCGCCGTGGAGTCAATACCCAGGTCATTGCTGAAGCCGTCGAACGCGCCTTGGGAACTATCATTGGCTGTGGAGGAGACATAGCGTCCCACGAGATCGGCAATATTAAGTAATGGCCCTTTCTTTGAATCTGTGCTTGTGGTCCGGGCAACGAGGCTGCCGCTGACTACGGTAGCGAAGCTGCCGCTCATCAAAGGATCGCTCAGAGCGGATGCCCCCCCTGCAAGGAGCAGTTCATCCATGTACGCCCCTGATAAGAGGGCCTGGAGCACTGGCTTTTGCCGGGTGTTGAGATCGACTCTGCCTGCCAGCAACGCATCCGGCCGGGTTTCTTCCCGGATGCAGAACAGGTCGAGCAACGCGGCAAACCCGCTCTCTGCGGTCGAGAAATCGATGCTCCGCCAGGGCATATCCGAAAAGACATACCCGAGTTCGCCAACGCTGCGGAATGGACGGTGGAGAATGATCGGCCGATTGCTGACATTGCCGGGATTCCCATAAACGGCAGCCATGGGGAGCCCCACCATGGTTGAGGCGGTTCCCTTATCATCCGGGACATGCCCGCCCATGGCCCGGCGAACGACTTTATCCGGATCATAGAAATAGTTGTCTGCATTTACATAAGGGGTGAAATCAAGTCTCGGAAAATACATGCTCTGGCTTGTCGAGCCGAAATAATAGGGATTGGTAGAACCAAAAGGTGCTCTCGGATCCGTGCCGGAGCGAATGGAGGGGCGCAGGGTCTTGGCACTGTCGAGATAAAGCGAGGAAGCCGAGGCGAAGTCCAAGGGCGGACAGCCCAGTCCGGATGCCCCCCATCTCTGAGAGCGGGGATCCATGAACACCCTGAAAACACTCGCCAGGATCAACGGATAGGACGTTGAGTATTTAATGGCAGGATCGCCAAGAGGGAGAACGATTCTCTGGGAATAGGGAATCCAAGTCCCTCCCGAATCATACTCAAGGGAGACAGTCACCCCAGTATTGAGACCGTTTGTTGTAGAAATGTTGTTAGCGGTATAGGTCGTGCCATTGGTAGTCCACTGAAGAGGGAACTGCCCGGCATAAAATCCGATATAGGTTCCAGATGTTGTGGGGATGCCGGTGCTCCATGCAGGAAAATCGGAGGCCAAGTAGCTGTTGGGCTCCAAAGCCAGACCGGTAGGGATTCCGGGACGGTACAGTGGAGTCGGTTCCCGGTAAAAGGTGGGATCATTACTAAACGTCAGCCCATTGGTAATTCCGCTGGTGGGCATCTGGATGCAACCCGTAGTTGAATCATGGGAGCCGGTTGGCCATGTTGGAGTGAGGACGGTGCTGGATACCCTAATGCCTGGAGGGCCTGTGACGTAATATTGGGGAGTGAAAGAGGTGGACGCAGAGGCACTGGTCGAGCTTGGCAGTGAGGAAATGGAATAATTCGAGATCGAGACGCGAAGTTGCGAGGGGCTCAGTCCGACGCTAGAGCTTGGACTGTGCGGATTCCAGATCACCGGGAAAAGCATGGCGGCTCCCAATCCGGGAACAAAGGGGGGCTGATTAGGATAGGGCGCGACATAGCCATTGGCGCTCGGGACTGTCCCCGTGGGGAATGTAGGCTTGGTAACCACAATAGACGCGCAGGAAAGCCCGTATAAATAGGGCAGATCTGTGACACCGAAAAAAGATATCGGCCCGGTATTTGGATCAGTGTAGATAATCCGAATGGGGAAATTATCCGGGCTGGCCTGAGCGATGATATTGGCCCCGATCTGGTATAATTGATTATTTAAAATTGTATCCGATGACCTTTGGAAATCCGCCAGGGGATAGGTTTCGGGTGTTTTTCCCACGCAAGGCCCTGCTTTCGCAAGGGAACCGGCACAGATGCCCGCTCTAAGCAGTTCAAAAAAATCCGGCTCCCGCGTGTTGCAGAGTGAGTCGAGGGTGGAGAAGTCGCTGCGGAGATAGGTCCAATAACCGCCGCGTTTGTTCGCACCCGGGCCATCCGTCCATCGCAACCCGAAATATTTTTCAATATTCTGCGCGGTTCCCTGGTCGAGCTGAGCGGAGGAGACGCCCAGGTCCGTATAGGCTTTGCGCACCGCCGCAGTGGCGTCTTTGCTGGGTCCCTCGCATGTGAGCCAGCAGAGGCGGTTGAGGGCAAAGCGCTTTTTAACCAGCGGTTCGCCCATTTGGGCGGTGGAGCCGTCGTTCCTTGCAAATGTTTCGGTGACGCGGATTGTGGCAAATGCAGGATTAATCGCGTTCTCAAGGGAGTGATCCGCAGACCACGCATCATTGCCTCCAGTATATGTAGTACTCGGTTGGTAGGCATTCCCGACGATCCTTGGCCGGTTTGGATCGGGGCGATAGGAGGGCTGGGCGAGACAACGACTGAAATGCGTGAAATACTGTAGGGCGCTTTGTAGGGCGTTTTGTTCATCAGCGGAGAAGCCCAAGCCGGAACCCAGATCGGAGAAAAAGGAGATCAGTTGCTGTCGGCTGTAAAAAGCCCGGTCAGTGACCCCGTTGGTGGAGCTGACCATCAGGAACCCCGTGGTGTTGTTGCGCACCGCATTGGCATAATTGGAGCCGGAGGTGGCGCTGAAGTTGGGATTGGGAAAGGACCCGGAGACTTGGGCCGTGGCGGAGTTGCGCCAGCCGACGATGGCATCGACGGCCTGTTGTGCCTTGTTCAGGGGGAGCCCGGCTTGAATGAAGACCTGGGTCAGGTCGGCGAAGCTCACGGCCTCCTTGCGGGAGGCATCCGAGGAGCTGAGGACGCTGGGGTAGCCGGCTACATTCGCATCGAGCAATCCCCCTTCATTATAGATGGCGTAAGCATAGCGGCCCACCACGGCGCTCGATGCGGTGGATGACCATTTGAGCGCGCTGGGAATCGAACCGCCGGGATCAGGAGTGGGGTTTGACCCGTCGCGGGCCATCAGAATCCAGTCCGGCGCAACGAAGGTGCTGCCGGTGAATTGCGGGGTGGCATCCGTGCCGCTTGTCACTGGCAATAAACGCGCCTTGTTCCAGCGGGCCGGGCTCAGGTAGCGGCCGTTGAGGGATGTGCCTGTGGTGGATATGGCCGAAGCACGGCAAGTCCCCCCCGAATAGAAAACTGACCCACTGCGGCTGATCTTGACGAGATTTTCCGCTCCTCCTGTGCCGCTGGACCCGACCAGTTGAGGCACTGCATAAGCGGCACTTTTAGGCGTGTAAATCGTTCCAGTACCGGTTGTGGTCGTGATCGAAGTGGTGTTGCTGCGGCTCGGATCGGCGATCTCCTGCTTCAAATCGCCCACGATCTGAAGCATGGCGCCTTGCGCAAAGGCATCCACCTTGGTTTGACTGGCACTGCTGTTGGAGATCTGGCGATTACTGAGCGCACGCGAGAAGAATGCCACCATGAGCCCGGTGAGCAGGACCACAAAGGCGAGCACTATAATCAGAGCCGCTCCGCGCCGAAGCTGAACGGGCCGGGGTTTGCCCGGAACCGAAGTGGTGGCAAACCAGAAGGGATTTCTCATTTGGTTTTGATCAGGTTAAGATAAAAGTAGCGCTGGTAAATGCGAACCTGGCCCACGACGGCCTTGGGCAGGCCGGTTGTATTGTTTTTCAGCGCATTATCCAACGCCGTTTTCCAGATTTGCGCGGGAAGAATGGGCTGGCTCGCACGCAATGCACTGGTTTCGTCCGGATCGTCAAAGAGCGAGACCAAGGCGCTGAGATTGGGGGCAATTTTCCGGCTGGTATTGTCAAGAAGGGCGACCGTGACGACAACGGAGAGGACGTCCTGGAGTCCGTTGGGTTGCCACTCCACTCCGCCCGAGCCCATTGGCCCCCCCGTGCCGCTAGTGCAGATATAGGCACGCTGATTGGTGGTATCATACCAGCGATCGCCAATTTTCGGATCAGTAACGGGCGGAACACCAGAGCCGAAGTTCGTCGTGCCAGTGACCGCCACCGGGAAGTTGCTGTAAGTAGCACCGATTGCGTTGGGCCTCAGGTCTTTGACCTGGAAACAAAATTCCATGCGAAATACCTGGTCGGCCATGACGTGGTAAGCGCTCCCGGTCCCTGACGCGTATGGGGCGGCGGAGCCGATTTCAGACCATGTCTCTGCCAGAGTGTTCTTGGGGAAGGCGGTTCCGCTGGTGAAGACCATGCCGCCAGGGTTGGGGCCGTTGACGGCTCCATCCCATGCGAGTCCTTTGGCGAGGCGCTCCAAAGCGGGGGCAGCATTCGAGGCGGTTCCGGTGGCATCGGAAATCCGGTATCCGATCACGGCGATCCCGCTCTTATAGGTGCTGGCAGGGTCCGCAAAATAGGCCGGAGCCTGGCTGTAAAAGAACATCTTGTCGTTCTTGTCATTGTCGCCGGGCTGCGACTTGTAGAAGAGGGTGTCGGCGTCGGTACGTTGCGGCATGTTAACAAAGTCGCTCGCCATGCGATCAAAGAGCGCCCGGGCTTGCGTGTCTGCATCCAAGTGTTTGCCGCTGTCAAGAATCGTCCGGGAGGCGCTATCAGTCAGTTGCGCCACCATGACGATGAGCATTACGAGTACGGCTAAGGATACCAGCATTTCAACCAGTGTAAAAGCCGCATGGGAAGACGTAGACGCGAATGTTACCGTGGAATCTTTTCTGGGCATTAGAGTTTGCTGCCGCATTGGAAATACGGATGCCGCTCTTTAGTTGCGGTCGAGGGCCGACACGATTTCGTAAGAGCCGGAATAGTTGACGGGAGCTGCTCCCCATTGCTTGTCGGCCAGGGCCGGCCAAGTCAGCCAAATCCGGGTCAGGGTTGCGCCCTTGGAACTGGAGGCGGGCGGGTTGAAGCTGATCGTGGCCCGATACTTGGGGGCCATTGCTGGATCAGCATTGGTGTCTTGGGTGCCAGAGGGCGTACCGTCCTCGGTGAGGAAGAGAGTATGGGTACCCGAAAGGGTGATGCCGTACTGGGGGCTCGTGCTAGTAGTGATCTGCGCACCGCGAAGATCGGCAAGGATCGAGGTGCTTATGCCGACCGCCGTCGTCTGCTCAAGGGCATTCTGGTTGATCATCAAACCCAGCGGCAACAAAGCAAGAATCGATAGCAGGCAGAATGCGCTGATCCCCAGAGAGATGGTGACTTCGACCAAGGAAAAGGCAGTTGTCCGCGGTGAATGGCAGAGCTGGTTTTGCAACTTCTTCATTTCCCTTGGCCTCCTAAGGACGAAAGATTCGGGTCATACCCGTGAATCCGTTGACCTCAATCATGGCAAAGTTGCCTGATGTTACCGGGGTATTCCCGCGGGTCGGATTCAGTTGGAGCTGGATATAGCTGGCAATGGCATCTTTGTTGGTCGAAGTCTGAATCCGGGCGATGCCTTGAGGGTCAAAATGAATGACTGTTGTGAATGAATACTGGCCAGCGTTGAGCGCCTTGCCCAGAGGCCAATCAAACGGGGTCACCGAGGTGCAACTGGAACTTCCCTGGGCGCTGTTGACTCCGCTTGAATCGGAGGATTTGGGAATCAAAGTCACATTCTCAAAATACTGAAGCTTTCCGATCGCCACCAAGTTCCCCCCGTTGCTGTAACGGTCGATCCATGCGCTTGGGTCGGCCAGGGAGTATCCCCGGGTGCCATCCTTAGTTGCAACAGATGCGATTGCGACTCTACCGCCAATAGCCGGTGGGGTAGTGATACTCTGGGGGGCTGCCGAGGAGTTCTTGCGGGAATCGACCTCCGCGATGCCGACAAACACGAAAGTGTTATTCGCCATGGCATAAGCACGGGCCTGTTCCAAAGCGGAGGCGATGTCGTAGGCCACCTTGGTGAGATCGCCGCCCCCTTTGATCCCGATCACCGCCGGAACCAACAGCGCCATCATCGCCATTAGGATTCCCATAACAACCAGCAGTTCCAACAAGGTGAACGCCTCGCCCCCCCCGCTTTCCGGGCTGCCTGGTTTCCCCATGAGCGGTTCTGAAAACACCATTCGGTTGCCCGGATAGAATCTCTCAGGGCAACTGGGGTCATCGCCATAGAGGGGTAAGATTCGCATGGAGTTGTTCAGTAGCTTGTAATGTGTAACCTAACCTAATCGACTCTGGGGGACAAGGTTATTATGTGCAAACTCGTTTCACAAGCTTAAGAAATGGTTTCCGACCGACAGATGCACGTCGAGTTCGGAAGGAACTTCTTTGTCGATCTTGTTCAAAAACTTCGCGAAGCCCCATTTTCGCCGCAGCGAAGCCTTTGACTTAAAGGCGCAAATTGGCGGTCAGTGGAAACAGATCGCTTCAGGAACAACCATTGGCACGGATTTGGAGTTGGAATTCCCAGCCGTCAAAGCCCGTTTGTTCCGTTTGAACATCCGCAAGGCCAGCAACACGCCGTTTCTGGCGGAGTTCCAGATCATCGGAAAAGAGTAGCCGGCGCCGTCAGCATTACTTGCAAAGCGAGCGAAGTGTTTGTGCATCCGATTTTAGAGACGCAAGGGCATCGTCTTTCACGAATTCCAGAGCCAATGGGCAGTTCTTTTGGTTGCGGCGCAACTCGGCCACATACGCGCTCCAGCGTTCCCAACCGTCTGCCAGCGGAAAACGAGTGGCAGGCTCTCCCCACCAGTGAAACACATGCACATGCTCCAACCGGGGCATTAAAAGCTTCAGGCTCGAAAGGGAATCATCCAGGGGCAGCCCGTGCGGCGGCTGCCAGAGGGTTTTGATGAATGGGTGATTGGTGGCTTCGAGCAGTTCCATTGCCGACTCCGCGGTATCTGTAAGGGTGCCTCCGTGGAATTCATAAGCGATCCGGATATTCCTTGCTGCCGCAAGATCGGCGCAAAAGAGGGCGTCAGCAGCAACCGCCGCTTTTTGGGGAGCTGAGCATTGTGCCGAACCGAGAGTTCCTGCCCAGACGCGGATCACGGGAGCGCCCAGTTCCGCAGCGGTTTCCACTAGACTGGCAAAATCCAGTCCATTATCCGTTGCCAAGCGGTAATAGGAACCGTATGCGGCCACGGAAAGACCGGCATCACGGGTCATGGTGCCGACTTTTTCGGCGGTGCGCAAATTGCCATGGGGGACATGAATGTCGCCTCCCCATTCGATACAGCGCAGGCCGTTTTGCAGACATGCCTCAATAATCTCCTCGGGAGAAAGTCTGCGTAATGTGATGGAAAGAAGACCGGGAATCATGAAGTCACGCCATCCTCGCAAGCGCCTCTTTTTCCACAAGATACTGGAGCGGCGCCCCCTCCAGGTATCGGCGCAGTTCATCCACCATCCATTTGCCCATGCGCGCGCATTCTGAATCCGCGCTGCCGGCAATGTGCGGTGTCAAAAGGACATTTGGCAGATTGCGCAGCGGGGAATGGGGGGCCGGGGGTTCCGGATGGGTGACATCCAGAATTGCCGACAGATCGGGACGGCGGGAAAGCACCTCTATCATTTCCTCTTCGGCAATAATTGCACCCCGTGAGGTGTTGATCAGGGTGGCTCCCTCTTTCATCGAAGCGATGAGCTTCCCGGTGATCATTTTTTCGGTCTCCGGCAGCGAGGGTGCATGCAAACTGATCACATCACATTCCCGGAACATCTCTTCGAGGCTGACGAGCTCGACATTCAACTCCGCGGCCTGCTGGGGCGTGAGCCAAGGCTCGTAAGCCAGAACGGTCACATCGAATGGCGCCAGAAATCTTAACGTTGCGCGTCCGATGGCACCTAGTGACACCAGCCCGACTTTGCTGCGATAGGCTCCTGGAATTTTCTCGAGCACCCTCTCCTCCTGCGGCAAACGCATCGCTCTTGAAGAATGCCAAAACCGCTTCAGGCTTAATAGGATGGTGCCTAAAGTGTATTCCGCCACCGGGATGCTGTTTGCCACCCACGCGCTCGATATCAAAATGCCGCGCTTCCAGCCAGCTTCGGTTGCAAACCCCTTTACGCTGCCTGCCGCATAAAAGACCGCTTTGAGATTGGGTGCCGCCGCAAGAAATTCCTCATCCAGCAAAGGCATGCCCCAGGTGCTGAAAATGAAATCCGCCGATTCTAATGCACACTTGGCATCCCGCCACTGACCGGGATCGTAAACCGGCCAGGAGCAATGAACCAACTGGCCGAGTTCCTCCAGAACCTCCGGCGGGAAAACGTTTTTTTGCAGGTTGGGCGGACAGAAGACAAGTGCGCGGCAGTTCATTATATCTAGATTTATAAAGAATCCCCGGAGTGGCGTTTATTTCTCATTTTCGTAGGGTTGAACCGAAAAGTCATCCCAGTAAAGGCCGGTGCCGATATTCCAAAACATGCCGGCGCTCATTTCCCGAACCTTGGGCAGGCCCGGGTCCGTGACAAGCAGTGTGTCATCGACAAAAATACTGGCCTCTTTGCCATTGAAAACCCCGCGCACTTTGTGCCAGCCCTTGGCGACCTTGAGTGTGGTTTCGGCGGTTTTTTCTCCGACCTTCTGGCATTTGATCATTCCGCCCCCCAGGTTGAGGCGCAAATTCGGGTTGCCGTCCCCCCGGAAATCCACCAGGCCGCTTTCACCAGGCGTCATTGCGTTAAGAAAATAGAATTCCACAATCGCCGGTCGGGGTTCCTCGAAAAAGACCAGATCGCCAGCGCAATTCGGGCCGGTAAACAAGCTCCACTTGCCTGTGTGGGCCACCTGGCTGGAACGCACTGCCTGACCTTTCCCTGAGGTGTTTTCCCATCCTTTAAGATCCGCCTCAAACCCATTGGTATAGGGCATGGTGAGGGGATCGTCGCGTTTTTCCGGGTAACCCAGCCATTGCCTCACCGTGCGGTTGTTGTTCGCGGCCCGGTGGGCGTCCCGGTAGTAGAGATTGATGATCTTGCAACCGTGCCTGTAGTAATTCTCAAGGCGATCAAGAGCCACGGTTCCGCCAAATTCGATGGCGTTCCACCCTTGGTCGCCACGCGAATCAATGATGTAGTCGAATTTCAAGGGCTGGCCGTAGTAACTGGTCCAACCCGGCACGACCTCGGGATGGTTACGGAGCAGCGTACCGTGATTTTTGTTCCCCAGGCCCACGCCGTGCAGCATGATTTTCTGTGCGGGGATGCCCTGAGCGACGGCGATATCGGCCAGGGATTCGAAATAGTAGCGCATGATTGCAGCCACGGTATCGTCCAGCAGAAGCGCACCTTTTCCTCCCTGCAATCCCAGAGTGGTTGCTGCTGCAAACCCGAGTTGGATTGGCGCGCCCACGGTCTCGGGGCAATCTTCCCTTGGCCGTTTTCTCCAGGAGTAGATGTCGTCCTTCTCATACCCGGGGTAGAAAGCGCCGAGATGATCCGCCTGCAGCTCCCAGCCGAAGACCAATCCCCCAAAAAGATATTTGCGGTCATCCGGCAGGTTCCGGTACCAGTTCACAAGGATCGGCACCAATACATCGAGTTCTTTTTTGTTGGCGGCGATGAAGGTGGGAGACGCCAGGTTGGGCCCCGGCGTGAGGGGAATAAAGCGTCCGGGGCCCCATTTCACCCACGTCATTTTTATGGCGTGCTCCTTGCCCCAGCCATACCACTCCACATTTTTTATGTTCTCGGGATTATAGCCGGGTTGGTCCGGTGCCCACCAGTTCCAAAGATCGGGCCTGTTATCCCAAAAACGATCGCCCATCAACCGGATGACCACGGGCACATTGTTTTCCTGGGATTCGTGCAAGGCGTTTTGGAGGTATTCGACCGTTTTCTCCGTCGGCTGCCTCAGAATGCAAATCTGGGTACTGAATCCGAAGCGCCGCCGGCCATCCGCGCTGGCTGTGACGCCCAATCGATTTAGGCAGTTGGCGATGACGCCCGGACTCACCAATTCCGGTTCGAAATTATAGGCAAAAAGAAGCGGCTCCGCGTTCCCTGCGCCCTGCTGGCCCGATTTATTTTCCGCTCGCAGTGGCGATGCGCAGAACGCACACAAAACCGCAAAACCGAGGATTGTTTTTTTTAAGTAGATTTTGTTCATATGGGTAATTGCTTTACTTGAGCGCGTTCATGCTGCCGTTGGCGTCGCCAAAAAAGATCATGCCGTCGGCATAGGCTGGCGTGGAAAAAAGATCCTTGTGTGGCCCGACAACAACCTTCCATAACTCCTGGCCAGTATGGCGATCCAAGGCGCGCATCGCCCCTCCGGTGTCCGCAACCAGCAGAAGATCGCCCAACACCGTGGGTGATGCTTCGATTTGCGCTTTTTCCAGCGGCATTTTCCATTTCTCTTTGCCCGTTGCCCGGTCCAAGGCAAACAACTGGGTCCCCTTGGCCTTTTCACAGCCCTGGTAGCCAATGTAAACCAGATCTTTTGTGACTGCGGGAGAGGCGCTGATCGACCGCCCTGTGACTTCGGGCATGGCAAAATCCCATCGCTTCTTTCCGGTGGCGGCCTCAAGGGCGTAGAGATTTCCATCCCAGCTGGGAATATAAACGGTGCCGTCCAAGACCGCCGGAGCCGCAGTCACCCAATAGCCGGTTTTGAAGCGCCATTTTTCTTTTCCAGTGCCGATGTCCACGGCATAGACATTCCCATCAAGACTTCCAAAAAACACAGTATCCGCCGAAACAGCCGGGGAGGAAAAGACAGGGCCGCCGGTCTGGAACCGCCATTTCAGTTCCCCTTTCGATGGTTCCAGAGCGTACAGGAAGCCGTCCTGACTGCCAACCAGCAGCCATCTGCTGTAAACCTCATGATATTCCTCCTTTTCCCATACGGCTGGCGACGAGCGCACGAGGCCGCCGGTTGGGTAGGCCCATTTCTTTTCCCCGGACCAGGCATCCAAAGCATAGATATTTTTGTCATGGCAGCCGAAATAAACAGTCCCATTGACCACCGCAGGGGAGGAGCGCACCGGCGCGCCGGTTTCGAATTTCCAGCGTTCCTCTCCAGTCTTGGAATCCAGCGCGTAAACCCGGCCGCGCTGATTGCCGAAATAGACCATCCCCTCCCCCACAGCCGGAGAGGAGAGAATCAAATCGCCGTAGATCGGATCTATTTTGGGATCTCCGACCCGGTGCTTCCAGCAACTCTGGCCTTTAGGCAGACTGCCATTGGCCGGATAGACTCCCGTGCGCTGAAGGTCACCCCGAAAAAGAGCGTCGGCCCACAAGGGCGACGGGAAGGCGGCGATCAATAATCCAGCAAAGCCGACAAAAACAGAGTACAGGGGAGAGCACGATTTTTTCATACGAGAGTGATTCTGCCGCATTCTCAGCAAGCAGTAAGCGCAAATATTTGCGATGTGGTTTAGGAAAGTTGCACTTTGGTTTCAAAGCGACTTCACACGACTGCATCGTCCCCGGCGCGGGAGCTTTCACGCCGCCGTTTTTCGAGTTCCAGTTTCATCTCTTCGAGTTTTCTGCTGTTAAGAGGATAAAACCACATGGGAACGGCAGCCAAAAAGAAGAACAGAGTGGGAATCACAACAGCGGCAACTTTGATCCCCAGCAACGAATGCGGGGTCTGGGCAACATTGGCCTGATAACCGAAGAGGCTCAGTAATCCCCCGGAAAGCAGACCCCCAAAGGTGAAACCCGATTTCAGCGAGACGGCTCCAGCTGCATAAATAATCCCCGTCGCACGCCGCCCGTGCCGCCATTCCGAATAATCGGCTGTGTCTCCCAGCATCGCAAAAAACATCGTGATCGCCACGCCTCCAACAAAGTCGCACAAACCGGCGCTGACATAAGCCACCCACAACCGGTCGGGGGTTGCGAAATACATGAAAAAACAGCTCACAGACACGCCCGCCACACATATCCACAAGGTACGTGATTTCCCCAACCAGCGCCCCAGCAGCGGGGTGACCAGGGCGCCGGGAATGGCCGCGGCGACACCGATGCTGCGCAATACTGTTGTCAGGTCCTTGTTCTCAAGAATGTATTTGTTGAAATGGACGCTCACCCCACCCCGGCAGGATGAGCCAAGGGCCATCAAAACCCCTGCAATGAACAACAGCAGCCACGCCCGGTTGTCCAGCAAGTCTTTGGCATCCGCCCAGATCGAATTATGTTGGTTTTTGGGCGGCTCAACCCTTTCGCGGACCGTAAGAAAGGTGGCCACATACAGAAGAACCATCAAGCCCGCAAAGATCGCCATGGTCCACTGGAAGCCTTTGGCCTCATTTCCGCCTCCCAGGTAATTCACCATGGGCAGAGTACAGCCCGCGACAATCAGTGCGCCCACCTGGTTAAAAATGCCAGCCAAGGAAGTGATCCCAGTCCGCTCCTGCGGATCACTGGACATAACCCCCTGCAACGAATTCTGTGGAATCACGCAAACCGTGTAGCACGTCATCAAAAGAAGATAGGTCACCCCTGCGTAAACAATCTTCGCCGTCGGACCCAAGGTCGGCACGCTGAAAGCCAGCAGCGCCAAGGCGCCAAAGGGGACACATCCCCACAACAGCCATGGCCGGAATTTCCCCCAACGGGTTTTGGTCCGGTCGGCAATGCCCCCCATCAGGAAATCGGCAATCATGTCCCAAAAGCGGCTGACGAAGAAGATGATGGACATCGCTCCCACGGAGAGTCCGAAGACATCGGTGTAAAAATAGGGCAGAAAGAGACTGATGGCGCTCCACATCAAATTGGTCGCGGTGCCGCTCAGCCCGTAGCCGATTTTTTCCCTCCAACTCACGGTCGATAAATTTTGGGCCATAAATAGTTAAAACTGGGGCAATGATGAGGAATGGGGAACTTTTAGCGGTGGCATTCTCCCGTTAAACGCCGTGCTTTGCACCCACTTTGTCGTGCGAAATGGTTTTTTTTCTTTATGTTTTTGTTTCGATTTCCAATTCTCGAAAAGGTCATGGCCGCGCTTTTTTAAAACAAAAACACAATTTTCTTAAACCATATCGCAATTATTTGGGCTTACGGTTTGTTGGGAAAGCGGCAGAATCACTCTCGTATGAAAAATCGTGCTCTCCCCTCTGCTTTGCCAGCTTTTCCGGATTGAAACCTTTAGATTTTAAAACCCCTCCAAATATGCATTTAAACACAATCACCAATAATAGCCGCCTGTTCTCCGGTTTTATTCCGAAACTATTAGTGGTATTTCTGGCCTGCGCGATCCCGATGTTCCAGGGGTATGCCGCCGCGCCCGAAACGCATAAAGATCGCCTCATTTCCGAAGACCCGCCCGCCGTTGTCCGCGATTTCAGTGGCGGCGCTTCCGAGGATAAAAGAATGACGGTGGATTTTTATGTGTATGGGAGCGACGGGCTTTGCGTCCCGGCGCTCGTCTGCGGCGGCAATTTGGGCATGACTTACCAACTGCCCGGAGATACCAGAGAGCGGCATTGCAGCATCCAAGAGGACGGCACCTATACGGGGAGAACCTTTAAATACGCTCTCAATCCCATCAACCTGACCGACAGCACGGAAAGAGCGCGGGGCTTTCAGCCGGGGGAGGATTATGACCCGGATCCAAATGTCACCGCCCCCGCGACCCGCCTTGCAAACCGTCTGCTGCTCAACCCCGAGGCACTGTTCAAGCGCTTCATGGAAACTTTTAAGGCGGTGGAAGGAGTTCAGCCTATCCCTCTGAATGTAAGCACGGGACTGGAAGTCTATCCCCGCCGCGCACAATTCGCATTTAAGAAACGCATTACCCCGGACCCCACGGACACACGGTATTATTCCCGCGGCTCCAGCCCGCATGTGAAGGTGTTATCCTACGAGAACGGCAAAGTCCTCATGCCGCACGGCAGCCATCTTGCGCTTAGCTGTATCATGTGGCGGCGCACGGAGCACACCGATTTCGTCGCAGGTCAAGCCGTGGATCTCATGGGCAACCGCTTGCCGGGTTCCAGCTTTGCGGCATGGGGTTGGCAAAATGGTTACGGAGGGCTGCAATACGGCGACTACATGCCCGGGATGGGCATGTATTTCGTTCCGGCCCTGGCCCTCGGGGAGGCTTGGGATTTCCGTTATAACGGCAATATTCATATCGGTGCCAATTACCAGCAAGACCCGCCTTGCTGGACCAAGGCGATCAGCAGCAACCCATATATTTATCCGGGCAAGGCGTACAATAGCGAGTTCGCCCCCGTGGCATTCGGGCGCGTGGAGCCCAGGATCACCTTCGATCCGGTAAAGCCGACGCAGCAGGTCAGAGTATTTGATGACCCCACCACCTGCTATGCCCCTCAGGATGCCTTCAACTACGAGGATGATAAATTGGAGGTCATGAAATGGCAGCGCAAGAGCAAGGGAACGGCCCGCATTGTGCGCGATGGAAACTTTTTCCAAGGCGGCACCGCCATGCTCTTCCCGGGCAAGGATGTTCCCAATTCGATCTGGAAACCGATTGTTGCCGAGGGACTCAAGAATATGACCCTGACCACGCATTGGTTCAGCGACCCCAGCAAGGGATTCAATCCCGGCGGAGCTTTTCTGAACGTGGAATTTGCCAATGCCCCGAAGCTGACGATCACTGCAAGCCAAAAGGGTGACCTGGTTGTCTCGCGCACCGGCGAGCCGCTGGTGGAAACCGGCCTGAAACTCCAGCAGGGTTGGAACGCAGTGGAAGTCGCCTACGCCCAAGAGTCCCAATCCGTGCACCTTCGCGTGGGAAAAGACTTTGCGGCGGCCAAAGGCAAGCGGCTGACTTTTCAGGCTGAGGGCGGCATGACTGCTTTAGAAATCGGCAAAAATGGTTCCCCCTCCGAAAAAGGCAACGTCCTCTTCGATGCCATCTGGATCAATCCCAACGACGAGCTGTCCGACAGTTTCGAATATGCTTCCCTTGGAGAAATGCGGGGAGCGGATGCATGGAAGGGGGATTGGAAAAATTTGAGCCTTGCTGGACAGGTTGCTTATAGCGGCAAACAGGCCTTGAAGCTGCAAGCGGTGGGCACACCTGGCTCCATCACCAGGAGTTTGTCCAGTTCCGATCTGCGGGACCACACCGTCCAGCTGGCCTGGTTCGTGGAGTCCAAGGGAGGGGAGGATTCCTTTGTGGAACTGCGCTCCGGGGACGGCAAGTCATTCCTCCGGTTGCGGGGAGATCAAGAAGGCAAACTGCTATATCAAACCGAGCAGGGCGATTGGATGGCCACCAATGCCAAATTCCGGCCGGACTTTTTGGAAAATTGGAACGAGCTGGCAGTGATCTTTGACCATGAAGGCAATGCCTACCTGAGGCTGAACATGGAGTGGGTCGCCCAGGAGGATGGCGTTCCACTGGTCATCCCCCAACGCGATACGCTTTCCGTGCTTTCCATCGGCCGCACCGGCACTCCTGCCGGGTCGAACGGAACGGCTGTTAATTTCGACGACCTGCGGCTTGGGCGCAACAACACTCTCGTGGCCGATGCCACGCTTTATAGTTCCACGTTTGAATACCCCTTCGATGTCCAAGCCTGCTTCAAGCAACTTGGGTGGGAGAACGTAGCCGCCTCCGGGGCATGCCTGGAAACCGGCAAGGGAGCCGCGGGTGGTCGGCGTTATTTGGTCCTGCCCGCCAACGCACCCGCCAACGCACCCGTGTCGCGAACCTTCGCACCAGTGCTGCAAGATGTGACGGCGGAGTTCTCTTGGTTCCATGATCCCGAAGCGGGCAAGCGCGTCGATGCCGGATACGTGCGGTTGGTGGATGCCAAATCCCATAAGCTAACTTTCTCGGCCGATGCCGAGGGACGGGTGCGCTATCGCGTCAATGACCAGGATTGGAAAACCACGGAATACCAACTCGTCAAAGGTTGGAATAAAACGCGGGTGGTCTTTTCCGAAAAGAATCCGACGGAATTCTGGATGGCGCCGCAACGCACGGGGATTCACCCCAAGGAGCAATGGAAATTGATCGCCTTGGATACTTACACGACCAAAATACTCAAAACCGACACCCAACAGAAGCTCACGGAAGTTTTCACTGATCTCCAGCGGATCGAAGTCGGAAGGAATGAGGGCAAAGAGGGCGCATTCCTCTTTGATGACCTCTTCGTGATAACAAACAAACCCTCCACGCGAGATGTAAAGCAGGCGGACATTGGCAACGTGCGCCAGACCTTCGCCAACGAACTGGACAACCGGCTGGCAAACCGCGACTGGCCGCAGATCGAGAAAGTCCTCGTCGAAAAAAACCTCGTCTCAAAACCCAATAAAAAATGACAACCGCATTTATGGATTTTCCGCCTCATTCCACCGGCATCGATGTTCTTCGGAAGGGGACACTCAGTCATGAGTGCTGCTTGCAACCTTCCGGCGAGATATTCGACGCTCTTTACGGAGAGACCGCACAGTATGGGACACCCTGGCATGCCTATTGCCAGGCGGTCCTTGCCCTGCACAGCACTGGAGAAGAGCGCGACTGCCATCTTGGCAACGCGTTCCGGGGCCTTGCCGCTGCCGTGAGCCATGTGGCCGACCCAAAACTAACGCCCAACCTGAGCGGCATCACGCGTGCAACAGGCTGCTGCAACTACATCAATCATCGCGATTTCTTTTGGCCCGCGATCCTCAAAACTTTCAGGATTCTGAAAAAAGCGGGATACCCCGGCATCGACTCCATCGCTTCCCAAATTGCTGCCATTCGTGTGCCGGCCCCGTTTCATTCCGCTCCTCCCGGAAACTGGTCCGCGGTCTGGCTGAACGGCGAGTTGATGCGCATGCATGAAGGGCTTTCGGATGTAACCCGGGAGCGTTTCGACCAATGGCTGGCGGAGTTTTTCAAACTGCTTGTGCACCTGGATCGCGGATTCTATGCCGAACCGGGACTGCCCAACAGTTATGATCTTTTTACCCGTTATCAGTTGGCCGAGATTCTTGTTGAAGGTTACGATGGTCCCTGGCGTTCCTCGCTGGAGCAACTGCTTGTAAACGGGCTGAAGCGCAGCCTTGCCGTGCAACTCTCGGATGGTTCCCAGGGATCGGCGTACCGCAGCACCGGGCAGACATGGACTGTCGGCAATGAGATTGGCTTCTTCACACTGGCCGCCCATTATCTCCGGAAGAGCAACCCGGAGTTGGCCGCAGCTGCGGAAAATGGAGCGCGCCTTGCGCTGGCCTCATTCGTGCGCTGGTTTCCGAAGGATCGCCCCTATTCCGCAGTCGAAAACCTCTTGCCTGCGGAGTGGCGTGTGGGATTCGAAACCTACTCCCTTGAGGGTTGCTACGCCAATCTTGCTCTCGGCTTCCTCGCTGATGCCGTCGAACGGGGATTTTCTGGCACCCCGCTTTACGATGTGGCCGACAGACCTACCCAGGTTTTCATCGAAAACGACCCGGTGCATCGGGCCTTCACCCACTGCGGACGCTACAGCGCCCAGGTCAATGCATGGCCTGCGCCTGTCTATGATGCGTTTGGTCTCGTGGACCTGAGCTTTGGCCCGGGCCGCTATCTCCAGACAATCACAAGCGCCAGGCATTTACAGGAAAACAGGCCTTTCAATGTCGGCATGGCATTGCGCAAGCACCCGGGCCGCTCGGATATCCGGGTAGTCGGGCATCAAGACCTTCGACTCGATGGGCCGATCGAACCTCTGGGCGATGGCAACGGATTTTCGCTCCGGGCCCGCGCCCGGGGAGATGTGATGGACCCCGTGGCGCGAGACGCATGGCTCTACCGCCTTTCGGTGAGCACCGATCAGGACGGCATTCATGTCGAGGAATCGACTCCTGGCCTTCACGGCTACAAAACCCTCATTTTACCCTACCTGCTCGATGCAGGAACTGGCAACCGGACCCGCATCAGCGTGAAAAAGAAGGGGAATGAAACCCAAATACTTCTCAGCCTTGGCAAAGAGCAGATCATGATCCGCATTGCAGCCGCCTTGGATCAATGGCTGGATATTCCCTATGGGTTTGAAAACCGCCGCGGCCTCTGCGGGTTGCTCCGCATGGATCTGGCCGAGCCGACCGAAACGATTCGCTACACACTGGCCGTGGAGGGGGATTAATAAAAGGGTATGTCATTGCGCGTTTCACCTGCCATTTACGAATACGCAGCCCGACTGATTGGAGTCACTCCGTGGGAGGCTTCACGCAGCAAAGAGTTGATGATCGAAGCGCATGCCGAAGCATACCGCCGTTATGCGCATTCTCCCATTTTGGTCGGGATCGATGTGTATAATGTCGAAGCGGAGGCATACGGCGCGGTCATCCCCCAACCGACGGGAGCGGCCATCCCTTCCATCACCGGGCATCCCTGCTCCGCAACCGCGGACATTCCGGGGCTCCATCCGCTCAATCCGGCAGCAGACGGGCGGATTCCCCTCGTCATCGGGGCGGCGCGCGCATTGGCCGCTTTGTTGCCGGGCGCCAACGTAAAAATCCCGCTGAGTGGACCGTTTTCGCTGGCGAGCAATCTGGTGGGTTTCGAAAACCTGTTGTGCGATTGCATGACCGCACCGGACGAAGTGGCCGACGCGCTCTCGTTCCTTGTCGAAGGTCAGGTCGCGTTTGTAAGAGCGATCCACGCGGCTGGCATCGGCGTCACCACCTTTGAATCCGCCGCCACGCCGCCGCTGCTCTCGCCGGAAATGTTCCGGGATATTGCGCTGCCTGCGCTCAAGCGGCTTTTACAGGAAGCCGCGGAGATTGTGGGTGAAAACATTTCCTGCATCATTGGCGGCAACACTCTCCCGATTTTGGATTATTTGATGGAGACCCAGCCGGGATACGTCATCTGTCCTTCCGAGACTGACCAGAATGCCTTCATGGACCGGATGGCGCAATGGCCGGGAGTGATGGTCCGGGTGAACATGGTTCCCAACATTATCGCTCGTGGCAACCCCGAGGAAATCCGCCAGGAAGTGGACCGCGTTTGGGCCCTGGCCGCCCGGCGGGTGAACGCCTGCATCGGAACCGGTGTAATACCTTATGACACCGACCCCGGAACGGTGCATGATATTTTGCAACACGTGAATCAGAAGTCCCGCACTTTATCATAAATAAAATGCGCAAAGGTTTTTGCATGCAAGTCCATCCAGGGTTCGAACTGGAATACGAGAAGAGGCACAATCCCATCTGGCCGCAACTGGCCCGAACGCTCTCAGAACACGGCGTTTCCAACTACTCCATTTTTCTAAACCCGCAAACGGGGCAACTATTCGGTTACGCGGAGATCGCATCGGAGGAGCAATGGGCGGCCATTGCCGAAACGGAAGTATGCCGGGAATGGTGGAAGTATATGGCCGAGCTGATGCCTTCCCATGCGGATGGAAGCCCCGTGAGTGAGCCGTTGCGCGAAGTGTTCCATCACGACTAGCGCGGGGCTGTTTGCATGGAGGACCATGAAACAAAAACGAATGTTCCTGCAACCATTTTCCAAGAATAAAACCTTCCGGGGTTCTCTGAAAAATAATAAAAGTATGCCTTCTACATTCGGAATGCCCCCCCTCTTTTCCAATCACTCCCCAATGCCTCTTCTGCCGCATCAATGAGCGGCCAATTTCTCGCCAAACCCTACCAATGAAATCACGACTGCTAAATCAAAAACGAGGAACACAGCCCACCATTTTAGTTGCTGGCTTGTGTGCCATAACCTTAACATGGGCATGCTTTGGAGCGGCTGCAAACGAGAAGGCAAAAGATCCGGAGACTCCCTTTGATTCGAGTACGATTGTCGTGGCTGATGACCCCACCCAATCGGGTGCCACAGGCAATGCCGTGCCACAGCAGAAAAAAGCGATTGCCCTCACTGGCAGCCCTGAGATTCGTGCAGAGGCATTGCTTAAGGAAATGACCCTGGATGAGAAAGCGGCTTACGTCGGCGGTTTGCAAAACCGCATCCAATCCATTCCCCGGCTTGGCCTTCCGGAAATCATGATGTCCGACGGTCCCTTGGGACTGCGTAAAGGCGGCATGAGATCCACTTGCTATCCCGTCGGCCCTTGCGCAGCCGCGACTTGGAATACCGGACTCATGAAAACCATGGGCGAAGCGTTTGGCAGGGATTTTCGCGCCCGGGGTTTCCACATTGCCCTTGGCCCCGGAGTCAACATCATCCGTGATCCCCGTGGCGGGCGCAATTTCGAGTATTATTCGGAAGACCCATTTTTGACAGGCGAAATCGCGAGCGCGGAAATCCAGGCGATGCAATCGCAAGGCACGCTTGCTTGCGTGAAGCATTACGCCTGCAATGAACAGGAAAAGGCGCGCAATTTTTACAGTGCCGAAGTGGAGGAACGCGCGCTCCACGAGATCTATCTTGAGCCGTTCAGGATCGCGATCCAGAAAGGAAAAGCAGGCACTATGATGACGGCTTTCAACAAATTCCAAGGCGTGAACTGCTCGGAAAACCCGACCCTTAACACCGACCTTTTGCGCAACGAACTCGGGTTCACCGGCATTTTGATGTCCGACTGGACGGCGGTGCGCGATGGCCTTGGTGCGGCCAATGGCGGGATGGATTTGGAAATGCCCTTTGGCAAATACATGAGCCCGGAATTTCTGAAACAGGCGATCGCCGAAGGAAAAGTTTCCGAGCAGACCATTGATGAGAAAGTCCGGCGGATTCTCAGGACTGTCATCGCCGCAGGGTTCCTCGACCGGGAACAAAAATTGGCTGATCTGCCCGAGGGGATCGTCGGAGTGAAAGATGATCCGCGGAGTGTCGAGGCGGCTCTTGAGGTGGCTCGCGAGGGAGTTGTGCTCTTGAAAAACCAGAACGGAATGCTTCCGCTCGACCCGGCCAAGGTCAAGACGGTGGCGGTTATTGGAGATAATGCCCTGAAGGCTTATCTCGGCGGGGGCGGCAGCTCAATGGTTGGGACCTATCGGCGCGTCAGTCTTTTGGACGGGATCAAGGCAGCTTTCCCCGGTTGCAAGCCGCTGCCGATGAATGTCACGGCCCAACAGGTTCAAAACGGTCTGGGTTATGCCGGACCCGTCAAATTGGAATTATTCAAGAACGGCAATCTGCAGGGTGCTCCGGCAATCGTTAAGGACACCGACCAGATCTGTCTCCTCTCAGGTTCAAATTCTCCCGAGCCGGGTTTTCCCGCTACATATTCGGCGCGGTGGACCACCTCATTGAAGGTGCCAAATGACGGGTATTTTAATTTCGTCTCCTCCAGCAACGATGGGATTAGAGTCTTCGTGGACGATCAGCCAGTCATCCTCGACTGGAGCATCCATCGCAGGGAGTTTCAAAACATGGGCCTTTTGAAGCTCGAGGCAGGAAGCGTTCATCAACTGAGGGTGGAGTATTTCTACGGTGGGAGTGGAGGTGCCGCGCTCCGCTTCGCATGGAAGCCGGACGAGGATTTCACGAGAGCTTTGGAGACGGCTCGAAGCGCGGACGTGGCGCTTGTCGGGGTCGGCTTCAATTATAATTTGGAGGGGGAAGGCCAGGACCGGGATTTCGCCTTGCCGCCCTTTCAACAAACCGTTTTGAAGGCCATTGCCGAAGCCAATCCCAGGACGGTTGTGGTCCTTTTTGGCGGCGGGGCGATCGATTGCCATGAGTGGATTGACAAGGTGCCAGCGCTCCTTCATGCCTTCTATCCCGGGCAAGAAGGCGGAACGGCTATCACGGAAATCCTTACCGGCGTGGTCAATCCCTCGGGCAAACTCCCCTTCACTGTGCCCCGGAAGATCGAGGACCACCCCTCGTATCCCTATTTTCTTAACAAGGAAGATATGGCCAAGAACCGAGCCCAATACGGGGAAGGCATTTTCGTGGGCTATCGCGGGTATGACGCCAAAAAAATCGAGCCGCTCTTTGCGTTTGGCCATGGACTTTCCTATACGAGCTTTAAGTATAATGACCTTCAGATAAACGGGACTGCCAATGGCAAGGTGACGGCCACCTTTACAGTCACGAACACCGGCACCCGCGATGGCTCCGAAGTTGCGCAGCTTTACGTCGCCCCGGGGAAGGCCAGCGTGCCGCGCCCGCCCCAGGAACTCAAAGGTTTCGCCAAGGTGAAGCTCAAGCCGGGGGAGACGAAGACGATTGCCATCGAGCTTGAGAAGCAGGCCTTTGCTTATTGGAGCCCGGAAAAGAAAGCGTGGTTGGTTGAACCTGGAAACTACGGGATCCACATCGGTGCCTCCTCGCGCGATATCCGCTTGCAGGGCGCATGTAAAATGTAAGAGCGATGCTGTTTGGTCTGGGGTTTGCGCTTCAGGTGCGGGCTCCAGCCAACCAACCGGCCTGGCGTCAGAGCAGTGCAACCTAAGAAACTCTCCAATCTCAGATCAAATCAAACTATGTTCCACCCATTCCTGAAGCGACTTCCAATCGCTGTTCCATCTTTGGCGCTACTATTAACCGCGGCGTCGGCGCTGAGCCTTTGCGCAAGCGAACAGCAGGCCTCTTCCAAATTGTCCGGCGTTCCAAGATTGGATGAGAGTTCTTTTGGCAAATTCACCCGGGTGGCGGAGGCGAATCCGATTCTCTCGGGTGTCTGCGATATCACCTATGACTGTCCGCTGAGAAAACGGCCGGTCGAGTGGCAGGCGTCGGGAATCGCCGGCCCGTCGGCAGTGGTCAGAAACGGAAAAGTTTACCTGTTCTACACCGGACGGGAATGGGCCAATGTTCGGAAGATTGATATCAACACTGCGCGGATCGGGCTGGCCCGGAGCGCCGACGGGGTCCATTTCACCCGTGAAAAAGCACCAGTCCTTGCACCGGGGCAGGACGATCAAGCCGATGCGGAGTGGGAGGGAGGATGCCAGGACCCACGGGTGGTGGAGAGCGAGGATGGGAATTATGTGATGATCTACACCCAGGTCAAACAGGAGGCGGGCAAAACCGATCCGGTGACCCGCAAACCGCTCGAGCTTCCGAAACCAGTTTGTCGCCTGGCTGTTGCGACTTCAAAGGATCTTCTGCATTGGGAAAAGCGTGGATCAGCCTTTGCCGGTGCGGAAATGGTCAGCGATATTCCAAGGCTGGGAGCATCCATCGTCTGTCAAAAAAACGGGGACAAGCTGGTCGCTGCCAAGATTGACGGCAAATACTGGATGTATTGGGGCTCTGAGTCGGTGCATCTTGCCACTTCCGACGATCTGATCCGTTGGACCCCGGTTCTGGACGCCGAAGGCAAGCCGGCGGTGGTGCTAAAGCCCAGGGAGCAGAAATTCGATGACGTGGCAGTGGTTCCCGGTCCGCCGGCGCTGCTCTCGGGCTCCACGATAGTGTTGCTTTTCAATGCTGAGGCCTCCAAGCCTCAGCCGATCCAGGTCGAGAAGGGTTTCTGCCAGCTCTGGCAGGAAGTGTTGACTCCCATTACCAGCAATTGGAAACGGCCCTCGGTCCTCAAAGGGACAACCTGCATCGGTGAAGCCACGTTTTCAGCTAATGCGCCTGCCAAATTGGTCAAACGCTCGGAGCGCCCAGTATTTCAGCCAGAGATGCCGTATGAATCATTTTGGCAAAACGGTGTCGGGATCACTCAAGGCCAAGGGCTCATCTGGTTCAAGAACCGCTGGCATCTCTATTACACGGCCTCGAAATATCATGCGGCGGTGGCGATCGCCGATCCCTCCGGCAAACCGGTCAATCCCCCGGTGGTCCGCAAAGCCAAACTCAAATCTGCCCCGGTGGCCCTGAAAATGGATGGCGAGGATAGCGTGCTGATGCGTTCGGGATGGGAGTTGCTCGAATCGCCCGCGGTGAGCGGCAGCGCCGAAGAGATTTGTTCGCCCTCCTTTAACACTCAGGAGTGGTATGACGCGGTCGTGCCTGGAACCATTATGGGGACTCTGGTGGAGCAGGGCATCGAGCCCGAGCCGCTTTTTGGCACCAACAGCCTGCGGATTTCCGAGAAATATTGCCGGCAATCTTACTGGTATCGCAACGCCTTTACCCTGCCTGCCACCGCCAAAGGCAAGCGGCTGGAGCTGGGCTTTGACGGAATCAACTACGCCGCCGAGATCTGGCTCAATGGCCAGCAACTGGGCAAAATGAAAGGGGCATTTATCCGGGGCCGATTCGACATCACCTCGGCCCTACGCTGGGATGGGCCCAATGTGCTGGCGGTCAAAATTCTGCCTCCTCCGCGCCCAGGCATCCCTCACGAGCAGACAATAGCCGAGGGTGAAGGGCCCAATTGCGGCATCGCCACGGCCGACGGCCCGACGTTTGGCGCCAGCACCATGGGTGTGGACTGGATCCCGGGGATTCGGGACCGTGCCATGGGCATCTGGCAGGATGTGAGCATCCGCGCGACCGGTCCGGTCGCCTTGGGCGATCCGCAGGTTGTGACTGCGGTGCCCAACCTGGATCGGGCAGAGGTTACCATCAAGGTGCCTGTGAACAATTCCTCGCAGACCAAACAGGAAGGCATTTTGAAGGGGCGGCTGGGGGAGATTGCATTTGAGCAGGCTGTCACGCTCAACCCCGGAGAAAGCCAAATCGTGGCGTTTGATCCCACGGCATTCGCCCAGCTCGCCATCGACAAACCCCGGCTCTGGTGGCCCAACGGCTACGGTCAACCCGACCTGTACGACCTGGATCTGAGCTTTGTTGAAAAGAGCGGCGCGCGTTCCGATGGCCGCCGCTTGAAAATCGGCCTACGGGAAATGAGTTATGAAGTCTCCCGGGACGCCTCGATGGAGTTGATCATCAAGGTCAACGGCCAGCGGATCTTCTGCCGCGGCGGCAACTGGGGCCTTGACGAGCCGCTCAAGCGGCTGGATCCGGTGCGCATGGATGCATGGGTGCGGATGCATCACGACGCCAACCTCAATATGATCCGCAACTGGACCGGACAGAGCAACAGCGAGCTTTTTTTCCAGATGTGCGACCAATACGGAATTCTGGTCTGGCAGGATTTCTGGATCGTCAATCCCGGCGATGGTCCCGATCCGGAAGATCACAAGCTGTTCTGTGAAAATGCGACGGACACGGTGCTGCGTTACCGCAATCACCCCTCGATCGCCCTCTGGTGCGAGCGCAACGAAGGCGTTCCGCAGGCCTTTTTCCTGGCCGATAAAATCTACAATGCCATCTGGAAGAACGACACCTCCCGGCTGGTGCTGGCCAACTCGGCGGCGTTTGGAGTCAGCGGCCATGGGCCTTACCGCATCGGCTGGAACCAATCGCTGTTCAGGATGGTCGGCGGGATGAAGAGCGAGCGGGGGATGCCCTGCGTTCCCACGGCCGATAGTATGCGGGCAGCGCTGGCACCCGAGGACCAATGGCCCATCTCCGATGCCTGGTCTTACCATGATTTCTGCCGCATCGGTTTCATGGGCGTGGAGTCCTATGTGCGCGAGTTTGAACAAAGTTACGGGAAAAGCCGCGACCTGGATGATTTCTGCGCCAAGGCGCAGATCCTCAATTACGAGCGGTTCCGGGCACTGTATGAAAGCTGGGGACATTCCATGTGGCGCGGATCGAGCGGGCTGCTTCTTTGGATGACCCATTGCAGTTGGCCGAGCACCGTCTGGCAGCTTTACGCCTATGATCTTGAACCGACTGGGGCGCTCTTTGGAGCCCAGAAGGCTTGCGAACCGGTACATGTCCAAATGGACCCGCGCGACAGCACGGTGACCGTGGTGAACATGGCGCTGGAACCGATCGCTGACGGAAAAGTGGAAGTTGTCAGTTTCGATCAGCAAGGCAAGGAGCTCGACAGGCAGAGTCTTCCGGTCAAGGTCGCAGCCAATTCGGTGGCCGACTCTTTCAAATACGTTCAAGACCCCGCCAAAGCCGCCCGGTTTGTGAGCTTGATGCTCCGCGGCAGCAATGGAGTCGAGCTATCGCGCAATTTTTATTGGCTTCCCAACAAGGAGGCTGCGATACAGAATTTCTATTGGCCCGCAAAGACAGGGACCAATTACCCAGCCCTGGAGGAGATGCCTCGGGTGAAACTTGAGGGCGAACTGGTTGCCGACAATAGCAAAAAGGCCGAAGGGAAACCGTCTGTTTTGGTCCGGCTCCGCAACCCGAGCGAGCACATCGCCTTCATGACCAAGCTGACCTTGCGGGACAGATCGGGTAAAAGGGTGCTGCCGGTCTTTTACGGCGATAACTACGTCTCATTGCTTCCGAATGAAACCCGCGAAATTCGGATCGGTTATTCGACTCCGGTTGAGGCCGGGAAGCTGCGGGTGGATGTCGAAGGCTGGAATGCGCCAAAGATTCGGGTTTTTCAAGGTGCGGCTCAAGCCGGGGGAGGCGAAAACGATCACTAGTGAGCTTGGGAATGACGCCTTTTCTTATTGGAGCCCGGAGAAGAAAGCATGGGTTGTCGAACCCGGCCATTACGGTATCCTGATTGGCGTCTCCTCGCGCGACATCCGGCTCCAGGCGAGCCAGTCGGTAAAATAAATCAAACAATGATCCTCTCTGAACTTACCCGGCCCGTTGCAATCACGATGTGGGATTTCTCGTGGTTGGAACGCCGCTGGGCGGGAGCCGGGTATGAGAATTGGGACGAAGCTCTGGATGGCTTGCTTGAGCGCGGCTACAACGCCGTTCGTATAGACGCATACCCTCATCTTCTTTCCGCAGGCGCAAATCGAGTATGGCGACTCAAACCCCAGTGGACCAACCAGGACTGGGGTGCATGCGGCTTGGTGGATGTGCAAATCCAGCCCCATCTCAACCGTTTTATTGCGAAATGCAAGGAACGCGGCATTTGCGTTGCGCTCTCCACTTGGTTTCGCGAAGACTTGGGTAACCAGCGCGCACTGATTGCAACCCCCGAGTTGCATGCCCGGATATGGCTCGATGCGCTGCGCTCCATTGAGCAGGATGGGCTGCTGGACAGCATTCTCTACGTGGATTTATGCAACGAATGGCCTTGGTGGGGAACCTTCTTCGGAACCGATGAGCAGAGGGCGGACTGGCGAACCCTGAAATCGATGGACTGGATGCGGCGTTCCATCGGGGTGCTCCAAAAAGCCTATCCCTCGCTCCCGTTCTGCTTCTCATTTAGCGATCGTGTTTTGGAGGACAACACCTCCCTTGATCTTTCCTTCATGAGGCTGCTCGAACCCCACATCTGGATGAGCAAGGACACCGACTTCTACCGCCAGATCGGGTTCAAATGCAACCCGTTCGACGCGGACGAATATCGGCCTGTGGTGGAACATGCCGAGCGGCTTTACCGAATGGATGAACGTCACTGGCAGGAAGGGTTGGCGAAAGCCATCAGCGACGTTGCGCTCTGGAGCCGTAAGAGCGACCTTCCCCTGGTCACCACCGAGTGTTGGGCGATCGTGAATTACCGCGACTGGCCCTTGCTGGACTGGGGCTGGGTCAAAGAGCTTTGCGCCTTTGGCGTGGCCGAGGCTGTAAAAACCGGACGCTGGGCCGGTATTGCAACCAGCAATTTCTGCGGGCCGCAGTTTGTCGGAATGTGGCGGGACAAAACATGGCACCAGAACCTCACGGGGCTGATCCGCTCGGGCGCGATGCCGAACCCATAACGACTAAAATACTGACCCTTTTCGCTTTCCCGTTTGCCTTGGAATTCTAGGAATTCGCTTTTCGCCGTTGACCTCAGTGGCTCAGATGCTCCCTAGTCATGGCACCACGTCGTAACAGGTGAGCATCTTTTTGGTGCGCACATACATCCGGCCGTCCACCACAATGGCAGCATTCCAAGCGGCGGTCGGTTCTGAGGGATGTATGCGTCCCAGTTCCTTGTAGGCAGCGGCACTTGGCTCGATCAATACGACGTCGCTAGTCTTGCCCGCGACCGCAATGAGAGCGCCCCCCGCCGCACTCAATGGGCCGAAGTTGAATCCCGGCTGTTTCCAGTTGATCGCGCCCGTTTCCGCGTTAAGGCACAACAGGTAACCGGGATTTTCCGGCATGCTTGTGCAATAGATGTTTCCATTGAGGCACACCGGGCTGCTGAACCGCACTTGCGCCTCAATGTTTTTCCAGACCAGCGTGGGCGATGCAGCATTCGAAATATCCAGCAATCCAGCCCCCATCTTAAAAGCGCTGGCGAAAAAAATACGATTTTCAATCACAAGCGGGGTTGCGGAATTCTGGCTGTTGGATGTCTTCCACTCGTAGCTCCAGAGGCGCGCACCCGTTTCGGGATTCAGCCCCACCAGCCCTTCTCCGATGAAGGCTATGTATTGCTTGGACTTTCCGCTGCCGTAAGCGATCGGTGTTGAGTGTCCGGCATTGCTACCTGGGGCTTTCCAAAGGGTGGTGCCTGTATTCTTGTCGAGCGCAACCACGGCGACATCGGGGGCCCCGGGGATGAGGATCAAACGGTTTTCATCGACCAACGGGGAGGCGTTGTGCCCAAAGGGCACCTCGGACGGACGAGCGTCGAAATCCTTTGCACAGTTACGCTCCCATATGTTCCTGCCGGTTTTTGCATCCAGGCAATGCACCAGCATGCCGCGGCTGACAGTGTAAAGTTTGCCATCGTTCAGCGCCGGACTGGGTCCAGTCGTGCCATTCCTTTCCTGCGGCATGCCGGGATAGGCGAAACTCCAGATTTCCTTGCCCGTCTTCATGTCGAGCGCACGGACCATATCCTCGCCTTTTTGCTCAGTGACTTTTCCCTCGGCGTCTTTGCTCTCACTCGTTACATGGTCGATGACGAAAACCTTGTTGTCTCCAACGGCAGGGTTGCTCCAGCCTGAGTCGCTCATGCGAAAGGTCCAGAGCACGGCGGGAGGTTTGGCACTCCAGTCCATGTTGATCCTGGCATCAGGCGAAATGCCGTTACCGGTCGGGCCGCGGAACTGAGGCCACTCCGCCGCGAGAGAAACCGCCGCGCCCAGCATAAGCATGGCGGCAATTATAAAAATGTTAGGAAATTGCTTTTCGCTCAGGTGCGCCCGGTACGCAACCAAGCAAGGGTCTGTGTGGGTATTGGGGGAATCCCAATGCACCAGCGTCTCCAGCAACCGCGCCAGCGCGTGCAGCGAAATCCCCGAGGAAAATACGGTCATCACCGCAAATGAAAGGGAGTTCAATCCCCGCGTCTTCTCATCAAAGCGCATTTTGAGATACTCCGGCACCGAGCGGGCCTTGCTTCCGTAATAGAACGGCATCATGAAGACCGCCAAGAAGACCATTGCAGGGATAGCTCCAACCCAATAAAAATGGCAGGTCATAATCCCATATTTCGCCGCGGACGCGGTCATGACGATGACAAAAACGAAACAGATCAGTAAAATCGAATAATCAACGGCCGAAAGATGGATGTTTGGATGCATGGGGAGCGGGTGTTTTCTGAAGGGAGTGAAACTTGAGCCGAATGGTTTCCTTCAGCCGGATATCGGCTGAGCTTGCTCCCACGCGAATCTCAAAAGCGCCCGGTTCGATTGTCCATTGCTTGGTCGCGGGGTTCCAAAAGCGAAACGCCTCACTTCCAAGCTCTATTTCCACACGCTGCGATTTCCCCGCTTCGAGGCGCACTTTCTGGAACGCTTTCAATTCCTGCAATGGACGTGGCACGCTGGATTCCTGATCGCTCACGTATATCTGCGCCACTTCCGCGCCGGAACGCTTGCCGGTATTCTTCAGAAGGAAGCTCAATTTGACGGTTTGCCCATGGACCTCGGCTTTGAGGGCTTCATAGGCGAAGCTCGTGAAACTTAAGCCGAACCCGAACGGGAACCGCACCGGGAGGTTCTTCGTCTCATACCAGCGGTGGCCGACGAACACGCCTTCGTTATAAGGATTGTTCCAGACGTAGCCGGTTGTCTTTTCCTCGTTCAGAAACAGATCGCCGGGCATTGAAACCTTCGCGACCTCATAAGGCGCGGACTTGTCGGGTATTTGTAAATCCTTCAGCGTGCCGCCCGGCGCGTCCTCGACCCGCCTCTCGATGGTGAATGGCAAGCGGCCCGCCGGTTCAGACCTGCCCATCAGAATCTCCATCAATGCAGATGCTCCGGTCTGGCCGCCAAAGTAGGTGTGAATAATCGCGGCGGTTTTGTCGGCCCATTCCATCTGCACACCACCGCCGGTGACAAGGCAGACCACTGTCTTCGCATTGATTTCGACGCAGCGAGTGATGAGTTGGTCATCAGGCAAAACAAAGGTTCGATCCGCCCCCTCACCTTCCCGCATACCGGGAAAGACCAAGACCAAATCTGCGGAACGGATTTGTTCGTCGGTTAACTTGTCTCCCTTAAGGATCTCGGCACCGGGAAATGTCTCGGCGACTGCCTTCATATAAGTTTTAAGGTTGTAACCTTGGACATGGCCCGAACCGCCCCCTGCCAACTCCTCCACCTCAGCCCGGTTGCCGACAACGGCGATTCGTTTGCCTCCAAAGTCGCCGGACAAAGGCAGAATGCCGTTGTTTTTGAGCAGGGTGATCCCTTCAAGATTGGTGTTTCGGGCAACCTCTTCCCATCTCGGGCGATTATCCTCTAACTCCGGCATCATCGCGCAGCGGTCAAGGAACCCCGCCTGGAGGCAGGTGGTCAAAAACGATGCAACCATCCGGTCGATGGCGGGCCCGCCGAGCAGTCTCTCCCGTTCCCGTCTCATCGAGGTCCCGAAAGGCATTTCCAGATCGGCGCCGGAGTCGGCAAACTTCGTCGCGTCGTAGGTGGCAATCCAGTCGGTCATGATAAGCGACGGTGCGAGGAAGACGGGCACGATCAGGACTCGATTCATTGCCATTATTAACTCCCGAGCCGGCATCGGTGAACAGCACCGGGGGGATGCCAAGCCGTGGCACACCGCCCAAAAAGCCGGTCACCAGCTCGAAGCGTTCGTCGGGCGTCATTGCCGCCACCAACTCGCGGGCCTGCTTCTCGGCTTGTTCGCGGGAGTCGACCTTCTTGCGGAGATGAGCGTGCTTTTTCGCCTTCTCATTAAGTTTCTGGCGCCATGCCTGGCTCTCGTTGGCGGACACAGGCTGCTCCAGATTTTCCCCGCTGTTGTCAACGTAAAGGTCATCCACAAAAACATCCGTCAATGCACAATCGGGGGATTTGACAATGCCCACCGTCTTCCAAATGGCCGGGCTATAATTCTTCTCCCCAACCAGAAAGCCGGGAATGGCCATTCTCTTGCCGTCCCCGCCTTCCTCCTCGAGGTAAGCCCTGGAGTTGTTGGCTTCGCCTCCGGGGGCGTTGTGGAGCACAATCCACAGCCGATACCAGCGATTGCGTTTGATCTGGGGCGCGGGATCCTTCTGCTCGTTTCTTCGCACGCGCGCCGACCCTAGGATGCGAACATCCTTGCCTTCCAGGGTGACGCCCGCGCGCTGGTCCACAGAGCAGAGCGAATTCTTGTCGTTAACCGCAATGTCAATCCTGACGGGCTCCACGGCCTCAACTCCCCTGACATGCCCGAGCGTTTTGTCCAGACCGCTTTCGATGAGGATTCGCAGATAAAGCGTACCCGTTCCGCCGGGGGGGATGTTCAGCGCTCCGTTGTGGAAAAAGACATCGTGCTTGTAATTACGATTCTTTTCGAGGCTGTCGTCGCCGTGATGGATTTTGGCTGCCAGGTTCCCCGGTGCCAATGCGTCGGGACTGACCGCAACGTCGGTGATCCTGTCGTTGAAACATCTCCATCCATTTGCGTCCCGAGCCAGCTTGCCAGGGGGATATGCTTGAAAATCGTCAATTTTCGTCCATGCCCCAAAACCAACATTGGTCAGCAATAGGCCTGCTAGGCCTGCGATTAGGATGTGTTTGCGCTGTAACATTTCCCGCGTGATATCGCGCTTGAACGGGGTATTGGCGATGGTGTAGTCGGCGAACTCCTTGCGTCGGTTGCTACGAGGTTACTTAGACCTTCGGGGCCTTTTTGGACGGGGATTTCTTGCGCAGCTTGGCATTTTCACGGTAGGCGCGAGGGGAACATCCCCCTTTACGGCTGAACCAGTTGCTAAAATACTGCCCGCTACCAAGCCCGCAGAAACCAGCGATTTCGTTGAGCATCAAGTTAGACTCGGTAAGCATAAAACAGGCGCGCTGAAAACGGACATTTTCGATATAGTCTGTCGGCGCGGTTTTCAAATTATCACGAAAGAGCCGGAACAAAGTGACCCGTCCAATACCGAGTTGATTAGCCAGCTGGTTCACATTGGGAAGGGGCAAAAGGGGGCTGTCGATGATCCGCAAGGCCCGATCCAACATCGGGACCGGGACGGGATCGGAAGGGGCAGCGGAAACATGTTTGCGAATCAGCTCCATCAACTCCCAGAAGGAAGAATAGGGGGCGAAGGGATCCTGACCTTTGTTGCAAAGTCGATGCAACAGATCATGTAACCGGACCTGCATCGCTGCCGGTTCACGCACTTCCAAGGTGGGATTTCCCCGGGTGATTCCCAATTGTTTGAGGACGGCTCCAACGCTTTTTCCGCAAAATCGGCCCCATACAAATTGCCAAGGCACATTGGAGGTTTGGAAATAGGCAACTTTGACTTCGGGAAAAAAGAAAATCAGGTGCCCTGGGGCGCCTTGAAACACAACATCGTTAAGAAAAAACTTGCCGCTCCCGTTCTCAATGAAGTGAAAGTAGTAATAGTCGCGACACTTGAAAAAGGTTTTCATCCCAGTGGATTGAATCCGCCCAAGCTTATCGAGATGCGCGTCTTGGGGACTAGCCAAGGAGTTTTCATTGGCCCAGATCTTCTCAAAATTAAGAACCTTCATTGCATTTAAGTCTTCATGTTGCTGGAAAGGGGCCGGAGGATTTGTATTAAGCGACCTTTGGAAAGTCAAGCCCCCAAATGGCCGCTTCAGTCAGACGCTAGTAAGCTGAAGTTCCCAAGGCAAAAAGGCAATTAACCACCTGCCTAGCAGAAGGTTAATTGCCTTTTTTGTCTTCCGAATGTAGCCATGTTTATCGAGCGCCCTCGAAGTCCTCGACGACGGGCTCTGCCGCAGCGCATGGAGCGACAGCAACCTGGCGGCATTTTCGAATAGTCTCGCACAGAAGAATCTGATCGTTCAAATGGCGGATGCCTTGCGCATGGAG
>Ga0194063_10000307_pt1 | contig 36532 bp, 28 predicted proteins | sample SepL3720m_MetaG_FD_155459 | JGI IMG/M metagenome (GOLD analysis project Ga0194063, IMG submission 155459) | Anoxic zone freshwater microbial communities from boreal shield lake in IISD Experimental Lakes Area, Ontario, Canada - Sep2016-L373-20m | ecosystem: Environmental > Aquatic > Freshwater...
TTTCCTGAACTGGGCAACGTCATAGAAACGGTCGAGAATTTGTTTAGCAACTGGACGGATAGAGCCGATGTCCTTCGAAGGCTCTGCAAAGTGTAACATGCGCATTTATTTATGACGCTGTGTATAGTCAATCGCTGCTCGGGAGTCATCTCCTTGGTCTCCGCGTAAATGCGCTCCTGAGCTTGACGTTTGATCTTCACGCAAGGGTATTCCTCAACAATCCACCGCTCGGATGATGATGTCGTGCGCCCGTTTGTCGGAGATCCCATAAAAGGGGAAATGGCTCTATCCCCGGAGACGGAGATCGGGCCATTTTTCTTTTATCCGGGGAGGATTGGGCGGGTCATTTTTTCTCTTGAGCAGACTGCGGGGGCCATGAAAATCGGCGAATCCGCTCAAATTCTGCTGCCAATCCGCTGCCAATTTTATCGGGGTTTATCGGCTTTTAAGGGGTTTTATCGGGGAGTATGAGCGCGAATGAAAATTGGGAGAAAAAGCCCGCAAACCCTGTATTTAAGCCACTCCAGAGGGAAAAATGAGTGGCAGCGCGTACGGGATTTGAACCCGTGCACCAGCCTTGAGAGGGCTGTGTCCTAACCCCTAGACGAACGCGCCGTTTGCGAAATTTGAATTTAGCACTTGGCGTAGGGCTGGCAAGGATGGAAATTCATCGATAGGCCTTGAAAATCGAACTCTGATGCTTTTTGAAATCATGCTGGTGGCGGGAGCGGGGGTGCTCGCGTTCGCTCTGAGGTCGTTTCGCGATCCCATTTTGTTCCGTGCGGGGACGCTCGGGTTGGTCGCGACGTCCTTTCTTGCCGGATGGCTCATCGGAGGAAGTGTCCCGGCGGGTTTCCTTTTCGCCTCGACATGGTTTTTGCTCCCCTGGCTGGAGATCCTCACGCGGGTGCGGCGGATGCGGCTTCCGTTGGATCGGCGGATCGCGTCGTGCGCGCCGCCAGCGCGGGCGAGCTTCCCGAATTTCAACGACCTGTCCGACGAGATGGAGGCCGGAGGGTTTGAATATGCGGACGACGTCGGCTGGGCGCATGCCGACCTCCGGCATTTTTACCGCCTCTTCCTGAGCCCGGACCGGAAGACGATCGCCGCGATCTGCCTCGTCGAGCAGGCGGACTTCACATTTTACTACATTTCGTTCCGCTCGCGGACCGGCGACGGTCGCCAGGTTGTGACATGGAATTACCCGTTTTCCTACGGCCTGCACGCGTTCCCGGGGACGCGGCTTCATCGCGTCGCGGGCGAGCAATCCGCTCTCATCGGAAGTCATGCCGGGCTGGTCGCGCGCGGACTCGGGAGCGACGTGTGCGCGGTCGAGCTGGAGGCCGTTTGCGCCGAACTCCAGAGCGACCTGCGCGTGCAGGTGAACCACAACCTCGCCTGCGGGATCCTCCGCCGGGATGGGGATGCGATGATCCGCTACACCGTGCGCGGCATGTTTTTTCTGTGGTTCCAGTTCCTCCGCGATTTCGTCAGGTTCTCATGAACATCGCCCGGTTCATTGACCACACGCTGCTGAAGCCGGACGCCACGCGCGCCGGCATCGTCCGCCTCTGTGAGGAAGCGAGGGAGGCGGGGTTTTTCAGCGTCTGCGTGAACAGCTGCTGGGTCTCCGAGGCGGCGGCCGCGCTGCAGGGCACGGGAGTTCTTGTTGCGGCAGTCACCGGGTTCCCGCTCGGCGCGATGGAGACCCGCGCCAAGGCGTTTGAAACATCGCGTGCGGCCGAGCTCGGCGCGGCGGAAATTGACACGGTCCTTGCGGTCGGGCTCCTGAAGTCCGGCGACCTCGCGGGGGTTCTGCAGGATCTGCGCGAGGTCGTGCACGCAGCGGGCTCCGCAAAGGTGAAGGCGATCCTCGAGACCTGCCTGCTCGACGACGGGGAAAAGCGCACGGCCTGCCGCATCGCGATCGAAGCCGGGGCCACCTTCGTCAAAACCTCCACAGGATTCGGCCCGTGCGGGGCCACGGTCGAAGATGTCCGGCTGATGGCCGAAGCCGTCGCCGGGAAATGCCTCGTGAAGGCATCCGGCGGCATCCGCGATGCCGCCTCCGCGCTGGCGATGCTCGAGGCTGGCGCCTCGCGCCTCGGAACATCGAACGGAATGGCGATCGCCAGGGATTGCGCGCGGTTTGGCTGAAAGCCACCGTGCACAGTGCCGATGCGGATTTTGCCCGCTTTCCATCGGTAAAATGGATCAACCCTTTGCGGTGATTCCGGTACGGCGGCTCACTTTATTGCGGCGGGGGAGCGCAAGACGTGCAGGGTGATTTCGGGCGGGCAGTTGAAGCGGGCTGGAACGGCGCAACTGCCGCTGCCTGGCGAGGTGTAGCCCTGGAGGGTGCCGTGGTGCCAGCGGCCCCTGAGGAACGATCTGTCCACCTTGCACGAGGTGAAGACGGCGTGCCCGCCGGGCAGGCAGATCTGGCCGCCGTGGGTATGCCCGCTCAACTGGAGGTCGAACCCCAGCGGTTCGGCCTCGGGATAAATCTCCGGGCTGTGCGCGAGAAGGACGAGGCATGCGCCGGAGGGCGCGGCGGATCTCACCCTGGCCAGATCGTGGGTCTTGTAAAAATGCGGGTCATCGATACCGGCGATCCAGAGTTCCTCGTCCCCCCGCCGGATCGCCACGGATTCATTGAGGAGGATGGGAAGCCCGTCGCGCTCGAGCGAGGGGACCATCTCGACGAAGTCGTGGTTGCCGAGAACCCCCCACCGCAGCGGCGCCAGCGCCCGCGTGATGGCTGCCATCTCGCGCAGACAGGGGGTGTAGTCGCCATGGGTCTTGTTGCGGAAGTCCCCCGTGACGACCGCCGCATCGTGCGGTGTCGCCCGCACGAGGCGCTCGACCACCGGCGTCAGCGCGGTGTCGAGGTCGAGGTGGAGGTCGGTCAGCTGGAGAAGGCGGAAGCCGTCGAACGAAGCGGGGAGGCGGGGAAGAACCCATTCCTGGGTGACAACCCGCACGTCGAAAAAGTTTCTTCTTGCGCGGCCCGCGAATCCGCTCAGGCGCAGCCCGAGGGCGACAAGGTCGTCAATCGGAATATACCGTTCGAGGCGGAAGATCCCCTCCCCCTGGTGCAGGAGCTGGGCGACCTTCCCGGCCTGGATGCGGAGCCGCTCGGAAAGCACCCCGCGCCCGATTCTCTGTTCCAGCACCCGATAATCGGCGTTCTCCATATCCCGAAACGGGGGTGCCTCAGTTCGTGGGGTTGCGGATTTTTTTCAGTTCGGGATCGAGGAGTTCCCGGTCGAGTCCGGGATCGCGGGTCTTCCGGAGCGTGGCGTTGCGGAGCGGCTCGAACGCCGGATCGCTGCCGTCCGTTTTCCACATGACCTCCCCGACGCGATTCCAGACGACGCTCTTCGCGCCCTCGTAGAGAGAAAGCTCCTTCAGCTTGAGCCGGATTTCTTTCCTCAGCGCATAGCTCGAGGCCGAAGGGCTGGCGTCGAGCTGGAGTCCATGGATTCGGAGGGTATTCTGGTCGAGGAGTTGCGGCTGGATAAAGACGTGGGCACCGGGAGGGATGTCGCCCGGGCTCTCCAGGCAGCGGAGCGTGAGAAAAAGCGTGCCCCCGACACGCGACGGCCACATTTCGAAGCTGTAGCGCAGAACCTCGCGCGGCGTCTTGCCGGGCAGGGAGAGCGCGACGGCATACCGGTCGGATCGTATCGGCGTGACCGTCACGCGGGGCGTCCGCCCCTTGTCATCGGAGGTTTCCCAAACTCCGAGAAGCCAAGCGTTGATGCTCGCGGTCGGCCCGTCCGTCAGCGGGCGGTCGAAAAAGCAGCCGGACAGAAACATGCCGAGCGCGAGCGCCGGGGCCAGTCGAAAAAGAAATCTCATGCCACGCCTATATCCAAGTTCCGTCGTGAATGACACTGTTTTTCGGCACGACCACGATTCCGTCGCGGATGTAGTAGCCGTCGCCGTCCAGATCCTGGGATTTTCCCTCGGGCGAGATGACGACGTGGTGGCCGATGCGGGCATTTTTATCGATGATCGCGCCGTTGATCACGCAGTCGCGCCCGACGCCGATCGGCGGGAGCCCCTGCACCGGGATCCGGACCTCGGACTCGTAGAAGTCGGCGCCCATCATGATCGTGTTTTTGAGGGTGGATCCGGATTGGATGACGCTGCGGATGCCGAGCACGCAGCGCTCGAGGGTGACGTCACCGATGATGCAGCCGTCCGAGATCATCGCGCTCGCGACCTTCGCGGAGTTCACCACGCTGGCCGGAAGGAAGAGCGGCTGGGTGAAGACCGGCGAGCCCGGGACGTAGAAGCTGTAGCGCGGGTTCGGCTCGGTGAGCGCCAGATTGGCATCGAAGAACGCCCCGATCGTCCCGATGTCCTCCCAGTATCCCTGGAAGATATGGGCCATCACCTTGTGGTCGCTGATCGCGGCCGGGATGATGTTTTTCCCGAAGTCCACAAAGTCGTTGTCCAGACAGGATTCGAGCACGGCCCGGTTGAAAATATAAATGCCCATGGACGCCTGGTAGAGTTCGGCATCGGCGGGCTGGCCGATCGATTTCAGAAGATCCGCCGGGATCCGGAGCGCGTCGAGGACGTCCGGAGATTTCGGTTTTTCGACAAACTGGCCGATGCGTTTGTTTTTGTCCGAAAGCATGATTCCAAATCCGCTGGCTGGCACACGGGCGACCGGGATGGTGGCGATGGTCAGGCCGGCGCCGGTCTCGACGTGCTGTCGGAGCATGTCGCGGTAGTCCATGCGGTAGAGCTGATCCCCGCTGAGGATGACGAAATATTCATACGGGCGCTCGAGGAAATACCGCATGTTCTGCCGGACAGCGTCGGCGGTGCCCTGGTACCACCGCGAGCCTTCCGGAGTCTGCTGGGCGGCGAGGATCTCGACGAAGCTCGGTGTGAAGTCGTCGAACTTGTAGCTCGAGTTGATATGGCGGTGGAGCGACGTGCTGTTGAACTGCGTGAGGATGTAGATCCCGCGGAGGCCGGAGTTCAGGCAGTTGCTGATCGGGATGTCCACGAGCCGGTATTTCCCGCCGAGGGGAACGGCCGGCTTGGAACGTTCCTTGGTGAGCGGGAAGAGCCGGGTTCCCGCCCCTCCGCCCATGATGATGGCCAGTGTCTTGGAGGTCGGAAGGGCGCTCGAAGGAAGACTCATAACAAAAAACCAACTTGCCGCACCGCGGGCAAGTTGTCACGATAGAAAAACTATGTGCGGAATCGTTGGATACATCGGGCATTCCGAGGCGCTTCCGGTGCTTTTGGAAGGGTTGCGGCGCTTGGAATACCGGGGCTACGATTCGGCGGGCGTGGCCCTGCTGAACGGTGGCCCCATCGAGGTTCGCAAGGCGGTCGGGCGGATCGCAAACCTCGCCGAAACGATCCAACAAAGCCCGGTTCACGGGACGACCGGCATCAGCCACACCCGCTGGGCGACCCACGGCGGAGTCACACTCGAGAACGCGCATCCGCATTTTGACCAGAGCGGACGGCTCGCGCTGGTTCACAACGGCGTCATCGAGAATTATCAAACTCTGCGCGACCACTTGATTGCGCAGGGCCACGTCTTCAAATCCCAGACGGACACGGAAGTCCTCGCCCACCTCATCGGGGAGGGGTTTGATAACGCAGGCGACCGCACGAAATCCGGCCTGGTCGCGGCGATCCGGCTGGCCCTCCGCCAGATCATCGGCACGTATGGCATCGCCGTCATCCACGCGGACGTCCCCGGCCTGATGGCCGGCGCGCGGCGCGGCAGCCCGCTCGTGCTGGGCATCGGGAAGGGGGAACATTTTCTCGCCAGCGACGTCAGCGCGATCGTCGCCCACACGCGGGAAGTCGTTTACCTCAACGACTACGAAATCGTCGCGATCGAGGAGGACCGGTTTGATATCTCCACGGTCTCGGGATCGGGAGTCGACTTCCAGGTCAGCAAGGTCGAGTTCAGCGCGGACGCGGTCGACAAGGGAAAATTCCCTCACTACATGCTCAAGGAAATCTACGAGCAGCCGAACTCGATCCGCGACGCGATGCGGGGTCGGCTTTCCGCCGAGGAAGCCACGGCAAAACTCGGAGGCCTCGAGATGACGAACGGCGAACTCCGCGCGGTGGATCGGATCGTTCTCTGCGGGTGTGGAACCGCGTTCCACGCTGCGCTGACCGGCGAATACATCATCGAGAACCTCGCCCACATCCCGGTCGAGTGCGAGTTTTCCAGCGAGTTCCGCTACCGCAACCTGCCGATGGACCGCGACACGCTGGTGTTTGTGATCAGCCAGAGCGGGGAGACGGCGGACACGCTTGCCGCCCTGCGCGAGAGCCGCCGGAAGGGGCACCGCACGCTCGGGATCTGCAACAACGTCGCAAGCACGATCGCGCGGGAAAGCGACGGCGGCGCCTACATGCACGCCGGACCGGAAATCGGCGTCGCCGCCACAAAGTCGTTCACCTCGCAGCTCACGATCCTCACCCTCCTCGGACTCCTCCTCGGCCGGATCCGCCACCTCAGCCACGCGGAGGGACGCACGATCATCCAGGAGATGGAAAAGCTCCCGGACCTCGTCGCAAAGATCCTCGAGCTCGACGCCTCGATCGCGAAGATCGGAAAAAAATACGCGCAGACGAAAAACTTTCTTTTTCTCGGCCGGCAGGCGAACTACCCGATCGCTCTCGAGGGGGCGCTCAAGCTCAAGGAGATCAGCTACATTTCGGCGTCCGGCTATCCGAGCGCCGAACTCAAGCACGGGGTCATCGCGCTCATCAACGAGGAGACCCCCTCGCTCTTCATCGCGCCGCAGGACGCGGTCTTCGACAAGAACATCAGCAACATTGAGGAGGTCAAAGCCCGCAGGGGGCCGGTCATCGCGATCGGCACCGAGGGCGACACCGCGCTCGCCAAAATCTGCGACGACGCGATCCTCATCCCGCACGCCCCGGATTATCTCACTCCGATCCTAGCGGCCATCCCCCTGCAACTCCTCGCCTACCATATTGCCGCCGCCCTCGGCTGCGACGTGGACAAGCCGCGCAACCTCGCCAAGAGCGTCACCGTCGAGTAGTTGTCAGGGCTCGGATGCGCCGGCTTGGAGGATTTCCTTCATCGTTTGGAGGAGGGCGCTTGGGCTGAACGGCTTGGTCATGAAGGCATGCACGTGCAGGCCGTCCGCCTCTTTGCGGATGAGGGTTTGATCGCGCGCGGTGAGCATGACGACCGGGATCGCTCCGCCGGTGGCCAGCCTGCGGATCTGCCGGAGGGTTTCCACGCCGTCCTGGTCCGGCATGGAGAAGTCCAGGATGATGGCGTTCGGCACGCCGGATTCCTCGACGTAGCGGACCACGTCCCGGCCCATCCGGACTGCGGGAAGGGCCGCACCAAGGGGGCGCAGCGCGGATTGGACGATGCGGATGATCAACTCCTGGTCATCGACAATGAGAATGGTTGGAGGCATGGAATTAATTGGTTCGGGAGATAAGGATGAGCGTGCGATCGTCGGTGGGCACCTCGTTGCCCGAGAACGCGGAGACGTCGGCCAGAAGGCTGTCGATCGTTTCGCGCGAGGAAAGGCCCTGTGAGACGGCCAGGCACGACTTCACGCGTTCGATCTCAAACTGGGAATCATCCGCCGCGGAGGCCTCGATGATCCCGTCCGTGTAGAGAAGGAGGCGGTCGCCGGGAGCAAAGGCGGTGGATTGCGACGCATACGCATTGTCGTGGAAAATTCCGAGCGGCATCCCCGTTCCTTCAATCAGGACAACCTCGCCGTTTGCTTTCTGGAGCAGGCTTGCCAAGTGGCCGGCACTGGCAAGGCGGATCCGTTTCCTGTCCGGGGAAATCCACGCGCAAACCATCGTGATGAACATTTCGAGCTTGATCAAATCGCGGCTCATCAGGCGGTTGATCTGGGTGAGGATCTCGGCGGGTTCGGCCTGGTCGGTTGCCACGATCGCGTGCAGGTTCGTGCGCAGCATGGCGGCCAGCAGTGCCGCCGAGAGCCCCTTGCCCATCACGTCGGCCATCACGCAGAGAGTGGACTGGTCGGGCAGCACGAGCAGGTCGAAGTAATCCCCTCCCGCCTGGAGTGCGGGGCGGCACGTGCCGTAGAGATCCAGGCCGCGCGTCGTGGAAAATTCCTGCGGCATCAGGGAGAGCTGGATCTGCGCGGCGATTTCGAGATCGCGAAGCGCACGGTCCTCGGCCGACCGGCGCTTTTGAAGTTCCGCCATCGTCACGATGATCCCGAGGTATTCCGCGACCATCCGTGCGATTTTCAGTTTGCCGGCATCGAAAAACTGGGAGGGTTTCGTGCGGCCCATGACGATCACTCCCCGGCGCTGATCCTTGAAAAGAACCGGAGCGACGAAGGCGCTGTCCAGCATCCCGCAAAGCGGGTCGTCATCCGGCAGCGGGGTGCCCGCGGGGAGCGTGATTTCATTGCCCGTCCGAAAGACCTCGGCCTCGAATCCGGGAGCCGCGGCCGCGAGAATCGGGTTGGGGGGCCTGAGCGTTTCCCCTCTCTGGCGGAGCAGAACCAAGCGGCCCTGCTCCTCAAAACGCACATAGGCGGTCTCCGCGCCCGTGACGTTGCAGAGCCGCTCCAGGGCACCGTCGGTGAACGCATACATGTCCGGGGCCGTGGCGAGCCACTCGCTCAGTCCGACCAGAGTGCTGATCATCTCGTAGCTGGAGACAAGCTCGTCGGTCATTTCCGCAAGCGTGCGGCCGGCATCGCCGGGCCGGTAATGCCAAGGGTGGACGAAGCGCTTGCGGAGGACGAGCACGTGGCACCCGTTCTCCCGTTCGTGCAGGAGTTCGTCGGTCATCCGCGCCATGAGAAAATGCCCGCGACCGCCCTCGGCAAACGGATCGTCCGGAAGCGCCGGCTCGGTTTTCCACCCCTCAAAATCCGAAGGATCCACCACCCGCAACTCGACCTGCTCAGGAAGCAGATACAGGCGCGCACGGAAAAACTTTTCCTTGGCGGCCGCGCACCCGTGTTCGGCGGCGTTGTTGACCGCCTCGGCGGCGGCGAGCTCGAACTGGCTGAGGAACGTCTCGTCCTCGACCCCGTGGTCGCGCAGGAATCCGACAAGCTGGACGACCGTCTCGGTGACGTCGGCGAGTTTCGGCTCCTGCACATCCAGGCAACAACTGAAGCGGCATCTCATGGTTCGATCGGGGTGGTCAGGGCAATTCGGAAAAGATTTTTGCGGGCGAGTCTCTGCCCGGCGCCGTCCGCCGCACCGGCTTGAAAAACGGCGTGCATCCATTCATCCGGCTGCGCGGGCGAATGGCAACCATATAAATCCGACAGCGCAAAAACTCCGGCCGGCGCGCGCTCGAGGACGGAGCGCGCTTCGGCGGAGAGGGCGGCCCAGTCGTCCTCGCTGCGCGGCAGCACTCCCATGAGCCGCATTTTTCCGGCGGCGACATGGCGCAGCCAGCCCGCGCGCCGCAGGCAGAGCGGCCCGGTGGCATAGGTGCGCAGGCGCACGCTGCGCGAGCGGGTCAGCCGGGCGACGGTTTCGGCGGGCGCAGCACCGCGATGTGCCATCCGCGCGATCGCTTCCAACGGGAGGGCGACCACAGCGGCCAGGAGCCGCTCGGCCCACGAGGGCACCGAGGCGGCCGCGCCCAGCGGGGCAAGCACGAACTCGTCCAGCACCTCCACGCCGACGCCCCGCTCCAAATCCATCAGCAGCCCGCCCTGGGCGGCCATGCGCTTCATGGTGGTGTGGGATCCGACATAGGTCTCGGCGCAGACAACCGATTCCACGACCTCGACGTCGCGATCCAAAAAAACGCCGGGGCCGATGAACGCCTGCGGTCCCACGCGACATCCGGGGCCGATGCTGGCATGGCTTCCGACCCAGCACGGAGGCGTGAAGACCGCATCGGCGGACGCCCGGGCACCGGGACCGAACCAGATTCCGGGCCTGTATTCGTGATCGAGATGAACCATCCCGCTGGATCTTCGCCGCAGGGCCTCGACCTGGAGGCCATACCAGTGGCGCATCAGATCCCCGGCGGACTCGACGGCCGGCACCTCCGCGCCCGGCAGGCTCCGGAGCGGAAGACATTCTTTTCCCTCCCCTCCCCCCGGTTGCGCGTGCACGACGATCGAGCGCGACCAGAGATCGCGCTGGTCGAGCCAGCGCCGGACGAGGTGCGGACGATCCACCGCTTCGATGGTCACCGAGGGCACCCCGCGCCGGACCGCCTCGTCCAGCCAGTAGGCCAGCAGGGGTTTGTCGCAGACCGGCCAGAGCAGAAACGGCTGCGGCGACCGCCAGATCGTATCCAGAGAGGCCCAGTCGGGCGCGATGAGATGCCAGGATTCCATGATCAATAGGCTCCCTTGCCCAGGAGGACGGCCGGAATCGTGAGGAACAGCAATTTCAGATCCGTCCAGACGCTGCTCGAGCGGATGTAGGCGAGATCCAGGCGGACCTGCCCGGCGAAGTCGATCTCGCTGCGGCCGCTGACCTGCCACAGGCAAGTGATCCCCGGCTTGGCCAGCAGCCGCTGCCGGTCCTCGGCCGAATACTCGGCCACCTCGCGGGGAACCGGCGGACGCGGGCCGACGAGCGACATGTCTCCGACCAGCACGTTCCAAAACTGCGGAAGCTCATCAATCGAATACTTCCGGAGAAATTTCCCGACCTTTGTGATGCGCGGGTCGTCCTTCATTTTAAAGAGCACGCCGCCCCGCATCTCGTTCTGCTCCTGGAGCCGGTTCTTGATCGCGTCGGCATTGAGGACCATCGAGCGGAATTTCCACATCGGAAACAACTTCCCGTGGTAGCCGGCGCGGTTCTGCTTGAAAAAAACCGGGCCGCCATCCTCGCGTTTGATCAGCAGCGCGGCGCAGGCGAAGACCGGCGAGGCGCAGACGAGCGCGGCAGCGGACACGACAAGATCCAGCACCCGCTTGAGCCCGTGGGCGAGGAACAAAACCGACTTCCAGACCCAGAGCTTCGCATGGAGCCTGAGCCGGAGCCTCAGCCGCCCGCCGGCGGTCGAACTGCGGATCCAATAATCAATGGTGAAATCCGGAGGCGGCGAGGAGGTTTTCTGGGAAATATCTCGGCGCATCATGATAAGGTCTTGATTCCTGCGAGGAGACCGGCGAGGGCCTGGCTGTAGGCTGCGGCACAAGAATCGAGGAGCGGAAGGGCCTCGCGCAACGCCCGCTCGTCTCCGCTCCGGCATTGCGTCTCGATCTCCTGCAGCAGGGCGGGAAACTTCTCGGCGCGCATCGTCGCCGCCCCCCCGCGCAGGCTGTGCGCCACCTGCGCCGCCCGCGCCAGATCCCCGCCCTCCAGCAAGGCGCGCAGCTCGCGCAGATGCGTCTCCAAATCATCCAGCGCCAACTCCACGATCTCCGCGCACAGGGCGGGATCGCCCCCCATCAGCCGGACAAATTCATCCGGCGCGGGCAGTGCGACCACCGGGGCCGCAGGTTCCCCGGAGGGATTGACGGCATTTTTTTTTCGCTCCCCCGAGGGCAGCCAGCGCTTCAGGGCCTCGGTGAGGGAATCCGCCGAGATCGGCTTTGACACGTAATCATTCATGCCTGCCGCGAGGCACTTCTCCCGGTCGCCGAGCATGACATTGGCCGTCATCGCGATGATGGGGAGATCCTTGGGAACCTGCAGGGAATCCGACGCCCGGATCCGGCGGGTCACTTCGTAACCGTCCATCTCCGGCATCTGCACGTCCATGAGCACGAGGTCGTATGGCACAATGGCCAGGACGTCCAGCACTTCCTCGCCGCTCGCGACCGCGTCGGCCCGGAAGCCCCATTTGCGCAAAAACCCCAGCGCGACCTGCTGGTTGATCTGGTTGTCTTCCGCGACCAGGATGCGGGCGCTGACGTCGGGATGCGAGGGCATTTCGATTTCCTCCACGGCCAGCCCACGTCCGCCGGACACGCGGGGGAGATCCCCCGTTTCCCCCTCCACGGCCGCCCGCACCTGCAGGCGCACGGTGAACCAGAATTCGGAACCTTTGCCGGGTTCGGAGACCACCCCGATCGTGCCGCCCATCATTTCGGCCAACTGCTTCGATATCGCCAGGCCCAGACCCGATCCGCCATACAGGCGGGTGGTCGAGGCATCAACCTGCGAGAACTTCTGAAAAAGCCGCTCCTGTTTTTCCGGAGAAATCCCGATGCCCGTGTCGCGCACGGCAAACCGAACCGTCGCTCCGCCGCTTCCCGCGCTTTCCAAGGTTCCGGAAATCGCCACTTCTCCCGCCTCGGTGAACTTGATCGCATTGACGGCCAGGTTGGTCAAAATCTGTCCCAGCCGCCCGGGATCACCGGCGACGGCGCGCGGGACATCCGGCGCGAGGGCGCACACGAGCGCGAGACCCTTCTGTCCGGCCATGAGAGCGAGAGGGGCGGAATAATCCTCCAGTGCCGCCTCCAGATTGAAGTTGACGGTTTCCAGCTCGAGCTTGCCGGATTCGATTTTCGAGAGGTCGAGGATATCGTTGAGGAGGCCGAGGAGATTCTCCGCGCTGCGCTGGACCAGGTCGGCGCAATGCCGCTGATCGGAAGACAACTCGGTATCGAGGAGGAGCCCGCTCATGCCGAGAATCCCGTTCATCGGGGTGCGGAGCTCATGGCTCATGTTGGCCAGAAACTCGCTCTTGGCAATGTTGGCGGCCTCGGCTTTTCTGGCCAGATCTTCGGCCTGCTTCATGGCCCGGGCCAGTTGCTCGTGGGAGCGTTGCAGCTCGATCTCCGAGGACTTGCGCTCGCTGATGTCTTCGACCATCGACCAGATGCGCTCGCTCCCATCGAGCGCCGTGATCTTCATTCCGCGCAAAACGACCGGATACCGGCTGCCGTCCTTGCGGAGGAATTGTTTTTCGTAGGGGCCGTAGCTTCCGGTGGTGTGAAGGGTGCGCAGTTGCTCCTGCTCCTGGGGCTCGTATTCCTGCGGCGTGATCTGCCAATAGCTCAGCGCCAAAAGCTCGTCTTCGGTGTAGCCAAGCTGGCGGAGCATCGCCGTGTTAGCCTGGAGAAATGCGCCCGTCCGCATATCGTTGAGCCCGATGCCGATCGGCGAGGACTCGTAGAGGGCGCGGAACTTAACCTCGCTTTCCCGGAGCGCGCCCTCGGCCTGCTCATGCGCGGTGATGTCTGTGGCCACCCCGAGAAACCCCTCCAGCTCGCCCCTCGCGTTGCGGACGGCCGTGACCGACAGCCGCACTCTGAGGCGGTGGCCGTCTTTCGCCACATAAGTCCATGTCTTTTCCTCCGTGCCGAATGTTTTTGCCTGCGCCACAAACACCTCGAAGCCCGCGACCGGGCGCCCCAGTTCCTTGGTCAACTCCTCGCCGCGCCACACCACCTCCGCCTCGAGATGGAAGGCGGCCGGAGTCATGCGGCCGACCACTTCCTCCGCGCGGTAGCCCAGAAGCCGCTCGGCTCCGATGCTGAACGTCGTGATCATCCCCTGAAGATCCGTGGCGATGATCGAGGTGTTCGTGGCGGCATCCAGCAGATCGCGGGTCTTCTTCACCGCCTCAAGCAAACCCGCTTCCGCGATCTTTTTTTCCGTGATGTCCGTCTCGACGGCGATGTAGCCGACGATCTCTTCCTTTTCGTTGCGGATCGGTTGGAGATCGATGTCCAGCCAGTATTCGCGCCCGTTCTTCGCCCGGTTCAGAATTTCCACACGACAGCTTTTTTGCCGGGCGATCGCCTCCCGGAGCTTCTGCACGGCCGCAGGGTCAGTTTTCTCCGATTGTAAAAAATTCCCGGGCTTTTTTCCGACCACTTCCGCGAACGTATAGCCGGTGGTCTCCTCGAACGCGCGGTTGACCCAGGTGATTTTGCGCGAGGCATCGGAAATGATCACGAGGTTGGCGGTCCGCTCCGCCACCAAGGCGAGGCGATCCATCTCCTCGCTCATCTGAAGATCCTCCCGGCGGCTTGTCCGCAGCCGGAACAAAAATATTTCTATGATGAGGACAACCGAGGCCAGCAAAACGGCCGGCAGCCCCCAGATCCAGAGCACCGAGCGGCTGTCGCCCCCCGGCGCCTGGGAAGGGATCAGCAAGTCGCGGAAAAAAAATGCCGCGATCAAACCCAGGAAGACCAGAAGATAGACAAGGCGAACCGGCCGGAACTTTTTCGGCGCTGTGCTCATTGTTGGAAATTAGCAGGCTCGGGAATGGAGATAAAGACCCATCTTGCCAGCGCGCGGTATGAATGAAAGTCGCTGGCTGCGGGCTTGACCGACTGGCCGGTATCGGCAATTTTCTATAAATCACCCCATGAAAATCCGATGCCTGATCGTCGAAGATCAGCTCATGTTCCTTGAGCTTCTCGTAGCGACCCTCAAAACCGTTCCCCGCCTTGCCGTCGTCGCCACGGCCACGAATATGAAGGACGGCCTCCTGGCACTCGAGCAACACAAGCCGGATCTGGGCATCTTCGACCTTTTCATCCCTGGAGGGAACGGAATGAAGCTCGCCAAAATCGCAAAGGAGACGGTGCCGGGGTTCGAGTGCATCCTCCTGACCGCCCAACCGGACCAGGTCGAGTCGAACCCGGATCCGAAAAAACGCGTGCGGGCAATTGTTGACAAGGTGCGTGCCTTCGACGTCCTGCTCGGCGAGATCGACGCGCTCATCAAGGAGAGGTTCCCCACGCTGAAAACCGCCGCCCGATCCGATCCGGGCCTCCTCCTCACACCTCGCGAACTCGAGGTCTTTCACCGGCTCGGACAGGGATACGGCAACAAACAGATCGCAGCCGAGCTGTTCGTTGCCCTGAACACGGTCGAGTCCCACAGGAAGTCCATCTCCAGAAAGCTGCGCTGCAGCGGATCGGAACTCGTGCGCACCGCGGCTCTTTACTGCCGGCAAGCTCCTGATCGCGCGGAACGGCAGACCTCGTGATTTCTCCCGATCAAACAACAGTCTCAGGAATCCCATTTTCATTTTGCAATCTGCTGCGGGCAGGGGTATGGATCGTTCATCCGGCGGAAGTCCGGCGGTTTGCAAAAATGCCAATATCATGAATCCATTTCGTTTTCTCGCTCCGGCTGCGGTCGGGCTATTGCTGGTAGGATGCGCCTCCGGCCCGCAGGGGAACCCGGCGGTGACAGCCGCTGCCTCCTCGCTCGGGGTCGCTCCGGGGACGGTTCAGAAAATGAGCGCTGCGCGGGCGCTGGATTACCAGGACATCAGCAACCTCGTGAGCAAGGGGGTCCCGACGAATACGATCGTCGCGTATTTGAACAGCACCCGGAAAGTTTATGACCTGCCGTATGCGCAGCTGGCGGCGCTGAAGTCGGCGGGCGCGAGCGCGCAGCTCCTCAACTACCTGACCGAAACGCAGGGGTTCTACGGGAACAACTCGCCGAAGCAAAAGGCGCGGACGGCGAAGATGCAGAAGGATCAGTATTACAACACCCCGCAATATCAGGACAAAGCCCCGTTCGCCTACAACCAGCCGATCATCGACGACTGGTATGACTCCGGATACGAGGAGTCGCTCTACAGCCCGTTCTCCTTTAATTAGCGGCGGGCAATTGCCGTGAGGAGCCGACGGCATCAACCCCCGCAGCTCCTTCCGGATGCGCCGCACGTGCGCGCGGTCGGCGCCCCCCCCGGAGCCGGGGCGGAAAAAAACGGAAGCCAGGACCCCTTCAAATTCCGCGGACAGCCATGAGCTTCCGCCCGGCGATTTTCCATCAAAGGCTGCCCTTCCTGGGGCTCCTGCTGGCCGCGATGGCGGGGATCCTCGCATCGGATTTTTCTGGCTTCCCATCACCGGTCTTTCTTGCGGGAGCCGCTTCCAGCCTGGTTGTCTGGCTTTTTTTCCGCCGGGGTCTTCCGGTCTGGCTGGCGCTGGGCTGCGCGTTTGCCTGCGTGGAGGCGTGGCAGACCCGCGAGTCACCCGCCTGGCGGCTTGCGGAGCAGCTGGGCGGTGGCCGGGCGCTCTGCACCGCGACCGGTTCGGTCGTTTCGGATCCCGTGCCCTTCGGGAAGGATCGCGAGCGGGTGATACTGCGGATGGAAAATCTGGATCTCGCCGGAGAAAGATTTCCCTGCGCGGCCGATGTCGCCGTGCGGCTGAAGTCGCCCGCCCCGGCACGTGGCGACAGGATCCGCGTGACAGGCGGCATCGCGGATATCGCACCGCCGCGAAACCCCGCCGCATTTGACGCCAGAGCCTGGATGCGACGGAACGGGATCACCTGCGAGATCGAGGTCGCCGCCGCCGCGGACGTGCAGGTTTTGCAGACGGCTGCGTGGTATTCGCTGCCGTCCGTCGCCTCGCGCTGCTGCGCTTGGATGGAGAAGACGCTGCGCGTGGGAATCGACGGGGATCCGGTGGTTTGCGACCTGCTGGCCGGCATGGTTCTCGGCGTCACCTCCTCAATCCCCGACGATTTGCAGCAGGATTTCCGGAACACCGGGACGTTCCATCTTTTTTCCGTCAGCGGGCTCCACGTGGGAATGATCGGCCTCATCCTCTGGCAGGCATTGAAAATGGCAGGGGTCGGCCGACGCAGGGCGGTCGCGATCATCATCCCCGCACTCTTCTTTTACGCTCTGATCACCGGATGGAAATCCGCCAGCCTGCGCTCGGTGGTGATGTCGTCCATCTTTCTGATCGGCCTGACGTCGTCGCGCCAACCTGTGCCGTTCAACTCGCTTTGCGCCGCCGGTTTCATGATCCTCGCGGGGTGGACCGGCGAATTGTTCAACCCCGGGTTTCAGCTTTCGTTTCTCGTCGTGGCGGCGATCCTGCTGCTGGCGGTTCCGCTGCATGGCGTGATCCGCCGCCGCGTCCACCCGGATCCCTTCGTGCCCCGCCAGCTGTGGTCGCGGCGGCAGAAGCTGGGCGCGGGAGCTGCGGAATGGCTCGGCGCGTCGGTGGCGGTCTCGCTCGCAGCGTGGATCGGCTCGCTTCCTCTCACCCTGCTTTATTTTCATCTCATCTCGCTGAGTGCGCTTCCTGCAAATCTGGCAATCATTCCGCTCGCCTTCGTCAGCATGATCACCGCCTGCCTCGCGCTGGCTGGCGGGCTCATCGCCACCCCGCTGGCGGCGATATTCAACAACGCCAACCTGGTTTTTACCAAGACCCTCCTCGCCGTCGTGCAGTTCGCCTCAGCGGTGCCCGGATCGTATTTTTATGCCGGGCTGCCGGATCCCGCACCCATCGCTGTCACGGTTTTTGATTTTGAAGCCGGCGGGGCGGCGGCGGTCGAGAGTGGCGGAAGGATCTGGCTGCTCGACTGCGGGCCGGCGTGGGCGCTTGGCGGAGTCGTCGCTCCATGGCTCCACGGACGGGGGAAGGAATCGCCCGACGGCCTGCTGATCAGCCACGGGGATGCTCGCCACATCGGTGGTGCCGCCGCCCTGATCGGACTCCCCCGCCCGCCCCGGGTGGTGGATTCCGTGCTGGACGACCGCTCGCCCGTCCGCGGAAACCTTCACCGCATGTTGGAAGCCAGGGGCCTTCCGAAGTCGCCGCACCGCGCGGGCGACCGGCTCGCGATCAGCCCGGGAGTTTCGTTCCACATCTTGTTCCCTCCCTCCGGAATCACAAAGAACGAGGCGGATGACAAGGTGCTGGTCGTGCGGCTTGACGCGGGAGCCGCTCGGGTTCTCTTTTTATCCGACGCGGGCCCGGCCGCGCAGAGCTGGCTGCTCGAGAGAGCGCGGGATCAACTCCGATCCGACATCCTCATCGCGGGTCGCCACCGTTCCGGGATCCCGGTTTCCTCGGAGTTTCTCGATGCTGTGCGCCCGGCCCTCATGGTGACCACCGCCGCGCATTTCCCCGAAAGCGAATCGCCAGATCCGGGCTGGGTTTCCATGATCGAAGCCCGGGGGATCCGGCTGCTCCGCCAGGATGTCACCGGAGCGGTGAAGATCGGGATTTTTCCCGAAAGAATTTTTTTCGCGGGTTTTGCCGACGGATCAAAAATATCGCTGCCGCTCAAGTGAAAAACCCCGCCCGCGCCATTTCATGAAACCGAAAACTCGGCGCTCTTGCCCCTGCAAAAAAGGATCGGAACCGGACTCGCGGTTTACAAATAATGTCCCAGGTGGGACATTATTTGTAAATGTCGGGCTAGGATCGGTGGGGGTGCGGAAGCGTGGGATGCGCCTGCATTTTGAGCGGTTGGAGGGATGGGCGCCCATTTTTTCCGTCCGATCCGACAGCGATCCGTTTTTGCGGATCCGTTTTTTATGTCGGATCCGTTTTTTATCGCAAAGAACCCTGTGGCCTGTCAGGTTCAGATAACCTTCATGAATCTTCTCCCTCGCTTGCTTCTGGCCCTAAGCATCCTGCTTTGCGCCGCGTCTCCGACCCTTTCAGCCCAGCAGTCGGTCGGTCCGGGGGGGGCGGTGGAGAAGCCCGGCATCGCCCTGATTAAACCGCAGGCCTGGTCGAAGGACGACCAAGCGACGATGCTGGAATTTCAGGCGGTCGCGAACCACACCGGGTATTACCAGTTCCGCACCGCCAAATCGCCCGCCAACCAGGTGTCGGCAGCCAAGGTGGTGGCGGTGATCATTTTTCCGACGAGCACGGCGACGCTCGCATCCGCCGAGCAGCGGGCCGCGCTGCAACAGACGCTGGACGACTTTGCTGTGGCGGCGAGTAAATTTCCATCGGCGGCGCGGCTGTTAGATCAGTCGCTTGCCCCCCTGAAGGCCGATGCCGCCAAATATGATGCCGGGAGCGTCAAAGAAAACGGGAAGTGGATTTTGCGCGGGGTTTATTACCAGAACCGGGCCGCGGCGCTTGCGGATCTGCTCAAGCCCGAGATCCTGTCGGCTCCGGCGCTCAAGGATTTTGATCTCGGGTCGAACCACTATTTTGTCGGCCTGAAGGAACTCGCCGCGTCCGAGCCGGCGGTTCGTCCGGTTCTTGCGGGGATCCAATCCCTTTACGACAGCCTCGTGCGGAAGGAGGAGCGCACGGATCTTCTCCGGCAGCTGAACGCGCGCGAAACCACGCTGGAACAGGCGTCCGAGATGGTAAAAAAACTCAAGGGGCTCGTTCCGCAGGAGGACTCGGCCGCAAACCTCTTCATCCAGAGCTGGGAGACCGCGACCGGCAAGGCGGCCGCGCTCACCGCGCAGATCAACGCGGTTCAGATCCAGTTCGAGACCTCGATGGCGCAAGCCCCCGAGGCTTCGAGCGCTCCGTCTCTTCCTCCCGAACTCGCTTCCGCCCTCCAGCAGATGTCCGAATCGGTCAAACAGTTTCGCGCCGGATCTCCGCCAGCCGTGATCCGCGTTCCGCTCCAGCTTGCCGATGCGATGTCCGCCTTCGGCGACAACCTCCCGATCCTCGCCAGGCAGATCAAGGCCCGCGAACTCTTCGATGCGAAAGCGATCCTCGATCCGCTCCTCCGCGAGGCCGCTCTCATCGGACCGAAAACTTCGGCCTCCCTCGCCGGAATCCAAAAATCGCTCAACGGCGACCTGGAAAAATTCCGCGCCCTCCGCGACGAGGCGAAGATGCTCGCCGCCAACGACAAAATCGAGGCGGCCCTGAAAAAATTTCGCGAGGCGTTCGCGATCGTTCCCGACAAGGAAATTGCCGGGCAGATCGAGGCGCTGAAAAAGCAGTAGGCCGCTCATCTGCGGCCAACCCATCTGCGGTTTCGCTTTTCAATTTTTCCAAGGCGCGTCCGGGGCCTCCGAGAGCAGGTGGAACATCGGGCCGGACTCGCGCATGGTGGCTTTCCAGATGTCCGTCGGACGGCTCATCTCGATGATGTCGCGCGAGGGCGGAACCACGAGCCAGGTTTTTTCCTCGATCTCCCCCTCGAGCTGCCCGGGGCTCCATCCCGAGTAGCCGGCAAATGCCCTCAGTCCGGGGAGCCACTCGATTTCGACCGGGTCATCCCCGGCCCTCCCCGCGAACGCGCGGAAGGCGAGCAACGTCGGGCTCTCCCGCCATTGGAGGCTCGCGAGGAGGATGTTGCCCGGCTGGACGGGGCCACCGTAGAAGACCGGAATTTCCGGCAGGCCGGCCACCCCGGCGATCGTCTCACCCAGCGGCCGGTTGAGCACAAACCCCATGGCACCTTCCTCCGCGTGATGCTGCGAAACAAAGATCAGCGTTCTCCGAAAATTCGGATCCCCCATCACCGGATGGGCAACGAGGATCGAACCTGTGAAATTGGAGTCGGTCGGCATGGATGCGATTCTGATGGAGAATACCCCGCTGGAAAAAAAGGGCAACCTCGCGTCTTGTCTTCGTGCGCTGGGCGCTGCGTCCGGGATTTTCGGATCGCATGCGCGCCTCCTTTGTCCATAATCCTCCTCATGGAGGAATCATTTCCCAAAGGCCACGTCGAATCGCTCTGGTCGCCGTGGCGGGTCGAGTATTACGAGGCCGAGCACCGGACCGGCCGGGATTTTTTCACCGAGGCCGCGCAATCGGCCGACGACGCGGCCCACCTGGTGGTCACCCGTCGGAAGTCGGCGTTCCTGATCATGAACAAATACCCGTATTCCGCGGGCCACCTCATGGCGGTGCCCTACCGGAAGACGAGCGACATGTCGGATCTCACCTCGGGCGAGGTGCTCGAGCTTTGGGATCTCGCGATCCACGCGCAGCGCCTTTTGGAAAAAGCCGTGCGGGCGCAGGGATTCAACATCGGCTGGAACCTCGGGAGCGCATCGGGCGCGGGGGTGGACGACCATCTCCACATCCACATCGTCCCGCGCTGGGCCGGCGACGCGAACTTCATCGCCGTCATCGGCGGCACGCGCATCATCCCCGAGGCGCTTCAGCCGCTTTACGAGCGCCTCATGGCGATCCAGAACGCTCCCGCATGACATTTTCCGCTCTCGGACAGCTTCTCGCCGGCGGCAGCGGGATCGAGCATCTGATGGACGACCTCGGCCATGCGCTCGCGGCAACGGGCCAATCGCCGCACATGCTCGGCGGGGGAAATCCCGCACACATCCCGGAGATGGAGGCCGTCTGGGCGGAGCGCATGGGCGGGATCATCGGCGATCCGGCCAGCCTCCGCCGCACGCTTGCCATCTACGATCCCCCCCGCGGAAATCCCGGCGTGATCGAGTCCCTCGCGGCCCTCCTGCGAAAGGAATACGGATGGCCGGTGGGACCCGAAAACATCGCGGTCACACCCGGCGGGCAGACCGCATTTTTTTTCCTCTTCAACCTGCTCGGCGGACGCCGACCGGATGGGTCGCCGGGAAAAATCCTTTTCCCCCTGATGCCGGAATACATCGGGTATGCGAACCAGGCGCTCGAGCCCGGGATGTTCGCGTCCCTGCGTCCGATCATCGAGCGGACCGCAGCGCATGCGTTCAAATACCACATCGATTTCGAGCGCCTCGATCCGGGGCCAGATGTCGGCGCGATGTGCGTGTCGCGCCCGACAAATCCGAGCGGCAACCTGATCTCCGACCTCGAGCTCGGGCGGCTCGCCGGCATCGCGGAGCGGCGCGGGATCCCGCTCATCATTGACAACGCGTATGGCTGGCCGTTTCCGGGGATCGTCTTCGGCGAGGCGACTCCACTCTGGACCGACCAGACGATCCATGTGATGAGCCTCTCGAAATTTGGCCTGCCGGGAACCCGCACCGCATTTGTCGTGGCCCCTCCCCGCATCGCCTCGGCCATCTCCTCGATGATGGCCGTCACCGGGCTCGCGAACGGAAATTTCGGCCAGGCGATCACGGGGCCGCTTATCGCGGGCGGCGAGATCCTGCGCCTGAGCCGCGAGGTGATCCGCCCGTATTACCTCCGCAAGCGTGATGCCGCCCTCCAGGCCGTCGCCGCGCACTTTCCCGACGATGTCCCCTACGCCATCCACCGGAGCGAGGGCGCGATGTTCCTGTGGATCTGGATCGAAAATTCCCCGCGCTCCTCGCGCGAGCTCTACGAGGCCCTCAAGGCGCGCGGCGTGCTCGTCGTCCCGGGCGAATACTTTTTTTTCGGCGAGTCCGGCGACGGATGGAAGCACCGCCACGAATGCCTGCGCGTCTCGTTCGCCATGAACGACGACGACGTGCGCGCCGGGCTCCGGCTGATCGGCGAGGAGATCCGCCGCTGAGCCGCGACGCGCCGGATCGCGCGGGCTGCCTCCTCCCCCGTCGGACCGTTTGCGACACGGACCGTTTGCGCACTTGCCCCGGCACATCCGCGCATGTAAATCAACGGGCATGGCCAACCGGATTGATTCCAAGTTTTTCGATTTGCGCGTGCGGAGGCAGCCGGGATTCATCGCCTACATCACTGCGGGCGACCCTGCACCCAGCCTCACTCCTCCGCTGGCCCTCGCGCTCGAGGGGGCCGGGGTGGACATCCTGGAGCTGGGCATCCCGTTCTCGGATCCCCTCGCCGACGGCGCAACCATCCAGGCGGCCGCGGGTCGCGCGATCACGGCGGGCACAACGGTTTCCGGGGTTCTGGACATCATCCGCGAAATCCGGAAATCCTCGGAGATCCCGCTCGTTCTCTTCACCTATCTGAATCCGATCTACGTTTACGGATATGAAAAATTCCTTGCGGCCGCGTCCGCTGCGGGTGCGGACGGGATCCTGATTCTCGACCTTCCGCCGGATGAGGCGGCGAGGAACGTGGAGCTAACCCGCAGGCGGGGGCTCCTCTCGATCCAGCTCATCGCCCCGACGACCCCGCCGGAACGGATGGAGCTGATCGCGAAATCGGCGGATGGGTTTATCTATTACGTCTCGCGCGAGGGAGTGACCGGCGAGCAGAGCGATCTTTCGCAGGGCATTTCGTCGCAGGTGGCGGAAATCCGGAAGCACTCCCCGCTGCCGGTCGCCGTCGGCTTTGGAATCTCGACCCCAGAGCAAGTGCGCGATGTCGCCGCCCAGGCCGATGCCGTCGTCGTCGGAAGCGCGATCATCCGCCGGATCGCCGAGCTCGCCCACGCGCCGGATCTCGCCGCACAGATCGCGGCGTTCGTCCGCCCGCTGGCTTCGGCCACGAAAGCTTTATAGCGGCAGGGTTTGGTAGCCGATGCAGAGGTAGAGGATGAGTTCCCTGCCGTGCGGGCCCGGAATTTTTTTGAGCGGCGAGACATTCGTGAACGCGCCCTTGATCGTCTGCGGAAGCTCGTGCCCGATATAGACGGCGTCCCGTCCGATGAAGGGATTCTCTCCCTTCTGCTCGGTAAAATACTCGTCGGAGACACGGGCGCTATCGACAAAATCCGCATACGACGGCCAGAGAGCGAATTGGCTCGAGATGTCCGGGGACTCGGGGACGAAGACCGCCGGATATCCGCCGTCCGCGCGGATCTGGCATCCGAGCACCGCCGCGAGGCCGGGATCTTCGGCGATGAAAAACCCTCCCTGACCGGCGGCGGGAAGCGCGCGCGCCGCGGCAAGAAGTTCCGCCGCGACCGCCTTCCAGGATGGATCGCGCGATCCGGCAAGCGAATACCCGCCCGTTCCCAACGCCATCACGATCACGGCCGCCCACGCGGCACGCCCACGGCGCCATTTGATTGAGGAGGACGCAAGGAACGCAGCCGGCGGAACAAACCCAATCCACGCCGCGGCAACCGCATCCCCGCCGCGCAACAGCAGATAAACGCACCACACCCACGCAAGACCGCTGGCCGCCAGAAGAAATCCCGCACGCGCACGCAGGCGGGCGCGCCGGACAAAAAAACCTGCCCCGGCAAAAACCATCAGGAGAACCGGAATGGAAAACGCGCGGCATAATTCCGCAAGGCCCGCAAGGAACGGGCCGACGCGGAATGTCCATGCGGATTTCCACGTCCCCCCCGCGATGGGCACCCACTCGAGCGAGGCGTTCCATGCCAGCGGCGGCCAGAGCGCCAAACCGCAAAGCAGCACGACCGCCGCAAGCCCCGGAATATCCGCCCGATGCCTGCGGACGGCGAGCGCGGCGGCCAGCAGACCCGCGGGCACGAGCACCACCTCGTAGCGGAACAGAAGACCCGCAGCAAAAAAAACTCCCGCGCCAACCCACGCCCAGCGCCGCCCGTTCCATGCCAGCCGTGCAAAAATCAGCCCGGTGAGGACGGAAATCAATGCGGGCATCAACGGGCCAACCTCGACCGCCGCACGATTGAAAACCGGAATCGCGTTCAGCAGGAGCACGCCACGCGCGGCGGTGTTTTCCTCATAAATCCGACGGATAAATATCCACGCGGACCAACTGCAAAGCAGCGCGAGCACCGGCCAGAAAAAACGGGCGGATTCGAACGAGTCCCCGAACGCACGCATGAGCAGCGCCGTCCCCGCGGGTCCGTCAAAAAATCCCGGCGCCAGACGCTGCGAGCACATCCAGAAATACGATTCCGCAGGGCCCGCCTCGTGCGCCCACACCCACGCTTCGCGCAGCGCGGTCGCCACCAGCAGCACCACCAAAAGGATTTTATTTTTCATGGTCCCGTGAGCGTTGGATGCGCCGCGCGCAACCCGGGCAGCACCCGCGCCCCCCAGCGCCGCCAGCACGCCCCGAGGCCGGCTGTCACGAGAAGCGCGATCCCCGCCCCCAGCAGGCACGAGACAAGAACGTCCGACGGCCAGTGCACGCCCACATAGATCCGGCTGTAGGAAACCAGCGCCGCAGGAAAATATGCCAGCCACCCCCACCTGCGGTAAAAAACCGCCGCGACCGTCGCCAGCGCAAAATTGTTCGCGGCATGGCCGGAGGGAAACGAGTTCCCGCGCGTCGGCGGATCCCCGGGCCGCGAATACTTCTCTTTCAACGGTTTTCCCACCGCGAGGATCCTCGGCCTGGCCTTCGCCAGATCCAGCGTCCGCGCCCCGACCAAAACCTCGTGCGGACGCGGTCGGCCCACGATCTCCTTCAGAGAATGCACCACAACCCCGTCGGTCATCCCCACGGCCAGCCCGGCGACAAGAACCATCGCCCGCGCGCGGAATCCCCCGAAAACCAGAACCGCCAGCCCTCCAACAATAAGAAACGGCCACCAGAAATCCCAGCTCGACGCCACAGCCATCGCGGCATCCATCCACGGCCGCGCCCAAAAATGGTTGATCAAATAAAACGCATCCTGATCCATAGGCCCGTTCATTCTGTCCCCTCCGCCCGAACCCTGACGATCAAAATATTATCGGACGGCACGGAGGCCCTCCCTCCAAGGAATCACAAAGAAAACGCGCGGAGCGATTGGAACGCGGCGCCCAGGCAGGAGGTGACATCGCTGGCGCGCAAGGATTCCTGGGATGCCCCGCGCGCGACGGCGATTTCGGCCGCGCGCCCGCACACCCATGCCCCGATCATGGCGGCTTCGCGCGGGCTTTTTCCCTGTGCGATCAGCGCGGCCGCGACCCCGGTGAGGACGTCGCCCATGCCCCCGCCCGCCATCCCGGGGTGTCCGGTCGTATTATAGGCGGGCGGGCAACCCTGCTCCCCGATGATCGTCCGCGCACCCTTGAGGAGGAGCGTCACCGGATGCCGCCCGACAAATTCCTGCACCCAACCAAGACGGCTGCGCCCGCCGCGCGGGAAGAGGCGCTCCATCTCGCCGGGATGCGGGGTCAGGAGCCTCGCTCCCGCGCAATGGCCGAGCACGGCGGGATCCCGCGACACCACATTCAGCGCGTCTGCGTCCACCACGCAGGGGCATTCCGCCCGCCGCACGACGCCAAGAATTTCCTCCGCATGCCGGGTCGAAAGCCCGGGGCCGATCGCGATGGCATCCCAGTTTTCCGAAAGAATTTCCTCATAGGAATCCACCGGGCGCACCATGACCTCCGGCATCACCGACGCGGCAAGCACGGGATAAATGTCCGGTTTGACACAGAGCGTGACGAGCCCCGCGCCGCCAGCCACTGCGGCCCCCGCGCAGAGCCGCGCGGCCCCGGTGTATCCGACCGAACCCGCCACCACGGCCACGCGGCCGGCCCTCCCCTTGTGGGTGTCGAACGCCCGGGGGGCGGTGAGCGGGGCGAGAAGCCCGGAGGTCAGAACGCTCGCAGGATCCGCTCCGTCCGGCGGGCTCATCCCATCAAGCCCGGCCACCGCGATCCGCCCGACAAAGTCCACGGCGGAGTCGGCGACCAGCCCGCATTTCACAAAGCCCATCGTGACCGTGGCATCCGCCCGAACGCACGGGTCTCCGGGAATCCCCGAACCCGCGTCCAGCCCGCTCGGGACATCCGCCGCAAGGATCCATGCGGCACGGGTTTCGCGGAAGCGGTTGATCTCGCGAATGGCTGAAGCGACCGGCTCGCGCGGGGAACCTGAGGCACCGATGCCCAGAAGCCCGTCGAGGATCACGAGCGGAAACCGGGCGCTCCCCTCGTGCGGGGACGGGAGCATCTTCAAGCGGGAGGCGGTGAGCGGCGCAAGATGGGAATCCGGAATGACCGTCCCGATCCCCCACCCTGCCGCCGCGAGGTGGCGGGCGGCGACCAGGACGTCTCCGCCATTGTGTCCCTTGCCGGCATAGGACAGGCAATGTCCGGGCGACGGGTGGTTCTGGCGGACGAAATCCGCCATCTGCTTTCCCGCGGATTCCATCAGGGAAGCGGCATCCGCGCCGCCGACAAACGCCGCCCCCTCGGCTTCGATCATTTGGGACGGGGAAAGAATCATCCGCGTGGAAGAGGAACCGCCCGGGCGCGCCCGGGCGGGCTTATTGCGGAGGCAGGGAGATCGCCTTCATGAACGCCGCCTCGTCGGGTGCCTTGCGCAGTTCCTTCAGCAGCTTCTCCCGGGCTTCCTGGGCTGAAATCCCATTGTCGATCAGTCGGTTCATCAGTTCGTTGAATAATTCGCGGCGCTTGTTGCCGGACTCCGACAGATCCCTCCGGTCGTGGCAGAAGGCCATGATCGTTGTGCCGCACGCGCAGTTCCGGAAGAGCCCGACCTGCTCGCCGGGATCCCCGACTTTGTATCCCATCAGCCCGCTGCTGTGATGAAGAGGGAACGTGTCCACCAAATACTCCTCGAAGGAATGGTAAACGCGGTTGCACTTCGGACAGATTTTGGGAAACTCCGTATCCCAAATCGCCCGCAGTCCTTGGTAAAGCGAAATGATCGGAAACTGCTCGGGGTCGTCAGTGCTGGACATGTGGGTATTATACAGCAAAGTTTTCCAAAGAAAAACAATTATTGCCTGTCAAAAAAAATTTGAGGAGCTTTCCCGGTCACATTTTGGACGCCAAAAAACAATTATTTCCGCCCGCTGCGGGCGATCTGTCGTCCCGGTCGGCCGGCCGGGTGGCGTGGGCTGAACCGGCTGGCATGCTCCGTCCTGTGGCGGAACCCGAATGAGTTCCCGCCTGCATTTCCAGCTCGAGGCCCGCGCTGCGGGATCCGATGCGCGCGCCGGAATTTTTCACACCCCGCACAACGAGGTGCTCACGCCGCTGTTCATGCCGGTGGGGACGCAGGCGACGGTGAAGGCGCAGCTCCCGCAGACGCTCGAAGACGCCGGGTCGCAGATCCTCCTTGCCAACACCTACCACCTCCTCCTGCGCCCGGGCCTCGACGTTTTCCGCCGCATGGGCGGGATCCACGAGTTCATGAGCTGGAAGCGCTCGGTGCTCACCGACTCCGGCGGGTATCAGATTTTTTCTCTGCCGCATTCGCGCTCCCTGGGCGAGGACGGCGCGGTTTTTCAAAGCTACACCGACGGGCGATCGATCCTGCTGAGCCCGGAGTCCAGCATCGGGGCCCAGGTCGCGATCGGCGGCGACATCATGATGGCGCTCGACCACTGTGTGTCCTCCACGGCCGACGAGCCGGTGGCGCGCGCCGCGCTCGAGCTGACGCACCGATGGGCCGCACGGAGCCTGGCCGCGCGCGGGGATTCCCCCCAGGCGATGTTTGCGATCGCCCAGGGCGCGCTTTTTCCGGAGCTCCGCCGCGAAAGCGCTCTGGGCCTTGCGGAGATGCCCTTCGACGGCTTCGCGATCGGCGGCCTGGCGGTCGGCGAGGGAAAGGGCGAGCGCGAGGACATCTGCGCGTTCACGGCCGGACTTCTGCCGGCGGACAAGCCCCGCTACCTCATGGGGGTCGGCACGCCGCTCGACATCCTCGAGGCCGTTCATCGCGGCGTGGACATGTTCGACTGCATCATCCCGACGCAGGTCGCGCAGCGCGGCGGCGTGTTCACCTCGCGCGGGTATCTCCAGCTGCGCCGCGGGGTTTACAAATTTTCCGACGAGAAGCTCGACCCCGCCTGCTCGTGCCCGACCTGCCGGCGCTACTCGCGCGCCTACCTCCACCACCTCACAAAAACCCGCGAGACCCTCGGCTGGCAGCTCCTCGGCAAGCACAACATCCACTTCTACCACCAGCTCATGCGCGACATCCGCTCGAGCATTTTGTCGGACGCTTTCCCCGCGCTCTATCATGAGAAGCGGGCCACGCTCCACGAGGACGACCTCGACAATCCGGTGCTGGTCCCGGCACCTAAAAAACCGAGGCGGCAGGCGCTCGGAAGCTACGAGATCCACACGGCGCGGGAGGGGTTCGCCAGCATCCGGCACATCTGCTCGGGGGAGATCATGCACTCGCGCACCCCACCGATGGAGGAGGCCGAACGGCTTTACATCGGCCAATCCCGGCTCGCCGAACGCCTCCGCGAACCGGCCGGCGGACCGCTGGTGATCTGGGACGTCGGCCTCGGGGCCGGCGCGAATGCCATGGCCGCGATCGCCTGCTATGAACAGGAGGAACAGCCTGCCCGCGGCCTCCACATTGTGAGCTTCGAAAACGACCTCGACTCGCTGCGGCTCGCCTTCCGAAACAACGACCAGTTCCGCTACCTCCGCCACAGCGCGCCCTCCGCGATTCTGAAGCACGGCGCGTGGAGGTCAAAATCGCATCCCGACCTCGCTTGGTCGCTCGTGCCCGGCGATTTTCCCGGAACCATCGCCGACGCCCCGCTCGCCCCGGATCTCATTTTTTACGACATGTTCTCCGGCAAGACGCATGCCGAGGCCTGGACGCTCGGCGCGTTCCGCCGCCTCTTCGCGGCCTGCCGGGGAAGGAGCGTCGGGCTTTTCACCTACACCTGCTCGACCGCCTCGCGCGTCGCCCTGCTGGCCGCCGGATTCCATGTCGCACGCGGCCGCGGCACGGGCGACAAAACCGAGACCACCATCGCGCTCACCCCGCAGGCCGTCCGCGACGAACACGAGCTCCTCGCCGCCGACTGGCTCGCAAAATGGAGGCGCTCCTCGGCCAGATTCCCGGCGGATCTTCCCGCCACCGAACATCCCGCCTGCGAAGACGTCATCCTGCGGCACGGGCAATTTCAGGATCTTGGCGATGCCCGATGACCCGAAAAGGCAAAGCGGAAGTGCCCGTGGATCGCCCGCGCAAAAAGCGGGCTGCTGAAAAATTGCGGCGTCCTATTTGATCGCAATCCCGGCGCGGGTGTCACCATAAACCCCGCGGGCACCGTATTTCCCATAGACGCGCCCCGAGTAGGCGTAGTTGGAAATGCCCTCGTCCAGCATGTTGAGGAAGATGCCGGACGGAGGGCGATCCAGTTCATCGAGGAGCCGGACGGCATGCTGGACGGACTTTCTGTGGGTGGACTGGGCGCGGATGACGAGGCAGATGGCATCCGCGAGCTGGACGAGGTGAAGGGTGTCGCTGACGGCGATGAGGGGAGCGCTGTCAATGACGATGCGGTCGTAGGATTCGCGGGCTTCGAGGAGGACTTTGGCGAGCGCATCCTCGGCGAGAATCTCGGACGGGTTGGGTGCGCGGCTGCCCGCGGTGATGATCTCGAGGTTTTCGATCGAGGATTTGCGGGCGGCGTCCGCAATGGATGCGGTGCCAATGAGGATGTCGCTGAGGCCCGGCTTGAGGTGCTCTCCGAAGACGAGCTTCGAGACGCTGGGTTTGCGCAAGTCGGCGTCGATGTAGAGGGTTCGGAATCCCTGCTGGGTGAGGGCGACGGCGAAATTTGCGCTACAGAATGTTTTGCCCTCGGAGGGCAGGGCGCTCGTGAAGAGGAAGACCCTCCTTTGATTCCGCTCTCCCGTGAGCGCGAGCGAGGTGCGGGCGGTGCGGAAAGCCTCGGCGACGACACTGGCGCGATCCGACGTGATGACCAGCCCGGGATTGTTCTCCTTGAGCAAGGGGACGGCCGTGAGGACTTTGAGGCCGGTCGCCTTCTCGGCCTGTTCGACCGTGCGGAAGGCGGGGTCGATGATGCTGAGCCCAATGGAAAGCCCGACCCCCAAACCGAGGCCGCCGAGGATTCCCAAGGCTAAAAACTTGATATAGGGGATGGGGATCGGGGCCGCGCCGAGCGCTGTCTCATGGATGCGGATCGATTCCTCCGAGAGCCCCTTCGTGAGATCGACCTCGTTGAGGCGGCTGACGACCGCCTCGTAGAGCGCCTTGCTGGTTTGGAGATCGCGGGTGATCGCGTTGTATTCAATCGATTTTCCGGTGATCTCGAGGAGGTTTTTCTCGGCCTCCGCGCGGGAGGCGGTAAGCGTGACGAGCTGGGCGCGCAGTTCGTCGCGTGTGGCCTGGAGCTTGAGGATGGTGGATGCCAGTGCATCCTTGCGGCTCTCGATCAGCACTTGAAGCCGGTTGGTGGCGGTGGCAAAGATCGGGTGATCGGGCAGGTAGCGCTGGTTCAGAAAATCCAACTCGTCCCGCTGGGTCCCGATCGCGGTATTGAGGGAGGCGATGGCGGGGTGGTTGGCGATGCTCGGGAGCTGGAGCAGAAGGTCGGCGTCGGAAGATTTTTCCTCCACGATTTTGAGGTCGTCATCCAGCTCCTTGAGGCGCTTTTCCGCAGCGAGGCTGTCCGTGATCAGGGTGCTGACGCGGAATTGAGCCTGGGTCAGCATCGTCTCCAGCGAGGCGGCCCGCTCGCGTTCGCGGAAGCTCTGGAGCGCCTCCTCGGAGACCCGCATCTTGGCACCGAGCCGCCCGGCCTCCTCGACCAGAAACTGCCCGGCCGAGCGCGTGGCGGTCGTCCTCTGCTCGAGAATCAGGCGCAAATACTCCGCAGCATAGGCGTCGGCAAGGATCACCGACAGCTCTCCACTGCGCGAGGTGGCGACGATATCAATGAGGCGCGTGGCCTCGCGGTAGGTCGACGAAACCATTCTCAGGAGCATGCCGGCGGCCTGTTTGTCGGGCATTTCCTTCTCGCAACGGACGGATTTCAGGAACATCTCGTTCTTTCCGATCTGGAGGCGCGTCGCGACGCGGAGGGCGAACGGGTAGCTCTTGAGCGTCTCCACGACGGTGTTCACCATGTCAATCGAACGGATCTGGGTATCCACGACCGACTCGACATTTTTTCCCAGCACGCGTTGCTTGTCCTGCTCGAGGAAGATCACCGAGCGCGCGCTGTAGTGGACCTCCTGATTGAGGAGAAGGAAGCCGGCGGCGGCGATCCCCAGCACGAGGCAAAGGATCACGATCCAGAGATGATCCAGAACGGCCTGGAAATACGTCCTCCAATCGAACGACCAGTCGCCGCCTTCGGCGAGGTCTTCAAATTGATGGTTTGCTTTGTTCATGGGTTGTTATCGCCGTTGCTGGGAGGCGGGTTGCGCGTGAATTTTCGAGCGCTTTTCAATACCAGCTCTCCCCGATGCTGATCACATCGCCAGGCTTGACGAAGATCGTCTCGACCTTCCCTTCGGCCATGCGCTTGGCATTGGCCTTGATAATTTCGGTGCCGGCATCCGATTTCCTGCGGATGAGCAGGTGGCTGCGATCCGCGATGCGGGTGAACCCGCCGGCCATGCCGATGGCCTCGAGCAGATCGAGGGTCTGCCCGCCCTGGAGATCGTAGCTTCCCGGCCGCGCCACCTGGCCGATGATCGTGAACTTCCTTTGCGCGAACTGCACGACGTTGAGATAAACCTGCGGGTTGACGAGATATTTCTTCCCGTAGAGCTTGGCCAGCATGTCTCGGGCGTCGCGCACGGTCATCCCCCCGAGCGGGGTCTCGCGCAGGAGCGGGAGCTGGACCGTCCCGTCGCGGGCGATCATCGAGCGCGAGGTGAGATCCGGCTCGCGGAAAATGCTCAGCTCGACCAGATCTCCGGGCATGAGGACGTAGTCGCCCTCCGCGGAGCTGATCACCTGACCTGTGGCGCCCCCCGTGTCGCGGGAGGCGGCGGTCGACGAGCGGGGGGCCTGCTGCGGAGTCTGCTGCGGAGCCGGCGTGGCGGGCGGAGCCTCCGGGGCGGCGGCGGGCTGCTGCGGAGCCGCCTGGGAGAAAAGGGCCTGCGGAAATGCGCCGACCAATAGGGCGGTTGCCAAAGCGACGGTTCGGAAAAATTCTGTCATGAAGCGCGTGAGTTGCATAGGAAGGGCTGGCTAAAATGTCAAATTGAAACTCAACGAGACCCGGGACTCCGGGGTATTTTCTCCCGACGCGGAGTTGTAGCTCGAGGCATTATTGTTGCCCGTGGCATAATACAGTTGCCCCTGCCAGTAGGCCCAGTCGGTGAAATCCCACCTCATCGTGACTGTGGCGAAGCCGTAGCTGAACGTCTGCCCGGCCTGCTGCGATGACGTTCCGTTTTGCGTGAGGGAAAGGTTCTCGGTCTGCTGCCATCCGGTCGAGAGGCTGACATTTGCCTTGGAGAAAAACTTCTGGGAGAGAGTGATGACCGCCCCGCGCGAGATCTGGGATTGTTGCGAAACCGTGAGGGAGAGCCCCTGGTTCTGATAAATGGAGAGCGCGAGGCCGGTATTGACGCGTGGCTGCCAGAACCCGCCGAGGTTGAAGTTCGGGCGAATGTCGTTGCCAAGGAGCGAGAGGTTGCCGAAGAGCCCGACCTTCTCGCTCGGGTTGTAGGCAACCTTGATCTGGTAAACCGGAAGGAGCCCGACATATTCTGCGGCAATCGTCTGCGGCGCCTCGACGTAGCGCGCGCCAAGCCCCGCATCGATATCGAATTTTTCGGTGATATCGTATTTCACGCTGGTGAGCACCTGGGCATAGCTGCGTTTCGTATCGGACTGCTGCGAGAGGGCCTGGGTTTCCTGCCCGGCCGACACGTCGAAGCGCACGCGGCATTTGCCGGTGGCGAACCAATCCGCGTAGGATCCGGCGGAGAAGCTGCCGAGATTTCCGGAGGTGGTCGACGTGCTCCCGGAGCTTCCGCCGAAGTTGTTGAGCGAGTTGTTCAACGACACCTTGGCTCCGATGTCGGTGAAAGGGGTGAGCATATATTTCCAATCCAGGGTCGCGGCGATGGTCACGGTGGTGGTGTTCTCTCCGGCAACGACATTCAAGCCGGTGCCGTAGGAGCCCGTGGCCTGCAGGTTGAGCAGATGACGGGTTCCGAGGTGGGCGATGGAGAGCGCGAGGGTCTGGGAAAACGGATTTCTCTGGTTGCCGGTTCCTGCCGCCGTGTAGTTGGGGTTCTGATAATACATCATCCCCCCCCCGTAGGCGGCAGAGACCGACCAGGGGCCGATTTCTCTGTTGTATTTGAGCGAGAGGCTCGGCGTGGCAAAAAAGCTGCTGTCGTCGGATGGCGTTGTGGCCTGGTAGTTCGAGTTGGCGTTTGAGTATTCCCAGCCCAGGCCGAGGCCGAGGCCGATTTCGAGCGGTCCGATGCTGAGGCCCTCGCGGAGCGCGTTGGCGGCATTCTCGAATGCGGACAGGGGGCCGGACGCGGGCGTCACCCCAATCATCCCCGCCGCCGAGCGCAGATGCTTGCGGTCGGCCTGCAAACCCACCCAGCGGGAACGAAACACCGCGTCGGAAACCGTCATCGGCACAGGCAGAGCCGGTTCCGGGGAAGGAGCTTCCTGCAAAGGCGTTGCCGGGGAAGGATTGTCCGGCGGCGGCGTTTCTGGAGAAGACGTTTGGGCCCCGGCGGTCACGAGCGAGACGAGCAGGAAGCACAGGACGATCAGCGGGTTTTCACGAATGCCGGGGCGCGCGGAGACCGGCGGCTTTCGCCCGGAAGAAAACTGCGGTGCGGGCAGGATGCCGCAAGTGCGAAAAGCCCCGGATGCGCGCCCGGACTGGTTCTGCGGTCGCTGCTTCAAGGCTTGATCTCCGGCGCGAGTTGGGATGCCCGCAGGTAGGCGACGAGTTCGTTGTAAGCTTCCGGCCAGTTTCCTTCCTGCGCCGCCATCGCCGCACGCAGCCGGTGGGCCTCGGGAAGATCGCGCGATTTTGCGGCCACCGCTTCTTGGAGAATCCTGCGCGCGGCCACGATATTCGCTTTGTTCCAGAGCTGGAAAAACTGTTCCGCGAGCGGGGAGCCGGCGGGCGGGAGGGCGGAGGCGTCGGGCGCGGGAAGAGTGAGGTTCACCGCGAAATTTTTGCACAGCAGGGCGACAGCTGCCTGATGATCCTTTTTTGCGGCCAGTTCCCGCGCCCGGAGCACCGGCGCCGACCAGCCGGGGCGCGCATCGAGAAACGCGAAGAGGGCGGCCCGGTCGCCGCGGTCAAACCAGAGGTTCAAAAACCGGGCCGTCTGCGCCTGGTCGAGCCGCTCAAGAAAGCCGGGGGTGGAGGAAAGTTCGAGGATGCGCGCGCGGGCGTCCGGCGAGGCCGCCAGCCAGGCAAAATGAAAGGCGGGCGGATCTTCTGGCCGGGGCACCAGCAGGGCCATCACCTTGGGATGCCGGACCGCCGCGCCGAGCGCCCGCTCGAAGTCGATGATGCCGGGCGCGGCGTCCGGACGGTTTCTATCAACGATTTTCCTGCTCGTGTCCACGGCTTCGCGGAAGAGCGCGGCAGCGCGGTCGGAGTCCACCGGGAGCCACGCGACGGCCTGCTCCCATGCCGTGTCAACAAGGTTGGGCTGGAGGAGGCGGGCCGCCGCGAAGGACGTGTCCACCTGCCTGTCGGTTTCTTCAAAATGGAGCTGCAGGACGCCCCTCTGGTAATAAAGCCCGGTCGCCATCGGGTTTCTCTGCGTCGCAACCAAAGAAAAATTCATGGCGGCCTCGACTTCCTTTTGATTGTAAAGCCGCATGATTTTGTCACGCGCGGCAGCGGCTTCGAAAGGCGGCAGGGCCGCGCCCCCGCACCACTCGGCCGCGACCAGCTTCCATCCCAGAACGAAAATCCCCGCGCCCGCCACCACAAAAAACATCCGCTGGATCCGGGCGGTGGTTGTGGCGCGATCCCCTCCCGGCACAGCCAGGCCGATCGCCGCAAGAACGAGCACCCACCAGCCGAGTTCGACGCGGTGAAGCGGGACATCCACCACGCCGTGCAGCCCGGCAGCAAGCGCGGCGCTCAGAAATCCCCACCGCGCGGGCCATCCGCTGGAGTTTCTTTCCCGGATGACGCCCCGCCCGGCAAGGCCCGCCAGGAGCAGGGCGAGGACGACCGCCACCGGCCCGGCCTCGACAGCAAGCATCAGCCAGTCGCTCTCCGGGTGCAGCGCCGTGGCTCCCGCGAGGCTGAAGCGGGCATAAAACGGGTAAACCGTCTCATACGTCCCGAGCCCGGTGCCGGTCAGGGGAAAATCCCGCAGCATCGGAAGCGTGTCCCGGTAAATTTTTATCCGGAATTCCATCGGAACATCCCCCCGGCCGCCGGGCATTTCCTGCACCGCCTCCGTCATTCCCAACAGCCGCTCGCGCACGGGATTCTGTGTCCCAAAAAGATAAACGATCCCGGTGAAAAAAATGGCGGCGACCGTGACGGCGACCGGGGTTGAGACCCTGCGGCGGCCCAGGCCGACGACCCAGATGACCGCTCCGATCGCCAGAAAGATCACGCCCCCGCGCGAGGGAGAATAGAGGATCAGCGCGCTGGCCGAGAGGCAAATCCCGGCGATCCCCGCCCCCGCAGCAAGAAACCACCGCCGGGGAAGCGCTGCAAATACCGCGCCGAGCCCGGTGAGGCATCCGGTGATGAGCAGGGTCGCCGTGTGGTTCCTGTTGGGAAAAAATCCGAAGACCCCCGAGCCGTCGAACGGTGCCTTCCACCCGGTCCGCGCCGCGTAGATCGCCAACCCCGCGTAAACCGAACACGCGAGGCACGCGCCCAGCCCGATCACGATCAGCCGCCCGGATCCCACGGGCTGGCTCAAAACATAAAGCCCCGCCGCGAGCGAGGCCGCAAGAATCCCCATCCAAAACAGCCCCGCGCGGGGAAGCAGACTGATCTGTGGGAGGGCCGGAAAAAGCCCGGAGGCTTCCAACGTTTGCCTCCAAGCCGGCTGCCCCATCACGCCGACCGGAAGCAGTGCGAGCCCGCACCACCCGACCAGCACCGCCGAAACCACCCAGAGCGACCAGGACACCCCGCGCCGCGGCGGAACAAAAATCATCACCCCGCCTGCGGCCAGCAAAAACACGCCGAGGCTCCCCTGCGGCATCCCCCCGCAAAGCAGTGCCGCAGCCCAGGCCGCCGCCAGCAATATCGAAACCCCCGCAACCGACGGCCTCCGGTCTCCGCCCAAGCGCGGATCGCCTGGAAATTCAGCCCCCATGAATCCCCCCCGCATATGTGTTCCGAAAAATCATCCCGTGCAACCTGCGAAAAAACAGGAAACCCCGCGGGATTGCAAGGCCGCAGAGAAATCCCTGATCCGCGCGCA
>Ga0194063_10000308_pt1 | contig 36345 bp, 35 predicted proteins | sample SepL3720m_MetaG_FD_155459 | JGI IMG/M metagenome (GOLD analysis project Ga0194063, IMG submission 155459) | Anoxic zone freshwater microbial communities from boreal shield lake in IISD Experimental Lakes Area, Ontario, Canada - Sep2016-L373-20m | ecosystem: Environmental > Aquatic > Freshwater...
CTGCAAGCGGATCAGTATCGATCAACAGCGTATCAGTCTCATCACCAGCGACCGGTGTCGTCACCGAGGTCTACGTCAAAAATGGCGAAATAGTGAAGGCAGGCGACAATCTCTTTGCCGTCCAATCTACCGCAACTGCAGCTGATAAAGCCAGTGCATACGCCAGCTATCTCTCCGCAGTCAACTCCCTTGCGAGTGCCAAAAGCAGCAAGCAGTCTCTCGACAGCACCATGTGGTCGAGTCAAAAAACAGTCCTTGACGCACAAAACGCAGTCGATTTCAAAAATAACAACACCACAAACCCCTCTACGAAAACCGGCTACACCGATCTTGAAAAACAAAGTATTGAGTCGACCCTCGTCCAAGCACAAAAAAGTTTTGCAGCTGCTGAACAAAAATACAAAGATGCCGACATGGCAGTGAACTCTTCGCAGGCACAGCTTTCGGCTGCATGGCTCGCCTATCAAGCGACACAAAACGCGATCGCCGTGGCGCCTATTGGAGGAACAGTCGTCAACTTGAATAGTGATGTAGGCAGTACAGTGACCGCATCAGGAAGCGCATCAAACTCCACCGCGACTGCATCCACGGTATTGACACTTGCTGATCTTGCCAGTGTCCAGACCAAAGTAGTAGTAAGCGAAGTAGATATACCCAAAGTCAAAGCAGGCCAAAAAGCCACGATCACGGTGAACGCTTTTTCGGGGAAAACATTTGCAGGACGCGTATCACGTGTTGATACGATTGGCACGACTACATCAGGTGTCGTCACATACAATGCGATCATCCAGTTCACTGCGGTACCTGAGGGAGTGGTCCCCGGCATGAATGCTTCAGCTGTCATCCAGACTCAGCGCAAAGATGATGCACTCAAGGTGCCGCTCGCAGCCGTGAAAACATCTGGGACCGAGCAGACCGTCCAAGTGCTGACCCAGTCGACTCAAACAACAACACAAACTGATCCAGCCGTGACTGCTGCTCCGATCCAAACAGGCACGCCAACCACCGTGACCGTCACGACCGGTATCAGCTCAGACACTGAGATCGAGATACTCTCTGGACTCAAAGTTGGCGATACTGTCGTGACCAGGACTATCAGTGCAAAGACGGCTACGACCAGTACCACATCAGCTTCACCATTTGGTTCGATCGGCGGAGCGCGTGGAATAGGCGGGGGTGGGAGGCCCAACTAGTATGACCACTCAGGCGCCGATCATCCATGCATCTCATCTCTCAAAGATTTACACGACTGAATCGCTCGAGACGATAGCTCTGGATGATGTCTCATTTGACATATTCAAGGGTGAGTTTGTCGCGATCATGGGACCGTCAGGAAGTGGCAAGTCCACGCTCATGCATATCATCGGCGCGCTCGATGTCCCGACACACGGTACATACGAGATCGATGGGCAATCTGTCTCCCATCTGTCAGATGATAAGCTTGCTCAGATACGCAATACGAAAATCGGATTCATTTTCCAAGCATTCAACCTCTTGCCCCGTACCAGCTCGATCAAAAATGTCATGTTGCCCCTCCGTTATGCAGGACTGCCGATAGCAGAACGTGAGGAACGAGCCAAAAAATATCTAGAGATGGTTGGGCTGGGCCATCGTCTCTATCACATGAGCAACCAGCTCTCCGGAGGTCAACAACAACGTGTAGCGATAGCCCGCGGCCTTGCGATGGATCCGGCACTCCTCCTCGCTGATGAGCCAACGGGCAATATTGCGAGCGCTCAAGCAGAAGGGATCATGGCTATTTTCCAAGAGATACATCAGCATGGGCATACTATCGTCATGATTACCCATGAACCAGATATCGCAGCGCATGCAGGACGAATCATCACGATCAAAGACGGGAAAATCATTGAAGACAAAATCAATCATCATCCAACGCTCGCCAAAAAAGATACGGTTGGCCAATAATATATGGAAGAAATCAAAGAACTCATCATCGAAAGTTTCGGTACGCTTGCGATCAACAAGTTGCGTACGGGGCTTGCAGTGCTCGGTATCGTCATCGGTATCGGGAGCGTCATTGCCTTGGTATCACTGGGCCAATCCACTCAGCAAGCTATCCAAAATCAGATACAGTCACTCGGCTCAAATCTCCTCACGGTACAGCCAGGTTCACAAAATGCGGGTGCAGTACGCGGAGCATCAGGAGGCGGACAGACGCTCACCCTCGCAGACGCACAAGCGATCGCAACATCGCCGATGATCACCACCATCAAATATGTTTCACCAGAGTTGACTCAACGAGGACAGATGACCACTGGCAAAACAAATACGAATATCCAAATAGTTGGGGCGACTGAGGCATATGCCATCGTCCACAAGGTGACCATAGATACGGGTGTATTCATCTCCTCACTTGATGATGCATCGATGAACAAAGTGGTTGTACTCGGGCCAACAGTAGTCACAAATCTGTTCCCTGATTCAGATCCTGTTGGGCAAACCGTGCGGATCGGCAACACATCTTTGCGAGTGATCGGAGTCACGACTGCAAAAGGTGGCACTGGATTCCAAAATCAAGACAACCTCGCATATGTGCCACTGAGCACTGCACAAAATATCCTGTTTGGACAGCAATATCTCGGATCTATTGCCCTGGAGGCAAATACCGCAGACGTGATGACTGATGCGCAAAACGAAGTGGGATACTTTCTGCTTGACCGTCACAAGATATCAGATGTGACCAAGGCTGATTTCTCCATATTTTCTCAACAAGATTTGATCAATACGGTCTCTGCTACCACAGGTACATTCACCACCCTCCTCTCAGGTATTGCGGGCATCTCGTTGCTTGTGGGAGGGATCGGTATCATGAACATCATGCTGGTTACGGTCACTGAGCGAACGCGTGAGATAGGTCTGCGCAAAGCACTCGGCGCCAAAAAGAAGACAATCATCACTCAGTTTCTCATCGAGTCGGTTATCCTCACCTTTATTGGAGGTGTGATCGGGATATTGCTTGGAGTTTTGCTATCGTATGTATATTCGTTGGTCACAAGCTCGACATTTGCAGTATCTGTGGAATCGATACTCCTTGCTTTTGCAGTGTCTACGGTGATCGGTGTCATATTTGGATGGTACCCAGCAAATAGAGCGGCAAATTTGCAGCCGATTGAAGCGCTGAGGTATGAGTAAAATAGTCTATAAAGTCTATAAAGTCGAAGAGAAAACAGTTGTCAGGTTATAAAGTTTTCAAGTTATCAGGTAAATTAGTCCATCCCGCAGAGCGGGACAAGTACAGTCCATAAAGTCGTAAAGTCCGTAAAGTGACAGCTGATGGTTCCCGAACTGAACCACAAAGTGGCCCCTTCGGGGTTCGGGAAGTCAAAGATGCTAACTTAGGAAATCAAACAAAAATTTCAAATACCAAATTCCAAATAAACATCAATATCAAAGTTCCAATTTCTAACTAATTTTCAATTGTTAATTATCAATTATTAATTAATTTATTTCATATGCACAATCACCTGTACAAACAAATCATCGTGACAGCAGTCGTAGCGGTCGTGGTCGGAGGTATTTCATTTTATGGTGGGACGCGGTATCAGTCCTCTATCCGAGGAAGTCAGGTAAGCAGATTCGCAGGGATGGGAGGAGTGACCGGAGGACGTACGATGCAGAATCGCCCTGTTCTGGGTGACGTCATCACCCTTGATTCTGACAGCATCACGGTCAAGTTGGCTGATGGGAGCACAAAGATCGTCAATATTGCCCAAAGCACGACCTACACCATCACCACAGTAGGGAAAAAGGATGAGGTAGTCGTCGGGACAAAAGTGAGTGTCATCGGTCAGACCAATAGCGATGGATCGGTCACCGCGCAAAGTGTCCAGATCAATCCAAGTGTCCGTCCAGGGTTTGGCATGGGCCTGAGTCCGAGTCCTACGAACTGATAGGTATTTTATGCCGGGCCGCATGCGGCCCGGCATATGAACGGTGCATTACTTCAGCAGATTTGCTATCTTCACGACTGTATTCCAATTGCGCGTGGTGATCTCCCGACCATAGTGTTTCTCTAGAATATTCATCCCATCAGTTGAGCCCATTTTCGGGTTGAGCTGCAGGACTGAGCAGACCTCCGTATCAGAGGTAGAAATGATTTGAAAATAGTCTGATTCGATTTGGAGTAGTGTTGGAGACGGTACAAGAAGAAAGGAGATATATAGTCGCGTATTTTCATCCGTTTTAATATCGGCAAATGGTTGTCTTTTTACCAAATCCTGTATTTGCTCTTGGCTGCGAATGATGACAGTGACTGGATATCCCAAGCTTGATTCCAGTGACCTCTCTACTTTAGACTGTAATTTTTTTGGTTCTTCGTCGCTGGTTTTGAAAAGGACATTGCCACTGGCGAGCACAGTGTGCACATCTAACATACCTATTTTCTCAAACATCTTTTTTAGATCAAGCATCGGTATCTTGTGATGGCCACCCACATTGATCCCGCGGAGAAATGCGACATACGGGATAGGTGAGATGGTCCGGGACATGTGTTAACGTATGCCGAGTAATCTCAGGACCAAGGGCGCGATCGGATCAGCGCTGGTCCCGTATACGAGCACTCCACCTAGGACGCCCGTGATGGTCAGCGCAATGAGTGCCATGACAACGAGTGGGATACGGATGGGTGCAAACGATATCCAACCTTGATATATATGGATGATTTTCATAAACCATGCAGGAAAATGCATTTTCCTGGTTTTCGATTGAGAGATGACGATAGTCAAAACGACCTCGACGAGAAATAGGAAATACAATGCGAAAGAGACTTTCGCAAACGTCTCATGCCAAGAGAGAGTAGGCATAATCGTCGTGATTTGATCGCGAGCAGTTTCACCTGTTTCTTTTGCAAAAAATGCACCTATGGTACCGATGGTGAGGAGGACGGCCTTTGTAGACTTCCAATCGACTGATTTGATCCAGCGCTGTATATGGAATATTTCAAGCACAGACCAAATGAACAGTAACGCAATCGGAAAGTGAACGATCATGGGGTGAATATTCATATGTATTCATTATACGTGTTTGCCAGGAATATCTAGTGTAAAAGGGTCATTTAGACGACACGTTTCATGCGCATATACGAGAGACGTTTTGCTTCTGGGAGTCGTTCGATAGCATATCTGAGCATCGTACGAGGCATGCATGGTGCGTAGTCGTCGAGAAAGGAGCAGAGAGCCTGCTCGCTCACTCGTTTCCCCATCTCGCGGAGCATCCAGCCAACTGCTTTGTGAATCAAATCATGTTTGTGGTTGAGCAACCGTGATGCGATTGAAACGATCATTTTTTCATCACCATTTCTGATCGCATGAAACGATGCGAGGACGATCGTGCGCACCGTCCAGAGATGTCCACTCGTGATGCATGCATCGATGAACTTCTTGCGTTCATCACGAGCCATATAGTCACAAACGTACGGTCCGATGATTTGTGGACTGGTCTGATCAACCAGGTCCCAGTTGTTCACCTGTTGTATGTGTGATAGATACTCTTTCGCCAGTTCCTCGATAGGATATCGGCGATGCTCTGCAAAATATACGAGGATGAGGAGCGCCGTCAGGCGCTCCTCATGATATCTACTCTGTATGAGATATTCGAAATCATCGAGTGTCGCATCACGGGCATACTTTTTGACGATCAGACGAGTGGCCGGCACGGTGATCCCGAGGAATACATCTCCCTCCGCATATCCTCCAGGGTTGATTTTGAAAAAACGCGCTAGTAAGAGACTCTTTGGCTGATCTGCTTGTGAGCGCAACTCTGTTTGTATAGCATGAGCTGTATGCGCGACCATAGATATCATTTTACCAATACACACGGGTTGAGTATACTTCACTCTATGAGTACATCCAAAGGTACCGCTGAGTTTATTCTCGAACAGCTTGGAAATAGCCCGCGATTCCGTGTCCGGGCGATGTTTGGCGAGTATGCGCTGTATGCAGACAATACACCCGTCGCCTTGATTTGTGATGATACGCTCTACCTGAAGATAACCGAAGCAAACATGCAGTCACTTCGTGATCATGAGCAGGGCCCGCCCTATCCGGGTGCTCGACCTCACTGGATCATTACTGAGCGAGACATGCGGGATTGCGACACCTTTCAGGATATGCTTCTGACAGTCGCCCGATCCATCCCCGCGAAGAAAAAGAAAATCTGATCACTGTATTACCTGATGGATCTTGATCAATTGCGTAAGATGTTCAGAGAGGTGTGATGTCTCTAGCACACTCTCGATAGATGGTGGTTGAGTTCCTGCCGTGCTCTTTTCGACTGACATATCGATTAGTTTTATGAGTTTCTCAACGACCAATCTCAAAGCCTCATCTGTACTCTTTAGCTTTGCATCAAATGCCTCGACTGCTTTTGTATAATGCTCTTCATTTAAAGTGCTATCTCGAAAAATTTCGACGACTTCATTTTTTGCAATCTTAAGCGACTCTTGATATTTCTGCACAATATCCCTACAAACTATCATGGCTTTTTGTATTGTCACACCTTTTAGTTCAGCATACGCATGTACTTTCGAATCGATGTAGATGCGAGTTCCAAGTATGTGAACTCCAAATTTTTTTTTATCTGAAAAAACGTCGGATATTTGCGCATCAACATCTCCATCTTTGCTTGAGATATTAAATATTTCGGCAAGAAGTATCTGAGATAGCTGATCAGGTGTTTTGATGGCTTCAGTATATTTACCAATAATATCCAATAGCATTTTCCTTCGCATTTGTAAATATTCATCTTTAGCTTTTTCTACCCTTTCTTTCACTGCTTTACACCCACCATAAGTCTCAATCGATAATCCAGCCAGTCCTGCATCAGTTATCGGGTCTTGTGATTGTTCAACTCCTTTTAGTTGGAGAATTCGATTGGCTGCATCAGTTAGCGAGGCGCTCATATATCTCCTCGCATCTTTTGCGCTTTCGGTAACTGTTGTTCTGAACAAACCATCTTTTTTCACTTCCTTAGCCGCTTTTCCATTTGGGGTGAGTTCTTTATCGGCGCCCCACTGATCTAGTGCAGAATCATTGCGCATGACGTATGTGAGATTCTTTCTCAGGTATGGGGGAATAGTCTGAGCCCTGTCTATTTTGAGTGTGAAAGAGCTCAATCTATCAAACTTACTCTGAATGGTATAGTTGGTGATCTCGTCCCTGCTATTTCGTATTGCTCCGTCAACGAGCTCTTTGGTGAGTTTTTGTTTATCTTGATCGTATGCTTTTGCAATACGTATACCCTGTGCAGTATCGATCAATGTGACTAGGTCATCTGTTTGTTGCTTGATAGCCTCGATGCCCATCCACTGTATACGTTGAGTAGCATCTTGTGTGTTTTTTCTTTCCCATACAGGAACTCCTCTCTGAATGGCGAACTGAGCTGGATCCTTATACGCTATATTTTCTCCGCCGTTTGTTTTCCATGTCGCCTGTTTGTTTATTTGCAAATCGTGTTGAGACCCTGCTGTGTCTGCAAGAAGATCGGTGATCGCCGGCTCAGAAATATCTTTACGAAGTGGGTATACTTTGCGCATCTTTTGTGTCATTTCGGTCTGTCCACGCAGATATGATGAGTGGATTGCCAGCATATCAACCGTGTCTATGCTGCGTTCTTTGCCCGCGCTAATATATGCCGATAGGTTTCTCTTTGATCGGTCAGTTACTTCTGGTCTCCTAATTGTATTATAGATTTTGTATTGCCTGGATATATCACGTGTAAATGCGATCATAAAGACAGTATTTGCCGCTGCTCTACTCAAATCATCGGGTAGGCGTCCATAGATTTTATCTAGACTATTCGCATCATCTTCACCGGACCATCGGATTTGTTTTATTTCAGCGATTCCACGAGTAATATCTGCTTGGAGCTTGCCCCATTCACTCGGAGGTACACGTGCAAATGCCTTTTCCACGATGCCTTTTGATACTTCGTCAAATACGATACGATCGCCCATATCAAATGCTTCATCAATATTCGCATAGCCATCCTTGATATGTTGAGCAAAGAGGAGATCACGATTTGAGTCATTGCTGATTATAGTATTATCGCGGTTTATAGCACTGATGACTCGTCCTATTTCTGCGACCGCTCCCTTTCGGGCTCGCTCGCTACTTTCAGTTATTTTATTTTTGAATTCAGCTATTTTGTTATTTTTACCCGATACATCATTCTCGTCTAATCCAAGTTCCTTTTTATCTTTTTCTGACAAGTCTTTTAGTGATTCGACCCCCCATCCCATCACCAGCAAATCAGCGAGTGCTTCTTTTTGTCGTGCTTTATCTACTCCTGGGGGTACTGCTGCTATTTCACTGATTATCACGCCCTTGATGACATCCTGAGTGGGGGGTGAGAGTACGCTAAGCACCATAAAAAAGTCGCTACTATTTCGTGCATTGATAGCGCGCAGTGCCCGACCCATGTTGAAAGACTCCATCTGAAGCTTTGCTGGATCTCCTATGTCTTCACGCCCGGTTTTGAGCTGAAGTGTTTTTTCTCGAGTCTGATCCTCACCAGTAAATCCAATAAATAGCTGGGATAGCAAGGCATTTGTATGGTCTTGTAGACGACGCGCACTAGGGAAAAATTTCAGGCGCGCCTCTTCGCTAGACAAATCACCTCCAGAAAGTCGATCAACGAGGTGGAACAGATGTTGACCAATATAGCGCTGAATACCAGTTGCTATCACTCTTTTTTGTCCCGACTCCATGTTTTCAGGAGGTTTGTTGATTACATCAATGTCTTGAATCCCGTAATTGTAATATGTAGCTTTTGTCGTCACTGGTTTGCCACGAAGATATTCACGGACCATGACCACTGTGGCGTACCTGAACATCTGTATTTGCGGGAGTATAAATGCGTCGGATAAATACGACTGATCAGGGCTCAGAGCGATATCTTTTGCCAATGTAGGATGTATAGCAGATGCACTGATATCGCGTGACACAATCTGCAATTGTTCATTGAGAGCCCATGTAATTTTATCTCTACTTATGGGCGATTCCATTTCGCCCGCATCACACATCTGCATCAGTCTCACCATGGCGAGCTCGCGCGCGCTTTTTACGATTTTTTGCAATTGTTCCTTTCCATTTTCACCATTGTCCCTTTCTGGAGTCTTGGCTATCATACTTTTGAACTGGTCAGGGAGCATAGAAGTGGCTAACGTCTTCTTTAGTGCATTGATTGCAGCGAGTGCCTCAGGAACGTCTTTGTACTCTGGACGCCTTGAGAGAGTGTCGAGTGTATTTATCCATGCCTGCTGATTGTTGATAGCGACTGCCACAATATTATCTCCCGCATCCCGAGCAAGTTTTTGGGCAAGTGGTACCAACTCAGCCTCAACCTCAATAGTTGGCTTTTTTTCAGATGCAGAGTTTGCGACTGTATCCCCAACGTCTTCGATGAGCGAGGTCATTTTTTGGGAGTCTTCTCCTGTTGCATGTACAGTTTTGAGATACTCAGCTATGTTAAAGGTGGTCTCGTTCATATAGATGTGGGTAAAGTGATAAATCGCGCAAGCACAGTGAGAAATCCTTTCTGAGCTTCATAGAGGATGTGTTTACATGCGGGCACATTGAGCGTGTATGAGCGAGCATCGGGTGACTTTTTCAACATTTCGATTTCCTCTTCGGAAGTCTTGAGAAAGGAAATATGATCGAGATAGCTATGGATGACCCCAGCGATTGACAGATGATTTTTTTCATCGACTTTTTGGACTTCATGGGTGAGAGATGCTTCTAGCCGCTGCAGGTGGGGAGTGAGATCGTCGGCGAGTATGTACTGATCGAGGTTGCTCGTGTCAACCTGTTGAGTGAGTGTGTTGGACATATATATGTATAAAAATGCACAATCACTATACAGAGTATATGAGTGCAGTGTCAAGAGGTCCTCGTTGTGGCTAGATCCATTGATTGAAAAGTCAACTATCCATGTTTGGATTAGAGATCGTCATCTCTCTCCCAAACACATAGAGCTCATCCTCTGCTCTCGTGATACCGGTGTACAGCCAGCGACGCCACATGAGATCATCCATGTGTTTTGATCGCTCTTCAAATAGGATCACGCGCTTTGCTTGACTGCCCTGGGCTTTGTGCACCGTCGTGGCATATCCGAAGTCAAATAGATCGCCCGTGGCAGTTGCTGCGCGGTTACTCGTGAAGTTGAGTGCGGCCGTCGCTCCAAACTGTTCGCGCGCGATACGCCCGCTATAGACCTTGTCCATATCATCCATCGCGATAGTTGCCACGTACCAATCTTCGCTCATTGGCTCGATTGAGCGGATGGTACCGAGCATACCATTTGCTATTTTCACCTTATTATTATTTCTCAGACAGATGACTCTATCTCCTCTTACCGGTTCTGAAGACTCAAAACCAAGGAGTCCGCGGATATGTTTGTTCAGTTTACTCCGTGTCGCGTTGAATCCACACAAGACAAGTGTTTGATTATCGTATTTGGCGAGGAGCTCCTGCATGCTGTCCTGACTATCTGATGAGGCCATGTCATATTTAATTACGGTATCACTATATGTCCCCATCCGGATGACGCCATGCTCTCGGGCCTGGATAGATAGCTCAATGATTGGATTTTCTGCTGCTTGTCTGTGGATATGGTCGAGTCTGATGTGTGGATCAGACATGAGTGAAAATGATCCCTGGATCGGTGGCAGCTGTCCATGATCGCCAACCACGAGGATAGGTACTCTGTAGGATAACAAATGTGTCCAAATGCGCTCGTCTACCATCGATCCCTCATCGACGATCAGGAGGGTGCGATCGATCGTTTCTTTTTTGTCCCACCCGATGATATTTTCTTTGTCATCCATGAGTGGGGTGTAGATGAGTGAGTGGATCGTTCCCACCGTATCCCCTGGTTGGATGGCATCTTGATCTCGGAGTTTATTTTTCAAAACGCGTGCAGCTTTACCGGTATAGCTTACAAATCCGACCTTGAGCTTTGCATCCAATTCACCCAAGCTCTTGCGCAGGTGTGCAACGAGCGTGCTTTTCCCGGTGCCGGCGTAGCCGCCGAGACTCATATACTGGCTCTCTCGATGTGAATCGCTGTACCACCGCATGATCGTATCATGAGCATGTTTTTGGTCAGGTGAAAGGGTCAGCATACGGGATCAAATATACCCTCCGCATCACAAATTGCTACGGGTATATATAGATATCGCATTCAGAAATATTTCATTTCGTCATACTTCGTCAGGCTCCGCCTCCTTCGACTACGCTCAGGATAAACTCAGGCTACGCCTCCTTCGACTACGCTCAGGATAAACTCAGGCTACGCCCAGAGGGCTACGCCCAGAGGGCTCAGTATGACATAAAGTTTTGCGCAACTGAGACAGCGACGTCCATAAGGTACCGCATGCTCATTTTTAGGCGATTTCATTGCCACACATGCCGGTCTTAGATGAAGTGTATCTGAAAGCTATACATGCCCATACTACAAATACCTTGTACAGTCTCTCCTGCCCCATGAGTTCCCAGATCAATCTCAGTCTCTCCCGTTTGGGGGAGCATTGATTGAAATCCAACGGAACGGATCACAAGCGCTGATGAACAATCAAACGTATTGTCAGTCTTTACGATGAGTTTTGTGGGTATTCCCGATTTCGCATTGGTCACTCGTGGTGAGTAGCCTCCCTTTGCCTCTATTGAAATATATTGTATTTTATCTTTTACACTGATATTAGTAGATCGTGAGTCGTTTTGCGCTCCAGACTGGGCTGGTCCATTCTGCAATAAGAAAATTCCTCCGATGACTACGAATATGACAATGAGAGTTATGAGTATTTTTGGCATATGAAATTAAAAACTTACTAACGGATTGATTATACCCAATGCAGCAAGTGCTGTTAATGCTCCGAGCACCCCAAATCCGATCACTACTATCCCGACTGTTTTATAAAATAAGGGAGCATATTTTGAGTGAGCGATGGTTGATGAACCAAAAGACAGTGCAGACAGCATCGGAAATGTGCCCATAACAAACGCGAGCATGATCAAAAGTCCCGATATGAAAGACCCACTCGAAAGGGCAGCGACCTGCATCGACTGAGTGAAGCCACAGGGGAGAAAAAATGTTCCAAAGCCAAGTATAAATGGAGTCAAAGCAGTATGCTCGATTTTTTGAAAAAAGCGAAACGCACCAGTTGGCAAGGTAATATTTTTCTTTGGGAGTACACCGGAGAGGTCTAGGCCAAGCATAATCATCACAATTGCCGCCACGAGACCAAGTAAGGTGGATAGAGTGTAATTAATACGGAAAAGCCCGCCAACAGCACCTAGTACCCCACCGAGTAAAGCAAAACTCACTATTCTTCCCGTGTGAAAAAAGAAAAAGTTTTTGTATGTCGATGTTTTTTCCTGTGAAACCTTCGCGGAAAGTGAAAGTACAAGGCCACCAACGACAGCAAGACAACTCGAAACTGAAGCAATGAGACCAATGATAAAACTAGTCATCGGTCTGATTGGGCCACCGATGCCGAAGTTAAGTATTCCCGATCTTTGCAAAATGAAAAACAGTCCCAATAGAGCAAAACCGAGTGGTACCGCCATCCACATATCTTTCTTATGCGTTGTGTTGTTCGTTGTTTTTTGAAGTGACAAGGTATAGCCATTCTTGGATATGGACCCAGATAGTGTGGCGGCAAGATCGATTGCACGTTCATCATTTGTTGTAACCACCTCAACGATTTCTTTTTTTAAGTCGACATGCGCCGAAACTATTCCGTCCTGTCGGCCCAAAATATCCTCGATGAGAATTTTGCAAGATGGGCAATGAGTGCCACTTACATGAAAAATGAATTGTTTCATACTATTATTTCAAAACTTTTGTTTTTAGGCGGAGGGAGTTGCTCACGACAGATACACTTGAAAGGGCCATCGCAAGACCGGCGAATACCGGGTTGAGGACTATCCCCCAGAGTGGGTATAGGAGTCCAGCTGCGACAGGGATACCGATGATGTTATATACGAATGCCCAAAACAAATTCTCCTTGACCGTCAACATCGTACTTCGTGATAGATCTATCACTTGAGATATTTTGCTGATGTCACCATGGATGAGGGTGATATCTGCTGACTCGATGGCCACATCGGTGCCAGTCGCCATCGCCATCCCCACTTCAGCCTGGACGAGTGCTGGAGCATCATTGATGCCATCTCCTGCCATTGCTACAACCTTGCCTTTTGATTGCAATTGTTTGATTTTTCCCGCCTTTTCATTGGGGAGAACTTCTGCAATCACTTTGTCTATGTTTAGTTGTTTGGCTATATAGTGGGCAGCGTGAGTATTGTCACCGGTGAGCATGATGACCTCGACATGCATCTTGTGCAATTTCTCAATCGCATTTTTTGCATTGTCTTTCACCGTGTCGCTGAGTGTCACAAGTCCAGCTTTCTTCCCATCAATCTCGACGATCACTACCGTTTTGCCTTGTTGCTGCAGCGCTTTTATTTGGGGATCAGTATCTTCAGATTCAGGTTTGTGTATATATGTCTTGTGTCCATCTGCGATTGCCTTCACACCTACTCCTTCGAGAGCAACAAAATCAGTCACCTGCAGATGAGGTATTTTTTTGGCTACTGCATACCGAGCGATTGATTGAGCGAGCGGATGTTCGGAAAGTTTTTCTACACTTGCTGCGTATTGGATGAGTATGTCGCTCGTATACGATTTGTCATGGACCACGATATCGACCACTTCAGGTGTACCCTTCGTAAGGGTGCCTGTTTTGTCTAGGACCACAGTAGTAACCTTGCTGAGCAGCTCGAGGCTCTCGGCATTTTTGATCAAGATGCCATTTTCTGCGCCTTTGCCAACTCCGACGATGATCGCGGTGGGCGTTGCGAGTCCGAGTGCGCACGGACATGCGATGATCAACACTCCGACAAACGATAGTATCCCATATGACAATGCGAGTGACTGTCCGATGAAAATCGATCCAACTCCAACCCAGAGGATGAGTGATAGTACGGCGATCACCAGGACAATCGGCACAAAAATGGCTGAGATGCGATCGGCGAGGGCCTGTATTGGGGCCTTTGATCCTTGAGCATCCTCGACCATCTTGATGATCTGCGCAAGCATAGTGTCTGTACCAACTTTTGTTGCTTTGCACGTGATGCTCCCTTGTTTGTTGATGGTTGCACCGATGACTGTATCCCCCACAGTTTTATCTGTGGGCAGGGATTCACCGGTGATCATAGACTCGTCGATTGATGTGTGGCCCTCGACGATCGTCGCATCAACAGGTATTTTGCCGCCTGGCTTGATGATGATGAGATCCCCAACAACCACCTCACTCACTGCAATCTCCACTTCCTTGCCGTCTCTCATGACCGTTGCAGTTTTGGCCTGGAGACCGATGAGTTTTTTGATTGCATCACCAGTGCGTCGCTTCGATCGTGTTTCGAGATATTTCCCCAGAGTCACAAATCCAATGACGACGATGACCACATCAAAGTATGTATAGTCTGGTACTTGGATCAGAGCGCGCACCTGTGGAAAGAGGGTGATGATCGTGCTATAGAGGTATGCAGTCAGCGTGCCTATACCGACGAGCGAATCCATATTTGCCACTCGGTGACGGAGGAATATGACAACTCCATTGAGAAATGGCCTCCCCACCCAAAAGATGACAACAGTCGAAAGTATCATGAGCAGGATATTGAATAGCTCCATTGGAATGGGAAGATTCGGCACGAACGAAAATGATCGAGCAAGGATATCCCACATCATCAATGCAAAGGTTACCAGTGTGATAGGTAGTACAAAATGTACTTTGTTTTCCTGTTCACTCGTCTCCTGTTGAGAGTCCATCTGGCTCATATCATGGTGCATATCACCCATATCTTCTGTGAGATTGTGTTTGGGCTCTACCGAGTATCCGTATGGCTGGATCGCCTCATCCATCTTCTTGGTATCCACCTTCTCATCATCGAAAGAAACCTTTGCTTTTTCTGTTGCATAGTTCACGCTTACCTCTTTGACTCCATCAAGCTTGCGCAGTTGTAGGTCGATGATATGTGCGCAGCTTGCACAGTGCATGCCCTTGATTGTGTATGTTTCGGTTGTCATGTTTTAATATAAATTTATATTTTGTACCAGCTCATTCTCCATTCTTTGAGCATAGTGCCACTTGTGGTGAGAAACTGCTCAACCGCGTCGGCGTTATTTAGGATTTCTGATCGAGTTGATTTGGCACGTACGTCTCTGGTCATGACGACTCCTGCTGCATGATGAGCGATGAGAGCGTTCAAAAACCTGAGGTCAAAAGATGTGTCATATGAGCCGAGGTTTGGCACGATGGGATCCTTAACTGATCTCGTGTCGTTGTACCAGGCCTTTTTCCATGCATACAACTCGGTGATGAGGAGTGGTTCACTTCTTTGTATTTCGAGCGCGAGATTCTTCACTTCAGGTCGAGTGCTCACCTCTGCTTGTTTTGCAATGAGGATAGCACCTCGGTGATGGGCAATCATTGCGTCTATATATCTCAAATCAAGCCATTTATCTGCGCGGCCGAGATCCATCGTCGTTTTGTCGTACATCGTGAGCGTGTATTGTGGAGTGAGGAGATATCCTATCCCAATGCCAACGATGGTGCATACGATCATGAGCGAAGTTGCTAAATAGATTGATATTTTGTTCATACATGAATGAAAACAAATAATAAATATGGTTGACGTTTACTTCCTTTTGAGTTTGTAAACTTTGAGTATTTCTTTGGTTGCGGTTTCTGTTTCGCCACTTCTGATCTGATCAACGACACAGTGTTGAATATGACCTTCAAGGAGGGTGTCCTCAATATTTGAAAGACTTTGTTTGACGGCTGAAGTCTGAGTGATCACGTCGATGCAGTATGTGTCTGAGGCGATCATTTGTTGAAGTCCGCGAATCTGACCCTCGACGATTTTGAGATGACGGATGAGTTTGTTTTTGTCAGTTTTCATATACACATGATACCCCCCTGGGGGTATCATGTCAAGGGCGATCGGAGTCAACGGTGCTGGTCAAGTACTTGAGGGTATTTCATCTTTACCAATTGCCACGCCGCGATCGTCCCTGCATTCCAGACTTTCCCTGTTGCGATGGCATTCTCAAACTCTGCGAATGTGAAGGTGACCACCTCTATGTCTTCGGTCACATCGAGTTTTTGAGATGCGTTAAACTCTAGATCATATGTGAGATATATGTGTAGTTTTTCGCTCCCTTTCGTTGGAAATGCAGAGAGAACGGCGAGTGGGTGAAGTGCGTCACGTGCGACAGATATCCCGGTTTCCTCTTCGAGTTCATGCATAGCGCGAGTCATCCTATCCGTGTCATTTGTTTCGAGTCGACCTGCTGGAAACTCCAGAACGACTTCGTCAAGTCCAGGTTTGTACTGATTGACCAAAACCACTTTTTTATCTTTCGTAATCGGCACGATCATCACTGCATCAGCGATCGTCGTTACGAAGAAATCATCAACGATATGGCCATTTGGCAGCTCATATGTTCGATTTTCGAGAGGAAACCACGGACTCGGAGAGATGTCCTTTTTTGAGATAAGTTTCCATTTTTGCGGTGACATAGCATAGTATAGCGAAATAGAGGGTTGATCTGCCACTGAATCAATTAGGAAGTTGTGGACCTCGATTCCTGAATACTGTCGAAAAATACTTCAGCGCACCGCTCAGTATGTGTTGGCGTCTTTTCATCTCAGGCACAAGAGCTGGATATGATCGAGCAAGTCTTTCTTTGCTTTCTTCAATTGAAGCCATATGGTAGATGTGTCCTGATATTGATTCTACTCCCCTAACGTGAGCATTGGTCAGTTCAAAGTCAGGCGACATATATGCCATTGCGGCTTTCCCCAATACGTTGAGGACATCGACGAGCTTGACCCCCGGTATCCCCAACAATTGATGATAGTATGGAGTCGAGTTGGTGATGACGAGTCCATCCAACCCAGCATGTCTATGGAGCTCGTCCCTCACTTTTATATCAGCACCTTGTACCCCTTTAACATGTGTCACGACACCGATCACGGATCGCGCGCCCATGTCTTTTACCTTCCCCGCATCATTAAATAGCGTCCCACCCGTAGCAATCATATCGTCGACTAAAAAGATTGTTCTATTGGAGAATCCATTTGGATTTATCGTGTGTATGTGTTCTACATGAGCCACTCCCCCCTTCCTCGACTTTTCAATCCTCCCAACCACCGGGATATCTGCTGCCTCGGCAAAAAAGTGCGACCTACCGATAGCACCATCATCGGCGATGACTACTCCAGAGTCTCGAGGGATCATACCTTCTTGTTTCAAAGTTGTAGCAACCTCTTGTAAAGCCGTCAGTGTGAGATATGGCCTTCGGATAGCCTCTACACTGACCAGGTCATGAGGATCCAAGATAGAAACGCTACTCACTTTTCCAACATCCCTGAGCTGATCAGCTATCAAGTATGCATAGTGGAGTTCTGCATCACTGATATATTTTCCCGATGCATCTTTGGTAGGCTTGGTACCTCTCCCCTCAAGATCACTCAAATGCATCATCACCTGTTCCGCGCGTGGACTTCGTGGATCGATTGGATTTCTAAACCTCAGAGTATGCCCGATCTTCACGAGGCCATCGAGCTGTGACTCTGCATTGTATCCGCTGATGAATCCGGGCACTACTGCCCGGCTGATACCCTCAGGAGGAAATGGAATCGTCATATGAGGAGTTTGATCAGTGTAGACATCCGGGTGGACGTAGAGCACTTGTGGATTATCGCCATTTGCTGCGGCGTAGATGGCATTCACCATCTGGGGATGTTGTGTTTGGAGATCAGGGTGGAAGATGAGAGCTGGTTTGGCTTCTCCACTCATACATCACCAGTTTAGCAAATATGTTGCAACATGCAAACGAAGATGTGCATCATAGTAAGAGGAAAATAAAAATCAATGCAGATGGACTAGTTGGCCTAGAGAGATACAAGAAACAAAAAAACCATCCTCCATAGGAGGATCTGTTACTCAGGCATTCCACTGCCTACGTAGGACGCCAAAGTGTGTGACAAATAAGACAACTCCCATGACCTCAAAAACGAGTGGAGCAATGAGGTCTGCATTCATCCGATTGATACGAAGAGTCTCGAGATTTTGAACACATCGTGCCTTCTCATCGTTTCTGATTTGAAAATCTTCAGCCGTTGGATAGTTTCCAGGAGTCGTTGGGAGAGGTGAAATACGGAGACATTGTATTTCCTCAGATGAACTAACTTGATATTTTTGAGCTACCATCTGGTTAACAATATACTGAGTGAGCAAAACGGTCCCAACAGCGATCATGATGATTGAGGAAACGGAGATGATGTTCAGATAGAGTTTTCGTAATCCATGCGCTTTGATTGGTTGATTTGACATAGATGTATAGTGATTGTAGCAGTATTAAAGCGCATGAGTCAAGCAGCTGATGTATATGAGCGAGGATCGACTCATGAGTATCAATATTTCAAGCCCACATGAGGGAAATTGACCTCATTTTCTCTACAGGGTCTTCGTGTCATCAGATCTTTTTGGGCAATCTTTTTTTTATCCATCCCAAAAGCTTCCGTACAGCAGCCGAGGCGTTGCTGCCTAAGTCAAGGAATCCCTTGATCGTATGAGGAAGCGTAAGCTTAGCAGCAGAGGTGAAAGTAGGCAAGTCAAGGAATCCAGTGATTACGTTAGGAAGCCTCAGCCCATCACCGGAAGAAAGGTTGCCTAAGTTAAGGTTTCCATTGATCCTATCAGGAAGATTCAGTCCAACGGCAGAGATGAGACTATTTAAGTCAAGGCCCCCCGTGATCGTATGAGGAAGTATCAATCCTTCTGCAAAGGTGAGACCGCTTAAGTTAAGGTCCCCATCGACCGTATCAGGAAGCGTGACTCCAACAGCTGAGGGGAGACTGCGTAAGTCAAGGTTTCCATTGATCGTGTGAGGAAGCGTGACTCCAATACCTGAGGTGAGACTGCGTAAGTCAAGGCTTCCATCGATTGTGTGAGGAAACTTCAATCCATCAGCGGAGGGGAGACGAGATAGGTCAAGGAATCCATACATCGTATTAGGGAGTATGAGCCCAACAGCTGAGGTGAGACTGTGTAAGTCAAGGTATCCATTAATCGTATCAGGAAGCCTGAGCCCTTCAGCAGAGGGGAGACTATGTAAGTCAAGGCCCCCTTTGATCCTATCAGGAAACTGGAGTCCAGTAGCGGAGGTGAGACTGTGCAAGTTAAGGCCCCCATTGATCGTATGAGGCAGTATGAGTCTATCAGGTGAGATGAGACTGTCTAAGTCAAGGCTCCCATTGATCGCATCAGGAAGATTGAGTCCATGAGAGGAGGTGAGACCGCCTAAGTAAAGGCTTCCATTGATCGTATCAGGAAACTTCAGTCCAACAGCGGAGATAAGACTACCTAAGTCAAGATATCCACCGATCGTATGAGGAAGCGTGACTCCAACAGCGGAGGCAATGCTGTGTAAGTCAAGGTATCCATTAATCGTATCAGGAAGCCTGAGCCCTTCAGCAGAGGGGAGACTATGTAAGTCAAGGCCCCCTTTGATCCTATCAGGAAACTGGAGTCCAGTAGCGGAGGTGAGACTGTGCAAGTTAAGGCCCCCATTGATCGTATGAGGCAGTATGAGTCTATCAGGTGAGATGAGACTGTCTAAGTCAAGGCTCCCATTGATCGCATGAGGAAGATTTAGTCCTTCTGTAGAGGTGAGACCACGTAGGTCAACGCCTCCACCTATATATGAAGGAAAATTTGTGTTTTTTGCGGAGGTGAGACCCGATAGATTAAGGCTCCCCGTGATCCTCTCAGGTAGTTTGAGTCCAACACCTGAGGTCATCTTACTCAAGTCAAGATCTCCATAGTGTATTTTGATCTGTCCTGAAAGAGCCTCCTTTTGATTGAGACTCACCTCAGTGGGAAGACATCCAGCTGCTTGAGCGAGATCGCCTCTTGTATCTCGTCCCGTGAGTATCTGTTTGATACGAGGATCTGTCTGGTATCCAAAGCCATCAATCTTCCCATCCACCTCATAGAGGAACCGCAGATCATCTGTGGTGAGTGGTTCTGTCTTTACTCTCATCTCAATATTGGTCAGTCGTTTCATATCAGCACTCTTCTTCACATACTTTTGACCTTCTATCCCAAATTCAAGGAGCTTGGTATCCAGGATAGGAAGCATGTTCCCTTCTAGGTTCTGTGCGGTATCCTGAACTCCTCGTATCTCACCTATGGTGTAATTTCCCTCCATACGGATAGCAATACGAGGGATGGTAGGTTGTCCTTGGGAATCATGCGTGTAGTACACATGGAAATCTCCCTGCCCCTGATATTTCTCTGCAGTACTATACCCAGCGATACACCATGCAGTTCCCTTTGATTGAAGGGAAGACCAGAGTGGTCTTGCATCTTTCCCCTGGGGATACTTCTTCCACTCCCCTCTTGTCTCCTTTCGTAACTCGGGGGTGATTTCACCACTGACACTAATAGCCTCAGCATACTGTTTGGCAAACGAACGATTGGCAAACTCCTTTGCTTTCTCTTTGGTCAGGAGTTCTGATTCAGGTGCTTGTGCTCGTGTTTGCTCTCCCCTGATATTGGCCAAGATTGTAGGATCATGAGCAGCGCTGATTCTATCTTGTACATATCCAAGTGCTGCTCGATCAAGATCGGGAAAGAGCTTGACTGTATGAACCGTTCTTTGGGGGAATACCCCTTTTGTCTTATCATATTGGCTGAGTTGCAGTACATTCCTAAAGACATAGTATCGGAACCAATCAGGATAGGGTTCACCTGGGTCAGAGAGATAGGTAATCCAGCCATCTAGAGAACTGGTCAAATCAGTCACCGCAATCTCAGCTCGTTCAGCTCGTTGTTCAGCGGTGTATTCTACGTCACCATGACCCAGTGCTCGAGCAGCTCTCTTTTCCACATCGATAGCAGCATCAGCAATCTTCTCTTTTATCTGTACATCCCCATCTTGGATAAAGTATCTTTTGGTAGCCATGTTACGAAGGAGGTGAAGTGCTCGGGGACGCATAGTATGAGCGATATCGCCCATATCTGTCTTCCTTTGTTTGTTCTCAGGATCAAGAACAAGATCTGTTAATCTATCCAGATACTGTTGTATGCTTCCACCTTTCATTTTTGGATTCTCCACTCCTTGCTCAATAGAGCGTGCCATATCTCTTCGCATCGCAGCATGTACCTCGGGAGCATGGTGTAATCCAGGGGGGAGAGCAGTTGCATGTGTCGTCTTCATCTTCCCTCCTTCATGGTCCACCTGAGGAGTAGGAGGGGTATTGGATGTATTCTTGTATTTCTCCATGAGAAACTCAGCCCCTGGGTTTTCAACTTCTGTCATAGGATGATTGTAGCCTAAATAAGACAACTAAGGGTATTTATGACTATAGCAGAGATATTTGATTAACAATATCATATATCGGAGACAGATCATACTTCATGATTGACATCTGGATCGAAAAGGTGCTATGGTATAGGGTAATATCAATTGAAGTACACCCCCTATGGAACTATCCATTTTCCTGGCGAAACTACTCGGATTGACTCTCGTTATCGTATCGACCGCTTTGATTGTAAACAAAAAAAATGTAGATCTTTTATTTCAAATATATAGTCATCCGGGTGCAGTATTCCTCACCGGTATAGTTGAAATATTTATCGGATTGATCCTCGTTTTGATTCACACCGTCTGGACCTTTGATTTTCGCAGTATCATCTCGGCAGTTGGATGGATATTGCTACTGAGAGGTGTGGGACGACTCGTATACCCTACTCACATCACGCACCTGATCAAGGTATACGAAAAAAAGAAGTCGGTACTCATGTCCCTTCTGATCATTGTATTGTTCGTGGGGATATACCTGGTCTATGCCGGATGTGCGAGCTAGATCAGTGATTGACACGGGCCAATCCGGCAATAGCATCATTCGTCTCTCGGCACACATCAATCACCCTGCTCCCTCATATCACTTATATTCTTTCATGATGGTCAAAAGAGTCTGCACCTGTTCAGGCGTATGTGCGGGAAAGAGAGCGATGCGGATCTGTTTTTCAGCCTGAGCTCCATATCCACTCCCCACGGCGACTCCTCGCTTTTGGGCGTAGGTGATAAACCGTTTTGACCCCCCTTCTACGATAAGACAGATGGTTGTGTGTGATCGATCATGCCCGGTGATCAGGCAAGAAAACGTGTGGGATCCATCAACGAGGGTGTATATCTCGCGGACGTATGATTCGGTTGTGCTCCGTATCGATTGCATCCCACGTTTGCACAGATCAGCAGTCACCTTTGATAAAAGATAGACACCTAAGGTATTTGGAGTTTCTGGCGTCTGCCCTTTTTGCGCATATCTTTCCAATGTTGGGAAATTGTGGTATGTTCCAATATCAGCACCATTTACTTTGAGGTCTTTAGATCTCTCGAGCACTCGGTCGTTAATGATGATGACCCCCAGTCCTGCAGGCAGCCCAAATCCCTTTTGCACTCCAAAAAATGCACAGTCAACCTCTGCCCATGGTATAGGTTCCGATGGTACGGAAGATACGGCATCTACAGCTATGAGTGCATTTGGATAGAGAGTCCGTACTTCTTTCAAGAGTGATGGATTTACGCGGATACCGGTTGATGTGTCATTGTGCGTGACGCATACGAGATCTACACCTTCATAGGCAGTCTTTTCGATATCTCGTGCGGTAATAGCCTTGTTGTGTTCGGCGGTGATCGAAAACGGACTTTTTTTCAGCTCTTGCGCGATCTCAAACCATCTCGTGCCAAACGCTCCTTGGATGAGATGGAGTGAGTGATTGGTTACCGTATTTTGGATGATCCGCTCCATACCCTCGGTCCCTGAGGATATGAAATAGAGGTGATAGTTTGGAGGGATATCCAAGAGCGTTGTGAGGTTGGCGACGCACTCCTCATACCATCCTGCAAAAGGAGTACCACGGTGAGAGACAGATGGCACATCAAGTCTGAGAGATTCATAGATATGATCCGGTACGGTTGGATACAATTGTGTTGGTCCGACAGTGAAATAAATCATAGGTTATATGTAATATATATTATGCGTGAACAGGCTTCAACGATCTGATACATCTACTGGTGACCTCATCAGCGATCCGAGCCTGTGCCTCAGTAGTCGATCCGCCGATATGAGGAGTGAGTATGACATTGTCATACTCAGCAAATGGGAAATGAAACTCACCATTTCGGGCAGGCTCCATGGGATATACGTCGATAGCCGCACCTGCGAGTTTGCCACTTCTGAGTCCTTCATCGACTGCGTGAATATCAACGACTGATCCCCGGCTATAGTTCAGTATATATCCCCCCTGTTTCATCTGTGCTATCTGATTTTTTCCAATCAAATTAGCATTACTGGGCCTTCCATCAACATGGAGCGTGATATAGTCCGATTCATGTAAGACCTCTTCGAGAGTCTTCGACAGGACAACATGTCCCTGTGTCGGTCGCTCGCACAGATCATGTGCGATGACTTTCATCCCAATTGCTTCAGCAATGACCCCGACCTCTGTGCCAATAGTGCCGTATCCGACGATTCCCAGTGTTTTACCGCGGACCTCATGCCTCTGTTCCGCACTTTTGTTCCATTTCCCTTTGGTTGCGTGGTCGACAGCCATCGGCATGCGACGTGAAAGTGAAATAATCGAGCCAATGACGATCTCTGCGACACTCCGGCTACTTGCGTATTTCACATGCACTACCTGGACACCCTTTTTATCGCATGCTGGTATATCAATCTGATCGGTACCGACGCAGTATGCGAGAACGTGACTGAGATGAGGTGCCGCATCAAGAACGGATTGGGTGATCTGCGTCCGTGATCTGATACCAATGATATCTAGACGTTGAGCCATTTGTATGAGCTCGATTTCTGTCGGCGCATGGTCGAGGGTCGTGACCTGGTATCCTTCGGCTTCAAAAAGTTGCTGTGCCAAACTATCTATGTGTTCACACAAGAGTACTGATGGCCGGAGATGATTCACCAAATCATGCATTGATGTGATCACATAGTCAGCCCCTCGCACCACCTCGTCTCGGGCAATGTGTTCGGTATATGCGAAGGTATCTACCCGCTTCGGATCATACTCTTTCATCTGCATATCCGTCATCCCATCCCCTATCACCGCGATCCTCCCTTTAAGTTGGAGATTTTGTAACAGATGCACCTTGCCCTTCTGTTTGCTCATGAATCTCGTTGGATCTATACCTACGATGGTATCCCCATCGTACAAGAATCGATTTGAAAATACCCGATGCCGAGGTATTCCCAATACATCCGTGACGGGCCATATGATTTCTTCGAACCCACCTGATACCACCATAATCCGGCCAGAATTATTTCTGAAAAAAGCATAGGTGTCCCTCACCGAAGGAGAAATATGGCTCAACATTTTTTGTCCTGTCTGCACGATCATTGATTGCTTCAGGCGCATCTGCGAAATGCGCTGCTTGAGAGCCATATCAAACGGTATTTTCCCTGCCATTGCATCCGAGGTGATCTGCTTAATAGCATTAAGGATCTTCCCCTTTTCAGGCGCACCACAAAGAGCGATCTCAGCGAGTGTCTCTATACTCTCCACTCCCACCAGAGTGCTATCAAAATCAAAAATGATATGGTCATATTTCATACACGTCAGTTAAATGTTGTTAATCGAAGGTTTAGACACACAAGAAGAAGTCCCTTATCGGGAACAGGTGGAGAAGCAGATGCAGAAGAATAGATGTGACTTGATCATATCTGAGGATATCATATCAATGTGCCCAATGAGATGCAAGTCAAGCAAAGAGTAGTTGTGAACAGATCCATACGGCTTAGATACCGACGACTCCAAAGAGTTTACCTATACCATAGGTTATGAGCATGGCAAGTACGCCGCCGAAGACAACCCTGAACATAGCCCTTTTTTTATCTGCACCGCCTGCATGTGCGCTCAGTGCCCCGGTGATCATGAGTGCAACTACTACCGATACGAAAACTGCAGGTATACGGAAATCCTTTGGAGGGATGATCACTGCAAACATAGGGATCACTGCCCCACACAAAAATGCCAGACCCGATGCATATGCAGCATGCCAGGGATTGGTCAGCTCATCGGGATTGAGCCCGTACTCAGCATGGATATGCGCCGCAAATACATCATGAGCAGTCAGCTCTGCCGCTACTTTCTTTGCCGTTTCTTTGGTGAGCCCCTTTTTTTCATAGATTATCGCTAGTTCGCGTAGCTCTGTCTCAGGTATCGTTTCGAGACTTTGACGCTCTTTGTCCAGGAGGGCTTTTTCGCTATCACGCTGTGTACTCACCGAAATATATTCACCTACCGCCATGGATAGTGCGCCTGCTACAACTGCTGCGATTCCTGCAGTGAGCACGAAGCTCGTCGAGCTCGATGCGCCGGCAACACCGACGATCACGGATGATATAGATACGATACCATCATTGGCCCCAAGCACTGCTGCACGGAGCCAGTTGAGTTTGCTGCCGGTCGTATTCGTCTCTATTTCGGTATGGATGAGTGGATCTCTGATGACTGACATGTGAGCCAGTATATCACGCTAAAAGATCAAGTTCCGTACATTACCTGTTCCACAAGTCCCAGATCTTGGCAGCTACATTGAGCGGTGTGCCCTCGAGAGGAAAATGATGCAGATCGATGAATGGTAAGGTGTTTGCTTCGATGATCCCCCACCTTTGATCTTTCGGATCTGTAGTCACATCGGGAATGATGAAGTCAAACCCCACAACTGGAGATTGAGTAGAGTCCCCAGCAACCTTTAATATTTTGATGATATCGGGATGTGTCTGTTCGGTGACATCTGCAGCATATCCTCCATACGAGAGTCCAATTTTTTCTGATAGATCGATTGTATGTCCTTTCTTGAGTACCGTTGTCTCGCTCAAACCCTGTCTACTCAAAAAATTTCGTGCATGATCAGTCAGCACGAAGGAGCTCACCTTCGGATGCTTTGTTCTATTTTTGTGATCAATCAACTCAGGTATGGTTGATGTGCTATCGCCCGTTATCCGGGGTGGGTCTCCTCGTAGTATGCCCACGACCTCACCTGCTATGTAGGTACCCCTATATACACTACCGATGAGGTGCTCCTCCATCATGAGAAAGTGACTAAGTTGTTTTCCGATATCATATGCGCGTCGCAAATCAGACTCACTATATATATGTGTAGTCGTGTGTCGCCCGCGTGATCCTGATCGCGGCTTGATGATATATGGCGCTTTCCCCGACCGAAATATATGGAGGGCCTGGTCATATGTAGTCACGAGACCACCATAAGCTGTAGGTATACCTGAGTCATGCATGAGCTTTTTTAACTTGTTCTTATCATCTATCCACGCACATTTCTCATGATGCAAATGAGGGGGTATGGGGAGACTTTCGAAATAGTGCCATGATCCATTGATTTTTGCGCGATATTGCTCAATCGGTTTTCCCATGATCATGATGCCCTCCATCTCGATTCCTCTTTTTTCCGCCTCATCCCAAATGACGCGTGTCCTGTCCGAAAGAGCCTTTCTTTTGTCATAGTGATATTTCCATACTCCAAATACGCCAGTGATATATATGAACGGCCAGTACATAACGCTCACTATTTTTCGCGCAGTATGAGCTGGTATTACAGTCATCACACGATAAAATGGGTTCGTGAGAATCTGTACGAATTCGAGCATATAGCTCGCAGTGTGGTTCACCGGATTGTTACCACAATGGGGGCATGACTTTTTGTGAGTATGATGATCAGGTGACATAGACAGATGCAGGGAAAATGGGAGCATCGCTGTTACCATCGCTTTTTGGTGAAACAATACGTTTGAACTCAGGCATCATCAGATCAAGACTCTCAGCTATAGATAGTGCATCGAACAACTTCACAATATTTGGCTGAGTCGACTTACCTGACCAGAGCAACATATCGACAAGACTTGCTGGTTGAGTATGCGTGTGGTCGCTCACTCCAGCCACCACAAACTCACCGGTAAATACATTCGTCTGTATATCATCGCAACAATCCTCGTCAGCTCCTACTGTTTGCGTCACATCTCTATATGCCTTTTTCATATCGCCTAGATAATCAATCTGGCTAAATCCTCCACCCAAGGTGAAACCATAATAAAACGAAATAGTGCTATAGCAAAGCGCCAAACAGGGCAAGAGGGAATGATCCAATATGTTCTTTCGTATGGTGTCCGGGTCAAGCGCGATGGTGACTGACTGATCAAGTGACTGTAATACATATGAGTTCGCAGTGGTCTTTTGCGCAAAAAGCGCAACCCGTCTCGCATGGACTCGATCTATATACCAGAATAAATGTGTGCCATGAGTATTGTGGGCATGTGCCCCAGTGACCTTAGTGAAATGTGTGATATATGCATCGCGACAATCTCGATCAAATATCATACGGTGTATGAATGTATCTTGGTCGAGATGTGTGTGGAGCAGTAGCTGGCGCATAACGCTCTCGATTTCGATATATGCCAGATCTGAGGACATGTCGGACATTTTCCATAGGATCTGTGATATGAGCGAGTATTGATCGCTGATGGTAGTCAAAGAGTCAGACAGTGCATGGTCGCGAACTGCATCAAAAAACGTATGTAAGATGTGCTTCTGTGCTTGGGGGATATTCGCAGCATCTCCTTTCGACTCTATATGATCGATGTCCAGTGCAGAAAGTGGTGAGTGCCCATACACCGGGAGCATTCGATCGCGCCATGGTACAAATGGTATTTTTATACGATTCAGATCTGAGTCATGGAAAAATATTCCCCGAGGATATGAAGAGTTCGAAAACGATACTCCCCCACACCCGAATGTAATGATGGGCTCATCAGGTTCATAGATAGATCGTAGTATGGTTGCATTGAGGAAAAATGGATGACAAAGGACTCCATGGTGATCTGCAGTGCTGAGGAATCTTTGTGATTTCAATGTTGATAGTATCCTTCTGGTGAACTCCGTGCCAAACACTGGTTCACACACTGTCTGACATGCATGGGCAAACTCACCAAATCGTTTAGCATAGACGGGGTGGACCTCCCTATTCATATGTGTGAAATGCTCACGAGCATAGTCGATCCACGTCTTGTTTTTTTCAGATGAAAAAAGTCTCCCCAGTGCAGGCCTATGGGCGAACACAAAAGCACGATCATCAGCGAGTGACATGGGTGATAGTGTACCTGAGAAATGCGAGTAATAATCAGATGGGAAAGTGACCTGCTCACCATCGATGTCGACTGTGGTTCAGCCTAATACAATCAGCGCTTGATCTCTTTTTTGTGATGGCCAATATCGATGGGATATACGCCATTGAAACAGGAAGTGCAGAGAGATGTCGCAGGCAGTCCTGTTGCCTCGATCATGCCTTCATATGAGAGAAAACTCAAGGTGGTAGCGCCGATATATGCGCACATTTGGGCGATCGTTTTTTGTGCTGCCAAGAGATCAGACTGACGTGGCAGATCCAGACCATAAAAATCTGGATACTTCACCGGTGGTGAACTGACCAAAAAATGAACTTCTTTTGCTCCTATATCAAAAAGCATCTTCACAATTTGCCGCGATGTTGTGCCTCTGACGATTGAGTCATCGATCACTATGATACTTTTTCCAAAGATAACCTCCTTAAGAGGTGCGAGTTTGAGTTTCACACCTTGTTCACGGATATGCTGTTCGGGCTCAATGAATGTGCGATTGATGTATCGACTTTTGATGATCCCCATCTCAAATGGCAGCCCTGCCGTACTGGCATATCCGATCGCAACAGGTATAGCAGTTTCGGGGACGGGGATGACGACATCAGCTTTAATAAGATGTTCTCTAGCGAGCATATTGCCAAATCGTTTGCGCACGTCATATACGGATTGGCCAAGAAGCACGCTATCAGGACGCGAAAAGTACACAAACTCAAATATATCGAGATTCATCACTCCTTTTGCGAGTTGTTTTTTGTGGAGTCCCTTTGCGTCTACGATAATCATCTCTCCTGGTTTCACATCTCCGATATGTGTCGCTCCAATAGGATGGAACGCACACGTCTCAGATGCGAAAGCATATCCGCCATTGATTTTCCCTATTGAGAGTGGACGTATACCATGTCTATCGCGAAGCGCAATGAGCTTATCTTTCGTCATAATCAACAATGAAAATGATCCCACCATGAGGGGAAAGAGAGTCTCGATGGCTTTTTCGATTTTCATCCCTTCTTGCATCAATGCGTGAAGTGTCTCGGTGATGATCTTTGAATCTGAAATATCACTCACATTTTTTCCCCTTTTTTTCAAAAGAGCTACAAGTAGTTTGACGGTAGGCAGATTGCCATTGTGTGCAAGTACTATTGAGTGATCCTCTACTTCGATTGGTTGGGCATGCTTCGCATCGGTTCCAGCAGATGTTGAGTATCTATTGTGACCTATGGCGCTATGACCAAAAAGACTCCGGATGATTTCCTCGTTGTAGACTTGTGCGACGAGACCATTGCGTTTGTAACAGTATATTTTCGTACCATCTGTTGTTGCTATACCTGAACTTTCCTGTCCTCTGTGTTGGAGTGCGTAGAGAGCAAAGTACGTGAGACGGCTCACGTCGAGCCCTTTGCCATATATCCCAAAGACAGCGCATTTTTCACCAATGCTTCTCATGAGCGATCATTGTACAGAGTGAAAACGAAATAGTGAGACAAACTGCGTATATATGGATGTGTAGACCTGGCCAATTTCTTTCTCACTGTATCTCGCCTGTTATTTTCGCGGCAGATATAAACTTGTCCTTATACAAGGCTCTCTCCGATTCTGCAAAGAGAGAAACGACTGTGAATTCGAGAGTAGTTTTACCAACTTTGGAAAAAAGTGAGTTAACAACTCCATATCCGTAGAAGTTCCATTCAGAGTCGACTAAAAGCATTGCGATATGAAGGGGAAATGATCGCTCACGGTCTTTGATGATCGCATATGATTTGCCCTCGACGAGGGTCGTGCAGTCAAAGTTCTTTGGTAATCCGATGAGCGTGTTGAGTTCTGTCATGTATCCCATATGTATAGAGTATATCAGGTGAAATCAGACCGGTAAAAAGTGACACGCTCCGACCCATGCAAGAAGTATCGACATTAGAGGTTGTTTTATGCTGGACCCCGAGGAAGACAGACATATGAGACGAGTATGAACCAAAGATTTTGCTCGTGCTATGTGCGATACTGTTGGATAGTGGATACAAGCACTCGATAATAGAGAGGAACAATACAGGAGAAACGCTATCGGATTTCTCAAATTCTTGGCTATAAGCCATGATTATTATTTGATTTCACACCAATGTCTGCAAATAGTTCAAATCACGTTATCATATCCGCTATCCTCGAAAAGGATATCGATGGAGTGAGGCATATATTCATCCAAACGCGTTGGAAGCCTCTTATCAGTCCCACCTTTAGCGGACTTCTTGAGATACCTGCCGGCGTAGTTGAACCATATGAGGATGTATTCGACGCTCTCTACCGCGAGGTCAAAGAAGAAACGGGATTGAACATCACCAGCGTGATCGATGCGCATCGTGGCCACGTAGTAGAAAACAGACCGGGAAACAAAACGCATGTGTTCACTCCGTTTGTCTGTCAGCAAACACTCACAACAGATGGGGGACTTCCCTGGATAGGATTTGTGTTCCGCTGCATCGTATCGGGAGAGATACACATGCAAAAAGAAGAGGCACAAGATCCTCAATGGATGAACGTATCGGATTTGAAAAAGATACTTGATGAGTCTCCCGAGAGGATCTTTCCATTGCAGTATCCCGTGTTGAAACATTACGTAGAAAGCATAGATCAGAAGAAGTGAAAACGTGAGTATTGGCCTACTTGGGTTATGACGCACCTGATCCATATTTTCTTATTTCTTTTGTCAAAAAATCAGTACATACCATTTTATGGCCAAATTCGTTTCCATCAACAGACATATCCTCAAGATTTTCCAATGTGAGAGGTCTATCTGGAAGAAATACCTTTGGTGGCCAACAGTCAGTCCCCAAAGCCGTATGGGTAGGGTCAAAAACATACTTGCCATCCTCTAGTACAAGAAATGTATGACGGTCCGATAAATGATCATTTGGATTAGCCGAAAATGCACCGACAATAATTGATGATTTAATACCTAACTTATTTAATATGTGATGAGCCATAAGTGCGTATTCTGAGCAGACTGCCTCATTCATACAACGAGATAGGGGCTTGATACAATACTTTTCTCCTTCAGCCTTGTATCTACTAAAACTATTATTTCGAGCAAATTCTGAAGCCAAAGGTCCCAGCATATTTTTTGTAATTCGCGTTACTCTCCAGCATGTGTGTAGAAGTCTTCTAGTATCCTCGTCTAGGTCTGGCGCCTGCTCCATCAAGTTCTTTGCTTGGCCGAAATAATCCGCTAGTTTTTCGGGTGTGACAACTTTTAATCTCTCCTCGAACGAAGAATAATCGCTTCTTAATAAATATGCACCATCGGCTAGTCCTCCGCCTACCAATATGTCATCACCCTCTTTGACATTATTTATGATAAATTCATCATTATACGCAGTCAAAGATCTATACTCAGCTAGGTGCGGAAGAATTTTGGGCTCTTTGTCTGGTCTGATTGATATATCAGGCTTATCGCTATCTAACGTGTTTTGTGTGGACACAACTTGCGGTGGAGCATCTGTATTTTCCATATGGATACATACAGCATAATCATCACTTCAATTATTGCAATAGATCATCATGAATATGGATGATTTATTGCATTATCTTCTGCAACCTGCCATACTGTACCCATGAAACTCCCCGCATATCTCACAACTGTTACCGCCTTCTCTAGAATGCTATCGCTGATTGTATTTATCAGCATGCCATTTATCAGTTTTTATTTCGGGTACCAGTACCACGTCAAGATGAGTAGCATCATCTCCCCCACTGATCAGAACATAGTCGTCGCTAAGAAAACTGACAGCATAGAACCTGCTTCAAACTCAAAAACATACCAAAATGCTCAATATGGTTTCGAGTTCCAGTATCCCAGTGCGTGGAAAATCGAAGAGAACAAATTGGTGAAAATCATTGCACTTGATCCAACCAAGACGAGTTTGTCGGCAAACCTTGCGCAAGGCATAGATTCCCCTAACGGTCTAATCAGCATCTACTACGAATCAGTGAATCAAAAAACCTGTACCCAAAATATGATTGATAACGGCACGCCCAAAATCGCCGAAAATATATTCAGATCAGAGCATACGATCACGAGTGATTCGCCGAATCCAAGCTTTGTGAATACTCATCAAATATCCTATGCATACTGTAATCCCTCCTACTCAGTGACAGTCAAATATGTTTCGAAAATTGGTGCAGATACGTACCTGGATGATTTCTATCAGATCATTCCCACACTCACATTCAATACATACCCAAGTCAGTTGTAGTCAGCGAATGCGAACTACTTTGCTGCATGACGAGGATTTTCGGATGGAACTCATGTGCTTCGTCCGTCAATAGTACTTTGGTCTCTCAACCTCCAGGCGAGAATACGTCCATATTTCCTGATATATTTAGCCTATGAACATCTATCCATCGATGAACAAATGATGTATAGGAGGACCATCTCCTCAACACTGGCGCTTGAAGAGATGTGCCGAGTTGGTTCAGATACACGATAGTTATTTTCCATTGCAGACAGAATCTACATGATCTCACCAGTTGCCGAACAAGACAGAAAAGCACTCAAGGCCATATATCCTAGTTTGACTGATCAAACGATCACTGATAGGTTGACTCAACAAGCTGATGGAAAAATAGCATATCTAGTATTGAAGGATAAAGGCAAGCTTGTTAGTACTGTTGTGCTTTGTTGGGCAGGCAAAGCGTGCCATCCAGATTATCCTGATATCGTCGACCTATACACCAAAGAATCCGAGCGGGGGAAAGGGTATGCCAGTATGCTGATACTCGAATGTGAACGTGTGGCGAAGACGAGAGGATTTCGCAAAATTGGCATGGCGGTGAATCCTGAGCGTAACTGCAGGGCAAAGAAACTCTACGAACAGCTCGGGTACCACCATGATGGGGGCGAGCCATATGTTGATGGAGTGTATGATGGCACAAAGGACTGGTGTATCAACTTGGTGAAGGAAATAGGGAGTTAAAGAGTATGGCAGAAATTGCACGGAAGTCGCACACCTCTATCTTAACCTCTCATAGTTTATTTCGCCCATTTTCATATAAATTACAAGTTAATCAGGCAAAACATGCTCTCTACTTAGTGGCTTATTATTCCCCCAGAAAACACATTTCATAATTATTCAAATATAACCACTCAATTCGATTAAATGTGAATTTAATAACCTAAAATCTGAGAAATAGAAGCTGATTCTAAAATATTGGTTTCTCCAACATACGGCCGTAATAACTTAGAAACGTCAACACCATCAACATTTATATGTTGCAAAATACCTTCATCTAGGAAAAAGTCTAAAGTTTTATTGGTTATAGTGCAATCGGGTACATTCAGACAAACAGTATCTACATGATTTGTTTTTAAAATCTCGCGAATTTTAAATAAATCGTCTTGATATTTGTCAGAAACCAAAAAATCATTTGGCAGAAATTTGCAACTTGCCGTTGTCGTTAAAGAGGGAAATTGCTTTTTTAATTGAGCCAACTTGATAATTGCAGACCATTCACTTGGATAGTCGTAGTCGTAAAAATTATAGGTGAACTTTAGTTCATTTGCATATGCGTGTAGTAAGCACCGATGAGAGCCAATCTTTCTGATCACCTCTTCTACTACTTGCCAAGCATCATGATGTTTGCAATCAATAATAATTGGTATCGATGCCTTGGCAATTAAATCAACTGCTTCCCACAATGACAAACATTCCTGTTGTTTCTCGCTACTAATTCTGTAAAACTCTTGAGAATGACCAATATACGGTTTTCCTCGTTCATCAACACAAACATCTAAATCCATACTTTTTTGTTCTTCTATTGCTCGTGTGACGGATTCCTTGGTTACTGAATAAGTATGAAAAAGCACAAAAGCTTTCGTAGACCTTTTTATTCTATCTGTTAGCGATAAGTTTTCCATGGCTAATTATAAGACAATTGATGGGTTCGTATCCTATCAATTATCAAAAATTCGTTTGAACTCAACAAACCAACAAAAATCAGTAGAAATACATTGATTTAAGTGGCCCATCAGGCTTGTGAAGCAAGAGGAATTAAGCACTGCTTCGGATTGTTCCGAAAGGCAGTTTTGCAATGATGCCCGTCTTGGGATGATGAGCATCGGGCCCAATAAGCGCGTGCGGAAAACTGTTTGCGATGCTTGAACCTATTTTTGACTAAATAAGTCGATTTGCTACCAAGGTATCATGCACTCGCATCTTAAGAAACTCATTAAATACAATATTGATTCCGTATTCAGACTCATACCATTTTGATGGTGATACGTGATTGTCAGATTCCATTATTGCATTTGAATTGAATAATTTCGCTCCCACTGACACATATTTTTCCATCATCATCCAGGCTCTTTTTTGTGCATACCAACTGGTTACTAAAATGATCTTTTCGAACTTGATATTTCTCTCATCCATTAGATTGAGACTTCTTCGACAGTTATCAGCGATAGTGATGCTGTCTGGCTCTACAAAAATACAATCCTCAGGTATCCCTGCTTCGATCGCTACCCTTTTGAAAGTTAGGGCCTCTGGTTCGTATTCTCGGTAAATTGGATGACTGCCACTAATCCAAATCTTTGGTGCCATGCCTGATTTCCACAGCTCGATTGCCTTATGAATTCGGCCAGTATTCTTTCCCCCAAATACGAAAATAAAATCAGATTTTTCCAGCTTGTCCTCCTGGCCTAAATATGATGTGATCTGCCGAATCAAGTCTATGAAGTCGGTGCTACGACTATGTATCATCTCCAAAGTGAGTGGACCGACCTTTTCTTTTGATTGATTGCCTTTTTTAATTGCGTTTTCGACATCGTTACCAATAGTAAATGGTTCGATATCAATTCCAATTTCCTCTAGCCATTTTTTTGGTAATGAGTAGTCGACCAATGCAATATCTCTTTTGGCTTCGACAATTGGTCTTTTTGCTTCAATATCCAGAATGGCGACTAATTCATCGTAACCGAAGGGCTGAGAAGCATTATTTCTTTTTGAGACATATCCATTCATATGCCAATTATACGATGGAACGCAGTCGTTATGACATGGTGCGGTGTGCGTTCGAAAATATTCGAACAGATTTTTTAAATTTATAATGGTGGGCAAGGTCGCCCCCACCCGACCTGCCCGCCTGCGGTGGGTTTCCGCCCGATGGAAAGTGAGGATTTCAATGCGATTTCAATTTCTCGAATATTATTAGAAAAAATTTACTCGATTTTATCTGATTTAGCCAAGTTGCATTTCATACACAAAAGTCTTACATTTTTTACAGTCAAGCTTGTGCCTCCTTTTGAAAAAGGTAGGTCATGGTCAAAATGTAAATTTATATTTGACCCACACAATACACATTTTCCCTCATCTCTTATCCAAACATCCTTTTTTACCTCAGATGGAATTAGCCTGTTGTGTCTAATCTGTACCGTGGAGTTCGTTCCTGGCTCAGCAATATCGCTTAGCTTTAAAGTAAATACAAATATATTTCTTTTACCATCATGTTTATAACTGTAGTCCATCAAATCAAAGTAGCCTTTTAATGACCACACCCCCGGTAATACTTTCTCATAAACTTTAACAAGTTCTAAGATTCTTTTGCCCAGCTTATATTGGTCGACCGCATCAACAAATAATCCGTTTTGGGTTAATTTGCCTCCTTTTGTAATTCTAGGTTGACTCACTGTTTTTGGGTTGAAATCATAGGAAATCTTCGGTTCGTCGTGGCCAATATATTCAATGGTAGTCTCGTCAGATAGAATTTTGTCCGCGTATGGGGCATTTGGACGTCTGGACATTAAAATAACAGAGTAACTAGGTTTCATTCTGAAATTCATTCCTCTTTGAAGAACCTGGACTCCTTCCCGGTCGCACATTTCACGATAAGAAAATACTTGATCAATCATAATTCGCTATTTTACACCAAATTACGAAATAAGGGTCCCCTTCGGGGCTCGACCAACCGAATGAACCCCCTTAGGTGCTTATAATTCAAATGCGGAGGGAGAGGGATTCGAACCCTCGGTCGGATTGCTCCGAACGGCAGTTTAGTAA